>Ga0210396_10001827_pt1 | contig 22250 bp, 4 predicted proteins | sample IncBWH17OmetaG_FD_155466 | JGI IMG/M metagenome (GOLD analysis project Ga0210396, IMG submission 155466) | Forest soil microbial communities from Barre Woods Harvard Forest LTER site, Petersham, Massachusetts, United States - Inc-BW-H-17-O ... | reverse complement strand
GCTTCAGGTTCGTGAAGTCCGACGAGCCCGGCAGAATGTCCATCGGATCGGCAAATTCGTCGCCCGCGAAAATCATGGGAATCCCGGCCGCCGTTAGAAGGCACACGAAGGCGAGCTTCAGCGGCTTGTCCTTCAACACGGTCCCAAAGCGGTCCAGGAAGTTGTATACGCGGTCGTTGTTGGTGCCGTCGCCGTCCGTGTTTCCAACGTCGTGGGAGCCGATGTAATTGACGGCCTGCGCCCCATCGGAGAACAGCGGCCGGTTCTGGAAATCGCGCAGATTGCGACAGTCGATCATCTCCCGAACCGTCCATTCGAATGAGGGTTGATCCTCGGCGTTCCGCCCGATGATCGCGTTGCGGACCCGGTTGCGGAAACGATCATTCCACAGCGCGTCGATGAAGCCCAGCAGCGGAGCGGGCTCGGACAACTCCTCGCCGATGGTCAGGAACCGCTGGTCTGCCCCGCCCAGAGGGTTCCCCTCAGCACTCCATCGCTCGTTCCAAACCGCCCGAGCCTGCGTCCGAAACTGATTCACAAAGTCGTAGCTGTAGACGTTGTTGACGCTGTCGAGCCGATAGCCGTCGATGTGGTAATACGTCATCCACCAGTTCATGTGGGTGAGCATGTGCTGCCGGGCGGGATAGAACGCTCCGGTGCCGCCGGAGATCGGGTCAAAGGTGTTCGTCAGATACGCGTATTTCCACAGGTCACCGCCGAACCCCTCGCGGCCGTCCATTTCCGGGTCGGGCGGCGTGGCGTTGGCCTGTACGTGGAAGTCGAGAAAGTTGGCAGTTCGGTAAGGGTCTTGATCCGAAAAGGCCATCACTGCGTCGTAGATGTAGCGGATTCCGTTGGCGTGGCAGGCGCGGGTCAGGTTCAGAAAATCGCTGGTGGCCGTCGGGGCCGGCTGGTTCAACGGTCGGCCCAAATCGAAGTCCGGTGCGAAATAATTGCTGGTGGCGTAACCCCACGATCTTCGGTCTGCGAACGTGTCGGCGGGCGGGAGCAGCTCCAGGGCATTGATTCCAAGATCGTTGATGTAGGAGCGCCCCGATCCCAAGACGGCGATGCTCGGAAAGTTCGGAGATGTCGCGTCCTTGAGGATCATCGCCAGCACGTCCTGAAACGTTCCCACGCCAACGTTCGTAGCGTTCACCAGGTCGCCGGTTTTGGACCAAGCCGTCGGCAGCTCATAGATCACGAGACGGTTGTTGGCAGGTAAGGACGACATGGAGGCGTCGAGCACGACGTCGAAACTTTGAGGCACGGCCCCCGGATCTGAGGGGACAAGTTCTCCCTGAGAAAAGCGTATGACCGCTAGCGCCGCCACGGAATCTGTCGTGTCTCCGGCGGGCACGGTCGAAGTCAGCCTCCAGTCCGTCGTCAGCGCCGAAGGATCAGTGCATCGAAGGCGCTGTGACGTTGCTCCCGAGTAGACGTTAGAGTTCGAGACTTCAAACCAATAGTGATAGACCTGACCGTCGATCAGCCCGCAGTCCGCCGCTGCGATCTCCCAGAGGTCATTGGCGGAAGACAGGGGTGAGGAAACCATGGGGAGTGATCGTTGGTTGACAAGCACCGGCGGATTGCCGTCTTGGAATTGTCCGAGCACCAAATTCGGAGGTGTGGCTGGCATATTGGCTAAAGCGGGCCGCCAGAGCACAAAGTGCGTCTTCTTCCGATCCAACAATGTTGACATGGACCCCTCGATGTTGTGCGGCGGTGCGCACCCATATTACGTCGGAATGGCAATTCAACTCCAGTTAGTCTGGAACAACTCTTGGTTGCCTACGCATCAGCCGCCTTCGATCACCCGTAAGGCCTTCACCGCCCTAAGGCCTTCCATTTCCCACCGCCGACTTTTCGGCGCCTGGACCTGTGACCAGGTTTACAACACCTGGCCTTCGTTTACCGGGAGTGATCATGTCCCAATGGAATGAACCTCGGTTGTTGCTCATCGGACTCGCGATCTTCATTGGCTGTGTCGCGGTAGCCTCCCAGGTGAATGGTCCCGCCACGTCACCACCACGGCCGCCGTTCCGAAATCAGATCGTCGTGTCTCCCGACGACCCGGGCGAGGAGGGCGACTTTGGCCCGCACACGCCCGGCACCCAGACTTCCGGCCTTCAGGAAGCGCTCGACGCCGCCAAGGCCCGTGGTCTGGACGTGTATATAGCCGGCGGTAGCTGGACGTCCGACAAGACCAAGCCGATCGTCTACAACCTCAACACCACGTTGCGTGTCCCCTGGATGCAGAACTTTCGGCTCGACTCCGGGAACTGTGTGCTCAACTACACGCCTTCAACAGGTGACGCGGTGGTGTTCGACAGCCAGATGAGCTGCTGTTATCGCTTTGGGCTGATCGTGACACGCGGTGACGGCGCGGCGGTCAGGCTTCGGCCGGTGACCGCCGGCCCCGATCGCTTCAAGGTGATCACCTCGACCGAGTTCGTGTTCAACGCTTTAGTCTGCGGCGGTGGCGGCGGCGCCTGGCCGGGCGGAAAGCCCTACGACAGCCATCTCGACCCCAAACGGCATTTCACCGGCACCGGCCTGGACCTGGATGCCACGGCAGGCTCGATCGACGCCAACAAGATCACCGTGATCGAGACGGTGGGCTGCGCCACCGGTCTGGAGATCACGGGCGCCGCGACGCGAAACACAATCGAAGAAGTCAACATTCATCTATGCCGTAACGGGGTGCGGGTGGGAAACCCAGGCGATGGGCAACCGGCCGACAATCGCATCGAGGCCTTTGTCGACAGCCAGGGGATCGAACCGTCATCGGCCGTTGATGTGTTCGGCAGCCGCAATCTCCTGACGCTCAGCGTCCGACGTCTGCCGAATCACGCGGGCCCGGACTTGGTTTTCGATGGCCCTGCGGCAGACAACTTGGCGATTGTCCATTTTCCCTGCATCGTGCTCGACCATTCGTCGATGAAAGCCAACCGCGTGATCCGGCCGGATGCAGGTGCCAGCACGATCCGAGGCACAACAAAAGCCGACCGATGACCGATCTCGACCCGGAAATTCCGGGTTGAGAAACCGCTCGATCGCCATCGGTGCCTTGAATAGCTGTAACAGCGTCACGCCGGACACGGTGCCGGTCGGTCCGAGGAGAACCACAACTGCCTGACGGGCTAACTGCGAAGCGAGCGAAACTCCGGCAACGAGTAACGAGTAAAGGAGGGATACGTGTATAGCACTTGCCCGGATCCGGACGGCTAGTCGATTGGCCCAGCAGGTTGTTGGCGCGCGACAGGCGGTCAACGACGAAACCCGATCGCAATAGGAATGGGCAGGTTCGGAACTGGCGAGCCCCATTATTCCCTGTTCCTGGAGTCAAGTCATGGCGCTGAATCAACGCAGGCCACAGGCTCAGAAAGTGATTCGCCGCAGGTTTCTAGGGGACGCGGCATTCATAGGCATGAGCGCCTGGCTTGCGGGTCGCGGGGCGTGGGCAGATGAAACGAGCCCGCAGATCAGCCGCTCGAAAAACGAGCGTCTGGCGTTCGCCTGCATCGGCATCGGTGGCAAAGGCGACGGTGACAGCCTGCACGTCTCACACTTCGGCGACGTGGTAGCGATCTGCGACATCGACGATCGCCTACTCGAGCGCAAATCCCGCCAGCCCGGCTTCGAGCGGGCCGAGCGGTTCAACGATTATCGCCAGATGTTCGATCGTCTGGGCAAAAGCATCGACGCGGTGACGGTCAGCACGCCGGACCATCACCACGCGATCGCGGCAATGATGGCAATCAGGCTGGGCAAACACGTCTATTGCCAGAAGCCGCTGACGCGAACCGTTCACGAGTGCCGCGCGCTGCGCGAAGCGGCCCGGAAGTACAACGTCTGCACGCAGATGGGCAACCAGGGAACGGCGACCAACGAGTTTCGCCGCTCGGTGGAGATTCTGCGGGCCGAGGCGCTGGGACCGGTTCGCGAAGTGCATGTGTGGACGAACCGTCCGATCTGGCCGCAGGCGCCGACCGTGATGTCGCGTCCGCCGGAAGCACCGGTGCCGGCAGGCGTCCACTGGGACCAATGGATCGGCCCCGCGCCGATGCGGCCGTATGCCGAGTACGACATGGGCAACGGTCGGAAGGTCGGCGCTTATCATCAGGAGAATTGGCGCGGCTACTGGGACTTCGGCACCGGCGCGATCGGCGACATGGGATGTCATACCGCCAACCTGCCGTTCATGGGCCTGGACCTGGATTATCCGACGAGCATTGAAGCGCGTTGCGGAGATCTGAACGACGAGACCTATCCTTCGTGGGCCACGATCGTCTATCAGTTCCCGGCGCGGGGCGAACGGCCGCCGGTTCGGCTGACCTGGTGGGAGGGCCACCGGCCCGATTCCAGGGACCCCAGGAAGCGGAATCTCCCTGGCCCCCGCATCACCCGCAATTTTGATCTGCGCGACAGCGGTGCGCTGATCATCGGGCCAAGAGCGATGATGATCTCCCACAGCGACTACGGCGCCGATCAGAAGATCATCTTCGGCGCCGACGCGGAAGGCGTGACGATCAACGTTCCGCAATCCATGTCGCGGTTGGCGGAGCCGGGCCGGCCGTTTGACAGCGATGAAGCTCAAAAAGGTGAATGGGTTTCTGCGATCAGAGCCGGCGATTACCGCAAGGCAACCGCCAACTTCGACTATGCGGGGCTGCTGGCCGAGACGATCCTGCTGGGTGACGTTGCGATCAAAGCCGCGACGAAGCTGGAATGGGATGGACCGGCGATGCGCATCACCAACAACCCAGAAGCCAACAAGCTGCTCACCCGTGAATACCGTGCGGGGTGGACGTTGTGACCAAGCCGACATAGAAACCGCCGCGCGAAGTGGTCCCCAACAGCAGCAGGCAGAGGGAACCCGTCAGAGCTTTTCAAATTAATTTCCCGAAACCGGAAAATGCGACGGGGCTTGAAGCAGGGCTCGCCCGCGGCGACGCCTACAACGACGGCCCTCAGTTGGCCCGTTGTGCGGCGCGGCTTCGGCGAAGCTAACAGCCGCTACGCTTACTTCGGGTTCCGCATTGCTGTCTCGCCGTAGCAACGCCGGTAGAGCGTCTGTCCGAATAACGCTTCGCCGATCCGTTCATCCCGCGCCAACCGTTGGAACCCCGGCTATTGTGGCATAAGCTGAACACCATGCCGCAAGCAGCGCAAGAGCCGAGCAAGGAACGCATCCGCCACGCCTACAGCCTCAATCGACGGAAGATGACCCTGCAACTGGCTCGTGAGTTGGGCGTGAGTGAGGTCGAGGTGATCCGCTGTCTGCCGGACGGAATGGCCGTGGAGCTGGACGTGTCCCGCTGGGAAGGGTTGATCCGCAGCTTCGAGTTGCTGGGACAGGTCCAAGTCATCGCAACCAACGGGGCGGTGACGTTGGAGTGCTTCGGCCAGTTCGGGAACTTCAGCACGTTTGGCGAGTATTTCAACGTGCAGACCAAGACGCTGGACATGCACATCCGACCGCAGCAACTGGCGGCGGTGTTCGCGGTCGAGAAGCCGGGCCACATGGACGGGGTGAACACGCTCAGCTTCCAGTTTTATGATCCGAACGGCTCGGCGGGGTTCAAGGTGTTTCTCAGCTTCGGCGGCAAGGCTCCCGCAACTGAAAAAGTGACCCAGTTCGCCAGCATCCGCGAGGAGTTCCGGTTTCAGCCATGAACCATTACCTGGTAGGATCACGGACGCAGTTACCGCATCGCAAAAGTGCGATCGAGCAGATTGAAACCGGGGGTACACGAGTCACTTCAATGGAGGAAAGTGGATTCGGCGTGAGGAGCCTTAAAAACATGCCGATGTAGTGAGGTCAGTCCGCCAAAGGTCTCTCGCTTCTCTGAGCTTGTGCCTTCGGCAGACACAACCACAAGGAGTCCAGTGATGGGCAAGGGAAACAAGGTACGGAAAAAGGAAGTCAAGAAGCCGAAGCAGGACAAGAAAATCGTTAAGAAGTAGCGCGTATGAATCCGCCGGGCCCAGGCCCCGACGGCCTGAGCCATTGCGGCAGATGATCGGTGAATAATGAGCAACGGCAGCAGCAGCGGCGGTGGCGGTGGCGGTGGCAGGGGCGGTGGCAACGTGAACACGGCACGGCTGGCGCAGTTGATGGAGCAGTTCCGGCGCGCTTCCAACGCGACGACGGCGGATCGTGCCTCGAAAGATCAGTTGCTCGACGAGTTGCAGGAGGTCGTTGGCCTAGCAAACACGATGTCTACGGAACGTGACATCATTCGCCGCGCCGAAAAGTTGCTCCACGGGCGCTGAGCTGAGGGTCGTTAGTCCGCTCTTTCGTTGCTACGTCCACGCAACGATCGTCGAAAACACAGGTTTGTCGCCGCCATTCACGGTCGCTTCGCAGGCTGCCCGAAAAACGCTCGAAGAGACGCATTTCGATACGCTTCAAGTTGGTTCGACGCGCCCCCCTTTCTCCTGGCACCAGACCATCACAATCGCCGACGACTTGATGACGCGTCGAGCAGCGCCACTCGCCTGCATCACCCGCCTAGGGGACCCGCCAGTTTGACCCGCCTAACTTTAGGGGTCGTGCCTCACGAATCCCCCGTTAACATACGCATTGCAGCTCGATTTCAGATAAATGGCGACTTCGTCACGAAATGAATTTGATATTCCTCTTTCAGTTTTGCTGCTGGGACGGTATGTTTTCACGACCCATCAAGGGAAGTCTCCAAGGCTTCCTGTTGAGGCTGGGAAATGCGCATCTTTCAAATGGTTTCGTAGAGCTCTGACCACGAACTCGGGGAACGCTTTCGGGCAAGGCGTTCATCTCCTGGCGATACAACGGCCTTCCGGCCGCCGATCGTAGCGAGTTTTTCCAGTCGCGCTCGGAGCTGGCAGGGCTGATTTACACGGGCTGAATTACACGGGTAAACGGGTATCGGGGAAATCTCATCGCGTTTTCAAGCGTCCCGCTCACAACGGACTGTGGTCCCGCTCCAGCGCGACGCGAATCGGGAGTAATAATGGGCAAGCGTAGTTCGAAGTCCTCGCGCCGAGTGTCGCACCGCGCTGCTTCGAGTTGGAATCCCACTCTGAGGGCGTCGATCGATGCGGTTTTCAACAAAGCAAAACTGGAACGGCTCGAGAACCGGCTGCTGCTGAGTGGCACGCCCGACTTCACCGTCGGCGGCACCCTCGGCTCCAACACCCACTGGTTCGGCACCGTCGAGGTAACCTCAAATCTCACGGTCGCGGGCGGGGTGACCGTCACCATCGATCCCGGAACGGTCATCAAGAGCACGCAAGGCGTCGGGATCACCGTGGACGGAACGGTGGACGCCATGGGAACCGCCGCCGCCCCGATCATCTTCACGACGATCAACGACGACACGGTCGGAACGAGCCTCACAAGTACCGGCACCTCGACCGGCGTCGCCGGGAGCTGGGACCAGATCGTCTTTGCCGCCGGCTCCGATGCCTCCATCGTCCAAAACGCGCAGATTCGCTTTGCCGGAAACGCAAACAACCCGGGAAACACCAGCTTCTTCCGCCCCGCGATCCAGATCACTTCATCCAAAGTCGACCTGTCCAACGTGCAGGTCCTGAATTCCGATCAGGAAGGGATCAACATCGCTTCAGGCAACCCGACGCTCAACACGGTCCTGGTCGACCATGCCCGCGATCAGGCGTTTGAAGTCAGCTCGACCGCCCTCCCCAGTTACTCGGCGCTCTCGGCGACCAACGATTCGCTCGATGGCGTGCAATTGGACGGCGGCACCATCTCCGGGGCCGAAACCTGGAACTTCGGCGGGCTTCCCGTGCAGATCAGCGGAAGTTTCACCATTGCCTCGACCGGCGCGCTGACGATCGTGCCGGGCCAGGTCGTCAAGTGGTACAACGGCGGAAGTCTGACCGTCAACGGCACGCTGAACGCCCAGGGCACCGCCGGCGAACCGATCATCTTTACCTCCTACCGCGATGACTCGGCGGGCGGGGACACCAATGCCGACGGCCCCAGCAGCGGCGTCGCCGGAGACTGGCAGAGCATCGTCTTCAATGCCGGCTCCGACGCCTCCGTCCTCCAGAACGTGCAGATCGATTACGCCGGCAACCAGGTCGGTCCCGGAAACCCCTCCTGGTTCAAAACCGCCCTTCAAGTCAATTCCTCCCTTCACCTCCAGAACGTGCAGGTGAACAATTCTGACTGGGAGGCAATCTTCACCGGCGCCGGTTCGCCCACTTACACTAACGTGAGCGTCAACACTGCCCGCAAGCAGGCATTCGAGACTGTCCTGGCCGCCACCCCAACCCTTTTACAGCTCTCGGCGGCAAATACGTCGCTCAACGGTTACGAACTCGATGGCGGCACGATCTCGGCCAATCGCGAGCTGAGCTTTGGCGGACTCGTCGGCGTCATCAACGGAAGCCTCACCGTCGCCACGGGCGCCACTCTCACGGTTGATCCCGGTCAGATCCTCAAGTTCTTCAGTGGCGAAGTGATCACCGTAAACGGCGCGCTTCAGGCCGTCGGCACGGCCACCCAGCCGATTACCTTCACCTCCTACCGCGACGATTCGGCCGGCGGCGATACGAATGCCGACGGGGCCAGCGGTGGTGTGGCCGGCGACTGGTGGGGATTCGTCTTCAACAACGCCTCGGCGGCATCCAACGTTCAGAACGTCGTCATCGACTACGCCGGCAACCAGTCCAATCCCGGCAACCCGAGCTGGTTCCGCAACGCCATCCAGACCGGCGGCTCGACGCTGTCGCTCACCAATGTCCAAATCCTGAATTCCGACTACGGCGGCGTCAACATCGCCTCCGGCACGGTGAATCTTAACGGCGTCCAGGTCGTCAACGCCCGCAGTGAAGCTTTCTACGCAGACCTCAACGCGAACATCTCGGTCTCCAATCTCACTGCAACCGGCGCCCACGGGAATCGCTTCCTGCTGGGTGGCGGAACCCTCGCCGCGAGTCAGACCTGGAGCTTCGGCGGGCTGGTCGTCCAGCTTAACGGGAACGTGACCGTCCCGACTGGCATTACTCTTACGATCGTGCCTGGACAGATCGTCAAGATGCCCCAGGGCGGCCTTATAAGCGTCAACGGCACCCTCAGCGCCGCCGGCACTCCCGATGCGCCGATTATCTTCACATCGCAGTACGACGATACCGCCGGGGGCGACTCCGATGTTGACGCCGGCGCTACGGCGCCTCAAAGCGGCGACTGGCAGGCAATCAACCTCGAGGCCGGCTCCAACGCCTCGGTTGTGACCAACGTCCTGATTCGCTACGCCGGCAACGCCTCGAACCCGAACAACCCCAGTTGGATCCGCTATGCGCTGCTGCTGGACGCAACCGCCGCCAAGATCCAGAACGTCAACATCTTTGACAGCAACTACACTGGCGTCCGCGTCCAGGACGGTTCCACCGCAACCCTCGACCACATCGACGTTCAAGGCGTGGAAAACGGCGGCGTGCCGTTTTCCATGGACTTCACCAGCAATCCCGCCCTGACCAACCTCACGGAAAGCAACAACGCGATCGACGCCTTCCAACTGGACGGCGGGGCCCTCGCCGGCAATCGCGAGTGGAACATCACGGATATGCCGTATTTCCTGGGCGCCTCCGTCACCATACCGCAGGGCTTGACGCTCACGCTGGATCCCGGCGTCGTCGTCAAACTTGCCAACGGGCAACTTTTCAACGTCGGCGGCACCCTGTCGGCGCAGGGCACGCTTGACCAGCCGATTATCTTCACCTCCCGCCACGATGGAACTTATTACGGTGACAGCTTCCACAACGGCCAGCTCACCCCGTCTTCGGGCGACTGGTACAACATCACCTTCCAGAGCACCAGCGTCAACAGCATCCTCAACCACGTCGACATCGATTACGCCGGCAATGCCTCCAATCCGCACAACCCGAGTTGGTTGCGCCCGGCCATCGACATCCAGAGCAGCTCGCCAACCGTTCAGAACACCCGTGTACTCAACGCCGACTCTGTCGGCGTCAACACCACCAGCAGCGCCGCCACGCTCAGCAACGTCACCATCAACGGCGCCGGAAACGTTGCGTTCGAGACTGACCTCGCTTCCACGGTGGCAATGAGCGGTCTGGTCGCCCTGAACGCGAACACCGATGAAGTGTATCTGAACGCCGGGACTCTTCCGGGGAATCGAACCTGGAACTTCTCAGGCCTGCCCGTCCAGCTTTCCGCAAACCTCACCGTTCCGGCAAACACCACGCTGACGATCGTTCCCGGCCAGGTGATCAAGCTCTCCAACGGCGAGTTCATCAACGTCAGCGGAACCCTAAGCGCCAACGCGACGGCCGCCAATCCGATCATCCTCACCTCCACCCGCGACGACTCGGTGGGCGGCGATTCGGACGGCGACGGTGGCACCATCGCACCCCAGACCGGCGACTGGCAATCGCTCAACCTGCTGGGCGGGTCCGGCACCTCGGTCCTCAACAACGTGCAGATCCGCTACGCCGGCAACGCCGCCAACCCGCACAACCCCAGTTGGTTTCGACCCGCGCTGACGCTCGATAACACCGCGGCAACCATTGAAAACGTGCAGGTCCTGAACAGCGATCAGACCGGCGTGCGAATCCAGGACAATGCCGCACCTGCGCTGACCAACGTCAGCGTCCAGGGCTCGCAGAACGGCGGCGTGCCGTTTTCCATGGATTTCTCCAGCAACCCGACACTCACCAACCTCACCGAATCGAACAACGCGGTCGACGCTTTCTCTCTCGACGGCGGCACCCTCCCCGCCAACCGCGAGTGGAACGTCACCAGCATGCCCTACATCCTCGGGAACAACGTGGCGGTCCCGACAGGCGTCACTCTCACGATCGATCCCGGCGTGGTCGTCAAATTCGCCACGGCGCAATACCTCCAGGAGAACGGCACCCTCGACGCCAACGGCACCACCGGACAGAACGTCATCTTCACCTCCCGAAACGACACCTCCGCCGATGGCGACACCTTCCGTACCGGCCAGGTCAGCACCCCCACCGGCAGTTGGCAAAGCTTCATTGTCACCGGTGGCGCCACCGCGGCCTTGAACAACTTACAGGTCCGCTACGCCGGCAACGCCTCGAACCCCGGCAACACCAGCTGGTATCGCTCCAGCGTAATTGATTCCGGAACCATCACTGCGACGAACCTGACCGTCCGCGACAGCGATTCCACCGGAATCGAGGTTCAGAGCGGTGGCTCGCTCACCGACACCGGCGGCCAGATCACCGACAGCCGGTTCGTAGATCTTCAAGTCGATAATGCCGGCACGGCGGATGCAACGGGGGCCGTGTTTACCACCGCACCGGTCGGCGTTCAGGTTAACGCTGGCGGCAGCGCCACCGTTGGCGGATCGTTCTTTGGCGGATTCACGACCGACGCTTTCACGAACGCCAACACCAACTTCACGTCCGCCAACGCCCAGGGGAACTGGTGGGGCAATGCCGGCGGACCCAACGACCCCTCCAATGCCGACGGCCGCGTCAACGATAACCCTGCCGGGCAGAACGTCAGCGACTGGGTGGATTACTCCAAGTGGCTAACCAGCCCGCCCGCCATCGCCGTCGGACCCATCGTCACTGGCTACACGCCTTCCCTCACCAGCACGGCGATCCCCTCGATCAACGTGACGTTCTCGGAGCCTGTGAGCCTGGCGACGTTCACCGCGTCAGAGGTTTCCCTAACCGGCCCGCAGGCGCCGGCGGTGTCCACCATCACATTCGTCGGAGGTTCCACTTATCAAATAACCTTCGCCACCCCATTGACGATGGGCGGCAACTACCAAATCACGATCGGCCCCTCCATCGTGGGCATCAACGGCTTCCTGATGGACCAGGATCAGAGCGGCGTCGGGGGACAGTCGACCGATTCCTTCACCGCCAACGTCTCGATCGACCTGTCCGGGCCGCGCGTCGTCTCCGCCACCCCGACCGGCACCGTCACCTCCGGCCAATCCTTCGTCGACGTTACCTTCTCCAAACCAATCCAGGCCTCCAGCTTCACCACCGGCCAGGTGACCATCACAGGGCCGAACGGCGCCATCCAGCCGCTCTCCGTGACCCCACTGTCGTCCACGCAATTCCAGATCGGCTTTGCCTTCCAGACCGCGGATGGCACCTACACCGTCAACGTCGGCCCCGACGTGCTCGATCTGGCTGGCAACGAAATGGACCAGAACCAGAACGGGATCAATGGCGAAAACCCCGGCGACATTTACAGCACCCAGTTCACGATCGCGCTCAAGCCGCTCCAGATCATCGCCCAAAGCCCCACTACGCCCGTGCCGGCGCTCGATCACCTCGATGTCACCTTCTCGGAACCGATCAACCCCGCGTCGTTCACCACCTCGCAGGTGTTCGGCGTCGGCCCCATCGGCCCGCTAACCGTCACCGGCATCGTCGAAGATTCGCCCACCCAGTTCACCGTCGATTTCCAGCGCATCGCCCAGAGCGGAACCTACACCATCCGCATCGGTCCCGGCATCAGCGACCCCGCCGGCGATCTGATGGACCAGAACGGCAACGGCATCCAGGGCGAACCCGACGACCAGTACGTCGGCACCGTCACCGTGGCCGGCGACGGCGGGTCCATCCTCTCGCAGTCCATCAACGGCACCGTCAAAGGGCCGCTGAGCTTGATCGACGTCACCTTCGACCAGACGATGCTTACCCGCTCTTTTACCCCAAACCAGGTCGTCCTGACCGGCCCATCCGGCGCGATCCCGGTCACCCAGGTCAACTTCGTCTCCGGCACGACCTACGAGATCGACTTTGCCGCGCAGAACCAGACCGGCATCTACGCCTTGACCGTCGGCCCCGACGTCCTCAACGTCGCCGGCCTGGAGATGGACCAGAACCACAACGGGATCAGCGGCGAGCCCACCGACGCCTATGTTGGCACCTTCGCCATCGATTCCACCGGACCGATCGTTATCTCCTCGACGCTCGGCACGCAACTCACCGGACCGTTCTCCTCGACGACGCTCAAGTTCAGCAAGCCGATCCTCGCCACGACCGTCAACAGCAGCACCGTCACGCTGGTCGGTCCGAACGGCGCGATTCCCGTGACTATCGCGCAAGTCGATGCCAACGACTTCACGGTTTCCTTCGCGTCCCAGCAGACGCCCGGCAGCTACGTGCTCACCGCCGGCCCCGCCATTACCGACCTGGTGGGCAACGAGATGGACCAGAACAACAACGGCATCAACGGCGAGCCGGGCGACGCCTTCGTGCAGAACATTACGCTGACATTGCCCACGCTGACCGTGGCAACGCCAACGCTTCCATCGTCCATCCCGTCCGGCCAGACGCTCTCGTTCACTTACACCGTCACAAACACCGGGACGTCCGTGGCGAAAGCGCCCTGGACCGACAAAGTCATTCTCTCCCCCGATGGCACCCTGACCAATCCCAATGACGTTCTGCTTCAATCATTCCCGCAGTCCACGCCGCTGACCGCCGGCAGCAACTATCAGGAGCAGGTGTCGGCGACTCTCCCCTTCGGGCTGGTCGGCTCGTTCACCGTCCTGATCGTGACCGACAGCGGCCACGCCGTGCTCCAGGGCAGCACCGCCGGCAACATCGTCTCCGTCCCGCTGCAAGTCACCGCCTCGGTACCGCCCAACGATCTGGCGGTCAGCACCGTCACCGCCCCGACGACTGCGACCACGGGCCAGCCCATCACCGTCGGATGGAAAGTCACGAACCTCGGCACCCAGACTACGCCGGCAACCTGGACTGACGAGGTCTATGTTTCCGCCAGTTCCACGTTCGATAGCACCGCGATCCCCCTGGGCGCGTTTGTGCACAGTGGCGCGCTGGCTTCGCAGGGCAGTTACGGCCAGAGCCAGCAGGTCACGTTGCCGGCAAACCTGACCGCCGGGACCTACTACCTGTACGTCTTCACCGACTCCCTCGACCAGGTGAGCGAGCCGGGCGCCAAGGCCAACAACGTCGCCCAGGCCCTGAATTCCACCGTCATCTCCCTCTCGCCCGTTCCCGATCTTGCTCCGGCCAGCGTCTCCGGCCCCACGACCGGCGGCATCGGCCAGCAGGTTACCGTCACCTGGAACGACGCCAACGTCGGCCAGGCCCCTGCCAACGGGCCGTGGGTCGATCAGGTCTACATCTCCCCGGATGGGAAGGTGTCTGACGGTACGTTGCTCGGCTCCGTCACCGTCACCGGCACGATCAACAATGGCGCGCAGCAGTCACTGAGCCGGAGCTTCACACTCCCCGACCTGGCCGACGGCAGCTACTTCTTTGTCGTCGTCACGAACTCCAACAACGCCGTCTTCGAGCGCGGCGCCACGGCCAACAATACGCTCGCCTCGACCACTGCCGTTCAGGTCGGCCATCCCGACCTGATCATCAACTCCGTGACCGTGCCACCTTCGGCCCAATCGGACTCTCAGATCACCGTCAGCTGGACCGGCGAAAATCAGGGCACTTTCGCCACGGGCGCCGGGTGGACCGACAACGTATACCTCACGACCAACGGAACGATCACCGCCAATTCCGTGCTGCTCGGTCAGCTCCCGCAGACCGCCAGTCTCGGGGCCGGACAATCCTACAACGCGCAGATCAGCGCCACGCTGCCCAACGGCATCCAAGGCAATTACCAGGTCGTCGTCCAGGCCGACGCCAACGATCAGATCGACGAAGGGCCGGGCGGGAAGAACAACAACAACACCGCCTCGCAGGTGATGAGCGTTTCGCTCGCCCCCTACGCCGACCTGGGCGTCCACGACGTTACCGCCCCGCCGCTAACGATCGGCGATCCCGTCACGATCACGGTTTCGTGGCAGGTCACGAACTTCGGCACCGGAGCCGGAACGGCCAGCCAGTGGATTGACGAGGTCGTGCTCTCGCCCAGTGGCGTCTTCGGCTCCGGCGACAACATCGTCCTGGGCCAGTTCCCTCACAACGGCGCCCTGGCCGTCGGGGCAACCTACTTGCAGACCCAGATCCTCCAGGTGCCACCGGGCACGACCGGACATTTCCATCTTCTAGTCAAGACCGATGCCACCGGTCAGGTCTACCAGTTCAACAACACCCACCCCGACGTCGCCGAGCCACTCAATTTCGTCGACATCATTCCCAAGCCGTACGCTCAATTGAACGTCCTGAACGTGACGGCGGATCCCTCGGCTATCGCAGGCCAGCCGATCAACCTGAGCTGGATGATCACCAACACCGGCATCGGCGCCACCGATACCACCACCTGGTCCGACACCGTCTACGTCTCCTCCGATCCGACCGGTCAGACGGGCATGCAGCAGGTCCAGAGCTTCTCGCACATCGGTGGACTTGCCGTGAACTCCAGCTACACCGACACCGTTCAGGTCACCGTGCCGCCTACTTTGAGTGGGACCAAATATTTCTTCGTGGAAACCGGCGGCCCCTTCCAGTTCATCTACACGCAGAACAACATCGGCCGCTCCAATCCAGTGCAGGTGACTTTCATCCCGCCGCCCCCGGTTGATCTCGCGGTCAACTCCGTCACCGGTCCGACCACGGCGCTGGACAGCAGCAGCGGCCTGGTCACCTGGACTGTCACGAACAACGGTCCCGATGATGCAACCGGCACCTGGACCGACAACCTCTACATCGCCCCCAACGGGAACTTCTCCCAGGCAACCCTGCTCGGCAGCTACACGTACACGCAGGGTCTCCAGGCCGGCAAGTCCTACACCCGAACCGAAGACGCCAACCTCCCTTCAACGCCCGGTGTCTACGAGTTCTTCGTCAAGACCGACGCACTCGATCAGGAGCCCGACGCCAACACCGCCAACAACCTCCTGGCATCCGCACCCCTGGTCATCTCCCTTCGCCCCCGTCCCAATCTTGAAGTGACTTCGCTCACCGTTCCCCAACAAGTCACGGCCGGCGGCGTCATCGACGTTACTTTCAGCGTCAGCAACCTCGGCCAGGCGATCACGCCCACGGGGCAATCGCACTGGACCGACGCCGTCTATCTCTCGCTCACCAATCAGCTCAGCACTGGAAATCCCCTGCTGCTGGGCACGATCCCCAATGGCAGCGCGCTGGACGTGGGCCAAAGCTACACCTCCGGCGGCACCTTCCAACTGCCGGTCGCCGTCTCCGGAAACGTCTTCATCATCATCAAGGCCGACCTCAACGATCAGGTGAACGAAGGCCCGATCACGCGCCAGGACACGGACGCCGCCGCACTGGCCATCAACGCCACGCCCGTTCTTCCCCCTGACCTCGTGATGTCCAACGTTTCGGTCCCCTCGACCGTGTTCGACGGAAATCCGGTGACCGTCCACTATCAGGTGACCAACAAAGGCGCCGGACCGACCTTCCCCTCCGCCTGGACCGACGCCGTCTGGCTTACGCTCGGCAAGGACCGCCCCGACGCGCTTCGCGGCGACATCTTCCTGGGCAACTTCGGGCACAGCGGCGCCCTCGACGTCGGCCAGTCCTACACCAACAACGTCACCGTCAACATCCCGCCCCAGATCAGCGGAAACTACTACATCACCGTATGGACCGACTCCGACCAGTCGGTCTTCGAAACCCAACTCGACATCAACAAGAACCCCGACGCCCCCAACGACCTGCACGGAGACAACTTCAACACGGCCCCGATCCAGGTCCTCGAAACCCCGCCGGCCGACCTCACCGTCACCAAACTCACCGCGCCCGCGTCCGCTCTCGGCGGAACGGTCGTCACCGTCAACTGGACGGTGAAAAACATTGGTTCCAATCCAACTAACGTCGGCCAGTGGGCCGACGCCATCTACATCAACGATACCCCCGATCTCAACGGCAGCCCGACGCTTGTCTTTGCCGTCCCGCACGTCGGCTTCCTGTCCCCAGGCCAATCCTACGACCAGTCCGCCACCTTTACCCTCCCCGTTTCCGCGGCGGGCAAGTACTTCATCGTCGAGACCAACTGCAACCCCATGCTTGCCGAGGTCCCCGACCCCGACGCCCTGTTCCTCCAGCAGATGCAGCAGATCCTCGACAATGCCGGGGTGACGCTGAACGGACAGGGAATCACCAACCTGACGGCCGACCAGATCCTTCAGATCCTCAGCGGCTCCTCCAACCAGCCGACGACCGTCTTCGAGGGCCCCTACACCAACAACGACACGCTCGCCACTCCCAGCAACATCACCAACGCGCCCGACGACCTCGTTGTCGACAATGTCACTGTCCCCGCGCAATCGTTCTCCGGCGAGCCGATCAACGTCAGTTGGACCGTCACCAACCAGGGCGCCGACGTGTGGTCCGGCACGGAGTACTGGAACGACTACGTCTTCGTCTCGCCCGATCCCACGCCCGACAGCCGGGCGCAGCTCGTCGGCAGCGCGCCGCACAGCAATGCCACCCCGCTCGGCCACGGCGGCAGCTATACCAACAGCACGAAGATCACCCTCCCGCCGGGAATTTCCGGCACCTGGTACGTCTACGTCACCACCGATCGCACGTCGCCGGTCCAGGCTGCTCCAGCTACCCCGGGCGCATTCCCGTTCTGGACTCAGGAATACACCGCCACGACCTGGGAGACCAACAAGAACAACAACATCAACTCCACCTCGCTGAACGTGATTTATCGCGAGGCCGACCTGATCGTCGGCAACCTCCAGATCAACTCCCCCGTCGCCACCGGCCAGGCCGTCCCCGTCAGCTTCACCGTCACCAATCAGGGCAACCGGGACACTCGCGTCGCCAACTGGACCGATCAGGTCTTCATCTCCACCAGCCCCTCGATCACCGATCAGTCCCTGATCATCGGCAACTTCCCGCACCAGGGAATTCTCGCGGCCGGCGCCTCGTACAACGTCACGATGGACGCCACCATTCCCGACGACATCAGCGGGAGCTTCTACATCATCGTCTACACCGACTCTCCCTACGGGAATACGCCGCCGGAAGGGCAACCCCCCTTCCCGCAAAACAGTCCCATCCCGCGCGTCCAGGGCAGCGGACCGGGCGCTGTCCTCGAATTCCAGAACGAAGACAACAACACCGCCATGACGCAGGTCCAGGTCACTGCCGTCAACCTGCCCGACCTCCAGGTGACCAGCGTCACCGCGCCCCAGCAGGTCACATTAGGACAGCCCTTCACCGTCAACTACACGGTCAGCAATACGGGCACCGGCGCCGTCCCCCCCAATCAGACTCCCTGGACCGACACCGTCTGGCTCTCTCGCGATCAACTGCTGGACGTGCACACCGATATCTATCTCGGATCGTTCGTTCACAACGGCGCCTTGGCCGTTGGCGGCTCGTATTCCAACTCGGAGACATATTCCATTCCCGCGGGCCTGAGCGGGGCCTACTACGTTATCGTCCTCACTGACACCCCCAACTCCGCCATTCCTCGCGGCGTCGTCATCGAAAGCAACGAGGGCAACAACGCGACGCCGACGGCGACGCCGATGCTCATCGAGGTTCCCCCGCCCACTGACCTGCAGGTCGATTCCATCACCGTCCCGACCAACGCGATCGCCGGACAGTCCGTTACCATCACCTACACCGTCTCAAATCACAGTACCGTCCCCGCCGTCGGCATCTGGCATGACGCGGTCTATCTCTCCCCCGATCCCACTTTCGACACCGCCGCCCAGCAGATCGGCACCTTCGACGTGGGCGATCTCACCACCGGGCCGTTCACCCTCAACCCCGGCCAGAGTTACACCGGAACCGTCACCGCCAACCTCCCCATCGAGCTGCCCGGCAGCTACCACGTGCTGGCCTACACCAACGTCTTCAACGAAATCTACGAAGGCTCCAACTTCTTCAACAACATCGCCACTGCCGCCAACCCGCTGAGCGTCACCGTCCCCACGCTCACGCTCGGGGTCCCGCTCAACGACACCATCTCCGGCGGACAGAGTAAGCTCTACGCCCTCACCGTCCCCGCCGGCCAGACCCTCGAAGTCGACCTCACCGGCGCCCCCGGCTCCGCCCACGAGCTTTATGCGAAGTTCATGGGATTGCCCGGCTCACAGAACTACGACGCCGCCTACGTCGGCCATCTTCTGCCCGATCAGTCCATCGTCGTGCCGACCACTCAGCCTGGCGTCTACTACATCCTGGTCCGCAGCGACGGCGATGCCGCCAACGCCCCCATCACCATCACCGCGAAGCTGATCCCGTTCCAGGTCGTCAACGTCACGCCCGACAGTGGCGGCGATTCGGCTTACGTCACCACCACCATCACCGGCGATGAGTTCGACCCGCGCGCCATCGTCAAGCTCGTCCGCCCGCAGATCGCCGAGTTCGAGCCAGTCAGCTATCAGGTCGTCAACGCGACCACCATCGTCGCCGTCTGGGACCTCACCAACGCCCCGCACGGGCTCTACGACGTCGAAGTCATCAATCCCGACGGCTCCACCGCCGTGCTCCCCTACCGGTTCCTCGTCCAACAGGCACAGCCGATCAACGCCACCATCGGTATGGGCGGTCCGGAACTGCTCAGCATCGGCCAGCTCGCGTTCTACGGCGTCAGCCTCAAGAGCCTCAGCAACGTCGACACGCCCTACGAGTTCTTCGAGTTCGGCGCGCCAAACGTCCCCAATCCCGACCCCGGCCTGATCCCCGGACCCGCGTTGACCTTCTCCGCCGCACTCAATGGCGCGCCCAACGTCAGCGGCGTCCCCTGGGGCGATCTCAATTCCGTCGTCAACCTCAATGGACAATTCGAAGCCCAGGGCGTCGCGCTCGATTTCGCGCAGCAGGGCGCTAATGAGCTCAGCTTCTCCATCCAGACTTACCCCGGCCTGGCCAAGTTGCTGGCGCAGGACCCCAATTTCCTCCAGGAGTTGACGCCCGACGAGCTTGCGTCGCTCAGCTTCTACTTCTACATCGAGGCGGCGGCGACGCCGATGACCGCCGCCGAGTACGTCAGCTATCAAACCACCCAGGCCGACGACCTGCGCAAGAACATCCTGGCCGATCCGAACGCCCCCGCCGCTCTCAAGCTCGTCGCCGGCGATCAGACCACCTGGGAGCAGGACTTCCTCCAGGCCCTAGTGGATGCCGGGCAGCTCCAGCCCACGGACGCGCCTCCGTTGGCGCAGTCCGCCCCCGCCGTCTCCAGCTTGATGTCCATTCTCGCCTCCGGAATCCTGGCCGGGCCCGCAGGCCAAACCATTATCTCCGGTGGAAGCCTCGACAACTTCTTCTCCGAGCTGATGTCCTGGTACGGCGCCACGCCCAACGCCAATGGCGGCCCGGGACCTCTCCCAGAAAGCCAGTTCGATCTGGGCCTCTCGCACCCCACTCACTATGAGGCCTTCAAGATCCAGGTCGGCCAGGAGCAGTTCGCCAGTCCCATCAACGTTTCCAACGCCAATCTCACCGACTTCTTCGGCATCACCGGCGTCGCCAGCTCCAGCATCTCGATCGTGGGCCCCAGCGGCTACGGAAGCTCCAATTTCGTCCCGGTCGCCACCCCGTTGCCTTACGAAATCAACTTCACCGACCCGGCCAACGCCCAGGGGCCCGAGTCCAAGCTCCAGATCGTCGAACAACTCGACCCCAACCTCGACCCTCGATCGTTCCAGCTTGGCAACATCCAGCTCGATGGCCAAACCATTCAGCTTCCCAGCGGCCGCGGGTCGTTCACCGGCAGCTTCGACCTCACCAAGTCGCTGGGCTTCATTCTCGACGTGACCGCCGGCCTCGATCCGACCACCAACATCGCCACCTGGGTGCTCACCGCGATCGATCCATCGACCGGCCTGCCGGTTGCCGATCCGTCGCTCGCCATCCTGCCGACCGGCCAGTCTGGCCTGGTCAGCTACACGGCTGAAACGACATCGGGCCTTGCCACCGGCACAACGGTCTCCGCCGCCGCTCGCATCATCTACGACAACGGCCAGCCGCTCGATTCCAACATCGTCACCGCCACCGTCGACGCCGTCGCGCCGACGACTTCCTTCAGCATCACCGACCTGGCCAACGGCCAATACTTCATTCAGTGGCAGGCCACCGACGACCCCACCGGCTCAGGGGTCGCCAACTCCACCGTCTACGTCGCCCTTAACGGCGGCGCCTGGCAGGCCATCGACCAGTACGACACCGGGAACTCCTTCACCTACACTGCCCCCGCCGGCACCACGGCTCAATTCGTCGTCATCAGCGCCGACAACGCCGGCAACTTCGAATTGGCCCCCGCCGGAATTATCCTTCCGGATTACAACCCGCAGATCAACCTCGGCTCGCTCCCGACCGCCACCCAACAGCAGCCGACCGGCCTTACGCCTCCGCCGCCTCCCACACAGCCCTCGACCAATCCGCTCTTCATCCAGGCGCGGCAGGGCGTGCCAACGCCCGCTCCGACTGCCAACCCTCCGGCATTCACGACGGTTCTCGAACCCTTCAGCGCCGCCGGATTCGTCACCGGGTTCGCCACCTCCGGCGCCGACATCAGCCCGCTTGGCATCGCCTTCTCGCCCGATGGCCAGTTCGTCTACGTTTCCGGCGGCGCCGGCCGCAACAGCATCTGGAAATTCAACCGCGCCGGCGGGAACGTCGCTAACACCGCGCCGCTCGCCACCCTCTCCGAGCCCATCTACGACATGACCTTCGACAGCAAGGGGCAGCTCTGGGCCACGACCGGCGGCGGACCGCTCGTCCAACTCGACCCCAGCAGCGGCGCCATCATCGCCAGCTACAGCGACGGCATCGAACTGGGCCTCGTCGCCGATCCCAATTCCAACCTCCTCTACGTCTCGACCTCCAACGGGATCGCCACCTTCGACACGGTCAGTCACGTCTTCACCCCCTTCTCCAGTACCCGCGTCGACGGCCTGGCCATGGCCCCAGACGGCACCCTCTGGGGCGCGACCTGGCCGCAAAACGGCCAGATCGTTACCTTCGACAAGAAGGGAAATCCGACCGCCGCCATCAACCTCGCCGACCCAACCGACGGCCTTGCCTTCGGCCTGCCCAACACGCCGCTGGCCAATCTGCTCTTCGCCACCCACGACGATGGCACGCTCACGATGATTGATCTCGCCACCGGTCAGACCATCAGCGTCGCCACGGGCGGCAGCCGCGGCGACTTCGCCCACGTCGGGCCCGACGGTCGCCTCTACGTCACCCAATCCGACCAGGTCGACGTCTTCTTCCCCATCGTCGCTCCGCACGTGCTGGCCGTGAACCCCGCCAACCTGCAGCAGGTCGCCCCGATCGTCACCACGGCCCTGGTGACCTTCGACAGCAACATGCTGTCCAATACATCGCCGGCCTCCGTCACCGACGCCGCCAACTAT
>Ga0210396_10001826_pt1 | contig 22257 bp, 15 predicted proteins | sample IncBWH17OmetaG_FD_155466 | JGI IMG/M metagenome (GOLD analysis project Ga0210396, IMG submission 155466) | Forest soil microbial communities from Barre Woods Harvard Forest LTER site, Petersham, Massachusetts, United States - Inc-BW-H-17-O ... | reverse complement strand
GGGAGAGGGCCGGGGTGAGGGCGGTGTGTTCGGGTCCCGTCCCAATAAATCCCGTCCCGTCCTGACCTCAGTCCCGCAGGTTTTTTCACCACAAAGACGCGAAGGCACTAAGGTCAGATTCTGTACGGGATCCGTCTTTGTGTTCCTTCGTGTCTTGGTGACTTTGTGGTGAAGCTCCCCGCATTTTCCGGCGTCCCAGATCAATCCCGTCCCGATGGTCGAGTCCCGTTCCGGCTCCCTTTCAATCGAACGTGTCCGGACCGGACCGTTGTCCGCCGTAAGTCGCTTCTGGGCACAGACTACGGCCGGACTCATTCGAGCGGACCCTAAGAGACCGGAGCGGACCCGTGACCGGACACCGGATTTGAAATTGGAAGAGGGTCCCCCATTCATATGGGGGGCTCGGGGTGAAAATCCCGTCCCGGCATTCGTGTCCCGTCCCGACCTCGGACGTTGGACCGGGGACCTTGGACTGGGTCCGGGCGCACGCCGAGCGCTCCGTCTGCGACCGCCATTCTCGACCCTACCACGCCAAGCCCCGCCAGCCGACCCCAAGTTTCTACGGGCTCAGAAACAAGTCGGAAGATTTCCCACAGAGCGCCAGCGGTCCACGAGGCGTCCTCGTTGTGGAACGATGAACAAGACGAAACGCGGAGGATTGAAGCACCCCCCAGCTGACGCTGGAGGCTCGCCGGGCGTTATGGGCGCGCGAACGGCCCGGCGAGCGTCGGGCGTCAGCCCGATGGTGCCTTGAAGCTTTGTTGTGGCCGGGGGCGCCCCGCTTTGCGGACGCCCGGACTAGAGCCCAGAAATACAAACCGGGGCTTCCGCCTGGGGGAGCGCCCGGCGACCTTGCCGCGTTCGATAAACGACGGCGATCACATGCAATCGCATATGCGAACGCGCGCCATCCCCCATTTTCTAGTAGAATCCCAATCAAGCGGCTCCACAGTGTTTGACGAGATCAGTCCAAAGCGGTCTAATCGATCCGAACATAGTCAATACCTTTCTCGCCGTTGAAATGGACCGTCTCAGCATGGACTACCAACTCGAGAATTTGGGCGACGAACGATTCCAAGAGGTCTGCCAAGCGCTCCTGGCGAAAGAATTCCCCAAAATTCAGTGCTTCCCTGTCGGGCAGCCCGACGGTGGAAGAGATGCTATTCACTATCTCTCTAACAGCTCCACCACCGATTTTGTCGTGTTTCAAGTGAAGTACGTTCGTCGCCCGCTCGCCGAACAAAACCCGCACAAGTGGCTTGCCGGTACAATCGAGGGTGAACTCGCAAAAGCTCACACTTTGATTGAAAGAGGCGCAAAAGAATATTACCTTTTGACTAATGTCCCAGGCACAGCGCACCTCGATCATGGGTCGGTCGACACAGTGCATTCTCTGTTAAACGAGCGGCTCACGGTTCCAGCCTATTGTTGGTGGCGGCAGGATGTTAATCGTCGGCTCGATAATGCGTGGGATCTGAAGTGGGCGTATCCCGAAATTTTATCAGGTCCCGATTTCCTACGACTCCTTTTTGAAAGTGGATTACGGGAACACGCTGATCGGCGCACCAACGCGATTCGCGCAGCAGTTCGAACGCAATTTGACCGTGATGAGAACGTTCGTTTTAAACAGATCGACCTTCAAAATCGCCTCCTCGATCTGTTCATTGATGTTCCAATGACCGTCCGTGATCGGCCTACTCAACGCAAGAGGTCTAAATCCGAATATGGGGCAATCCTTGACGCAATCATGGCCCTGTCACCCGCAGGCCAACCTCCTCATCGCACCCCAATCGAAACTGCGGTCGGATCCGCCTCCTTTCTGCTCCATCCGATGGTTCAGCGACATGTCCCTCGGGTCGTGCTAGAGGGAGCTCCTGGCCAAGGCAAATCTACGTTAGTCCAGTATATCTGCCAGATTCACCGCCGCCGCCTTCTCGGGGAACCGTTGGATCTGGCCGCAATTCCTGAAGGGCATCGCAATCAACCGATGCGACTCCCGTTCAAGATCGATCTTCGGGATTTCGAGCTATGGCTCAATCGTAAAAACCCGTTTTTGGGCGACGAGACATCTTCGACGCCCGCAAACTGGCCGCGATCGCTCGAGGGCTTTCTAGCGGCCCAAGTTTCCTACGAGTCCGGTGGCATTGACTTCAGTGTCTCCGATCTTTCCGCAGTCGCAAAACTAAGCTCAATGCTCTTGGTTTTTGACGGCCTTGATGAGGTCGCCGACATCGCGACACGGCACGACGTTGTTGATCATATTGCGAAGGGTATCGCACGCCTCTCGGAAGGTGCCGCTTCCGTTCAAGCAATCGTCACGACCCGACCGGCCGCCTTCGCGAATTCTCCCGGGCTTCCCGCGGAGAAATTCTGCTATTTCGACTTGCAATCCATCACTCGACCATTGATCGACGACTACGCGAGTAAATGGCTAAAGGCCAAAAGGCTACAGGGCCGCGAGGCGTCGGACGTCAGAAAAATTCTTAAAGACAAACTCGACCAGCCACATTTAAGCGAACTGTCGCGTAATCCGATGCAGTTGTCCATTGTACTTAGCCTGATTCAACGGTTTGGCGAGTCACTTCCAGAGAAACGGACGGCGCTTTACGACGCATATGTCGAACTTTTTTTGAGCCGCGAGGCAGAAAAGAGTACGCTAGTCAAGGACCATCGCGACTTACTAATCGAGATACATTGCTTTCTTGCTTGGCGTCTCCATGTCGACTCGCAGCTTACCCGCAGCGGCGGGCGCATTGGCGAAGACGCTCTGCATAAGCTTCTCTTCGAGTACTTGGTTGGCGAGCAGCACAGCACCTCGATCTTGGACGATCTTTTCCGCGGAATGGTCGATCGGGTCATGGCGCTTGTATCGCGGGTGCAGGGCACCTTCGAGTTTGAAGTCCAGCCACTAAGAGAGTACTTTGCTGCGCGCCATCTCTATGTTACAGCTCCATACGCGCCCCAAGGTAGAAGCCGTTCTGGCACGAAGCCCGATCGCTTCCGAGCAATGGCTAGAGATTTCTATTGGTTGAACGTGAGTCGTTTCTATGCTGGTTTTTATGACAAAGGCGAACTCCCTTCTCTCGCCGACAATCTAGAGGAATTGTCCGACGAAGAGGGGTACCACTACACAAGTCACCCCAGTCGCTAGCGACAATATTGCTTTCGGATTGGGTGTTTGCGAGTTATCCGCGTGTGATGCAGCGTGTCATCACAATGGTGACTCGTGCGTCTGCTCTTCGGACGCTACTGACTACAGGTGACCGGCCTTACAGGCACGGGACGCAGCTTGTGCTACCAGAGCGATGCGGGAATGCTGACTTAGTTGCCCATTGCTTCGAGGTGCTGACTCAACTGCCTTCGCCCGACTACGGTCGGCTCATCACGCGAGTAATTAACGCAAATGCGACGGATGACGCACGAGCGCGAATGTGGGCTGACAAGTGTCCAGAGATGGATGGCCCCAAGTTTTCCAAATGGCTGACATATGGGCTTTACCTTGGAGTTATAGCGCGATTGGACAAGAATGACTTGTTAGGACTCGTTGATGGCCTTGAGGCTCATGAGCGTGTTGAACTGCTGATTCGAGGTGGGCGAGAAGACATTTATGAGGCATCCGAGGTTCGCTACAATGAGGCTGTAAAATGCCTTTGTGATGGATCGGTGCCGCTTACAATTCATGGAGGAAACACTTCTCTAGAGGTAGTTCGCGGAATGCTTTATACGGGTCAATATTTGTTGGCATTTCGGAATCCGCAGCCGTTCGGCCTTCGTGACTTGGCCAAGAGGACGCAGTATGGCGTCGAATTCGATAACAACGAAGTGACGTGGCCTGCGTTTGAAAGTGCGGGGCGACTGAAACAGTTTGTGGAGGCTGCGAACGAGCAGTTCGGTAGATGGGCGAGTGAGTGGGCAGTCGACCTAGCGCCTTGGGACACGATGGTGGAGGCGGGAAGGCGACTTCTTGGGGATCATTGGGTGTTCGATTGTCTAGCGACGGCGTCGGCGGGAATTCGATCGCGTGACGTGCGCGGAAATGAGTGCGACTCGCTACTCGATTCGAGGGAGTCGCTATGCAAGCGAGTAAGGTTTGCGCGGCTTCGTGCGGCGAACTATCGTTGGTGGGAGGAGCAATTTGCTGCACCCGGCGGAGAGGCAGCACGGATGTTAGTGTGCCTCGTTTTCGCGGCGTGGGCAGGCCCGTCTTGCTTTGTGCGACTTCATGACGTGGTTGGCAAGGCTCTGGAAGAGTTAAGCGAGTCGCAATGGGCTAGATTAGCCACCGCGTTGAGTAACAACGCGGTCGGAGTCGTGGCGAGTAACCAGCGATTTGACATTGACCTTGCCGCGCTGCCAAACAGGTGCTCGATGCGTTTGCTTGCATGTGTCGCAATCCGCTGCGATAGTCGCCGGAGTCGCGCGGTGTTTGAGCGTTGGTTGCGTTCGTATGAAGGCGACGATTTGGCGATTCTTCAAGTATGTGAACGGCATGTGTTTGGTATGCTCGCAGAGACTTCGGACGACCCTAAGAGATGGGGGCGAAGTTTGGCGATCATTAAGAGGGTCTACGCCAACAACCCTGTTGGTGTGTCTGACTATGCGATTAGATATTCGTTTGAGTCTGAGGTGCGGTCGATGTCTGTTGGATTGGCACATGAGATAATGAAGGACGCCGAACGCTTTCCGCCTGGACTAGTTAACATCGCCGAGGGTATCTGCCGTCAAGACGTCGCTTCCAAAATGCAGCCCGTTGGAGTGGTCGCAGAGAGCGAGAAGTGGTTCGGATGAATTTTGCGGTCGTCGATGTCTTGAGGGGCCGGAGAAATGCCGGAGGTGCACGATGCGGCCAACCTACTCGCCGAGCGGCACTTCGCAAATCGCCCACTGGCCGAAGTTTTCTTCGACTTCGACTCGCAACGTCTCGAGCCGGTGACCCGGCGTCGCATCCAACTGCTGCCGCAACTCCCCGGCGATCCAGAACGCGATCAGCTCCGCCGTCGTGTTTTCGACTGGCAACAGCACGCAGTCCTCCCGCGGGAAGAGCCAGCGGCGGTTTTCGAAGGTGGCTTCGACTTCGCTCGGCCGTTCCTCGACGTGGATTTTTGGATGACGCGTCGGCAAGAGCACGCGGTGGTCGAGGCCGTCGACGATTTTCTGCAGCGCATCCCGAAGGGCGATGAAGTCGAAGACGTAATGGTTCTCATCGAGCGGGCCGGTCAGTTCGACGGCCGTGCGCCAGTTGTGCCCGTGCAGACGTTCGCAGATGCCGCCCGCAAACGTGATGAAATGAGCGGCGCTAAAGACGAGGTGGTCTTTCGTGACGCGCACGCGAAATTGAGCGCTGCCGGGCGAGCCGCCTGCTCCGTCGTCGGACGGCCGGCTCATCTGGTGGCTCCGCTCTCCAGGTAGGGCAGCGCAGACGCGGGAATCTGCGGCGTCTCGACGAGCCCATCGCGGAGGACCGCGAACAAACAGCCGGCGACAAGATCGGCGGTGGTTCCCGGGTTGCGCTGGTTCCCATTCACCCGCAGCCAGGTATCGAGGTAGCGCATGCGGCTCCGGCCGATCGCGCTTTGAGGCCCTCCTGCCGAAAGGACCATGCTGGCGAATCGGGCGGCCTCGGCCGCGACTTCCGGACCGCACTTGCGGGCGATCAGCGTGTCGGGAAACTGCGCCATCAGCCAGACGTGCAAATCGACAATCGCCTCTTCCCACCGCTCGGCAAACGGCTCGAACCGCGCGAGTCGCTTGGCTCCCTCAAAGACCGTGGAAAAATCTGACGTGTATTGGGCGGCGATGCCGTCGCGGTCGGCGGCCATCTTCATCGCTTCGAGCAGCGTGACGCTCGGCAACTCGCTCACGTCCTGCATGTCGACGCGGCCCAGGCCGCCCGGATTGGCCAATCGGATCGCCTCATAGACTTGCTCGGCGTCGCGCACATCGAGATTGGCCAGAACCTGACCGATTCCTTGCTCGAGCGAAGTTTCGGCGGGCACCGCGGCGAGCGGGGCCAAGACCAAGGCGATGCCCAGATTCGTATTTCGCCCGACCGCTTCGCGCGTCCGTTGAACGGCATCGAGAACGGTGGCGCCGACGCCCCGTTCGCCCGCGTTTTCGAAGGCCGGAGCCGCCACAACGGCCGACCTCACGAAGTCCTCATAGGTCAGATCTTCGAACGACGCCTCGGGATGCACATTGCCCGGCTTGGCTGCCGTGGCTTCGAGGATTGAGGCCAAAAGCGCTTGGTGAACGAGAGTGGGCTGCATCCAGCCATTCTAGGACGATTCTGGGCAAAGCGTTATGCTGAAGACGCTTGAGGCCCGCCTGAAAGGGATTTTCTAATTTCCGCTAAAACCGACTTTTCCCAATTTGCCAGCCAGGTCTGCATCGCGCCGGACTGCGGACGGGACTACGCCATCGACGAGGTGCGGGTCGCCTGCGACGCCTGCGGCGGGCTGCTCGACGTGCGATACGACTGGGACCGCATTCCCGTGCCCGCGTCGCTCCGCGACTTCGAGGCCCGCTGGTCCAATCGCCGCAATCCGCTCGATGTGAGCGGCGTCTGGCGGTTCCGCGAGTTGTTGCCCTTCGCCCCGCCCGACGAGATCGTCACCATCGGCGAGGGGCAGACCATTTTGCAGACGTCCGACCGCGTCGGCCACTACGTCGGCATGAACCCGGGTCGCCTGTTCCTGCAGTACGAAGGGCTCAATCCCTCGGGCAGCTTCAAAGACAACGGGATGACGGCGGCCGCCACGCACGCGCGGATGGTCGGCGCCAAGACCGCGGCCTGCGCCTCGACGGGCAACACCAGCGCCTCGCTGGCGGTGTTCGCGAGCACGACAGGACTGTTGCGGGTCGTGGTCTTCGTGGGCAGCGGCAAAATCGCCTTCGGCAAGCTGGCGCAGGCCCTCGATTACGGCGCGCTCACGCTGCAGGTCCAAGGAGATTTTGACGAAGCCCTGGCCCGCGTCCGCGAAGTCTGCTCGCAGCTGGGCATTTATCTGTGCAACAGCGTCAACCCCCTGCGGCTCGAAGGGCAGAAGACGATCATGTATCGCGTGCTCGAGGCGCTCGCCTGGGAGCCGCCCGACTGGATCGTCGTCCCCGGCGGCAACCTGGGCAATTCGAGCGCGTTCGGCAAAGCGTTTTATGAGCTGGAGCAACTCGGGCTCATCGACCGCATCCCGCGATTGGCCGTGATCAACGCCGAAGGCTCCAACACGCTTTACCAGATCTACGAACAGCACAAAGTGCATTGGAACGAGGGGCGGACCGATACGTCGGCTATCGACGATTTCTATTCGCAGATGGATGCCGAAGGCCGGCGGGCAGCGACGCTCGCGACTGCCATTGAGATCAATCGCCCCGTGAACCTCGTCAAATGTCTCCGCGCGCTGGACGTCTGCGACGGCGTCGTCCGCGAAGTCTCCGACCAGGAAATCATGGACGGCAAGGCCCAGGTCGGCGCAGGGGGCTTTGGCTGCGAACCGGCCAGCGGCGCGTCGATCGCCGGCGCCAAGCGGCTGCGAGAGGAAGGCGTAATCGCGGCCGACGACCGCGTGGTCTGCATTCTCACTGGGCATGGCCTGAAGGATCCGAACGCGACGGTCGGGTATCGCTCGGGCGAGGGCGGCCGCGCGGCCGGGCGATTTGCCAATCAGCCGATCGTCGTCGAGAATGATCTCGAGCAAATCATCGCCGCGCTGCACAAGTTCGTCTAAGCCGCGTTTCGCTTGGCTGTGCTTCGGCGCGACTCATTGATCGAAAAGTTGCTTGCGAGACAAACCATGTCGCTGCGTCCCATCAAGCGCGTGATCAAAGCCAAGCCGACGGTCGAAGGGGCCGGCGTGCGGTTGCGGCGAGCGTTCGGGTTCGGCGCCACGTCGGATTTCGATCCATTCTTGCTGCTGGACGACTTTCGCAACGACGTGCCCGAGGATTATCTCGCCGGGTTTCCCTGGCATCCGCATCGCGGCATCGAAACGATCACCTACGTTTTGGCCGGCAACGTCGAGCATGGCGACAGCCTGGGCAATCGCGGCTCGCTCGGTCCGGGCGACATTCAGTGGATGACGGCCGGCCGCGGCATCATTCACCAGGAGATGCCCAAGGGAGATTCGCTGGGCCGGATGCACGGCTTTCAACTGTGGGCGAACTTACCCGCGTCGCTCAAGATGACCGCGCCGCGCTACCAAGAAGTGCACGCCACCCAGGTTCCCGAAACGATCGAGGACGACGGCACCCGGGCCCGCGTCGTCTGCGGCACGTTTTGGGGCAAGAAAGGCCCGATCGACGGAATCGCCGCCGACCCGATTTATATCGACGTCTCGGTGCCGCCCGGCAAGCGGAAGACGCTGCCCGTCGAAACCGATCGCCACGCGTTCGCGTACGTCTTCGCCGGCAGCGGAAAGTTCTGCAACGCCTCGGCCCCGCTCGCCGTGCCGACTGAAGGGCTCGGCTGGCTCGACACGACGCCGCCACAAGCCGCGGAAAACCGCTGCCTGATCCTCTTCGACCGCGGCGACGAGGTGGTCGTCCAAGCCGGCGACGAAGGCATCCGCTTCCTGCTCGTCTCCGGCAAGCCGCTCAAAGAACCGGTCGCCTGGTACGGCCCGATCGTGATGAACACGCAGGAACAACTGCAGCAGGCGTACGAACAGCTGCAGGAAGGCACGTTCTTGAAGAGCGAGAAATGACGGGGCGGCTGTGGTCGCCGTCTTCGCCGTCCCCAGTCCTCCACGGCAGCCCAGGCGATCCGCTGGCGTGATTAAGTATTTCCCGAGCCGCCCGCCTGCTCGAAATACGCACGGAATCGCGCGACATAGGGGTTTGACACGTCTACCACTGGCACCTCGCTGGTGTCAAAACCGATCTTTCGCACGAGCCTCGCATACTCGCGATACTCGTGAGGAATGTGGCCTGCCCGCAGGAGCCCAAAGACACGCTGGCGGATTCGTTGTTTTTGCTCATCCGAGAGGCATGCCCTGCGAAGTGCGCGCGCCGCATTCGACTTCAGCGTTTTTCCGAATGGAAACTTGGCGTCCTCTTCAATGAACTCGATGCCCAGCCGAACACAGGCGAGGTCTCCCGCCTCAATCCCCTCGATGACCTTCATCATCACAGGATAGACCCATCGTCGCCCTCGGTCCTCACGCTCACTCGGGGAAAGGTCGCGCGCGACGATGCCTATCTCCGTGACGTAACGGGCATATCGCCCAAGAATCTCGGCACGGCTCCAGCAACCGTCGCCGTTGTAATCAATAACCTCCAAGGTTTGGCCCTTCGCAAATCCGGTCATCCCTAGTCAGCAACACAACTCGCACCTACTACCCGACGTAAACGGGGGCTTCCGCGAAGCGGAGCGCCCCCGCCACCCATTGGTGCTCTTAGGAAAGTGTCGGCAGCTCAAAGCCCTTGCGACGGGGCCGCGTGAGGTAGCGGTTGGCTTCTTCGTCGTCGACGAAGTGCTCGTGGGTCGGATCCCACCGGAGCGGACGGCCGACCGCGCGGGCGATGTTGGCGAGGTGGCAGACGCTGATCGAGCGATGGCCGATCTCCACGTCGGCGACCGGCAGGTTGCGGCTGCGGATGCAGTCGAGCCAGTTTTGCATGTGCCACCGAGCCTGCCAGAGAGCCAGCTTGTCGCTCCACTTGCGTTCTTCCTCGTTCACGTCGAGATGCTTGCGCAGTTCCTCGGCGATCTCGGGAGGATTGGAGGCGAACTTGTTGCGGTTGATCTCGAGCTTGCCTTTCTCGCCGATGAAGATCGCGCCCCCCATCGGGCCGTGACCCTGCTCCAGCACGAAGTTGACCTCCACGCCGCTGGGATAGCGCATGGCGACCTGGCCGTTGGAGCCGGACGTGAGCGGGCGAATCTCGGTCGGCCCATTGCCGTCCATGCCCAAGCCCCACTGAATCTGGTCGACGCCGTGCGCGCCCCAGTTCGTCATTTCGCCCCCGGAGAAATCGCGCCAGCGCATCCAGCCCGTCCAGGCCGGGTTGAACTCGCGCCATGCCGCCTGGTTGAGCCAAACGTTCCAGTCGAGCCCCTTCGGCACCGGCTGGGCGGGGAACGGTTGGGCCGGCGACGCCTCGGCTCCCGTGTAGTTGATGGCGCGGACTTCGAGGATCTTGCCCAGTCCGCCGTTGCGAACCAGTTCGCATGCGACGCGGTTCATCGCCATCGAGCGCTGCTGTGAACCGACTTGCAAGATGCGGTTGTAGTGTCGCACGGCATTCACAAGCGCCCGACCCTCGCTGATATAAAGCGTGAGCGGCTTCTCGGCGTAAACGTCTTTGCCGGCCTGGCAGGCATGAATGCAGGGGACGACCCGCTGAAACTCGCCCGTCGCCACGATCACCGCGTCGACGTCCTTGCGATCGAGCAGGCGGCGATAGTCCTGCACGATGGGCCACGACGCCTTGTTCTTGGCCTTGAAGCCCTCGGCCTGCGGTAGATTGCAGTCGCACAGCCCGACGATCTGCGCGTCCTCGGGAAGTTGTTGCAACAGGAGGCTTGCCCGGCCGCCGACGCCGATCGCGCCGACCCGAATTCGGTCGTTGGCGCCGACCCGGCCGGCTGCCCCGGCGGGTCGCGACAGCACGAGCGGTCCGCCAATCGCCCCGGCCGCCAAAGTTCCCGCGGCAGTCCCCAAAAACCGGCGACGACTGGTACGGCTGTTGGCCGCGTGCTGTGATGCGTTCATAAGTGTCAAACCGCCTTTTCTCGTCCGACTTTGATCATTCCAGAAAGCGCGTTTTCTGAATTCACTTTTGCGCCGACGCGGCCTCTCCCCGAGGCGCTTGGCCTCGCGTGAGTCGGCTGGCTCGATCGTAATCGTCTGCGAAAGTTTTCTCCATCAGACGGAGATCCCCGGCCCGGCACGGCTGCTGACCGTTCGTTCAATCGCGGGCTCAATTACTGGCCGAATCGACACTTAGACAAATCGGCGTGCGAGCAGCGTCTGTACGCTGCCTCCGGTCCGCCTTCTCGTGACATTGTCCTGCCGAGGATCTGCGATGGCCGTTCCGTCACAATTTCTGGGCCGCTTTCTCACCCGCCGCGTTCCGCTGTTGATCGCGCTGGGCCTCGCCTGCGTGACTCAAAGCGGCTATGCCGCGGCGAGCGACGGCAAGAAGAATCAAACGGACACCGGCAAAACGTCCGCGGCCGCCGACATCCGCTTGCGCGTGCGCGTGAACGATACGGCCGGCAAGCCGCTCGCCGGCGTGAAAGCGACGGTGTTCAAGTTGAAGGCAGGCGGCGGTGGCGGGATGTTCGATTCAGGCCCGAAGATCACGCAGGCCGGCACGACACCGCCTTCAGCGGCTGAGGGTCTACTCGAGTCGCCCGTGCTCCCGCTCAAGGCAGCCTACGTGCTCGAACTCCACGCCGAGGGCTTCGCGCCCGAGTCGACGCGGTGGACCCATCCGCTGCAGTCCGGCACGGTGGAGCTGCCGACTGTCGCGTTGCGGCGGCTTGGCACACTCGCGGGAACCGTCGTCGACCGGCAAGGGAGGGGGATCGCCAAGGCGACCGTCATTCAAGCGGGGGACGGCACTAAGCGGCTGGAAGCGGTCACCGACGCCAACGGACACTTCGATCTCGCCGACGTTCCGGAGGGGCAAGCCATCGTTTGCTTCGATGCGGCGGGCTTTCGGTTTCACGGTGCCGCGCTCGCGTGCCCGTCGCACGATGTGCGAATCGAGCTCGAGCGAACCAGTGATCCCTATCCGCGCGTGCTCGCGCCGGCGGCCGACGCGGGGCACCTGTGGTCGGCGGAAAAACGAGCCGCGGAAGTGCGGAGGATCAGCGAGCCCATGATCGCCCGCGTGCTGGAAAAATCTTACGTCAGCGAGAACGACTTCGGCCTGGTGCTGTCCGCCGCGCGGCGAAATCCGGAGCGGATCCTGGCCCACATCGACCGCCTGAAATTCGTCCGCCCGAACAGCGAATTCTCGATCCGGTTTGCGCTCGGCCGCGCCCTCCTGGCACAAGGCAAAACGGAGCAGGCGTTCCAAATGATCGACGGATTTAAAGAGCCCGTCGCGAAAGTTCAGGCCTATTTGTATTGGTTTGAATCGGAGTCGATCCGGACGAAATCCCCCGACGCGCACCGGCAAGCGCTCGCCAAGGCGCGGGCCCTGCTCGCGTCGCCGATTGCTCCGCAGCAACGGCCCTTCTTTTTGTGCGAACTGGGCGGCCAGCTGTGGGAGTTGGGAGATCACGACGGAGCCCGCAAGGTGCTTGACGAGTGCCTAGCACTGTTCGAGAAAATGCCCGACGAGCTTAACGGCCGCCCCGCACTGCAGATTCAATTAGCGATCGCCGTGTCGCGATTCGATTTTGCGCGGACGAAAAAGCTGGCGGCGGATCTCGAGCCCGATCAATCGATCCGGCTGGCCGCCGAGGTCGCTCGGTTTCGCCCACAGGAAACGGAGTCTCTGCTCGCCGACGTCCCGGGCGACCTGTCGCTCGCGCAATTGCGCGGCGTCGCCAACAGTCTGCCCAGCCTGTGTTTCCGCGTGGCGCGGGTCGACCCGGCCGCGGCCGAGCGACTCTTGCTCAAGTTCGCGCAAGTGCCGCAGCCCAAGACCGACGCCGAAAAAATGTTCGGGATCGGCGGCTCGTTCGGGCTCAACCTTTCGAAGGAGTTCCTCGAGTTTCAGGTGACGAAGCTCAAGGCCGGCTGTTATAGCCTGATCGCGGAGGGGGCCGCGGCCCGCGATCTGGCCGCCGCACGGCGCGCCGTCGAGCGGGGCATCGCGCTCGTGAAGCCGCTGCGGACGGGCTATCTCTATCCCACCTCGCAGTTCTATCACACGCCGGCCGGTCTGATGGCGCTCTTCGTGCCGGTGGCCGACCGGTTTGATCCGGCGCTCGCCCGCGAAGTCTTCTGGCGGGCTTTATCGCTGCAGGGCGCGCTGCCGGGAGAGAGCCACGAGCGCGACATGCTCGACATCGATACGAGCCAGTTGGCGGGTCTCGTGCGGTTTTACGATCGGCCTCTGTCGGAGCGATTGCTGGCTCCGCTCGCGGCGCGGGCTCGCGCACGGAGCTTCAGCGGCACGCCGGCCAACTTCTGGGTCGTCCGCGCCCTCGGCCTGGACTCGCCGGAAAGGGCCGTAGCATTTGCCGATTCACTTTGTGACCTGCCCGACTCGGAGGGATCGACCCCACGGGCCACGGCCGAGCAAGTGGTGGCCGGCATGCTCTCGACCAGCGACGACTGGGAGGCCACCCGCGAGAAGCGTCTGCAAACGGCCCTGGCGGGCCTGCGCAGTGTCTACGGCCTCTATGTGAATGAAGATTGACTGCCCCAAGACTGGGGCCGGCAAGTCTGAGCTGAACCGGGCCAATCGGCCGCAACCCTTGCCAATCCTACGCCGTCGTCGCGCCCCCAAATCCGCCAACATCCGGCATTTTCTCACCTCATTCCTGACGAACGCCCGGATCGACCCGTCGCCAGTCCAGCGGGCCGTTTGCAACTTTCGTACACTGGGGAAGGGCCGACGCGCCGGGCACAGGCTGGACGAACGCTGGCCGGGGCGGTCAGTCTCTGTCTTCAGGAATCGTAAAGCTTAGGCGGCACACGAGTCCGGTTGGCTGGCGAACGATCTCGTTGGGACTTGTTACTACAGCCGCCGCGGTAGAGAATTACACGTTTATGATCAAATCCCTCATCTTTTTGGCCGGCTTGGCCGGTGTCGTTGGCGGCGTCGCCGCCTGGTACGTTCACGAAACGGCTGACCATCCGAGCACCTTTCGCACGGTGAGCGTGGAGCGGGGCAACCTGCTGGCCACGATCAACGCCACGGCGGTGATCGAGGCCGAGGAAGTCGTTGACGTCGGCGCCCAAATTGCCGGGATGGTCCAGGCTTTCGGACACGATTTGCAGGATCCGAGCAAGAACATCGACTACGGTTCCCACGTCGAGGTGGGCACGGTCCTGGCGCAGATCGACCCTGCGCTCTACAAGGCCTCTCTGCACCAGGCGAAGGCCAATCTCGACAATTCTCTGGCGATGCTCGACCAGGCAAAGACCAACCTCAAGTTGAGTCAGCTCAACTGGGACCGCGCCCAGACCCTGCACGAACGCAAGGTCATGACCCAGGCCGATTACGACACGGCACAGGCCGACCTCGAAACCAAGAAGCCAGCGCTCGCTGCGGCAGAGGCCGCCGTCGAGCAGGCCAAGGCCAATTTGGAGACGGCTCAAACCAACGTGAATTACTGCACCATCACGTCGCCTGTGAAAGGCGTGATCGTCGATCGTCGCGTAAACATGGGCCAGACGGTCGTTTCGAGTCTGAGCGCCCCCAGTTTGTTTCTGATCGCCCGCGACCTGACGCGAATGCAGCTTTGGGCGTCGGTGAATGAAGCCGATATCGGTCAGATTCACCCAGGCCAGCCGGTGCAGTTCACCGTGGATGCCTTTGCGAACACGACTTTTCGCGGTGAAGTGTCGCAAATTCGACTCAACGCCAACATGACGCAAAATGTCGTCACGTACACCGTCGTCGTGACGACGGATAACACGAGTGGCCGCCTTTTGCCCTATATGACCGCGAACGTCAAGTTCGAGGTCGCCAAGCGGAACAAAGTGCTTCTCGTCCCCAGCGCGGCCCTGCGCTGGAAGCCTCAGCCCAATCAAGTCGTCGCCGACGCGCGAGAAGCCTTCGCGAAGTCATCGAAGCGTCGCGGAGGCGGACCGCAGCAATCCAAATCCGATCAAGCTCCCAAGTCCCAGAAAGAATCGCCGGGAAGCACCGCATCAAAAGGTGATGAGGCGCTCGCGGCAAACGATCAGTCCGACGACGCCTCGGCCGGTGACGAGACCTCCGAATCCAAGGACGCGCACCCGTTAAGAGAGGAGGGGGCATCAAAAGAGAAGGGGGCCGGTTCGACGAAAGGGGACGGCCGCGGCCGCACGAGGGGCGCCGGCAGCAACGGCCATCAGTCCGGCAGCACGACGAGCGACCTGCACAAGCCCAGAAAGGCGGGACCCCGTCGCGAGAGACCAACGGTCTGGGTCGACGAAGATGGCTTTGCCCGCCCCCTCAAGATCGAAACGGGCCTCACTGATGGCACCGAGGTTGAGGTCGTCGCCGGCGATCTGAAAGAAGGAGCGCAAGTCATCGTCGGGGAGGTCCGGCATGACGAGGCGAACGAGACCAAGAATCCGTTTCTTCCGACCTTCTTCGGGCGTGGCGGCCGTCCCTCGTCCGGCGAAAAAGATAAAGATAAAGCGAAGTAGGCGGGACCCTCACCCGACTTTGGCCGCTCGACGCCCAACCGCCTGACCCGTTGCCTTTCGCGAGAATCGATGCATCGCCTTGCGGCCGATTGAAATGCTGGAAATCGCGCATGTCCCTCATTCGCCTCGAAGACATCACCAAGACGTATCATCTGGGTGAGATCGATGTGCCCGTCCTCCGCGGCGTATCGCTCGAAATCAAACAGGGCGAGATGGTGGCGCTGATGGGAGCGTCGGGCTCGGGCAAGACCACCCTGATGAATCTGTTGGGCTGCCTCGACCACCCCACTTCGGGGCGGTACTGGTTCGACAACGAGGAGATTTCCGGCTACAGCGCCGATAAGCGGGCCCATCTGCGCAATCGCAAAATCGGGTTCGTCTTCCAAAGCTTTAACCTGCTTCCGCGGACCAACGCCCTCGACCAGGTCGTCATGCCGCTGACCTATTCGCTGCGCAAAATTCACGATCGAGAGGAGTTCGAACGGGGCAGCAGCCTGCTCGAAAGCGTCGGGCTGGCGGACCGCATGCACCACGAGCCGAGCCAGATGTCCGGCGGACAGCAACAGCGCGTTGCCATCGCGCGGTCCCTCGTCAACCGCCCACAGCTCTTGCTGGCTGACGAACCGACCGGAAACCTCGACTCGCGCACGAGCGAAGAAATCCTGCGGATGTTCCAGGAGCTCAACGCAGCGGGCCTGACGATCATCATCGTGACGCACGACGCCAACGTCGCGGCGCACGCCTCGCGAATTATTCACATGCGCGACGGCAAGATCGAAGGCGATAATGGCGCCGTTCCCGCCGGGTCCGGAGGGGCTCACGGTCGCGCGCCGAGCAGTCACGCGCTTAACCCGGGCTCAAACGGCGGATCATCGAACGGGGGACAGCGAACCGGGGCACGCGCCGCGCAGGTCCTTGAGCCTGCGTTGGTTGGAGTCGGCGCCGACTCGCCGCCCTCTTCGGTCGCGGTCCACCAAATCGACGCAGCCCACGCCCTGGATCCCCACGCTCCGGCCGTCCCCGTCGCCGCGCAGCCCGTCGAGGGGACGAGCGCCCAGGAAGAAACGCGCCACCGCTCGCGCAGGGCCCCGCTGTCGATGCACATCCTGCCGCGCACTTTGAGTGTCGCCTTCAAGGCGCTGCAGCGCAACAAGACGCGCTCGTTTCTCACGACGCTGGGGATCCTGATCGGCGTGGCGGCCGTCATCGCCATGATGGAGATCGGCCAGGGCTCGAAGAATGCGCTCCAGCAGACGATTGCCAGCATGGGCGCCAATATCCTGGCGATCTATCCGGGCGCGTCCAGCAGCGGCGGCGTTTCGTTCGGGACGGGGAGCATCACGACCCTGACTCCCGATGACACCACCGAAATCCTGCGGCAGTGTCCGGGGATCATCGATGTGGCGCCCATCGTCCGGGCCCGCTCGCAGGTCGTTTACGGCAACAAGAACTGGGTCCCCTTCTCTATCTACGGAACCACCCCCTCGTATCTCGACGTTCGCGATTGGCGCGAAATGGACGAAGGGAACATGTTCCTCGATCAAGACGTCCGCGCGGCGAGCAAAGTCTGCGTCGTCGGTCAAACGATTGTGCGCGAGCTGTTCAACGGCGAGCCGGCGCTGGGCAAAGAGATCCGCATTCAAAATGTCGGCTTCAAGATCGTCGGGGTCCTCTCGCGCAAAGGCGCGAACATGATGGGCATGGACCAGGACGACATCGTGCTGGCCCCCTGGACGACCATCAAGTATCGAGTGAGCAACAGCACTCTCACGAACGTCAACCAAAGCGCAGCCACCGCGGCCTCAACCGATCCCACCGCCAGCGCGTCGGCGGTCAATACGCTCAGCAACCTGTACCCGCAAGCCACGGCGCTCTACCCGACGGCCTCAGCCGCGCAGACCGCCGACACGCCGCAGCCCGTCCGCTTCGCGAACATCGATCAGATCATGGCCAAGGCGGGCTCGACCGAGGAAATCCCGGCCGCCATCGCCGAAATGACGGCCTTGTTGAAGGAACGGCATCGCATCAAGGCCGATCAGCCGGAAGACTTCGTGATCCGCGACATGACCGAAATGACGAACACTCTCTCCTCGACCTCCGCCCTGATGGGGAGCTTGCTGTTGTGCGTGGCCCTGATCTCGCTGGTCGTCGGCGGCGTCGGCATCATGAACATCATGCTCGTCTCGGTCACCGAGCGCACGCGCGAGATCGGCTTGCGAATGGCGGTCGGCGCGCGGGCCGCCAACATCCTGCGGCAGTTCCTGGTGGAAGCCGTGGTGTTGTGCTTGATCGGCGGAGCCATCGGCATCCTGATGGGCCGCACCTGCTCGATGATGGTCCAGCGAGTCCTGCACTGGCCGACCGAGACCTCGGTGCCGGCGGTTGTAGCGGCCGTCCTCGTTTCCGCAAGCGTGGGGATCGTCTTCGGCTATTACCCAGCCTGGAAGGCCTCGCGACTCGACCCGATCGAAGCGTTGCGGTACGAGTAACCTGCCGCGCCGCGTGGCCGTTTCTCGACGCAGCCGATTTGTTGCCAGGGGCTGGAACCGCCGTCACGTGGCGGTTATAACGGCGGCTCATCGGGCACTCGATCCCGTCTGTCGGCGGAGTGGGCGACTTCGCCGGCCCCCCGTGTGTGAACCCTTCGCTTTGGGGAAACGCTCATGCGGCACGCACTCTCTCGCGGCATTGGCCTCCGACGTCGACTCATGTGTCTCGTGGCTGCGGCCGTTGTTTTGGCGCCGGCAACCCGGCTGACAGCGGCCGAGCCGCAAGTGATTGTCCGCGGTTTGCGCAGCCCCGAATCGGTGACTCGCGGGCCCGACGGACGGCTCTACGTCACCGAAATCGGCCGCTCGGGCGTCAACGGCGACGGCGCTCTCGCCGTCATCGAGGGCGACCAGCCGAAAGAGTTCGCGAAGGGTCTCGACGACCCGATGGGGCTCGTCGTCCATGGGCACGACTTTTTCGTCGCCGACAAAAACCGCGTCTGGCGGATCGACGCCACAGGAACGACCGCCGTTTACGCGGCGGCCGACGCCTTTCCCACGAAGCCGCTCTTTCTCAACGACATCGAAGCCAGTCCGCAGGGGGACATCTATGTATCCGATTGCGGCCGGTTCGTCTCCAACGGGGCCATTTTCTGCATCAAGCCGTCGAAAGAAATCGTGGTCGTCGTCAGCCAGAAAACGGCGCCCGAACTCAAGGCCCCCAACGGCATGCTCATGGACGGGCCTGGCCATCTGCTGTTTGTCGACTTCACGTCGGGGCGGCTCAATCGACTGAATCTGGCGGATGGGAAAGCGGTCGAACTGGCCCGCGGGCTGGGCAGCACGGACGGACTGACCCGCGATGCGAAGGGCCGCATTTACACGAGCGATTGGCGGGGCGGACGGATTTTCGTTATGAATTCGCAGTCGGATCAGCCGCGGCTGTTGCTTAAAGGCTTCAAGTCGCCGGCCGACATTTACTTCGACGCCCAGACTGGACGACTGCTGATCCCCGACACCAGGGCTGGCACCATCACGGCCGTCACGCTCGAAGATTGAAGATTGAAGGTTGCGGCCGGATCAGGTCGGGTCAGGATCGTCGCCGCACCTCACGATGCACCACAAGAGGAACTCCACGATGCCTCGGTTCGCTGTGAAGCTGCTTGGCTTCTTCGCCCTGCTGGTTGTCGCCGTTCCCCTCGCTTCCGTGAGGGCCGACGAAGTCGACACCCGTCCGTTGCCGCTGGCCATCAAGCCCGCGTTTGCCGACGTGCAGTGGCCGGGTTGGAAGAGCCCGGAGGAAACGGGCATCGCCGACCAGTTTCGGCCGATTTTGGTGGCGGCCGCCGGCGACGGGACGAACCGCGTGTTCGTGCCGACGCAGCAAGGCGTGATTTACGTGCTGCCCAACGATCAGAAGGCGACGACGGCGAACGTCTTTCTCGACCTGTCGAAGAAGGTCTCGTATCGCGACAAGATGAACGAAGAGGGCTTTTTGGGCCTCACCTTTCATCCCAAGTATCGGGAGAACGGCGAGTTCTTCGTCTACTACACCAACACGGCGCGGCCGCGGCAGAACATTTTGGCCCGGTATCACGTCAGCAAGGACGATCCGAACAAGGCCGACCCCGCCTCCGAAGAAATCCTGATCACCTTCACCAAGCCGTTCTGGAACCACGACGGCGGCACGATCGTCTTCGGGCCCGACGGCTACCTCTACATTGCGGTCGGCGACGGCGGCTTGGCCAACGACCCGTACAAGAACGGCCAAAACCTCTCGAAGCTCCTGGGCAAACTCCTGCGGATCGACGTCGACCACAAGTCGGGCGATCTGCCGTATGCGATTCCGCCCGACAACCCGTTCGTCAACGAAAAGGATGCCCGCCCGGAGATCTGGGCCTACGGTCTCCGCAACGTGTGGCGGTTCGTCTTCGACGGCAACGTGCTCTGGGCGGCCGACGTCGGGCAGGACATGTACGAGGAGATCGACCTGATCGTGAAGGGGGGCAACTACGGCTGGAACATTCGCGAAGGGCTCCATCCGTTCGCACCCAAGGGTCGCAAGCCGCGTGCGGACGCGGTCAAGCCGGCCAACGCCATCGATCCCATCTGGGAATACGATCACGACATCGGCAAGTCGATCATCGGCGGCCCGGTGTATCGCGGCAAAAAGATCCCCGAGCTGCAAGGCGCCTACATCTACGCCGACTACGTCTCGGGCAAACTGTGGGCGCTGTGGTACGACTTCGACAAAAAGCGAGTGACGGCCAACCGACCGATCCCCGCGCCCGGCAACCCGACCGTGATGTCCTTCGGCACTGACGCCGAGGGCGAAGTCTACTTCACCATTCCCTCTGCCAAGGGGCAGGGGATCTACATGCTCCTGCCGCCGGGGTAAGCCGACGAATTTCCGGGATGGCCTCGCTGACGCTTCGGGTGCGCGCGCCATACCAACCCAAAGCGTGAGCGAGGGCTCCTCTATTAATCGCTGCGTCACGCCAACCCGAAGCGTCAGCGAGGGCTCTTAATTTGCGGCGAATTCCGGGCTGATCTCAGCCCTCCGGCTTGGCCGTCCGCTTATGCGAGAGCAGCCACTCGTAGATTTCCGGATTGTCGTAGGTCGCCGTCCACGAATCGTGGCCCGCCTCCGGATAAATCGTGATCTTGGCATCGCCGTGATTGCGCTGAAGCGCTTCGATCAGATCCTGTGATCGCTTCACGGGGACGATCGGATCCTTGCCGCCGTGAAAGGCCCACACCGGCACGTGCTTGAGCGCGCGGGTCAGGAGCGGCTCGCCTCCACCGCAGATCGGAATGAGCGCGGCAAAACGGTTGGGCGTGGACCCCGCCAGCGCCCACGTGCCGAAGCCCCCCATGCTCAAACCGGTCAGGTAAACGCGGTCCTGATCGACTTTGTGCTTGGCGACGACCTCATCGAGCAGGGCGGTGAGCGTAACCAATTCGTTGTTCCACCAATGATCTTTCGGACACTGCGGGCTGACGACGATGAACGGAAACTGCTTTCCGCCTTCGATGAGCTTAGGCGGGCCGTGCCGTTTGATCGCGTTCAGGTCGTCGCCCCGCTCGCCGGCCCCGTGCAGAAACAGCACCAGTCGTGCTTGTCGTAATCGGGCGGCAGATACAACAGGTATTTGAGCGTCACGTGCACGTTTCCATCGAACGTTGTCGCGACCTGCTTGCCGGCTTCGGCCTTGGGCTCATCGCCGCGAACACGGGCAGAAGCGAGTCCACCAATCACGATACCCGTCAGTAACATGAAAGCCATTCCACGCATCGATGCTTCCTTCACGAGTTGAGTGGCGCGGATCGAAATTGGAACCGCGCTTTCGCCTCCTTCGACCGATCCGATTATAGTTTCGCGTTGCGCCATTCCGCGAACGGGATCGGCGCTTTGAACGAGCCAACCGCGTCGGACGCCGGAAAATGCCGATTGAATATCGGCCACGCCGGAAGGTATGGTGCACAGGACAACAACGATCGACGGGCCGCGGCGACTCGTGTTGGGAGGGTGATTTCATGACCCTGTCTCGCCACTGGTTCGCGGCTGCCGTTGTTTTGTTCGCAGGGACTTGTGGGAATGCCGCGATCGCGGGCGACGCGGCGGCACCACGCGGCGGGCGTGAACCGCTGCCCGGCCTGCTGGCAGCGCCGCGTCCCCTGCCGGGCATCGGTCGCTGGCAGCTGGCCTACAAGGTTCCGCGCGGACGGATCACGGCCGTAGCCTGGAGCAGCGACGGCAGACAACTCGCCTACCAAGAGGCGAGCGCGATCCGCATCTGCAATTCCCACACGTTCGAGACGTCAAAAATCCTGCTGGGGCATTCGCCGCAGGTCCGCTCGATCGACTGGAATCGCACGACCCACCTGATCGCGTCGACCAGCGATGACGGGACTGTCCGCATCTGGTCGGCCGACGGTGCGCCGCTGACCGTGCTGACGAGTCCGCACGGCCCCATCAATTGTGCCGCCTGGGCTCCGAACGGCGACCGGCTGGCGTGGGGCGGAGCGGACGGGACCGTTCGGATCGTCAAGGCGGACGGCTCAACCATTCGCAGCTTCCGGGCAGCGGACTCTGCCGTCAATTGCCTCTCTTGGAGTCCCGATGGGCGGCAGATCGCCACCGGCGACGACAAGCATCTCGTGAAAATCTGGAACATCGACGGCACCCTCGCCATCACGTTTCCGGAGCAACGAAGCCCGATCAAGCTCCTGGCCTGGAGCAACAGCGGCAAGCGGCTGGCGACGGCAACCCGCGGCGTCTACTCGACGGACGACTCCCAATACTCAGTTGACCTGCGGATTTGGGACACGGCGGGCAAACAAATCGCCGTCCGCACCGAGTCGGACCAGATCTACGGCCTGGGATGGAGTCTCGACGGGCTGTTGCTGGCACTTATGGGGACCGGCCAGCTCGTTGCCCTCAACGAGGCTGGAGAAAATCAGGCCCCGCGAAGCATTGGGCCACTTCAAGGCATGGACCAGACCTC
>Ga0210396_10001825_pt1 | contig 22281 bp, 17 predicted proteins | sample IncBWH17OmetaG_FD_155466 | JGI IMG/M metagenome (GOLD analysis project Ga0210396, IMG submission 155466) | Forest soil microbial communities from Barre Woods Harvard Forest LTER site, Petersham, Massachusetts, United States - Inc-BW-H-17-O ... | reverse complement strand
TCGGTCATGCGCCGGCAACCGACCTCGTCGCGGGCCAGGTCAAGCTGAAACCGTCGGGCTATGTCGAGGTGGCGCCAAATTCCACCGCAACTTCGGTGCCCGGCGTATTTGCCGCCGGCGACGTCGCCGACGAAATCTGGCGGCAGGCCGTGACGGCCGCGGGCCTTGGCTGCATGGCCGCCCTGGAAGCAGAGCGTTTTCTCGCACTTCGCGCCAGCGACCGCGCGGCGGCGGAATAATCATGGCTCGAACCCGCGACGGATTTACCGATATGGACTGGGATAAGCTGAAGGTGTTTCACGCCGCGGCTGAAGCGGGAAGCTTCACGCATGCCGGCGAGCAACTCGGCCTTTCGCAATCGGCCGTTTCACGGCAGGTCAGCGCGCTGGAGCAGGAGCTCTCGGTATCGCTGTTTCATCGCCATGCGCGCGGTCTCATCTTGACCGAACAAGGCGACCTGTTGTTTCGCACCGCGCATGACGTGTTCATGCAGTTGCAGGCAGCGCGCGCGAAACTCACCGACAGCCGCGAGCGGCCAAGCGGCGACCTCAAGATCACCACCACACCCGGCGTCGGCATCAACTGGCTGATCCCGAGGCTTGGCGAATTCACCGCACTTTATCCGGAGATCAGGATTTCCCTGATCGTCACCGACGAGGAACTCGACCTCTCGATGCGCGAGGCCGACGTCGCGATCCGCACCCGCAAGCCGACCCAGCCCGACCTGATCCAGCGCAAGCTGTTCGCGATGGGATTCCATGCCTATTGCTCGCCGGAATACATCAAGCGCTTCGGCACGCCACGCACGCTCGATGAACTCGACGCGCACCGCATCATCACGCTCTCAGACGGGCAGGTCGCGCCGCACCTGCAGAACCGCAACTGGCTGATCGAGGCCGGCCGCAATGGCTCGGGCCCACGCGAGGCGTATTTCAAGGTCAACAATATCCTCGGCCTGGTGCGTGCGTGCCAGCAGGGGCTGGGCATAGCCGCGTTGCCGGACTACCTGGTCGAGGAAAACAATCGCCTGGTTCAGCTATTTGGAGAATCCGATTCCATCCAGCTCGACACCTACTTCGTTTATCCCGAGGAATTGAAGACGGTGGCGCGGGTGCAGGTGTTCCGCGACTTCGTGGTCAGCAAGGCGCAGCGCTGGCCGTCTTAATTATCGGTCGATAACCCCTCGGTTCTCCGCATGTCTGACATGCGGCGCGGGCGGTTGCTGCGGGGCTCCGACGCGGCTCTAATGCGCTGACGCTGAGCATTCGCGTTGCGCTATTCCCCCTCCTCCAGTGGCGTGAGCGCTCAGTAATCCCTCTTGGAAGGTGATTGTGTCGGCCTCACATGGCCAATACCTTAGCCGGGCTCTCGCGAGCCCGGCTTTTTTCTTGTTTGACGTCTCAGCCCGGTTTCCATGCGTTGACAGGATGCGAATCCCCCATCATCATTGGTCCATGATCACGAAGTCGTGCACCGTATTGTCGTCGAAAAAAGCTCCCCTTCTGGGGGCTTCGGATCGGCGCGCGCGATAGACTTCTCGCCCAGACCGATCTGCAAAACCCCGCCGCGAGGTGCGGGGTTTTTTATTTTCCCGTCTCCGGCTCAATCCTGTGAGGAGATGGACCAATGACTGACCTCGTATCTTCAGGCCTTCGATCTTCGCTGCACGGCCTCTGGCTGCCGCTGATCACGCCGTTTCGCGACGGCACTCTCGATGAGATATCGCTGCGGCGGCTGGTGCGGCACTATGCGGCCCAACCGATCGACGGATTGATCCTTGCTGCCACCTCGGGCGAAGGCCTGACACTCGGCATGGCCGAACTTGAATGGATCGTTGCGCTGACGCGGGCCGAGATGACGCACGGCCAGCGTTACATCCCGATCTGCCTCGGACTGGCCGGCAGCCATACCAGGAAAATGTGCGACACCCTGGACGAGACGGCGGCATGGCCGATCGACGGCTACCTGATTTCAAGCCCCTATTACTCGCGCCCCTCGCTACGCGGCCTGAGGCAGCATTTCAGAGCACTCGCCGACCACGCCTCCTGGCCGATCGTGCTCTACAACATTCCCTACCGCACGTCCGTCAATCTCGCCAACGAGACGCTGCTGGAGCTCGCCGAACACCCCAACATTATCGGCCTGAAGGATTGCGGCGCCGACCGCGCGCAGTCGATCGATCTCCTGCGCCGGCGGCCGGCCGGATTTCGGGTTCTGACCGGCGAGGACGACCAATACCACGAGGCGCTGACCGACGGCGCCGATGGCGCGATCCTGCTATCGGCCCATGTCGAGACCAAAACTTTTGCCGCCGTGCGATCGCTTCTGAGGGAAGGCAATCGAGAGGCGGCGCGGGCGCGCTGGGAGAGCGTATCGAATTTGACAAAGCTGCTGTTCGCAGAACCGAGCCCGGCGCCTGCGAAATACTGGCTTTGGCGCACCGGCCTGATCGACAGCGCCGAAGTCCGCCTGCCGATGGTGGAGGTGAGCGCGGAGCTCGCGGCACGGCTTGATGCGGAGATCGAGCGGCGTGCACCGCCGCCATTGCAAACAGCATCGCGATGAGCGATCAAGATGTCTCCTTATCAGAAAGAGCGAATGAGCCATATCGGACATCGCGGCGCGCGCCTACATTTAGCCCAGCTTCAGGCGCCATTTTTGGTTGACTTAGAGGGAGGCTCTCCGTGTTCCTGCGCAAAACGAAAATCCTTGCACTCCTCGTCTTATGCGCAGCTACCCCTGCCTTGGCGCAAGACGCGCCGGAGCGCGATGCCTTGCCCACCGAGAAAGAAATCAAGGCCTTTGAAACCGTGAAAATCAGCCTTGCCGAGGCAATAAGGATTGCCGCGAAACAACACAAGGATGCGAAGGTCGTCGATGTCAGCTTCGACAGCCAAGGAGGTCAGTTAGCCTACAAGGTGAAGACCTATCAGGGCAACACCATCTGGGAAGGCGCCGTCGATGCCTGGACGGGACAAATCATCGGTGACGGGAAGATCACACCGGTAGCCAAGCTCGACGCCGAGGACCAGCTCGAGCTTGCGGGCTTGCAAAAGGCCTCCATCGACCTTTCCGCAGCGACTGCTCTGGCCGAAGAAAAAGGTTCTGGAAAAGCCATCAGCGCAAGCATTGAAGAAGCAAACGGGCGGACGGTTTTTGAAGTCATGATTGTGAACAAGGGCGCAACGACCAAGTTTGTTATCGATCCGAAGAGCGGCCAATTCAAATAAGGCGTTCAAAAGCGCCACAGAGTTGTTGTTTGATCCAGTTTCCCAGGCATCGACCTTCTGCGTTGCAGCTGAAACCGATGCCTATCGCCTCGCCGGCGTCTACACTGGCTGCATTCCGAAGAGCGCACGCCCTGGATCATGATCCGATCAGGTTGAATCGGATCATGACTCATCTCGTTGTTTGAGCATGATCTCCGCGCAAACGCTCCGCGTTTGTCGCGAGGGAAATCCGGTCACCACTTTTCCCGATCATGCTCTTAGTCCAGTCTCGTCCGCGCCAGCCGCAGCGCGTTGCCGATCACGCTGACCGACGACAACGCCATCGCGGCGGCGCCCACCATCGGCGACAGCAGGATGCCGAACACGGGATAGAGGAGGCCTGCCGCAATCGGCACGCCGGCGGAATTGTACAGAAACGCAAACGCGAGGTTCTGGCGGATATTGCGCATGGTCGCGAGCGACAATCGCCGCGCCCGCACCAGGCCTGAGAGATCGCCGGCCAGCAGCGTGACACCAGCGCTTTCGATCGCGACATCCGTGCCGCCGCCCATGGCGACGCCGACGTCGGCGGCGGCCAGCGCCGGCGCGTCATTGATGCCGTCGCCGACCATGGCGACGCGGCGGCCCTCCTGGCGCAGGCGCTGCACCACATCGCTCTTGCGCTCCGGCAGCACGCCCGCCTCGATCTCATCGATATCAAGCTGTGAGGCCACCGCGCGCGCGGTCGTCACATTGTCGCCGGTCAGCATCACGATGCGCAGGCCTTCCGCCCGCAGCGCGGCAAGCGCGGATTTCGCCGACGGTTTTATCGGATCGGCAATCGCGATGACGCCGGCGGCGCGGCCGTCGATCGCTGCGAAGATCGCGGTGGCGCCGTTTTGCCGCGCGGCCTCGGCGGCGGCATCGAGTTCATGCGTGGCAATATTCAGCTCAGCCATCAGCAACGCATTGCCGAGCGCCACTGTCTTGCCGCCGATGGTCCCGCTCGCGCCCTTGCCCGAAGCCGGCGCGAAGCCGGAGGCCTCGCCGGCCGCGAGCCCGCGCGCCTTCGCTTCATTGAGGATCGCCTGTGCCAGCGGATGCTCGCTGCTTCGCTCCACACTGGCGGCGAGCCGCAACAATTCGCTCTCGTCGATCCCGCCGGCGGTCACGATCGACATCAGTTTCGGCTTGCCTTCGGTGAGCGTGCCGGTCTTGTCGATGACGATGGTATCGATACGCTCGAACTGCTCCAGCGCCTGCGCATCGCGGATCAGGATGCCCGAACGCGCGCCGCGTCCAACGCCGACCATGATCGACATTGGAGTGGCCAGCCCCAGCGCGCAGGGACAGGCGATGATCAGGACCGTCACCGCCGCCACCATTGCGAAGGTGAAGCGCGGCTCCGGCCCGAAGGCCATCCAGGCCGCGAACGCAACCAGAGCAGCGGCGATCACCGCCGGAACGAACCAGCCGGCGACGCGGTCGGCAAGACGCTGGATCGGCGCGCGCGAGCGCTGCGCCCGCGCCACCATGTCGACGATCCGCGCCAGCATGGTGTCGCGGCCGACCTTTTCGGCACGCAGCACCAGCGCGCCGCCCTGGTTGACGGTGCCGCCGATCACGCGCGCGCCTTCGGCCTTCGATACCGGCATCGATTCGCCGGTCACCATGGATTCATCGACGAACGAATGCCCCTCGATGACGAGGCCATCGAGGGGAATCTTCTCGCCCGGACGGACCCGCAACAAATCGCCCGCCGCGATCATGTCGATCGCGATGTCTTCGTCGCCGCGATCGGTAATGCGGCGCGCGGTTTTTGGTGCAAGCCCGAGCAGCGCGCGGATCGCGCCTGAGGTGTGCGCGCGCGCCCGCAGCTCCAGCACCTGTCCCAGCAGCACCAACACCGTGATCACGGCGGCCGCCTCGAAATACACCGCGACCATGCCGTGGACGTCACGGAACGCCGGAGGAAACAGCTGCGGCGCCAGCGTACCCACCACGCTGTAGAGATAGGCGACGCCGGTGCCCATCGCGATCAGCGTAAACATGTTGAGATGGCGCGTAAGCAAGGACTTCCAGCCACGCACGAAGAACGGCGCGCCCGCCCAGAGCACCACCGGCGTCGACAACGCAAACGAAATCCAGTTCGACCACACCGGCGGCACAAGGTGCAGGCCGAGATCGCCGCCCATCTCGATCGCAAGTACCGGAAGGGTCAGCACCAGCGCGACCGAAAATCGCCTGGTCATGTCGATCAATTCCGGGTCGGGCGCATCGTCGAGCGAGACCTGTTCGGGCTCCAGCGCCATGCCGCAGATCGGGCAATCGCCGGGGCCAACGTGGCGCACCTCCGGATGCATCGGACAGGTGTAGATGGTGCCCGCCGGCGCATCAGGCTCGGGCGCTTTCGGCTGGAGGAATTTTTCCGGTTCGGCGGCAAAGCGCTCGCGGCACCGCGCGCCGCAGAAGGAATATTCCCGCGACCGGTATTCGAGCCGGTGCTTTGCGGTCTGGCGGTTGACGCTCATGCCGCACACCGGATCGATCGCGACGTCTGGTTCCTTATCGCCGCCGCCATGGTGGCCGCCGCAACAGGAGCGAGCCCCGGCGGCATGATGATGGCCGGCGTGCACCGTGCTGGCGCCGCGTGCGTGCTCTTCCTGCGTCATTATTCTCTCCATGCCACTTGAACCATATACCCTCCGGGGGTATATGAGGCCCATGCGCAACGAGATCAAGACGTCGTGCCTGAAAAGGCTGAAGCGAATCGAGGGCCAGATCCGCGGTCTGGCCGGGATGGTCGAGGACGACCGCTATTGCATCGACGTCGTGACGCAGATCGCGGCGGCAAAGGCGGCGCTGCGCCGGGTCGAGGAGGAAATCCTGCGCGACCATGTCGCCCATTGCGTCGAGCATGCGATCACCTCCGGCGACAAGGTCGACCAGCGCCGCAAGATCGCCGAGCTCATGGACGTGGTCGGCCGCGCCGACAGATAATGCGGCTGTTCAGACCGATGCCCCGCTCGTTAATGCCCGGGGAAACCGGCATTTAATATGCGAACCATGCGGCGGTTCGTATCTTCAGGGTCTGAGGCGTATCGATCCCCCGGCGATAAAGGACGGGGGAAAGCAATGACCACTCAAATCATCGAGAACAAACGATATCCGAATTCCGAACGCGGCGAGAGGGTGCAGGATCTTCTGCTGGTGTCGTCGTTCGGCTTGTGGGCGGCGCTGCTTGGCCTGTCGCCGGTACTGGCCTTCCGTCTGCTGACAGGGAGCTGAGGACAACAGCCTGGTCGGTGTCGGAATCGAACAGGCCTTGATGCCTCGTTTGGCGCGCTCTGTGGTTAATCCCACGTAGCACCTGCGTTCAAAATGCGAGCGAACTTGCCGACGGCTTTTTAAAATTCATCGCGTATCAACGCCGCCACAAAAGACAAGAAACGCGGGGGCGCGTCATGAACATTCAGAACAAGGCATTGCCCGAACATCGGGGCTTCTGCGTCCAGGACATTGTCTGGGCGGTCAGCGTGTGGTCGGTCATCCTCAGCCTGTCGCCGGTCGTGCTGTTCTATTTCCTGATGGTGAATTGAACGGCGCTGCGCCGCACAGGCAACGTCATCCCGCGTGAGCGTCATGGCTCACACGGGATGACGTTTCATGAAAACGAACAACGCACGGGACGCGCGCGCTCTCTTTCCATCCGGCCGCGCGGCAGACTATGCCGCCTGCTTGTGCATCGCGCCGGTCGCCGACACCGTGCCGCGGATCGCCCTCACCGAACGTTCGATCGCAGCCCATAGCCGGCCGATTTCCTCCGCCGCTCGGCCTTCGGCAAAATATTCGCGGGCGCCTTCGCCCTTGCCGAGTGCCATCAGGAGATCGGCGCGGTTTGTGATCTGGCCGCCCCATACCGGCGCGCGAAACCTGGCCAGCGCTTCCCGCGCAATGGTCACGATGCGGCTCTCCGCATCATCGCGTCGTGCCGGCGCGCCATTGATCACCACCGCATAGGGTTTGCGCGCGGCGCGGCAGGTTTGAATCGTGTCCTGCACGGCGTTGACGTCGAAGACCCCCGGCCGGGCCGGAATAACCACCATCGTGGCATTCCTGATGGCATCTTCCACGACCGCAGACGTATTCGGCGGCGTGTCGATGAACACCCATTCGTAGCCGTCACGCTTGGCGCCGGCGATGATTCCACTGACGGACGTGACGGCGGTCTTGATCGATGGTTCGTTGGTGCCACGCAGCTTGTGCCAGAGCGTGAGCGATCCCTGCGGATCGGCGTCGACGAGCAGGCATGGCTTCGTCGCCTTGTGGACATGCGCAGCGAGATGAGCGGCCAGGGTACTTTTTCCCGAGCCGCCTTTTCGCGATGCGAAAACAATGACATTCATACGTTTCGCCTCCAGATTGACCCCAGAAGGCGAAAATGAATCAGCGCGCTGATTCGTGGAAGATAAATTTGAGTGCAATTGTGGCGAAGTCGCTGATTTGTCAGTGAGGTTGATTTTGAGTCACACCGGGCGCCGCGGCGCGACGGCGCGCGAACAAAACGAGTCCGGGCGGGAGATGCCCTCCTGTCGCCGCGGTTTGCCAGGCGCAGCGCTAGGCCGGGCGTTTCCTGAGTTTGCGCAGTGTTCGCCCATGCCACGGCTTGATGCGGAGCGGTCTTGCCGCGGCAACCGGGGGATCGGGCCGGAAGTAAACCCGGCAAGCCGGACTGAGCTGGGATTGCCTCCTGGCCATGCAGATCGTGACGCGGTTGACGTCGGGAATCTCCGCGCTGCACAGCCTGAACGCATCGCCGGTACAGGCCTGCTCCTCCTCGGCCGAATAGGCCCAGCCTGCCGCAGGCCACATCAGCAAGCAAAGCGCGATCGCCAGCAACAGACTGAACTGAAAATCCCCGGGCCGGACGGCAAAGGCAAGCATGAATCCCCCCAAACGTGATTTGGCGAATTGTGGGTGAACGAATGGAGGTTGGCAAGAAGCAGGGCGCGCCCTGTGTCAGCATGTAGTGGACAGCGCGCTCGATTCTCAGCCTGCATCGTCCGTGAAGCCCTTGAACGCCGCCGGGAACGGGCGTGCGGGCTCGGTGCAGCCGCCAAAATGAAGCTTCAGCCTACCCCCGGCCTTCGTGCAGTCCACGCGTGCTCCCCCGCCATCGATTGCTGTCCCCGCGGGCAGGCTGCTCGCAGGCATCGTGCTTCATTCCGCGCAACAGAACGCTGACGCGCCGGATCGGCCTGTTGAATACCGTCTGAGCGATCCAGGCGACCTCGCCGGAATAGCGAACGTCGATCACTGCCGCCCGATGTTCCGAGGAGGCCCACGCGCGCAGCTCGTCGTGAACTATCTCCAGGACCTCGAAGCCGGGAAATATGCAGTCGTAGAGTTCTGCTCCGAAGATGAAGTTCAACTTCGCTTCGATCGCCAATTGCTCGACCTTCGTCGGGCGGATTGAATTCATCCGGTTTCCTGATCTCGTCATGGCAACAGGTACGAGCAGACTGCGAAAGGGCTCTGTATGAGCGTTTGAAACGTGTCGGACTCAAAACGATGGCGCGATTTTGCGGGGCGGACTTCGCCGCGTCTGTTCATATTTGAACAAAGACCGGGGCGCCTTGAAGCGTTTCGAATGTGAGCGGATGGCCGATGCCCTGCGCTTCTGCGATCCTCAGATCCGAGCCCTGCATTCTTGAGGATGCGGCTGAAGACATCCGCTCGCCGGCAAATCCTCTCGTTGGTGGCGACTTCGGCCGGCGCTTCCATGCCGGCGTGCCGTTTCGCACCCGGCGGAAACATCGGGCAAATCCATGCCCTCGTCATCCATATTACTCGCTCGCCTTCTCGGAAGTGAAAGTAGAACCGTCCCATGCGACTTCCATTGATTCGACAAATACTAACCAGCGGTCGCTTGCTTCGTCTGTCCGGCCTCGGACAAAAGTCTTCAGATTAAGCCGCCACCAGGCCGATCAGCACGGGTGAAGCGAGGAGAGTGCCATTACGGATCGATCGGCGGTGAAGGCTTCGATACCCGGTCTGGACGCCGGCTTCGGTAATGTCGCGGATGTGCTCAAACCTCAGCGGAGTTTGTCGCGCCGATGCGATTGGGAGGGCTCGAAAGCGGCATCGGGGCCAGTGTGATCGGCCGCGGGGCGCCTGCCTGATAAAAGTAGGTAGCCCTCTGGAGAGAATCACCGGTGCGCTGCCGTGCTGGTCTTAACCCGTTATAGTGCTTCTGTGTTGATCGCACGAGCGCCACCGCTGTCAGATCTGGTGGTAGGCTCGCTGTTTCCCCCCTCTACCGGACGGCCGCCATGGAAATCCGCGCCGACGACCACCTGCGTGGGCTAGCCTTCCATGAGGCAGGCCATGCAGTCGTGGCGTGGTCGCTGAACCTGCGCGTGGAAACCATATACATCCGCGAGATCGGTGAAGGCGGTAGCGGGACGAAAACCGACCCGCCCGATCATCTACCCCTGATGGATCAGCTAACGACGCTCGCCGCGGGGGTCGAGGCCGAACGGGAGTTCAAAAGTCCTTTGCCAGAAGGTGCGAGCGACCGTGATCGCCTGACGGCGATAAACCTGATCCGAGCGCATTACGCGGGCCTCGCATCGAACGAAGTCCAATTGCATCTCGCAGCAAGTCACGCTCGCGCTCGTGAGTTGTTGGTAGAGCATAGAGAAAGGGTCATCCGGGTAGCCGAACGTCTCCGCGATGTTCGCCAGGTTCACGCCGCCGAGTTCACCCGTTTGATGACCGCGTACTGAGGGTCGATTCCCGAATTATGCGGCCCCGTTCACGAACGAGCGCGTTGTATCGGTCGATTTGGCCTGAAAGTCTTGACCAGCTGGATGAGATATTTCTCAGAACCTCAGCCTCAGCCGCGCTCTGCGCTAATTTCATCAACCGAATGCATTCTGCCGCCTGATCTCGGCAGTGTTGTGCACTGTCCATGAGACTCGATAACTCCAATCCGATCGGTAACTCCAATACACGCGAAGCACGTGACGCGCAGCACGACGGTAAAGTTGGTCAAATGGCCCGTCTGTTCAAGAGTGGACACAGAACAGGTCGTCAAGTGAAACGACGTATCAGCGTGACACGTTGGAGTTAAGGGATCCTTTCACGCCAAAGCGGCCCCGCCGCGCCAAGCCGCACCGAGGCCACCTACCCTCGGCTAGCTTTGGGGGCCGAGGACCGGGAGCAGGGCCATATAACCAATGTGTGTAGCTTGGAATATTCGTTTTCCCGGCAAACCGTTCTGAATCCGGGAGCGGCCTATTTGACGGTAAGCAAAGTTGGCGAGCGGACAGAGCGCGAGTGCCAATACTTTTTGCGCCTGAGTCGAGAATCGGACCGCAACCTTTTAACGCAGTGGGTATTGTTCCAGCCAGGGAGCACAGTATTTTTTCATGGATTGGAGTTATCGAGTCTCATGGACAGTGCACAACACTGCCGAGATCAGGCGGCAGAATGCATTCGATTGGTGAAATCAGCGCAGAGCGCGGCTGAGGCCGAGGTTCTGAGAAATATCTCTTCCAGCTGGTCAAGACTTTCAGGCCAAATCGACCGATACAACGCGCTTGTTCGTGAACGGGGCCGCAGAGGCCGGGAGTAAGGACCAGCAAGACCGCTTGGTCATTCCGCCTTCAGTCGCTCTGATCAAGCCGATCGGCGAGCGCCAGGATCCTTGATCGGTTTCCCCTCTCGATTACGCAGCCAGGCATCTTGCTAGCCTTGGGCTCGCCGAGAAGTCCCTCTTTTTACGATGTTTCTTGCTCGCCAAGGCGACCCCGGAGTGCCGCGCTGCCGCTGTTCGATATGACTAGCGCCGCGAGCAGCGTCCGGTTGCTGATTTCAAGCTTCCGAAAGATATGATGAAGGTGCACCTTGATGGTGCCGTCGGCAATATTCAGCCGGCGCCCAATTTCCTTGTTCGACAATCCTTCCGACACCAGAGATATGATCTGGCGTTCGCGGTCTGTGAGCACCGTCAGTTCGTTCTCTGCTATGGTCTCACGCTCGAGAGGCACGGCCTTTTCGGAGCATGGCTGTGGCAACAGCCTCTGGCCATCCGCGACCTGCCGCAAAGACTTCACCAGAATTTCGAGCGGCGTATTCTTGACGATGAAGCCGTAGGCACCGGCTGCGGCCGACATAGCCATTTCGCGGTCTTCAACCGATGCGGTGAAAAAAACCAGCCTCGTGGAGAGACTCTCGGAGTTGGCGATGGCGAGGATTTCCAGCCCGGTCAGTCCAGGCATTGAGAAGTCGAGGATGGCGATGTCTGGCGCCAAACTCCGAATCGCTTCGATGCAATTCGGACCGTTATTGCAACACGCGACTACTTTGAAGCCACGCCGTTCCCGGAGAACGCTTGCCAAACCTCGCACAACCACTGGATGACTGTCCGCGATCACCACACTGATGCAACGCATGGGTGGTCCTCAGCCTCTTCCCCTGATTAATTCCTTTCGCCCATTTTACTCCCCACGGTCAGTATAGTTCTTTTTAGAACGCGCGTCATTCTTCATTCAGCCGCCAGGCAAAAAGTACAGCGCGCACTCGGTTAACAACCTCAGTTCGAAAAACGCTTTGCGATTTGGTCTCTGGCTCAACTCTGAGTTGGATCAACCGATCCGACTTTTCGCGCTCGGCGGCTATGCCCGCAGCCTGTTCGCCCCGTATCTCTACCACCTATAACCAAAGGTATATATGGATATCTTGGATTCGGCTCTATTAATCATTAAAGGTTCACAATCAGGTAGTTTTCGAAATTTGATGACCAAGTTCCTATGAAAGCGGAGGGGGATCAGGGGCTGAGTAAACCCAAGTAATTTCGAACCAAGATTCCACTTAGCGGACGTTTTTAAACCCGTTGGTGAGTAAAACGGGCGGGTAGGATTTTTTGTGGCGTTGATTTGCGTAACAGGCGGAGGGGTCACCATGCGCTGGCGACAATCTTTTGCAACCATACTCGTTGGGAAAAGCATTTTACTTAGAGAAGGCCTTACCAGAATACTGCGCTCGGCAAACTTTCGGATTCTTGCCTCGGTATCATGCGCCGAAGATTTGCTTCCGCGCAATCTCCAGCAACCTCGACAGCTGTTTCTGGTCGTTCATACGGGCGATGACTTTGACGCCGCGGTAGAACAAATCGAACGGTTCAGAGACCAGCACCCAGGCGGGCGTATTGCCATCGTGGCCGACCACTACCGGCTCGTCGAAATGGTTTCAGCATTTCGGGCGGGCGCCAACGGCTATTTTGCCGAGGCCATGACCTGCGATGCATTCATCAAATCCATCGAACTGGTGATGATGGGTGGAACAATTTTCCCACCTGCATTCCTGTCATCCGTTCTGGTTGCCGAAAGCAATCATCTCAGCGGAGCGGCGGCGCCCGACGAAGACAACAAGACGATACTCGTTACTGCAGACAGCGAGATCGCGCCGCAGCTTTCCCCGCGGGAAAAATCAATCCTGCACTGCCTGATCGAGGGCGACTCCAACAAGTGCATAGCGCGAAAGATCGATATCGCCGAGGCGACCGTGAAGGTCCACGTCAAGGCTATCCTTCGGAAGATTCGGGTTCAGAACCGGACGCAGGCGGCGATCTGGGGGATGAACAACGGGTTACTGAAACGACCGGCAAACGATAGCTTGCCGCCCTCGGCCTCCGATGTGAAGCTGCTTACAAAACACGTCGAGGTGCTTTCCGAAAACCAGCAAATCGAGGCATCCGTACCGCCAGACGCGATCGAGCACCATGCAAATAGCGTTGACATGCCTCCCATCGACCGCCTGATTCGCAAGGGCATCAATCGAAGGACTAATGGCGCGGCCCGGAACGGCAAATAGCCGGCAGTTGCGCTAACCCTGGCGACTTTCTGCAATGGCGGCAGGAGTAGAAACTGAGAAAATCGCGACGATTGATGGTCTGCGGATTGCTGTACGTTCTGGCCGCCCTCTTGCCGGCTCATGGCGCAGCACACGCCTACGAGGCGCTGGCCAGGACGCGCACCGTCGTGACCCCGTCAATGCCCTATCCCGGTTATCTTGAAGCGGTGACTGATGCAGCCTTTGGGACCCCCTTCACGCGCGTGACCGACCCAGGCGAGACAATACTGCCAGGGACATCTTGCAAGCCGGCATATTGCACGCATCGCTATTCCAGCTCACAGGCCTGGAACGCGGATCAGAGCCTGTTGCTGATCGCCAACGGTTGTTCAGGCTTCTGTTTCCTGGACGGGTCGAGCTACGTCCCGCTTTTTCACCGCACCGTTCCCAATGAATGCGAATGGCACCCGGTCGATCCTGCACTGATGATCTGCGTGTCCGGCAATGAAGTATATACTTGGAATCCGCGGTCAGACATCAGGACCGCAGTCTATGCCTTCACGCAGTACAACAATCTGCAATTCGGCCCTTACAAGGGCAACCCATCGAGGGATGGAACCAGACTGGTGGTGCGTGCAACAAACGGCCAGGGTGAGCTTGTGGCTTTCGCCTACGATATCTCGGCACAGCGGAAATATCCGGATATCAAGCTGACGAATTTGTCCGGCCGCAACGGATATTGCACAATCTCACCCTCCGGCCGCTACGTGTTCTGCGCCAACACGACGTCGGACGGGACCGACACCGCCTACGTCTTCACGGTGGATGGCGTGCAGCTGCAACACTGGACCGAACACCATCGGCCAGGCCATGGCGACATGACCATCGATGCCGATGGTAGCGACGTGTATGTCGGCATCAGCAAGGCAAGCCCCGACAGGTATCACATCATCAAGCGCCGGCTGGTGGACGGCGCCGTCACGGATCTCGCGCCCTATGGCGAGGGTCAGCACGCTTCGATTCGTAACATCAATCGTCCTGGCTGGGTGTTCGTAACCTACGCCGGCGCGTTTCCTGCGTTCGCCGTGCAGCTCGGCGGGACGCCGTTTTTTCAGGAAGTCATCGCGTTGCGGATCGACGGCAGCGGCGAGCTACGGCGGATCATACAAACGCACAACATCAAATACGATTACTGGAACGAATCCCATGCCTCGCCTTCGCCTGACGGTTCGCAAATCATCTGGTCGAGCAACTGGGGACATGCCGGCGGCCCGGTCGCAGATTTCGTTGCGCGCCTGTCTTGGCCGGAGCCAACGACGGTAGGGTCATCAACGAAGTAATCACTGAACATTGCAGCAGGAGAGTGAGTGCCATGCTCAACGTCCGATCCGCCTTTAGGGTGACGGCCTTGCTCGCCGGGCGCGCGTCGCACCTCGGCAAGGCGCGCGACGCCAGATCATTGCTGCTTGCCGTGGCTTTCCTGTGTTCGGTCACGCCCGCAAAGGCCGAGTACAGGCTGCATGTGGGAGACGTGATCGAGATCTCCGTAGCCAGGCTCCCCGAGCTCAAGCAACGCGTTCCCGTTCAACTGGACGGGACTATTTCGTTCCCGCTGGCAGGCACGCTGCAAGTCGCGAATCTGCCTCCGGCGGAGGTGCAAGCCAAGGTGCAGGCCATCCTCGCAGCGAAGGTCTTTCGGCAGCGAACGTCTGACGGACGAGAGAACTCGGTGACGATCGAACCCGATGAGGTGACCGCGACTGTCGTCGAATACCGGCCAATCTACGTCAATGGAGATGTCTCCAGACCCGGCGAACAGGCGTATCGTCCGCTCATGACCGTGCGGCAGGCGGTGGCCCTGTCGGGCGGTTACGACGTCATCCGCCTGAGAATGAACAACCCCATCCTCGAAGCGGCCGATCTGCGGGCCGAGTACGAGTCGCTTTGGACCGAATATGCCAAGGAACAGGCGCACGTATGGCGCCTTCAGCAGGAACTGGGACAGAAGACTACGGTTGACCAAAAGGCTTTGCTCGATGTGCCGGTTGCCCGGTCGACGGCGCTGGCGATCGTCAACAACGAGGCCGAGCAGCTCAAGACCCGCCAGGCGGACGAGCAGACCGAAAGAACGTTCCTTAACCGCGGGATCGTTCAGGCCGATGAACAAATCAATATCCTTTCGGAGCAGCAAAAGACCGAGGACCAGGGAACCCAGGCCGATCTCGAAGAGCTGGAGCGAGCCAAGGAACTCTTCAGCCGGGGCACCCTGACAATGCTCCGCGTCAGCGACGCGCGTCGCGCAATGCTGCTGTCATCCACCCGGAAGCTCCAGACCTCGGCACAATTGATGCAGACCATGCGGCAACGGGATGATCTTTCGCGGCAGGTCGAGCGCTTGGACGGCCAGCGCAGGGGCGATATGCTCCGCGAGCTGCAGGACGCGACAGTGGCGCTCAGCAAAATCCGGTTGAAGCTGGAGAGCACCGGAGAAAAGCTTCAATATACCGCCTTCGCCAAGTCACAGCTGGCACACGGATTTGGCACCAGGCCCGCGATAACAATTGTCAGAAGCGGTGCCAGGGGCAGCCAAAATCTGGTCGCGAACGAGGAATTCGACCTTCAGCCTGGAGATGTTGTCGAGGTGGCCCTGCGGGTTGCTTCCGACACAGTTCCGAGTGGTCAATAGCCCTCGGACAATGCCGATCCGGGCTCAGCCGACGACCTGAGGCAATAACGACCGCCGCGCCAGGGCAAAGCCTGCGCGCGCTGGATCACCAGATCATGATCCGATTAGATTGAATCGGATCATGATCTCATCTCCTTGTTTGAGCACGATCTCCGCGCAAACGCTCCGCGTTTGTCGCGAGGGAAAGCCGGCACCCACTTTTCCGGATCATGCTCTATCTCTCTCGTAACACTTCCTGATTGTATCGCATCAGCGGCGAAAGCAGGTAGCTGATGATCCGCCGCGAGCCGGTCTTGATCTCGACCGTCACCGCCATCCCGGGCGAGAGCTGGACAGGCCTCCCCTCGACCTCCATGACGCTGCGGTCGAGACTGACGCGCGCAGCATAAACGAGTTCCTGACCTTTGGGTTCACTAGACGTGCTTTCTGCACCGGAGGGCAGGTCTCTCGCCTTGTCCTCGTGTCGGTCGCGCGTGATGGCATCGCGCGAAATGCTGAGCACGCGGCCATCCAGCAGCCCGTAGCGGGTGAAATTGAAGGTATCGATCTTGATCGCGGCGCTCTGTCCGGGGACGACGAAGCCGATATCCCGGTTCATCACCATCGCCTCGATCTCGAGATTGGAGTCGAGCGGTACCACGGCTGCGAGCGTCTGAGCTGGCGTAACGACCCCTCCGATCGTGTGCACCGCCAATTGTTGCACGACGCCGTCAACCGGTGCGGTGAGAATCTGCTGCTTCGCCTTCTGCTCTCCCTTGATCACGTCCTGGGTGAGACCCGCGGCCCGTTGTTCGGCTTTCGCGAGGTCATCGTAGAGCGCGCGACGATACTCCGCCTCCACTTTGGACCTCGCCTGGGTGAGTCCAGCCACAGCGGCCTCGGCCTCGCGCAGCCGGCTTTGCTGAACAAGGACGTCATGCTGCTGGCCGACAAGGTCCTGAAACTCGCTGAGATAGATGATCTTGGTGCCGATCGCCTTGTCGTAGAGATATTTCCGCACGTCCACTCGCTCCTGCAGCAGCGGCATCGTTGCGCCGAGTTTGGCGATTGTTGCCGCGATCGTCTCGCGTTCCGCCTCCTTCTGCGCCAGTTGGCGGTCAAGCTCCGCCAGCTTCGCGGCATGTTCGGCCTTCTGGCTTGCCAAGAACTGACGATGCATCTCCACCAGCCGCTGGCTTGCGCCCGCTGGCGGCGCGAAGTCGGCGAGCGGATTGCCGTCCGCCGCAAGTGCCGCGCGCAAGCGCGCGATATTGAGCTCGGTGGCGATCAAATCGCTTTTTGCATGATCAAGTTCGGCGGCACTGATGGTTGGATCCAGTTCGATCAGTACGTCCCCAGCCTTGACCATTGCGCCATCGCGAACATGAATCGCACGCACCACTCCCGTTTCGGCCGGCTGGATCACCTTGGTCCGGCCATTCACAACAACCTTTCCGGGTGCGGTTGCCACAACGTCGACCTTGCCCAGCGACGCCCACCCGAGCGCTGCGCAGAACAGCAGGATAATGGTCAAGCCGACGGCGCGGCCGACCGGTGACGGCGGCGTCTCCACCACCTCGAGCGCGGCCGGAAGAAAGGCCGTCTCGTATTGCCGCCGCTGCCGAGGGCGGCTCGGGAATTGGATGATTTTCCTGGCGGCCGTCATGAACTACCCGCCTGCAGCAAATGAAGGTTTGCGTACCGCCCGTTTGAACGGATCAATTCGTCGTGCGTGCCGTCCTCGACGATGCGTCCACGCTCGATCGTAAGGATGCGATTGGCCCGGCGCACTGCCGAAAGCCGATGGGCGATAACGAAAACGGTGCGGCGTTCGCAGATTCGGCCCATGTTGTCCTGGATGATGCGCTCACTCTCGTAATCGAGCGCGCTGGTGGCCTCGTCGAAAATCAGAATGCGGGGATCGGTCACCAGGGCGCGGGCTATGGCGACGCGTTGCCGCTGACCGCCCGAGAGGCTGCACCCTCGCTCGCCGACGACCGTGTCGTAGCCCTCAGGAAGTTCGAGAATGAACTCATGCGCGCCGGCCAGGTTGGCCGCGTCGACGATCCGTTGCATGGGCATGCTGGGATCGGCAAGCGCGATATTTTCGGCGACGGTTCGATTGAAAAGGACGTCCTCCTGCAGAACAATGCCAACCTGTCGCCGCAGCCAGGCGGCGTCGGTCAATGCGAGATCGACACCGTCGATGAGGACGCGTCCGGTCTCCGGCACATAGAGGCGCTCCAGAAGCTTCGCGAGCGTGCTCTTGCCCGATCCCGACGGGCCGACGACACCAACGATCTGCCCGGCCGGAACCTGAAAACTGATGTCGTGCAGGATTTCAGGTCCATCGACGCGATAGCGAAACCCGACGTGGTCGAACGTGACGGCCCCGCGGATCGGCGGGAGCACGGCGCGGCCCACGTCTATCATCGGCTCCGGGCGGGTATTGAGAATGTCCCCTAATCTCTCGATCGAAAGGCGGGCTTGATGAAAGTCCTGCCATATCTGGGCGACGCGCAACACCGGCATACTCACGCGGTTGGCCAGCATGTTGAACGCCACCAGTTCGCCGACAGTGAGGCTGCCCTCGATCACCAGCCTTGCACCGAAAAAAAGAATGGCAACGGTGACCAGATGGTTCACCAGTTGCACGGCCTGGTTGGTGACATTGCCGAGGCTGATGACGCGGAAGCTTGCGGAAACGTAACCGGCAAGCTGCTCCTCCCAGCGCCGGTTCATCTGCGGCTCAACCGCCAGCGCTTTCAACGTCTGGACGCCAGTGATGCTCTCCACCAGGAACGCCTGGTTCTCCGCGCCCCGGCGAAACTTTTCGTCCAGCCGTCGGCGGAAAAGCGGGGTGGCGACTGCGGAAATGCCGATATAGAACGGGAACGCGCCCAGAACCACGAGCGTCAGCGCGGGAGAATAGATGAGCATCACGGCGAGAAAAACGGCAGTAAACAGAAAATCGATGACGAAGGTCAGCGCCGAACTGGTCAGGAAGTTGCGTATATTCTCAAGCTCATGGACGCGGGCAACCGAATCGCCGACACGACGGGTCTGAAAATAGGTCAGCGGCAGCGCCACCAGATGGCGATACAGGCGCGCGCCAAGCTCGACGTCGATGCGGTTGGTGGTGTGGGAAAAGAGGTGGGTGCGCAAGGCGCCAAGTGTTGCCTCGAACACTGCGATCACCGCAAGACCGATGACCAGAACTTCGAGCGTGCTCAATCCACGATGCACGAGAACCTTGTCGATAACGACCTGGAAGAACAGCGGGCTGACCAGCGCGAAGACCTGAAGGAAGAAGGAAGCGATCAGCACCTCGCCCAGCAGGTGACGATATTTCTGGATCGCGCCCAGGAACCAGGTGATGTCGAACCGCCGTGACAGATCGGAGAGCGACGCGCGACGCGCCATCAGGACCAGACGACCGTCCCAGATCGTCTCGAATTCAGCACGGGTCAGTTTGCGCGGACGGGGCTCCGAGGGACGGAGCACGAGGACTTCGTCGCCCTCCACCTTGCCAAGCAGGAGAAATCCGCCATCATTGAGAGCCGCTACCGCCGGCAGGGGCGTGCGGGCAAGACGCACCCAGGTCGTGTTGATGGTTCGCGCTTTAAGTCCAAAATCCTTCGCGCATCGCAGCATCTCCGGGATGCCGACGCTCCGCGTGCCCAAACGGTGGCAGAGCTGCTTCTCCTCGGCCGCAACACCATGCAGTCTAAGCAGCATGACAAGGACGAAAACCCCGGTTTCCTCTTGCGACGTCATCTGCTGGATTTCCCCGATGCGAACATGCCCGAGATCGCCGATTTATTCGGTCCCGCCTGATTACATCGTCCGTCCACGCATCGTTCAGTCATCGGAGGTCACCCATGGGGTCTGGTCAGGAATTCCTTATCGCCGCCAAGCCACGCTTGCTGCGAGGCCGTCCAGGAGGTTACGCCGGGCGCGTTATGCCGGGATCCGGCCGCCATATACTGATCGAGCAACCCTGCGAGCGTCGTGTATGCCGATGGCGCCAAACCGGTTGGCGGCGCGCCTACATGTGGGCTGAAGTCCGCCATCGCAACGGTCCGAGGGGTCGGCAATGTCGGTGGCGGCGGGCTTGACGCGATCACCGGGGGATCGGTGACGACAATCGTTTGCGTCGCCGGGGCTGCCGCTTCGCCCGATGTCGTGCTGCTCGCCGTGACGATCAGATTGTTGACCGGATGGCCCGTGCCACCATATGACGAATGCAACGTCAGCCCGCTATTGACCTCGGCGGCGCTCAGGGTGACCGAGCCACCGCTGAAGATGGTCTGATCGAGATTGTCGGTGATCGTCTCGTAACTGGTCAGCCCGGTGATCGTCACGGACACCGTGTCATCCGCATCGGCCGGCGTGACCTGGACGCCGAGCGGGATTGAACCTCCGGCGGAAACCGTCGGCGCCAAATTGCCGATCGTAAGCGTCGGCCCGCCGGTTAGCTCCTGGTGGAAGGTGGATTCGATCGCTTCGAGTGCCGGATCCGTTCCCAACGCGACGCCGATCAGATTGGAAGTGTAATTACCGTTACTGTCGGTCGCCCAGCCCGAAAACTCGTGGGTGCCCGTAAGCTTCCATGCAACTTCGTATCCAGTTGCCGTTTGCTCCGCTCCGATCGGATTCCAGCCGCCGGACTGCCCCGCCACAACAGGAGCAGCGAAAATTTTCAACTCCGGGCCTATGCCTCCGGCAACCGGGTTGAGAAAATAGTTGCTTCCAATCTGTACCAGGCTTGTCGAACCAACTGACTCGATGACCGCAGCGACGGGTCCGATTGTCCCATCGCCATTCAGATCCTGATGGAAGCTGGTTTCAATCAATTCGACCGCCGAATCAGTTCCCAATGCGACGCCGATGAGGTTGGAAGTGTAATTGCCATTGCTGTCGGTCGCCCACACCGAAAACTCGTTGGTGCCCGTGAGCTTCCAGGCAACTTCGTACCCAGTTGCCGTTTGCTCCGCTCCGATCGGCGTCCAACCGCCGGACTGCCCCGCCACAACAGGAGCAGCGAAAATTTTCAACTCCGGACCTATTCCACCGGCAACTGGGTCGAGGAAATAATTGCTGCCCACCTGTACCAGGCTGGTCGAGCCCAAGGCCTCGATCACCGTGGTAGGAACGGTATCGGTTATGAAGATGCCGTTCGCTCCGTCCCCGGTGGCCTGGAAGCCTGAGCTGCCAAGGCTAGCGGTCTGGAAGTCCAGGCTCGCCTTTTGGTTGGCGCTATTTGACACCTGCAGCACACCCGTCGACGCGTTGTAGTTGAGCGTCACACCAGCCGAGGAAAAGTTCTTGAGATCGATCTTGTCGCCCGTGACGAAGTCTTGCAGCTGCGGTCCCGCATAGGATGCGGTGCCGACATTGGTGCCGAACAATGCGGCATTGTCGATAATCAATTCGCTGTTGCCCAATTGGCTGCTGCCCAGGAAATTGATTTGCGAACTCGAGCCGGTGGCCGCGGCAACCTCAAGCGTGGCGCCGCTGCCGAGTTGGAATTGACCGGTGCTGCTCGGATCAATAGCCGTCGACACGTCGAGCGAGCCGGCGATGCTGATCGTGCCGTTCAGGATATTCGCACCATTGAGCGTCCAGGTCGCGCCGGCATCGACCGCAAGGACCTGGAAGTGGTTGAACGAGCCGGTGCCCACTCCGCTGATCGAGCCTGTGCCGCTGGCGAGCTCCAGCGTGCTGGTGCCGCTGCCGCCGGTCACTCCGCCCACGAACACCGCACCGGGGTCGACCACGAGCCGATTGGTGCCGCTGCCCGCGAAATCGATAGCATAGGTCGCGCCGGAAATCGTGCCGGCATTCGTCACGGTGCCGGAACCGCCCGTGAGGAAGACGCCGAAGGCGCTGCCCGAGATGGTTGCACCGGCAAGGTTCGTGATGCTGCCGCCGCCCTCGATATCGGCACCACTGCCGGCCGTCGCGCTGATGTGTCCGGCATTGCTGAGCGTCGCAGCACCACCTGTCACAAAGACGCCGGCGGTCTGGCCCGCGATCGAGCCGGAGGCGGCGTTCGTGACACTGCCGCCAGCCAGCAGACCGGCACCGTGGGAGCCCGAGATGCTGCCGCTGTTGCTCAGCGTTCCGAAAGCACCGGTGGTGAAGACGCCGAATCCGCCGCCCGAGATCGATCCGCCCATATTGTTCGTGATGCTGCCACCGCCTGCGAAATCGACACCCGCCCCGGTGGCATTGGCCGCACTGATGCTGCCGCTGTTGGTGACCGTCCCTGACGCTCCCACTCCGGCATAGACGCCAACGCTGCCGCCCTTGATTGAGGCGCCCGCGCTGTTGGTGACGCTGCCACCTTTGACGAGGTCAACGCCGCCGTATTTCACGCTCGTAATGCTGCCAGCGTTCGTGACGGTGCCGCCAGCTCCGGTAACGAAGACCCCGAACGAGTTGCCCGAGACCGACCCGGTCGAATTGTTCGTGACGATGCCGCCATCCGCTATATCGATGCCGGCGCTGCCGGTGCCGCTGGCGCTGATGCTGCCGCTGTTGGTG
>Ga0210396_10001822_pt1 | contig 22287 bp, 13 predicted proteins | sample IncBWH17OmetaG_FD_155466 | JGI IMG/M metagenome (GOLD analysis project Ga0210396, IMG submission 155466) | Forest soil microbial communities from Barre Woods Harvard Forest LTER site, Petersham, Massachusetts, United States - Inc-BW-H-17-O ... | reverse complement strand
TTTACTCTGCACCTGTTGGGCTATCTGGTCTTTGGTTTGTAATCCCTGTACAGCCTGGGTGGATGCGTAGTTGCCCGGCAAATGTAACAACCCGGATAGTTGGGAGTGAGTACTCATAAATTGCTGGAAGGCGGGTGTTTGGCTAAGCAGTGCAATCGCTTTCTGCTCGAGGGCAACTGGGTTATTGACCATGTCCCGATAAGCCTGGATCTGCTGTCCATAGTAGAACTGGGCCTGTTTGAGCGCTGCGTATTGTTTACCGAGTATCCCCGCTGTTCCCGTATGCGCACTGATATAATCTCCAATGATCTGTCTTCGCTGTTGCACATAGGCTTGGATGGCGCCCGCGTCCTGCATTTTCGCCTGCACAGCCTGCAACTGGCTGGCAGCACCTTGTATCCTCGCCTGCGCTTCAGGCGCTATTTGCCCGGGTGAAGAACCAGGTGCGGCTAGTAGCTGTGGATGTTGTTGAAGAAAGGTCATAGCACCTTGTAGCGTATCGGTATAAGGCTGGTATTGCCCGTGAATGGGCTGATGACTACTGCCTGTATCGGCGGTCAGCTTTTGCGCAAGCGTATGATATTGTTGAGGTGAATTGGCAAACAGCTTACTGGCTCCCGCAGAGTCCACTGCAGACAATTGCTGCTTCATTTTCGCTTCTCGTCGCACCATTTGCTGCAGATAGCGACCAGTCTGTGTATTCAATTGCTGGGTCAATCCCGCCATTCTGGACTGGATCTTGCCGAAGATCCTTGACGGAAAATGGATTCCCTTGCTGGTCACTGGATCGATCGATTGTGCAAAGGACGCTGTCACGGCAAGACATAGCATTGCCGCCAGGAAAAAAGCAGGTTTGTTAAGCATTTAGCTTGTTTTTCAGGAAGTGTGTGCTGTTGCTTGAACTTGAGTGGAGGAGACCAATACAATTAATAATAGCAGCAGCCGCAGCGCATTCCGGTTGAATTTCATGTTAGCTTAATTTTCAATTTTCGGGATAGCGGATATTGGCCGGAACAAAAATGATGCGTTATCTGCCAGGTGTGTGTAGGCAAAATACGGTTAGGGTGGCGAATATGTTCTATTTTTTCTTTTGTTATCTCTTGATTTATATCTGTCCTGTTCTATATAGACCTAATAACTTTTGTAGAATATTCTCGATTGCCTGCAACGGCAAATCCTCATTCGGGTGTATTTCAAAAAGTGTGTCAAGCCTTATTGACAAGTGATATTTTGACGGTATAAGGAAGATAAAAGCAACACATAGCTGATGTTTGGTTTCCTAACATTTTTTATTGGTGAATATTGGATGATTGCCAAGTGATCGATTGGGATATCGCGCCGTTGCTGGTGACTGGTAGGCGGTAATAGGTGGTCGAGGTGGGTGTTTCTGATGAAGGTTGCAAATTACATGAAGCGCTTGAGCTCCTAAGCATTTCCAGTTAAGAAACCTACTACCATGCCTACTTGCTAATACCCACTTCGTGGTATTTTCAGGAAAATAGAAAAATCTCTATCCGCAAGTTTTCTAAGAATTGTCAGCTTTACTCAACCTAAACCCCTCCCTTATATGAGAAATGGGTCAAAAATATTTGCTTCTTCCGTAATAACATTGCTGTGCGTATCTGTTAACACTGCGAATGCTCAATCGGCGGATTCTCTGGGTCACAGCCCGATCCAATTCCCTTCCCGGCTGCTTAGCCGGATACAAACCAGAACAATACAACTGAATCAGGCACTGGCAGCGCAAACGGGATCCTATCTTCAAAAGATGGCGCGACAGGAAAGACGGATTCAGCATCGGTTGTCAGCGGTTGACTCTGCAGGTGCGGCAAGATTGTTTGCAGGAAGCGAGCAACAATATCATTTGCTGGAGCTGCGGATGAGAGCGGACACCGGTGGAAAAGGTCGTTCCTTTAGCGGACTATATCCGCCCTATCTGGATTCGCTACAGGGAGCGGTGGGCTTTCTGAAACAAAATCCTCAGTTATTGCAGGGTGGGGGACAGGCGCAGCCTGGGACGGCAGCGGTCAAACAACTCGCACAGTTACAGGGCGCTGGCACTCAGCTGCGGGCCTTCCAGGCGAAGATGGGCGATGCGGACCAGGTTAAGGCATTTCTGCAGCAGCGTAAACAGTTGATCGGGCAGTACCTGGAGCAGCATGGGTTGTCGACGGGCCCCTTGTCGAAACTCTACGGGGGAATGAATCAGCAGGTTTACTATTATTCGCAGCAACTGCGGGAATATAAAGAAATGTGGAACAATCCCGATCAGCTCACGGAGAAGGCACTGGTGTTGCTGAACCGATTTCCGGCGTTCCAGACATTTATGAAGAATAACTCGATGCTGGGCGGGCTCTTTCATCTGCCGGGGGGGTATGGTGGGTCGCATTCCGTCAGCGGACTGCAAACCAGGGAACAGGTGGCTGCGCTGGTACAGGCTAAGACCGGGGGTTCCGGCGGCGTTGATGGTGCAGGCAGTGCGAGGGCTTCGGGTGGCGAGGCAGGCGGCGGGCTATCTGCTGGCGCCGGAATGGACGCCCTGCAATCAGATCTGCAAAATGCGGAGTCGCAACTCGACAACTATAAAAGCAAATTGAGCTCAATGGGAGCGGGGAATGGAGATATGGATATGCCCAATTTCAAACCCAACGACCAAAAGACCAAGACCTTCTGGCGCCGATTGGAATACGGCGCTAATTTCCAGACTACCCATACCAACTATTATTTTCCGATGGTCACCGACTTCGGCGCCTCCATGGGCTATAAGCTGGGACATAACAACGTCATCGGTCTTGGTGCCAGCTATAAATTAGGCTGGGGCAACGGCATCCGGCACATCGCTGTCTCCAACCAGGGCGTGGGGCTGCGCAGTTTTCTACAAATCGGTATCAAGGGCAGTTTCTCGGCTACCGGCGGTATCGAATACAATTATACGACGCCGTTCGCTTCTTTCCAGAATTTGAAGCGATTGCAGGATTGGACGAAAAGCGGCCTTGTCGGCGTGACCAAGACGATCTCGCTGAAGAACCGCGTGTTCAAAAAGACCTCGGTGAGTCTGCTTTGGGATTTCCTGAGCTATCAGCAGGTACCGCAGACGCAGCCAATCCTGTTTAGAGTGGGATACACTTTTTAACCTTTTGATTTCTGCTAATAAGATTATGAATATCAATTACCAATTAAAAGCCATTTGGCAAAAGAGACAACCTGCTGTGATCATTGTCTTTTTATTGGGCTTGTCGTACGGTATCAATGCCCAGACCATTCCAGCCACCGTGGATATAAAATCCCCCGAAGTAGCTGCCTTTAATAAGAATATTGAAACCCCAGTGAGCCTTTATACCGGTGTACCCAATATAAGTATTCCCTTGTATAATATCCACATCCGGGATGTAGACGTACCCATAACGCTGGACTACCATGCTGGCGGTATCAGGGCAGACGAAGAGGCCACCTGGGTGGGATTGGGCTGGTCCCTGAATTATGGCGGGCAGATAACCAGAACGATTAAAGGGTCGGCCGATGAAAAATCCTATTTTGGCGCTACCGGCGAATATTCGGTAGCGGGTTTTAATAGTTTACCTACCAATATTACAACTGATGTTATTAATGGCACCACTCAAATAATACTCTCGACCTCAGATGAGGAGCGGGAGGAAGATATTGAAGACGCCAAAATGGGGGAAAGCCACGACTACATGCCCGATGACTTTCACTATTCGGTGTTAGGCTATTCGGGTGAATTTATGTTTAGTCAGCCATTGAACAAATTTGTGCTATTTCCCCGAGAGGATATATCTGTTCAACAATTTTCCAATCCGCCGGGGAGCTTCGGACTCAACGCTGCCTTCTATTACTGGAACCTTCAGCTTCCCAATGGCATATCGGTGGATTTCGGAAAAGACGCCGTAACATCGCAATCAAATTTAAGTGCATCTACACCTGCCACGAAAAGCAGTTGGCTGGTAAAATGTATTCGCAACAATACAAATGACAGCATTAGCTATTCCTACAACCCATATTCTTACAGCGCTTATAAGCTTACCGGCGAATCGTACCTGCATACACAAGAAATCCAGTCGGAAAGTATGAATGTTTCGCAATTCGGATATAGCGACGTGCAAGTAAACAGCATTAGCTTTCCAAATGGCACCATAAATTTTATTACCGCTCCCAGGTCGGATATGCCTACCAACTATTTGTCGGAGATCGACGTGGTGGCTAATTCCGGAGTTGTCCTTCGAAAAGTTGTTTTTTACTACAGCTATTTCTATGGTAACAATTACGATATTCTCCCAACGATCAATCCCATCATTAATAACTACGTGCCGACTGCTTACAAATTTCAACGTTTAAGACTGGATAGCCTGAAGATATTGGGCGGGGTGGAAAAACCGCTTACCTACAAATTTGATTATTATAGTAATTCGCAGGCGCCATCTAAATTTACGTTCTCCCAGGATCATTGGGGCTTTTACAATGGCATTGCCAATACCGGCATTTATACCTTTATGCCGAGCCTCTATCCTTTTTCCAATGAGAACATTTCAGGGTTTGCCGGTGGGGACAGAAGGGTAAATCCAAGTGTAAGTAATATGTTTTCGTTGCATGATATCACTTACCCGGAAGGCGGCAAAACGGAAATGGTGTACGAGAACAATGCGGTGAATCTCTCGGGCATTCCGGTTCAATTGCTCAATACTTACCAGGATAATAACTTACGTGATACCTCGGCGGTCATTAATTTCAGCGGTTGGGCACGGAGTAATTTTGAACCGACGCCGCCTACGGAGATTGGCGGGGCAGGTTACTTTTATAAGTATTTTACCATCTCCTCCGACGGCTATCAGGCCATTGGTTTGAACTGGAGCATCACGACCAATTATGGTATTTCTGCTTCGGAAAATAATACCCCTTATAATGACGATTATGTGTACTTCTCCCTTCAAAAGCTCAACTATGACGGCAATGGAAATACCCAGCTGGTGAAGGACTTCAGTACGACACCGGCCTCGGCTTCCAGCGGACCACCCTATACAAGGGTCGGTAATGACAATGCGATCATACAATTGGGACCCGGCAACTATGTGATGACAGCAAAGATCGTTTATTTAAATCCCCCCGGCTCAGTCGCCGACAATCAGCCGCATAGTTCCCAGTTTAAAGTCACTTGGAGAGAGCTTGATCCCACCACCCGAATGGTATATGCAGGAGGCCTTCGTGTTAAAGATCTGAACTATTACGGCAATGACGGTCAACTATTGAGAAGAAAAGAATACCACTATGTAAATCCGGGCAATATTTACAACATGCCCAATTTCTCTTCCGGACGGGTGGTGTCGTTTCCGCAATATTTGCAATTGGCTACCGACTTTAATACTGGAATGGGCTACAAAATTGCGTCAAACTCCGTTCTCCCCTTAGAATCGACCGCTGGCTCCTATTGTGGATATGAATATGTGGACGAATATGACGTTGATGTCACAAATGCCAGCAACAATTTAAGAACGAATTACTTTTTTTCTTTTTCGGCTCCCCTTTTTAGCCAGTATTATAATTACGAGAACCTGGGGGCGTATGAGCCACAGGAGTGGACGAGGGGAAAGCTGCTCACGAAGAAGATCTATAAAGGCAATAATGTTATTCAACAAGAAGACTATTCCTATTATGCGTGGTCGCCTCATTTGCAAAATCAGACTAACGAGGATTACGTAACGGAGATTAGCACGGATCTGATCAGCTATCAATCAATGAATACTTTTTCGCCTGAACATTCTGGTACGACAATTACACCAAGTGTCGTCCCGCCGGATTTCTATGACTTTCAACCCGCTGAGCTCGGTAACCAGAGCCTATATGGCCCTCCGGAGTTTTATTATTATTGCTATTCGACTCCTTCTCTAAATGTAGCACCTCCGGGCGTCGTACCCAACTTTACCATCTATACCGGATTCGACAAGATGCAGTTTAAAAAGACGACCACGATAGATGATTTCGGGAACACCTTGGTAACCGTCGATAGTTTCATGTACCAGGAGACCCCCGCCTTGTACCAGGTGACACAAACCAAGACATACAATAGCAAGGGCGAAGTACTATTGTCGCAGATGAAATACCCCAACGATTTTGCTGCGACATCGCCGTATGCATCGATGCTGCAAAGACATATTTTAAGCCCTGTGATCCTAAAGAGTGATTACAACAACGGTGTTTTTCTAAAGACCGGAGTCGCTAATTATAACGATTGGGGCAATAACATTCTTGCTCCTATTAGTACGCAGGAACAAATGCTTAATTATCCCGTGGATACACGGCAGCAATTCTATTCGTATGACAATCATGGTAATCCTGCGTCTTACTCAAAAGCCAATGATGCAATCCAAACCTACCTATGGGATTATAATTTTACCTATCCTACGGCTAAGGCCCTCAACGCTTCATTATCAGATATAGCTTTCACCAGCTTCGAGGCTGATGGCTCGGGGAACTGGACCACAGGTGGAAAGGCTCCCCTGTCAGGCGGCATCACGGGGGGGCAGTACTATTCGCTGAATAGCGATATCAGCAGATCCGGGCTGAACACCTCCACCAACTATATCGTCTCTTATTGGTCCTTGAACGGGGCGTATTCGATTCCGGGAACGGCTAACGGCTATCCCATCAAAGGGAAAACGGTCACGATGGGGGGTGTTCTCTGGACCTACTACGAGCATTCGGTGACGGGGCAAAGCACGGTACAGATCCATGGCAGCGGGGGGATCGACGAGCTACGGCTCTATCCTGCCAGCGCGCAGATGACGACCTATACCTATGCGCCGCTCATCGGGATGACCAGCCAGTGTGATGTGGCCAACCGGATCACGTATTATTTCTATGACGGACTGGGACGGTTGAGCTACTTGAAGGACCAGGATGGCAATATCGTTAAGACCTATCAATATCATTATTGGAACCAATAAAACTTTGGTTTCGCCACCGAGGCGACATGGCCAGCACATAGAAACGGTAGATTTAAAAATTTGAACAATGAAGAAAACAGTTAGCATTATTACCGGATTGCTGCTGGCATCGCTGCCGATGGCTGCCCAGATCAGCATCGAGGGGCCGGGTTGCATAGTGCCTGGAGTGGTATATCACTACCGGATCAAGGGAAATTGGGACTCGACCTCCACGATGCAGGTTTGTTTGACCGGGGGATATATTCGGAACGCGGATTCCACTCAGGTAAGCTGCACGGCACCTGGAATGCCGCTCGATGGGGTGCTGGTCATATGGAACGGTCCGGGTGGCCTGACCATAACCTCGACCAAAGGCAATGCCACGTTGACGGTGACTCCTACGAGTCCGCTGCATGCGGGCGCTATAGCCGAAAGTTCCCAAACGCAAATGATATCCCTAAATGGGATGCCGGCTCCAATCAGCTGCGCCCCGGACACCGGAGGCGCCTGCCATCCGAAATACAGCTGCCAGTGGCAGCAGTCCGTGGACCAGGTGAACTGGACGGACGTGCCAGGGTCCACGGGAGCGGTGATGAGATTTACGACCGGACTAAGCCAAACCCTATTCTATCGCCGGCGGGTAACTGAAACGGGATCGGGGACGATCGACTATTCTGACGTTGCGTCTGTGTTTGTGGGCATAGGCGATTTTCCGGCCGACAGTACTTCCGCCAGAACCCAAACAAAACAACAGTGAGCGTTGAGGTTCGTCTCCGGCATTGCTAACATTAGCCGTATGATTTCTTTAAACCAACAACATGAAAAGCAGCCTACGTTTTTTCCATTTTATAACAGTCCTGTGGAGTACCCTGCTTATCCTGATGTCCATTCACTCCCAGGGACAGGCAAGCATCTCCGGTCCTACCTGCGTGCTGTCCGGGGTCTACTATAGCTATACGATCTCAGCCAACTATTCCGGGACGTCCAATTTCAATTATGTCATTATCGGAGCCGGGGTCTTGTCCACCGGAGGCACTACGGGAGTTCACAGCGGACCGGGTGTGGCAAACGTGATGGTCAAATGGACTTCCACTGGTGGAGCGATCGTTTTAACCGGCCCGGCAGGATCGGCCACGCACAGCGTCTCAATTACCTCCACAGGGTTGTCGGGCGGATCGATAACTTCGTCGCTTTACCAGGCCATTAACTACAATACTCTCCCCAGCGGCTTTACTTGCACCGCCGCCAGCGGCGGGTCCTGTGGAACTGCAAATTACCAATACCAATGGCAGCAAAGTACGGACCAGGTAAATTACAGTAATATCAGCGGGGCGACGGGTGTGAACTATTCACCGGGGCCACTTACTCAAACGATCTATTTGCGGCGGTTCGTGCAGGAGAGCACATCCGGCAATACCGCTTACTCATCGAACGTGGCAATGATAGATGTATATCCGCTCCTGACAGGCGGCTCCGTCAGCCCGAGCAGCCAGTCCATCAACTATCAGGCAAATGCGGCAACCCTGACGGTGTCCGGCATATCCGGAGGAACCAATTTTTACACTTATCAATGGCAAAGCGCGCCGGATAATGCGACCTGGACGAATATCGGGGGAGCGACCAATAGCAGTTATACGCCTTCCGCGTTGAGTGCTACGACGTATTTCCGCATGGCGGTCTCCAGCAATGGCGTTACCGCCTACAGCGCCGGTTCACTAGTAACAGTATATCCTCCCTTGTTAGCCGGTACGCTGGGCGCCGCGCAAACGATCAATTACAATAGCATACCAGCCATGCTGATGACTTCGGGTGCCAGTGGCGGCAACGGCAGCTATAGCTACCAATGGTACAGTTCTTCTGACAATACGGCCTGGACGGCGATCAGCGGCCAAACAGGAATCTCTTATAGCCCTCCTGCACTGACAGCCGGGACCTACTATAAGGTGGCGGTTACCAGCAACGGCGCATCCACTAACACTGCCAGCGTGTTGATCACTGTTTATCCGCAGCTGTCGGCTGGAACCGTGCAGGCCGGCCCGGCAATCAATTACAATACGGTTCCGGGACAACTGACACTTTCCGGTGTCAGCGGTGGCAATGGCGTCTATAGCTATCAATGGTATGTGTCGACGAATGGCGGTAGTTCGTGGACCTCAATTCCGGGCGCCACTATGAATGACTACACGCCAGGTGCTTTGACCACCACGACAATGTACGAAGCGGTCGTGACCAGCAATGGCGTGCAGGCCACCAGCGGTCCGGGGACTGTCACGGTCTACCCGCCATTAACGGCCGGGAGTATCAATCCAGCCGGTCAGGCGATCAATTACAATACCGCGCCCTCTTCCCTGAACGTGGGCGGCATTTCCGGGGGCAGCGGCAGCTACACTTACCAATGGCAGTCCGCCTCTTCTGCAACCGGACCATTCACTCCGCTCTCCGGAGCCACGGCCGGTAGTTACAACCCGCCGGTGTTGACCGCGACTACCTATTTTGAAGTAAGTATAACGAGCAATGGAGCGAGCGTGACCTCGACGCCTGTAGTCGTGAATGTCTATCCTCCACTCGTTGCCGGCGCTATTGCCCCTTCCAGCCTGACGCTTCCGCCAGGCGCCAGTCCTGGGTTCCTAACCTCCGAGCCTGCAAGCGGTGGTAACGGAGTATACAGTTATCAATGGCAAAGCTCCTCCGACGGGTCAAATTTCAGCAACATTGCCGGCGCCATGAGCTTGGTCTATAATCCGGGTACGCAGGGCACGACTACGTGGTATCGGCTCGTGGTGACGTCCAACGGCGTCACCGGATATTCGGCATTGACGGAGCTATCTATCGGGACGGCGACAACCAACCTCAACTATATTCGGACGAGGACACTTTCGCGGCCGGGAGTAACCGATACCGTCACGGCCGATGGGCTGACGAGCCCTTATGATGTACAGCAAAGTACGACTTATATCGACGGACTGGGCCGGATGGTACAGACGGTGGCGATGCAGGCGAGTCCGCTCCAACACGACATCGTCACGGTAAACGTCTATGATCCTTATGGGCGGGAAGCCATCCATTATATGCCCTATGCTTCGCCTTCGAATGACGGCAACTATAAGCCGGATGCCATTGGCGAACAAAGCGCCTTCAATTCCGCACAATTTCCCAACGACCAATTCTATTACGGGCAAACAGACTTTGAGGCCTCCGCTCTTAGCAGGGTCCTGCAAACATATGCGCCCGGTAATAGTTGGGTAGGCAGCGGTCGAGGCGTAGGCCAACAGTACCTGGTCAATACGCCTGCCGACAGCGTCCATCTTTGGAACATCGCCTTTAGCCCCGGCAGCCTGCCAACGGATGGGGGGCTTTACGTTGCCGGTACGCTTTATAAAAATGTGACGGTCGATGAACAGGATAACCAGGTGATCGAATACAAGGACCTGGAGGGGCAGGTGGTTTTGAAAAAGGTACAGCTGGCCAGCGCTCCCGGAACGGCCCACGTGGGCTGGCTATGTACGTACTATGTTTATGATGATCTAAACCTGTTGCGGTTCGTCTTGCCGCCACGGGCAGTGGAACTGATCAATACCGGTTCCAGCTGGAGTGTCCCACAAACCGTGGCGGATGGGCTTTGTTTCCGGTATGAATACGACCAGCGCAACCGGATGATCATCAAAAAAGTCCCGGGCGCAGGGGAAGTGCACATGGTATATGACGGGCGTGACCGGCTGGTCATGAGCCAGGATGCCAACCAGCGGGCGCAGCAAAAATGGCTGTTCACCTGCTATGACGGCCTGGATCGGCCGGATTCGACGGGACTCATGACCGACCCCGCCAACTATAACAAGCTGACGTATCATGAGGGGCTGGCGATGCAGGGACTACCCTATCCGAACCTGGCTGGATATACCACGGAGCTGCTCACCCAAACCTTTTATGATGGATATACAGGGATTAGTGCCGCATCCGGATTGCCCGCGGCAATGGCAACAGGCATTACATCGAGCATCAATAATTTTATCACCAGCTACAACAACGGCCCCATATATGCCGTGGCGCCAACGCCCCAACCCATTACCCGCGGGTTGGTGACGGGGACGATGACGGAAGTGCTGGGGACTTCCGGTAAGTATCTCTTTACGGAGAGTTTTTATGACGACAGGGGCCGCGCAATACAAACCCAAAGCCTGAACTATACGGGCGGCGTGGATACGCTCACCACCCAATATGACTTCAGCGGCAAACCGCTGCGCACCCTGCTGGGACAGGCAAAGCTGAACAACACCGCCCAGTACCACGTGGTGGTGACCAAGACCAACTACGACCCGAACTTCCGGGTGACGAGCATCTACAAGAATATCGATGGATCGGCCACGGACCAACTGGTCGACAGCATGCAGTACGACGAGCTCGGTCAACTGCGGGCTAAGTATCTGGGTAAGGACCCGGCCACGGGAAACTTTTTGGACAGCCTGGTGTATGCCTACAATATCCGGGGATGGCTCACGGGCATCAATCCAAACTATGTGGGGGGCAGCACTACAAATTATTTTGGAATGGAGCTAGCCTATGATAAGACCAGTTCGGTCATCGGAACCACGTCCTACCTTACCCCGTCCTATAATGGCAATATCGCCGGCACGATCTGGAAGAGCGCCGGCGACCGGGTGGGTAGGAAATATGACTTCAGCTACGATGCGGCCAACCGCCTACTGGGAGCTGCGTATCAGGACAACAAGGCAGGAAGCTGGGGGAAGACGAAGATGGATTTTACCGTGAGCGGGTTGGGCTATGATGCCAATGGGAACATCCTCTCGATGAACCAGAACGGGTTCAAGCTGGGATCCCCATCGGGGGCGATCGATCAGCTGACCTATGCCTATCCTGCCGGGAGCAACCAACTCGCCGGGGTGATGGATGGGGCCAATGATCCGAACTCGACGCTGGGGGACTTCCACTATCCGGCCTCCAAGCAGTCTGGCGGGACCGATTATACGTATGATGGCAATGGCAACCTGATCACGGACGGCAACAAAGGGGTCGATACGCTGGCGTACAACTACCTCAATCTACCGCAACGCATTCATATGAAGGGTAAGGGTGACATCCTGTATACCTATGATGCCTCGGGAGATAAGCTGGTAAAACAAACGATCGATAGCGCCTCGGGCCTGACCACGACGACCTTGTACCTCGACGGGTTCCAATACCAGCGGCGGGCGCCTGCCGCTGCTTCGGGCTCCGGGGTCGATACCCTGCAGTTTGCGGCCCATGAGGAAGGGCGGGCCCGCTGGGCTTTTCACAAACATTTGGCTGGGGATTCCGTCTACGGCTGGGAATATGATTTTGCCGAGAAAGATCACCTGGGGGATACACGGGTCCTGCTCACGCAGGAAAAAGATACAGCGCAGTACCTCTGTACCCTGGATGCTTCTTCCAGGACTACGGAGAATACCCTGTTCTATAATATAGACTCCACCTCCTACAGTTCCACGGAGATCCCCGGGTTTCCCAACCCCAGCCCCGCAGACAGCCTGGCGCGGCTAAATGGCAATGGGCCAAAGGTAGGCCCCGCGATCATCCTCAAGGTCATGAGCGGCGATAAGGTGGACCTCGGGGTACAATATTACTATAACGGCCAGGGTGCCACAAGTGGGGCAGGCCTGTCGCCTGCCAGTCTTTTGAACGCCCTGGCGTCCGGTCTAACGGGCATGTCGGCCTCCGCGGGCGAGGCCCTTCCAACGCTATCCAGCCCCACTACCAGTCCATTGCTGGCGGCCCTGACCTCTTCGATCGGCAACCAGACCGATACCGGCACTGCGGCAACAGGCAAGCCGCAGGCTTATCTCAATTGGATGTTGCTGGACAACCAGTTCAACTATGTCGGCGGCAACAACCAAAGTGGGGCTTTACAGGTCGGTGGGGCCGGTACCCAATCCAGCGGCCAGTTGCAGCAACCCCTGGCCATGACGGGTATTCCAATTAACACAAGCGGATATTTGTATATTTATGTGAGCAATGCTACGCGCGGATGGGATGTGTTCTTTGATAATCTAAGTGTAAGGCATTATTCCGGGCCGATGGTGGAGGAGGATCATTATTATCCTTTTGGGCTGACGATGGCGGGGATTAGTGATAAGGCGGTGAAGACGAACTATGTTGAGAATAAGTATAGATTTAATAAAGGATCGGAGCTGCAGAACAAGGAGTTCTCGGATGGGTCGGGATTGGAAATGTATGAGACGCATTTACGGGAACTTGATCCGCAATTGGGGAGATGGTGGCAATTTGATCCCAAATCAAAATTAGGAGAAAGCCCATATGTCTCGATGGGTAATAATCCGATCTTGCGCAATGACCCACTTGGCGATACTGCTGCATACTTTAGACCTGATGGCTCTTTTTGGAAATTCTCGGACGATGGCAAGAAAACATTTTCAGGAGTTTTCTTTCAGAAGAGCACAGTAACATCAACGTACGAGAAAGACGGTGTAAAATATGAAGTGACCCAATATTCCAAAGGACTAAATTTTGCTTTTAATGATCCCAAAAATGATGTTCAGGCTATAAAGAACGGTGTTATTAATAGAGTTCAAATTATGACAGACGGAGATATATCAAAACAAATTGACAGAAGTGGCGTAAATAGTGATGCCGCTCAAAACTCCCCTCTTTCCTATGCAAAAAGTCAGGGAGTGGCAAGTGGTAAAATGGATTATGCGATACAAGGGGCCAGCGCTGGCGACTTAAATAAAAATACTTTCTACTTATACAATAACAACAGTAATGCCCCGATAGGTACTCCAGATAGTTATACTGGTTATAATATTGGCGATTTCGGCAATTTTCTGTGGGGATGGGGCATGGCAACATTAGGAATTGGAAATGATGCTGCTGCGGCGGGAGCACAATATAACCAAATTTTCAATGGGAGACGTGGCAACGATAAGACTGATCTATTTGATTTTGGACCTGGCACGTATGGGGATCCAGGTTGGTTTGACTCGCCGGATGATCAACAGGCCATTCAAGACGGCTGGAATGCAAGCCCAAGAGGTAGATTGATGTCTGCGAACCTTTTAAATGTTTCAAAGAATTAAGAAGGGTATTACTGATTTCAATAGTATTCGAGATATGGGCAAATTTAATTTTATTATAACAATTGTGTTATTAGCTCTCTTCTGGGAGGGTTGCAAACAAGGCAAAAATGAAAAAATTAGCCATATTCAAGAACTATATTTTAATAGAAATAATCTCATAAGAGATTTTGAGAACAAAAGTATTTTCGTCAGAGGTAATATTCTAATATTAAAACTATATACAAAAACCAAAGAAAATAATTTTTACTTTGAAATATCGGAGGCTAGTTTCGACGGCATTCAAAAAAAGTTTCATCTTACGCACTATGAACTAAACGATCCAATGGCAATGATTGCGACTGAAGGGTTTTCTGTTGAAATAATTTCAGACAAGTTTCAGTTCGCGGAAGTTATTGAAACATTGATAAGAAAATATACGGATACGATGACTCGCTACTCCATAAGAGAAGTTACATCAGAGTTTTCAAGGCAAGGGGTAGACTTAAAATTCTATTTGGAAGGAAATACTTCAGTATTTTATGTTAAAAATAATCCATTAGTACTAAATGGCAGTTGGAAGGAATATGTGACAAAAGCTTACAAAATCGACGGCCATTGGTATTATTACCTTGACGAGCAGTCCGAATATTGAAGAATCATTATTATTCGTTTATAATCGCACCTAAATCCAATACCGTCAAGGCGGTAGCTATGCAAGAATCAGAATGGGTAATTCTCTGTGTGGTACAATATCTTCTGCCACTGCTCCGCTCACGACAAACCAGAAACCTGGGTATCCGGCTATAGAAAAGAATGGCGGGGTAGTCGTCGGCAACAAAGGGGCTTCTCAGGGATATCCAGCGGGAACGGTTATTCCACCTACAAAAGTTGATATTCGTAGACCTCAACAATAGGGTATGTCAATAGAAAATGTTAGTGTAATCGACGTAGTTAGTATAGATAAGGACGGGAATGCCGTTTTAACAATAGCAGACCATCTTGAATGGGATGGCGAAAACACCCATCTGCTCAAATTGCAGAATAAAATTAATGCCTATCTTGATTCTATCGACAATCAAAGCCTTTTTGAGAGTTATCCTGAAGCAAAAGGGCGTAAAATTGTAATTAATTTGGTTGCAAAATACTGGCCTAACAAAGATGCAGAAATATTCTTACGGCGAACTGCGGATGTACTAGAATCTGCGGGGTATTCTTTTGAGTTTAGGTATCTTAAAACATAGTCATTGTTCTCGCTACTATATAGGGATTATTACTCATAGACCTCTCTTCGATGTCCGATGGTGATGACGGTGACGATGAGCTGGCCGTCGTTGATTTCATAGATGGCGCGGTAGTCGCCGATGCGGATGCGCCAGGCGTCGCGGCCTCTGAGCTTTTTTACAACCGGGAGGGCGGAGATCGCCTTGGTGATATCCAGATATATGTTATTGAACTATTGAACTACAAGTTCTCTCAGAGATCACGCCGACCGGCTTACCTTCTGCGATCCTTTTCTCCTCGCGGTAGTCGCTCCAAAGGCATTTGCCTACCGCATTATCACCAATAGAAGTTTTTCTATCTCTACTTCAGCAGTTGCCGATATATTTGTCCTGGGATTTTTTCGCATCAAAGCGGCTTCAGCAATTCCCAACCTCGTTGTTATTAAAGACCCTGGGACTAAGGTACAAACGAAATTTATCGAAGGTGTAACAGGAGAGCAACAGGGTGCCAAGATTTAGGAATGATTCAAGAACGTGATATCGGCTTTCTTACAATCTTTACAGTATATCAAACCATAGGACGCAGGTGTCTGAAACGTTTGCTCCTGTTCAGCAAGTTTTCTGAGCGGTATCGGCGAAGGCTCCACCTCCACCATTGCCGCTTCATAGTCGAATTTCTACTATAGGATGAGAGAATGTTCTCTAAGCAAGCCGCCTCCCGACTATACTATTTTAGTTCTCAAACGAACGAAACGTAAATCTCAATTCCTAAACCAATAGGTTATGACATCGTACCACTCGGTCAGAAAAACCTTCTTCCTCGGGCTCTTTATGCTTGCCTTCTCCGCAAGAGCCTTTGCAACGAAAGATTTCAACATCAGTGAAAATCTGCTTCAAATATTCAAACAAACCTTTCCGGATGCTCTGGAGGTAGTTTGGAAGGAACAGAGCGATAGGTGCACTGTGAATTTCCGCCAGGGGGATATACATTTTAAGGTAGAATACGACAAGGATGGGAATTTCCTTGGTTCTCTGCGCTATTATACGGGAAAGAATCTGCCTGTGAGCATTCTCTGCCGTTTCCAAAAAATTTTCTCCGGCAAAACGATCCACGAAGTAACCGAGCTAGATACCGGGTCGTTGCTGGAATATTATATCAAAATGGAAGACAACCATGACTGGATGACCGTCCGCGTCAGTATCGGAGGAGACCTGAAGGTAGTGGCGAAAGGCAAGAAATGAATGTTGCCCAGCAATGTGATGCCAAAGGGCTGCACAACGCGGCGGCTGATTATCGGCAACGGACTCAGCAATTGGCTGCCTGTCCATCTGCCCATTACAACTTTTCGTACAAAGCCCGGAGCCGGTCGCGCGTCATGATCTTTTCCCAGTCCTTTCCGAGCGCGTTTTCCCACAGCGGCTTCATCACTAGAGAAACGTCGATCATCGTATTGAATTGTTCGTCGGTGAGTCCTTTTGTAATATGTTGCGGGATATCGATCTTATTTTTTTCCACCATCTTCTTGAATTCCCGGACCCCTTCGGGGTAGAACTCTTCGAGATGGTCGAATACGATGCAGTTGCCGATGCCGTGTTTGGTGCCCAGGAGATAGGCCAGGCCGTAGCTGACGGCGTGGGCGACCCCTACCTGGGAATAGGCAATGCTCATGCCCCCGTCATAGGAGGCCATCATCAGTTTATCATCGCTATCGGCATCCCAGCGATCTTTTTTGACATAGACCTCCTGGCAGAGCTGGAGGGCTTTCTCGCCATAGGATTTACTAAACTCGTTGAGGTAGGTTCCCTGGAGGCTTTCGATGCAGTGGATATAGCAGTCCATGCCGGTGTAAAAGCGCTGGTTTACAGGCGCGTCGGCGGTGAGCTCGGGGTCGAGGACGATCTGGTCGAAGGGCGTGTGGTCGGAATTCATCCCCAGCTTTTTGGTAGGACCCGTGAGAACGGTGGTCCGGGAGACTTCCGCGCCGGTGCCGCTGAGGGTGGGAATGCCGACTTTATAGACGCCGGGCAGCTTTACGAGGTCCCATCCCTGGTAGTCGGCGGAGGAGCCGGGGTTAGTCATCATCAGGGAGACGGCTTTGGCAAGGTCCATGGCGGAGCCGCCGCCGATGCCGACGATCCCGCTGACCGTGCCGAACTCCTGTTTGAGCCCGGCGGCCAATTTGTCGACATAGGACGTCTTGGGTTCGTAGGTGACGTCGACGAAGATCAGTTTGTCTTTGCCGCGAAGGGGGATGCGTTTGGCAAGGGGTTTATTTTCAAAATAGTGGTCGAGGAGAAAAACCATGGGGGCGTCACCTTTTCTTCGGGGCGCCAGAATTTCGTCCAGCTGGTTAAAGCTTCCCCGGCCATACACGACATATCCCACCATTTTGAAATTGCGAAACTTGTTCACGCTCATAACCTATCAGATTGAGCCGCAAAGTTAAGGGAATGTTTCCTTTGACGGACCACTAACCCACCACTAGTGCCGCGGCGCCGAAGACGCCGGCACTATCCCCCAGGCTGGGTTTCAGCAAGGGTACTTCGACGCGGTTGTTGAAGATAAACTCGTTCAGGGCCTGGAGGCCTTGAGAGTAGAGTGCGTCGATATTGCCGACGCCGCCGCCGACGACGATGACGTCGGGATCGAGGAGGTTGGTGATCACAGAGACCCCTTTGCCGAAGAAGTGGCAGAGCCGTTCGATGGTTTTGGTTGCAGCGGGATCACTATCCGCTTTATGGCGGTCGACGATCTCCTTTAACTTGAGGGGTTCGCCGGTGAGGCTTTTGTAATAACGTTCGGTGGCGGGACCGGAGATCACGGTCTCGACGCAGCCGGTCTTGCCGCAATAACAGGGGCCGCCCGATTCATCCAGGAAATTATGCCCCCATTCCCCCGCAATGCCATGGCGGCCGTTCCAGATCTTTCCGTCCATGACGATGCCGCCGCCTACGCCGGTGCCCATGATGATGCCGAAGACCAGCCGGGCCCGGGCCGCGTCCTGCCGGACGATGCCCCAATGAGTTTCCGCCAGCGCAAAGCAGTTGGCATCATTGGCCAACTCTATCGTCAGGCCCAGGGCCTTTTCCAGATCTTTTTTGAGGGGCTTGCCGTTGAGGGCAATGGTATTGCTATTCTTCATCACCTGCAGGGTAGGATCCAACACACCAGGAGTGCCGATACCGATGGCCGTGGGCTTCAAGCCACTCTGGCTTTCCATATTGGCCACCAGTTTTGCCAATTGGCCGATAATATGATCATATCCTTTTGCCGCTTCGGTTTCTACGCGTGTCCGGACGATCGGAGTGGGATTATCGATAGACCCCAGGATCACCCCTTCGACCTTGGTTCCGCCCAGATCAATTCCCCATAGTGGTTGATTCATGTTGCAGATAGTTCTTTGGTCGCCAAGTTAAGCATTCCCCTTTTTAGCAGATTGCAAAAATTTTCGGCTACAGTAACCGGGCCGCGCGTTCCAGGTCTTCCGGGGTGTCGATCTCGATACCCATATAGGAGGTCACGACCATACGCATGGGAACACCGTTTTCCAGGTAGCGCAGACATTCGATCTTTTCCACGGCTTCGAGTGGACTCACGGGCCACGCCGTAAACTGCAGCAGCGCCTGTTTCCGAAAAGCGTATACCCCTATATGTTCGTAATAAACGGGGCCGGCTGAGGGATCACGCGGATAGGGGATGACACTGCGGCTAAAGAAAAGGGCATTGTTGTTCTTGTCCAGCGCGACCTTGACATAGTTGGGGTCATCGATATTCTTCTGATCCGTGAGCTTTTGCACCAGGGAGCCTACCTGCACCTGTTTGCCGGCTTCGCCGCTAAAAATATCCAAAAGCAGGGCGAGGGGCTCTTTGCGGACAAAAGGTTCGTCGCCCTGGACGTTGACCACGATCTCCACGTCTATATCCGCCACGGCTTCCGCAATGCGGTCGCTGCCGCTTTCGTGGTTGCGAACGCTCATCCTGGCCTTACCGCCGTGTCCGGTGATCTCCTTGTAGATGATCTCGCTGTCCGTGACGACCAGCACCTCGTCGAATAACCCGGTGGCCCTGGTGTTATCATAGGTATGCCGGATCACCGTCTTGTCCCCGAGCCGCTGCATGAGTTTGGCGGGGAACCGGGTGGCGGCATAGCGGGCAGGGATCATGGCGATAGTGCGCATCTATTTTTTTTGAGCGAAAATAATGTATATTTAGAAACCTATCGGTTGCTGCCATTTACTATAGCCCGGGCGGTAGGCCCGGGGCTAAAACCAACTCTAACATGCAAACCGGTGAACTGCTTAACAGCTATCATGTAGACCCCAATGTCTGGGACGAGATGTATGCCGCGCTTTCCGTACGCCCGCAATACCAGCGGGTGGTGGAATTCCTGCAGCAGATGAGTATCGAAGAGCTCCACAAAAAGGAAGAGCTGGCCAAACGGCTTTTTATGAGCCAGGGGATCACCTTTACCGTCTACAGCAGCGGGGAGGGCATCGAAAAGATCTTTCCCTTCGACATCATCCCCCGGATCATCACCGCGACGGAGTGGACCTTTATCGAATCCGGGATCAAACAGCGGCTAAAGGCCCTCAATCTCTTTCTCAAAGATGTCTACAACAATCAGTTTATCTTAAAGGACGGCATCGTCCCCGTGGATATGATCTACAGCTGCCCGCATTTCATGCGGGAGATGCATGGCTTCCCCGTGCCCCATGACATCTATGTGCATATCGCCGGCATCGATCTGATCCGGGATCACGACGGGACATTCTATATCCTGGAGGACAACCTGCGCACGCCCAGCGGGGTCAGCTATATGCTGGAGAACCGGGAGATCACCAAACGCATCTTCCCCGATCTGATCCCCCAGAACAATGTCCGCACGGTAACGGAATATCCGGATATCCTTCACCGCAACCTGGTCTCGCTTTCTCCCCGGCAGACGGCGCATCCCACCATAGTTTTGCTGACGCCCGGCATCTACAACTCGGCCTACTTCGAACATACCACGCTGGCGCGGCTCATGGGCGTGGAGCTCGTCGAGGGGCGGGATCTCGTGATAGACAACCACCGGGTCTATATGAAGACCACGGCGGGCCTGCAGCAGGTCGATGTCATCTATCGCCGGGTCGACGACGATTTTCTGGATCCCCTTGTCTTCCAGCCCGACAGCATGCTGGGTGTCGCGGGTATCATGAGCGCTTACCGCAAAGGGAATGTCGCGATCGTCAACGCTGTAGGCAATGGCGTGGCCGATGACAAAGCCATCTATGCCTTTGTCCCGGCGATGATCCGCTACTATCTCAACGAAGAGCCGATCCTCAAGAACGTACCTACCTATCAGCTGGGCAACCCGGAAGAGCGCGGATATGTCTTCGATCATATGAACGAGATGGTCATCAAAAAGACCAATGAGAGCGGCGGCTATGGCATGCTCATGGGGCATACGGCCAGCGAGGAGGAGATCACGCGGTATAAGACGGAGATCCTCCGCGATCCCCGGAATTACATCGCCCAGCCGATCATCAGTCTTTCCACGGCGCCCTGTTACATGAACGGCCGGCTCAAACCGCGGCGCATCGATCTGCGGCCCTATGCGCTTTGCGGGCCGGAAGGGATCCAGATCGTACCGGGTGGGCTCACCCGGGTGGCCCTGCGCGAAGGGTCGCTGGTCGTCAACTCCTCGCAGGGCGGGGGAAGCAAAGACACCTGGGTGCTGGCAGGATAGACCAACGCCAGCCGATAGATCAAGCATTTTATCAATTCAAAATCATACCCTGCATAATGCTGAGTAGAGTAGCCGACAGTTTATATTGGATGAGCCGCTATATGGAACGGACGGATGGGATCCTCCGCATGTTGCGGATCAATTATGCATCTTCGCAGGACGACATCCAGGAATTCTCCTGGAAACCCGTGCTGCGCATCTTTACCTATCTGGACGAAGAACAGGCGGCGGCCCTCGCCCGCCAGTCCAGGGCCGTTCTGCAATACATGGTCACGGAAAAAGAAAATGTCAATTCCGTGCTGAATATCGTGACGCGGGCGCGGGAGAACGCCCGCAGCGTACAGGATCACATCACCAAGGAGCTATGGCAATGCCTCAACGACTTCTACCACACCATCCGCGACGAGGCCCTGGTCCGCGGTTTGTACAAAGAGGACCCCGTATCCGCCCTGGATGTGCTGATCAGGCATGGACTGCTGTATTACGGGACCACGGATATCACCATGGCGCGGGGAGAAGGGTATGCGTTTATCAATATCGGGAAGTTCCTCGAGCGGGGTGTACAGAGCGCCGATATCCTGGACATCAAATTCAGCGACCTGCGGTACGACGTGTCGCGCATGGATACGACCTATTGGAAATACCTGCTGTTGTCCATCTCGGGGTATGAGCTTTATCTCAAGACCTACCGGACGGGTTTTGACGCCCGGAACGTCGTCGAGCAGATCGTGCTCAATGAGGATTTCCCCCGGTCCGTCCTCTATTCCGTGAACCAGCTACGCCGTTATTTCGAGCGGATAAAAAGCGACCGGAACAAAGACGCCTGGTTAAAGATCGAATTCATGATCGGCAGGATCCAGAGCCGCATCAAATACTCCACCGTCGAGTCGATCCTGCAGCAGGGGTTGCATGTCTATCTCAACGGAGTCAAACAAGAGCTCTACGAGGTAGGGAATGCTTTCAATCAACTTTATTTTGCGTACTCCTAAGTTGTTCTATCTTTAATCCCCATTATGCCGCGTTTTAGCATTCATCATATTACGAAATACACATATGAAGGTCCGGTTCGGGACAGCGCTAACCAGATCATTCTTTTCCCCATGAAGGATGCGTATCAGGAGGTCCTGCGACAGGAGCTGAATATCACGGGCGATCCGCCGGTGGATGTCTATAAAGATTATTATGGGAACGAGATCGGGTCCTTTACACACGCGGACCCGCATACTTCGCTTATCATCGATTCGCGGTTGGAGGTCATCACCAAACCGCGGCCGCCATTGGAAGACACGACGGTCCCGGAGACGCAATGGGGCTTGCTCGAACAGGTCCGCTGGCA
>Ga0210396_10001821_pt1 | contig 22290 bp, 19 predicted proteins | sample IncBWH17OmetaG_FD_155466 | JGI IMG/M metagenome (GOLD analysis project Ga0210396, IMG submission 155466) | Forest soil microbial communities from Barre Woods Harvard Forest LTER site, Petersham, Massachusetts, United States - Inc-BW-H-17-O ... | reverse complement strand
TGCGTGTTCAAGAGCCTCGCCAAGTGCATCCCCCCTGGAGCGTGCAAGCCGTAGGTTCCTTGGCACTAGAAGGGACGTTCTATTAAGCGTCAGACCACTAATCACTGCGTACCTCCTCAATTACCCCTGGTTTCTTGTTTTCGAGCCGGAGCGCATGTACAAGTAATCTGTCTTCTGCTTTCTACATGTACAGATGCATTACATATGCAGATATGCATTACACCAAAATGAATGCAACGTATCATGAAATCTACGATCGATTGGAAGGCTGTTGGTCACCGCTTGCGCCAACTCCGAGGTTTTGAGATCGTCCAGGCCCAGTTCGCGCACGAACTGGGCATCAGCCAAGGACAGCTTTCAAGATATGAGAAGGGAAGAAGCGAAATCGGCGCAGAGATACTTCTTCGCCTTTCGCGCAGGTCAGGGAAAAGCATCGAGTGGCTGCTGACTGGAAAAGACGGCAGCTAGCAGGAAGGCTCGATACGTGTGCATACGTGATAGCTGCGAAAAATAAGTCTGGCCGATGGATTAGAATTAGCGACGCGTGAAAATCCGCACGAACCTTGTTGCACAACGGAAGGCTGGCGCTCGATACAGCGGCGTGATCATCGGGAATGTCGTCGTTCTTGTGCAGCGGAGATTTTCAAACGAGCTGCGGTGGAAAGCTGGAGAATCCGCGTGTGCCTGGTCCAAGGCGTTAACTGATGAGGGGAAAGACAGTAGCAAAACAAATGCCCAAATCGCGTACACAACGATTGGAACTTATGTGGTCTGTCCACCGGGAAAAGGCCCAGCGGACTGGCCCACCCCCTCCCCATGCCAACGTTGACGGTCCGTGGCCTGGGCCTTATTCTTGGCGATTGCGAGAGAGATGAGCTGTTCAGTGTCGTGCTGATCTGGCCTGATCGAGTCCAATCCTTTCGTAAATTTGTGGTACTCAGAATCATCCCGTCAAGAAAATTTCGTCGGGGTGAACGACGGGTGCGAATCGCGGGTTGAAACCATCGGGTTGAACCATAATGACAAGGAGCGTTTGGGTGAAGATTTTGGTAGTGGGCGGGGCGGGATACATCGGAAGTCACACAGCGCGGGTCTTGCGAGGGGCTGGCCTCGAGGTGCTCGTCTACGACAATTTGTCCACCGGCTTTGAGTTTTTGGCCAAGGGTTTTGAGATCGTGGTTGGGGACGTCCACGACAGCGGGGAACTCCTCGAGGCGGTAAATCGGTCGGATGCGGTGATGCATTTCGCCGCCAACCACTACGTCGGAGAATCGGTGGTCAATCCGCGAAAGTATTACCGCAATAACGTAGAAGGTGGCCTCTCTCTTTTGAACGCGATCGTGGACAGCGCGAAGAAAAATTTCGTGGTCATTTTCTCGTCCACTTGTGCGGTCTATGGCGCTCCCGCGAAAATGCCCATCACCGAGGACCATCCCCTCGCGCCGGTCAACCCTTACGGTGTCACCAAAGCTTTTTTCGAGCAGGCGCTGCAGTCGTATGACACGGCCTACGGAATCCGGTACGCCAACTTGCGCTACTTCAACGCGGCAGGGGCGGACGAGAGCGGAGAAATCGGCGAGTGCCACGAACCGGAACCGCATCTCATTCCGTTGGCCCTGCGCGCCGCAGCCGGCTTTGTCCCCGAATTGCAAGTCTTTGGCACCGACTACCCGACGCCGGACGGCACCTGCATTCGCGATTACACGAATGTGGTGGATCTGGCGGAGGCGCACGTGAAGGCATTGCAACGGCTGCAGGCGGGAAAAGCTTCTTTTACGGTGAATCTCGGAACGGGAGAAGGTTCTTCGGTGAAGGAAGTAATCGCAGCGGTGGAAGAAGTAACCGGAAGAAAAGTTCCGATGAAAACTGTGCCACGACGTCCAGGCGATCCCCCCGCTCTGGTCGCGGATCCAGCGCGGGCGCAGCAGTTGCTGCAATGGAAAACAAAGCGCTCACTGCACGATAGTGTATCGACCGCATGGAAATGGATGCAGCGCAGAGGAAAATAGCGTTAAGCGGCCTTCCCTGAAGTCTGATCGCCTGAAGCCCGTTGGCATCAGGAAACACTAACCGGAGAGACGGGCGTGCTCTTCTTAGATCTCTCCTCGAGGTATCTCGGCAGTGCGTCCTTCCATGTCGAAATCGACAGACCCACCGAACGCAGCTTAGCTTTGGAGAGCACCGAATTCGCCGGGCGACGGGCAGGACTCGCAAACTCAGAGGATTTAACGGGCGATAGCTTTGCGTGCAGGCCAGCGCGCTCGAAAATGTAGCGTGTGAATTCATACCACGAGCATTGGCCTTCGGAGCTGAGGTGGTAGAGCCCGTAGCGTTCCGTCAAAATCAGGTCACGCGTCGCCTGAGCGAGGTCGGCGGTGTAGGTGGGTGTAAGAATCTGATCATCCACCACACGAATGGCGTCTCCAGCCATGGCTTTTTTCAGCATGGTCTCGACAAAATTGCCGCCTTTGCCGCTACTTCCCGCGACGCCATACAGACCGCAAGTCCGAATCGCGAAATAGCGTTCGGCATAGGCTGCTATCAGGAGTTCTCCCACAACTTTGGACGTACCGTAAACGTTTACCGGGGCGGGCAAATCGGTCTCCTCATACGGGGAGCCCTTTTCATATCCCCCGAAGACGTAATCGGTGCTGTAGTGCGCGAGAGTCGCGCCAGCAGCTTTGCACGCCTGAGCCAGATACATTACGGCTGTGCCATTGACCTGGAAAGCCATCGCAGACTGCTTTTCACATTCGTCCACCCGGTGGTAAGCGGCCGTGTTCAGCACCACATCCGGCTTGACTTCCGCCATGGCCTTGGAGATTTGCGCTTCAGAACAGACATCGAGTTGAGCGTGTGTGAAGGGCGTGACAGTATCGCCTGCCGCACGAAATACCTTGAGCAGGTCAGTGCCAAGTTGCCCGTTGGCGCCGATGAGAAGCACCTTCATCGGGCCACCTCGGCGAGGGAACGTAAGCTGTTGTTCGCAGACAGCAGTTTCAGGGTGTCGATGTTGTAGTGCTGCGGGTTGTTCCAGTCCTGGAATTTGTCCATGTGCTCGATCAGATTCTTTACGATGGCCTTGACATTGTGGTTCGCGTGGAAGCTGAGAACGTTTTCCGCCTTCTCGATGCTGACTTTGTAACTGCGGACATCGGTCTTGTGGTGGATCGTCAGATGAACCCGAATCCCGAGCTGTTCCTCGATCGCCATCTTAACCAGGTCGCCGACTTCTCCGACCGTGTAGTTTCCCGAGGCGATATTGAAGATGCCCGAGATTTTCTGGCTAGCCTCAATCGCCCGAGTGTACCCATTGGTGGCGTCTTCGATACTCATGATCGGGCGCCAGATAGAAGGGTTGTTGACCGTGATCTCGCAGTTGCGCACTCCGTTTTTAACATGGTGTTGACGATTAAGTCCAGACGCATACGCGGGCTGTAGCCGGAAATGGTTCCTTTGCGCAGAGAGATGACCGAGAATTCGTCGTCGAGAAAGTTCATCGCGGCCTGTTCTCCCTGGAGCTTTGAGATTCCGTAAGGATAGAACGAAGAAACCGGCCGGGTTTCGTCGAACAACTCGTTGACGGTGTATCCGTACACCGAGCAGGAGCTGGCATAAACGTAACGTTTCACCTTGGCCTTTTTTGCGACCTAGGCCAGGGTAGGCGGGAGCGGCCGCATTGAAAATGAAATTCTCGCTGTGCGAATACTCGGCCATGGGATCGTTCGACAAACCAGTCAGGAACACCCCCTGCTGATGCGGTTCTAGATCGGGCACGGAGATCTCGAAAATGTCCTTGCGAATGATTCCGGTCTCGGACGGCAGATGGTTGCCGAACCAGAAAAGGTCCAACCCATCCACCTCGTAGCCACGGTCGAGAAGCTTTGGCACCAGGATTCCATGATTTCTCAATCTCGCAAATGGCACTTGTAACCGACTGCCAAATCAAGACCAGTCAGCCACTGATTGTAACAGCCTGCCGCCTGGGAGCCTTCCTGATTAGCAATGGAACCCAGCAGGGAAGACTACTGAGCAGGTCGGAGTCTGCCTTACTTTTCGCGACCTTCGTTAGGGATAGCCGACGAATTGCCGAACTGGGAGGAGAGATCGAGGGCATCCAAGAAACCGAGTACGTTTCTTTAAAATGCTTGCCCAGCAGATAAGGTGTCGACTGGTTGTCAATGGCGCTGGATAAAGCTGGCACGAGCAATAACGATTCCGGAGCAGTTCGAGATACGCGAGCTGCCGGTGTGGGTAGGGGTCGTCACGATGTGCTCACTATCTGTTTTTATGGTCGCCGGTTTATCAGAGTTCAAATCTCCTGACGTGTAATCCACAGCTGCGTCGAACGTGGTGGGTCCACTGCCCTGCTGTTGGTCCCGGAATTCGAGGTAACATACCTTCGACGCATCGAATACTTGGGGACGATATTGTATGTCCGGGTCAGTGGAGGTACTGATCCAATCAGTCCGCTGCCGCTGTTGCTGCTGCTGGCCAAACAGGATTCCGGCCCAAACAAGCACTTGCACCACTACAGCGGGGATCGGTTTTCTCATGTTTGTCCCTTCAGCGAGCAGCGTCACGACGATGCCAAGTCGATCTTAGCAGCATGGCCGAAGCGTCTTCCTCTGCCGCAAGGTCCGTGTCCTTCTGAGATCTAGTCGAACGGTTCCATAATAGTATTGCAATACCACAGATTGTGGGATAAGCTCCTTGTATACCATTCTAGGGAGGCTGGTGGCTTGCCCTTTGTCAGTCGCCGAGCGCAGTTGAAGTTAAGCCAGCAGGAGAAGGAAATGCTGAGCGCGCTCTCGCTGTCGAGAAGCGAGCCGGCGGCGTGCGTGCAGCGGGCTTCGATGCTGTTGCGTTATCACGCTGGAGAAACGGTTTCTGAAATCGCCCGCAGCCTGGCGACGAACCGGCCACGAGTCGAACGGTGCGTGAGCAAGGCTCTGGATTTGGGGGTGAGGCAAGGCTTGGCCGATTTGCCGGGCCGTGGCCGTCCGGCGGCGATATCCGCCGAAGCGCGCGCTTGGGTGGTGACGCTGGCCTGCCAGAAACCAAAGGATCTGGGCTATGCCCAGGAACTCTGGACCACGCGGTTGTTGGCAGAGCATGTCCGCAAGCATGCGGAGGCCGCTGGCCAGCCGAGTCTCAGGAAACTGGGGCGAGGAACGGTCTCCAAGATTCTCAGCACCAACCAAGTGCGTCCCCACAAGACTCGGTACTATCTGGAGCGACCCGATCCCGAGTTCGATGCCAAGATGGTGCAGGTTCTGCATATTTACAAAGCGGTAGAGATCTGGCGCAAGAAAGGCGCGCCCCCGCCGGATCTGGTAGCCGTGCTCTCCTACGACGAGAAGCCCGGTATTCAAGCCATCGAGAATACCGCCGCGGAGCTGCCGCCAGTTCCAGGAAAGCACTCTGCCGTGGGGCGGGACCATGAATATATCCGACACGGAACCCTGTCGCTGTTGGCCGGGATCGACCTGATGTCCGGCGAAGTTCTGGGCCTGGTACGCAAAGGGCCTGGGAGCGCGGAGTTCATCGAATTCCTGCGATTGGCCGACGCGCATTACCCGGCCGGCACCCGTATCCGGGTTGTGCTCGACAATCATTCCGCCCACATTTCCAAACCGACGCGCGCCTTCCTGGCCACGCTTCCGAACCGGTTTGAATTTACTTTTAGACCGAAACACGGGTCCTGGCTTAACTTGATCGAATCGTTTTTCGCAAAGATGGCGAAAACCCTGCTGCGCGGCATCCGAGTCGCCTCCGCCGACGAACTGAAGGCACGGATCGAACTCTACCTCAAGCAAGTTAATGAGACCCCTGTGGTCTTTCGTTGGAAGTACGAACTGGAGACCCGGTCTCTGGTTTAGTAATTGATATGTTATTTGAGAATCAGTGTACTAGTAGCCTCCGAGCGCCAATCCTAGACTCTCCCAGTAGATCCAACATGGCTTGCCCGAGTCTTAGCCAGGAGTTGCAAGTGTCCAGAACATTCCCCCAAAATTCTAACAATATCGCCGCTCTTTGGAACCACGTACTGGAAGGACTTGAGAGGGGTGTCGAGTGGAAATGACCGAAACGGGGTTCTTACGATTATCATCTGAGATAGACGTAACTGTCATTTTAGATAGAGAGACTTGGTTGGGAGAAGATACATGCTGCGAGCTAAGATGTTCTTGCTGTGGGGTTTATTGATGTGCTTAGCGGGGGTCTTGGTCAGCCTCAACGGCTGCGGAGGAGGGAGCGGCGGAAATTCGACGCCGCCGCCACCTCCCACGCAGAAGATTCAACACGTAGTTGTCATCTTCCAGGAGAATCGTACCCCGGATAACCTTTTTCAGCAGGATGCAAAGCTAATCGCTGCGGGTGCAGACATCCAAAACTTCGGGGTAAATTCCAAGGGCGAACAGATCACGCTGACGCCCGCCCCGCTGGCCACCGACTTTAATCCGGACCACTCGCATGGTTCATTCGTGAACATGTATGACGGCGGCAAGATGGATGGAGCTGACAAGATCCCCGTGGGCTGCAACCCAGGTTCGCCACCGACTTGCCCTCCGCCCAATCCCCAATTCACCTATGTCGACAATTCCACCGGCGTCCTCGCGCCCTACTTCCAGATGGCCGAAACCTACACCTTTGGCGATCGCATGTTCCAGACCAATCAGGGGCCGAGCTTCCCCGCGCATCAATTTATTATCTCGGGAACGTCCGCGCCGGTCCCGCCAGGGGATGCCATGAGTAATTTCTTCGCCGCGGAAAATCCGATTGGCATTCCAAACGGAGCGGTAGATACCCAAACTGGGTGCACTGCTCCTCCGCAAGAACTCGTGAAACTGATCGATTCCACGAACCTAGATCCCCATACCAACGAAACCCAATCGATGTATCCCTGTTACGATCATCCCACGCTGACGGACTTGCTAAATGCCAACAAGATCAGCTGGAAATATTACGCGCCATCGCCCGGTTCGATCTGGACGGGCCCCAACGCGATCCAGCATATGTGCGGGCCCAACGCGCCCATCCCCAACGCCACCCAGTGCACCGGTTCCGATTGGACTAATAACGTCGTCCTTCAATACACCCAGGTGCTAACCGACATTGCCAACGGACAACTTGCCAGCGTGACCTGGGTGATTCCGAGTGGAGCGGCGTCCGACCACGCCGGGGCCAACGATGGGTCGGGACCCTCCTGGGTCGCCTCGGTAGTGAACGCCATCGGCAACAGCTCGTATTGGGCCAATACCGCCATCATCATCACCTGGGATGACTGGGGAGGCTTTTATGATCACGTGCCGCCACCCTCTATTGCGAATTCCTATGAGTTTGGGTTCCGGGTGCCGCTGATCGTGGTCTCGCCCTACGCCAAGGCAGCCACCGTCTCGCACACCGTTTATGACTTCGGCAGCATTCTGAAGTTCATCGAAAACACCTTCAGCCTGGGTACGGTTGCCCCCGGTGCCTCCACTCCGTATGCCGATACATTCACCCAGACAGGCAACCTGTCTGATTGTTTCGACTTCAATCAAACTCCCCGGACCTTTCAAACCGTTCGCGCGAAGTACGACGGCAAGCATTTCCTGGAGGACAAGAGGCCACCAACCGATCCTGACGACGATTGATTGGCCGGCCGCAGGTCGTCAGTGATCATCATCGTCAGGAAAGTCACGATGAGTGGGTTGCTCATGAGTTGCGGGAGTACCTTCGATCATCTGCGCGCCCGCGGAATCTACTCCCATGCCGATCAGCCGCATAAGATGAGGAGTGCCCGGGTCGTCATCGTCAATACGAATTTGGCCCCAACGCGGACCCCAGGCGGATGGGGTGAACCTCACCGTAAACGTGCACGTGGATGAGGCAGCCAAAGCTTTGGGGCAGTTATTGCTCTGCCCGAAGTCCGAACCGACGAGTGAAATTAAAGATACGTTGACATTTGCAGGGCCTGCATTGACCAGAGTGAAACTCTTTTGGCTTGCGGTGCCGATTACCTGATTGGTCTGGAAGTCCAAAGTTCCGAGGCTGGATGAGAAGAATGGACCGGAGGGACCGATGATATCGCCTTGAGCGGCGAGCGCCGAACCAGTGCCCGTGACGGAAACTGTTTGCGGGCTACCTGGATAGTTGTCGTTCAACGTGATCGTGGCATTCCTGGGCCCCAGTTGCGACGGCGTGAAATGAACAGAGAACGTGCAGGATTGATTAGGCTGGATGGAAGAAAGGCAAGCGGAAGGAGAAAGGCTAAAATCCGGACTCCCCGTTAGAAGGGCTGAGCTAATGCTAAGCGGCTGGGCGCCAACGTTGAAGACGGTCATGTTGTTGGTATTCTTGGACCCAATCAGTCGCTCTCCGAATATGCTCGGCGGCGGCGCAATCGGACAAGTCCTCTGCTTCAGAGCCACAGGAGGGAGAGGACTCTGCGTAAAATCGAATGCGTCGGTCATGTCGTTGGCAGTTACATCCCGAGTTCCCAAAGCGGGAAGCCCGAACCTCGTCTCGATGAATTTCAAAACGCTAGAAAACTCGTACTGAGTATGGATAACCGTGCTGGCCCTAGCGTAAGGAGAGATGATGAGAAGCGGTACTCGGGGGCCTAATCCGAAGCGATCGATCTGCTGCGGAGCGACGTGATCGTAGAATCCGCCAAAATCGTCCCAGGTTAAGAAAATTGCCGTGGAGTTCCAATCTGGACCCTGCATAATCGAGTTGATCTTATCGACGGTCCAGTTCTCACCATAGCAGGTTGAATAATTCGGATGCTCTGTCATTTCGTTGGGGGCGGTGAGCCAAGCGACGGTCGGGAGATTTCCACTCCGCGCATCATTGTCGAATTGAGCTTGGTCAGCCATTCGCGCAGACCACTCTTGCCCATAGCGGATGTGCTTGATGTTGTTGTAAACGTTCCACTGGTACCCCGAAGAGCCGTACGGTCCGGAATAGTATTTCCAACTGACTTGGTGGGCATCTAGAATGTCGCCCAGGGTCTGGATATCGAAGCAGGGAGCTTCATTGGTCAGAGAGCCATCACTTTGAAGGAATTGCGCCGTGATGGCTGCCACGCTGTCGCAGCCCCAGCCTTTGCTGGTGGGATCGACTTCATTCGGGACGCTCACCACGTTATTGGACTGACCCGCAATTGTGTACAGATGGTTGGGAAGGCTGGGACCGTGGAGCGAACTAAACATGGCGTCAGCAAGGACAAACGTTTGGGCGTACGCCCAGTAGTTCGGGATGTCCTGCTGGCCCATCTGGGTGAAGGCTAAATAGTCGCCGACATTCGCGCCATAGTTAACGTCGAACAGATCCATTTTGCCGTCGTCGATGACTTCAATGCCTGAGAACCAATCGTGACCGATGTCGTGGGGAACTTGGTCAGGAGTGTGTCCTAAAGGGATGATTTCACCGTTCGACAGCTTTCCGGACTTTGTCCCATTGGCCCCGGGAAATTGTCCGAAATACTCGTCGAAACTCCGGTTCTCCTTGACGATGAACACTATGTGCTGGATCTTTTGCGTGGGTGGCGGCGTAGTCTGCGAATTCCCGCTGCCTCCTCCGCATCCATTCAAGCTCGTCAAGACCCCCGCCGTACAGGAGAACAAGGCCAACAACAGCAATAACTTAGCTCGAACCATGTCACCTTTCTCTGACAACGCTCGTAACCGGGATGATGTCTGATGTCTATGAACCCGTCTACGGTTGTTTCCACTCGCGGGCTCAAACCCTGCCAGGATCAGCCGGTGCCGAGAGACGATTTTCGCAATTTCAGATTTTCTCCAGACCATGGTGGAAGGTTTTGTGGCGAGGATGATGTGAATCTGTTGCCCAGGCGGGCGCAAGCAGACGACCTCTTGCAAAAAGGCGACGAACTCACGGCTGGTGTGGCGGGCAGCGGTTTTGCCGTGGACGCGAACGGTGGCGGTATTGAGGGCTGCATATCAGGAGAGGGTGCCGCGGCGGTAGTACTCAAAGCCGTGGCGTTCGGCGCGTCCCGGCGAGAGCGGCAGGTCGGGATCAAGACGAACCAAGGCTTGAATGGCGGTCTTCTCATCGACGCAGAACACGGCTGCGGGTTGGGGTGGGTGCAGATAGAGGCCGAGGATGTCGGCGGCTTTGGTTTCGAACTCGGGGCTGTTATCGCTGTGAGCCCGTCGCGATGGAACATTCGTCCCCCTGTGGTTGTTTTTGCGTTGCGCGTCGACTGATGACTACCTGTATGCAACGCGAAAGAGCGCTTGGCAGAGAATGCCGCTTTCCCCGCTCGCCGTCGGCTAAGTCCCTCTCGTTAGGGGCAATCCCGGCGGGCCGGTTAGCACAGGGCAATGGTCGCGGCTCTCCCGCGGCAACCGAAGTCTGGTTTGGCATCGCAATTGCTGCCGTTCTGACCGATAGCCCGTTTTGCGACGCGAGAGTCCCTTCCCCAGATTCCTGCGTCCCCCGAGGAAAGCCCCAGATTCCGGCAAGATCGGCACACCTGGTGTGATCGCGATACTGATTCGAGAAGGCAAGTAGGCAACATCCCCTATCGCGGTATGGGACGCATCTCTCTCGGCAACCGGGTGCTTGTTTACTTGTACGCCCGATGCAGATTCCTCGATGCGGAAGGGCCTGTGCGTGGAGACTCCGTCGGTGAGCCATAAATGACTGGGATTGGCTTGACGTTTATAGAGCCGCGGCAATGGAATTCGACCGGGACAAGTTGCCCGCGAGCATCGACATGGCTGAGAAGGCTATCCACCAACGCTTACGGGGATTGCCGATTGCACACTCTAAGCGATCTCGCCGAGCGATTAGAGAAATGGCGCCACTCAAAAGGCTGCAGCCGGTGGCACAACAGTCGACCCGCTTATCTTCGTGCCAAAGAACGTACAACGCGCGGGCAAAGTTACGCGCTCGTAGAGCCAGAAAAAAAACTTAACCATGAGTAGCAGGTGCGCGCGCCGAAGCTGGTTCTGAAAGAGTTCCCCGGATGAAGTGGAGGGGAGAGGGCTCGTGAGGATAAGAAACTGCATGCTTATGATGTTTGTGTTCACCAGTGTCTGTTCGATGGGCCAAGGCTGCCAATCGGGCGACTGCCAGCCGGGAGTAATCGCCGGCCCGTACCCTGCGGCACAAACTGCTGAGAACACGGTCGCCAACTTTCCGCAGTGCGTTGGTTCGTTGTGCACCACGGGACCCTGGAACGGAAACCAGATCGAAGGGATCGACGCCCAGCAAAACATTGGCACCGAGTACCAGTTCTACGATGAAGTTCTGAATCTGGACACCAATATTGCTGTAGGTCCAACCGTAACCGGAGAGAATGCGCAAATTCTACAGTGGGTTAATCAGGGGACCCTTCAGGCGTTTGACAAGTTAACCGGGCAAGCCATCTACGGCAACGCGGGCGGGATCACGGCCGTTCCGAGCAACGCGATCACTCTCTGGTCCACTTCGACGCAACCGGAGTGCCGCACCCCTTCCGGGAACGTGCAAGTCATCTACGACCGTCTGGACAACGTGTTTGCGATCAACCGGCGCGTAGCGTACAGCGTCGGCGGCATCTATCATTACGCGTGGTGCATTGCGCTGAGTTCGGGCAGCGATCTTTCCAAAACCGCGTGGTATGCGTACGAGTATAAGATGGACACGGCAATTCCTTGCCTGCCCAGTTCCCTCAACTGTACCACTGGAACTGCTTACTACTACTTCCCCGACTGGCCCCGGATCGGAACTTGGTCAAATGGCTTTTATATTGCTTTTGATTTGTTGGACCCGACATCTTTTTATTATCCCTTCGGCTTTGAAGCTTGCCAGTTGGACCGTGCGGACATGGTGCTCGGCCAACCCGCGAACCCGATGACGTGTTACACCTATATGGTCCCAGAGAACGATGAGCGCAGCCTCATCCACTCGGTCGATGTGGGGGATATCGACAGTGCGACGGGACCACCGAATGGGGAGCCGGAATATTTTCTTTCTATTGTTAACCCCAGCAACGCACAGCAGGGGAACAACGGACAGGGATTTTGCACCAGCCAGAGCACGCCTTGCACATCCAACCAGTTGGCCCTGTTTACCTGGGGAACGAGTGGTTTGGCGGGGCCAACCTTGGTCACGGTGAACCCATACACACCGGGCTGTTACGACACCGGAAAACAAGGGAGCGAGGGCAACACGAGATGCGTGCCGGTACCGAGCACGAATCCTTCCCGACTCGGAGGGTATGGCAGCCTTCTGTGTGGAGACTATGGACCGCCGTGTCTCGACTCACTAGGTGACAGGATGGCGAACCGGCTGACCTACAATAACCTAACTTCGTCCGGAAGCGGGCCGAACGGGGCGTACCTGACAGCGTCGCATGTGGTGATGGAAAGCACCAGCAACGAGCGCACCGGTATTCGCTATTACATTTTGCAGGTTTCAAACGGGGCGGCGACGGTGCTGGTGAATAGTGGCGGCACTTCGGATCCTCCGGACTTGCAAGATCCGAATGCGACCCTGTTTTACTTCATGCCGAGCGCCGCTCTCGATCAGAATGGCAACTTGGCAGTCGCGTACACGACATCTGGGGTCTCATGCTGTCAGACGCAATACAATCCAGCCATCCATGTTGACGTGCTGCCTTGGGGCGCTTCCGGCTTCGCCCTCCCCACGCTGATCATCCAGGGAACTGGGGACGAGGAGAACACGATGCACTGGGGCGAGTACGCCGCCACGGTGATCGATCCGACCGACAATCTGACGTTCTACGGCGTCGGCGAATATTTCAATACCAGTCAAACCGGCACGAGCAGTTGCGGGAGTCCGTCAAGCAATTGCTACACTTGGCAAACTCGCATCTTCCGGGGCCAGAGTCCCTTGCTAGCACTTTCTGTGCTTCCCCTAAGCCTGACTTTCGGGCAGCAGGCAATCGGCACTACCAGTTCACCCCAGATAGCCACGCTAACAAATACCGGAGCCACGACGTTGACGCTCTCGAACATTGCTCTCAACGGAACCGACGCCAGCGACTTTGCGCAGACCAATACCTGTGGCCCGACCTTGGCACCGAATGACTCTTGCCAAGTCAGCGTGACGTTTACGCCCATGGCAGCAGGGAGTCTAAGCGCGGCGGTGAGCATCACCGACGACGCTCCTCGTAGCCCCCAGACAGTGGGCCTCGCCGGCACGGGCACCACTTCTGCTGCTACTTTATCGCCACGCAACGTCAACTTCCCTGGCCAGTACGTGAAGAACTCTGGTCCCACACAGACAGTGATGCTGACGAATACCGGCACGGCCACACTCGCGATCACGAACGTGGCCGTCAGCCCCGCCGACTTCGGCATGGTCAGTACGCAGACCACCTGCGGAAGCAGCCTAGCCGCCAGTTCGAATTGCTCGATCGGAGTCTTCTTCGACCCAACTGCAATCGGCACCAGAACCGGGACGTTGACCGTCGCGGATAACGCAGCTGGTAGCCCGCAGATGGTGACACTCACCGGAACGGGGCAAGATTTCGCGGTTGCTCCTTCCGGCTCAGCGACGGCTACGGTCGCTCCGGGACAGACCGCCAACTATACGATCGCAGTCGCGCCCGGCGGCGGATTCGATCAAACTGTGGTGCTCAGTTGCAGCGGAGCGCCACCACAATCAGCGTGCTCTCTCTCCTCAAGTTCGGTTGCGCTCCAGGGTTCTACGCCAGCGTCAGTTACCGTCGCGGTAAGGACGGCCGGAACCGCGGCGAGTCTCGCGCACCCCGCTGGTTCTACTCCTGACAGCGGAAGGCTTGCGCTATGGTTGACCCTTTCTGGCTGGTTCGGGCTGGTGCTAGGCTCATGTGGTCGGTCCCGCAAGCGGCACGATCGATTGCTGTACGGACTAGCCTTCCTTTGCGTGTTCTCACTGGCAATCACGTTTTCCTCCTGTGGCGGCGGGAGCACGGGCACGGGAAATAGCACCACCAGCAGCAGCCCGCCCGCGACCCCAACCCCGGCCGGCTCCTACGATCTCACCGTGACAGGCACTTTCACGTCCGGCTCGACTACGTTGACCCACGCTACGAAGCTTACTTTGGTTGTGCAATAAACCATCCCCAGGCGGCATTGTTCTGCGATGCGTGCGCGGCCCGGTCAAGAAATTTCCCAGCCTGGAGATTCCAGTTCATTCATGAATTCAGCCCCTTCGGAGTGGATCCCCCAAAACGGCTCCCGCTGCGAGGACCTTGCGCGGAGTTATCTCTCGTTGCTCTCTTCTGAAGCCGGAGGCAATCTCCATCCTAAAAAAATCTTTTGGGATTGTGAGGGAATTGACCTGGGAATATCGCCTTTATAAGTGAGCGGGAAAATAATCGGCCAGACGGCCAATTCCGATCATAACGCAAACAAAAAGAGGAGAAAAAACATGAAACTCAAGTCGCTTGCTCTCAGCTTAGGATTCGCAGTGCTGGCCGCGGTCTCGATGTCGGCCCAGACTTCCTACAACTTTAGGACCATCGACTATCCCCACGACACCTTTACACAGCTTCTGGGTATCAACGTGAAAGGCGAAATCGCTGGCTACCACAACGTGAACGATAACAAAGGGTTCACCTATGAGCTGTCCACCAAGAAGTTCAAGAATGAAAATTTTCCTGGCTCGACTGCCACTCAGGTCATCGGCATCGACGGGCTGGGTGGGACGTGCGGCTTCTATGTCGACCAGGCAGGCGTCACTCACGGTTTCATCGACGACAACAACGCCTTCAAGTCGATCGATTTTCCAGGAACACCTTTCAACCAACTGCTCGGCCGCAACGACCTGGCGCAGGTGGCCGGCTACTATAGCCAAACCGCAAACGGCAGCGGACCTTTCGTCCCCTACATTTACGACATCAACGGCGGCGTCTGGGAAGTAATCACTATCCCGGGCGCTCAGGCAACTGACATTAACTTCAAGCAGCAGGTTACCGGATTCTTCATCGACGCCAACGGCGTCAACCACGGCTGGTGGCTGAATGCGGGAACGCTGCTTCAGCTCGATTATCCGGGCGCGACCTTCACCCAGGCGACCGGTGAGAACAACAAGGGGCTGGTGGTTGGCACCTACCAGGATTCGTCTGGCGCCTCGCACGGCTTCGTCTATAACAGCCATACCGCGACCTACACTTCGGTGGATGATCCCAAGGGAGTTGGCTTCACCCTGGTGAACGGTGTCAACGATGAGGGCATGCTCGTCGGTTTCACGATGCCAACCAGCACCACGGCGCAGGGCTTCGTGGCGACTCCCAAGTAGTACGGGTCAAAGCAACCGATTTCCTGCCGTCGGTAAAGCGCCTTGGAAGCCTGCAAGCCAGCAGGCTCCAAGGCGCGGTTTCTTGCATCCCGAATCGTTAACGTATCGTGCTATCTCGAAACGGCACGACTTCGCCCGACAGTGCTGGCTTTATGCCTGATGGACTGTCTCGCCGTTGGCGTAATACTTAGCAGTTCCCGGTTCCAGCCGCCGGCCATCCGGGCTGAAAATTCGGAAGTGAGCCAGGCCGAATCTCTGCAAGGCGAATTGCAGCGTGGTGGTCAGCACTCCGATGCCGTACTTCACGCTGCGCCTGAAGTTGATGGAGGACGCATCGTCAAAATACTTGGTCGGACACGATACTTCTCCGATGCGGGAACCGAAATGCACACATTGCGCCAGCATCTGGTTGTCGAAGACGAAATCGTCGGAGTCCTCGAGAAGCGGCAGGCGGGTGAGTACTTCGCGGCTGAACGCTCGATACCCGCTGTGATATTCAGAGAGCTTAACCCGCAAAAAGAAGTTCTCGAACGCAGTCAGAAAACGATTGGCGATGTATTTCCAGATGGGCATGCCTCCGCGCAGGGCTTGTCCTCCCAGAATGCGCGACCCCAAAACCACGTCGTAGACCTCATACGCAACCATGCTGGCCATGGCAGTAACCAGTAGCGGCGTGTATTGGTAGTCCGGATGCAGCATGATGACGACGTCCGCGCCCGCAGCCAGGGCCTCGCGGTAACAAGTCTGCTGGTTGCGCCCGTAACCATAATTTGCGTTGTGCACAAAGAACTGCAATCCCAGTTGCTTGGCGACTTCGACTGTCCGGTCAGAACTGTGATCGTCCACCAGGATGCGAATGTCCACAAGATCGGGCAGCTCGCGCACCGTTGCTTCCAGAGTCTTCTCCGCGTTGTATGCGGGCAACACTACCGCGATGCGTTTACCGTTTATCATTCCTTGCCCTTACAGCTCATGATACCTGTGCGTTGCGCGTTCCCGTCAAAGCAAGCCGGGTGGCAGCTTGGGTCAACGCGTGACTCAGGTCCTGGAGATGGCGTTCTGCGGTGAGGTAGCTGATCACCATCATACGCAGCACGCTTTGTCCATTCACTCTGGTTTCCGAGATCCAGCGCCGGCCGTCGCGTGTGACTTCTTCAACGATCCTGGCATGTGCCTGGGCAAGGTTCTGCTGGCTAAGGTTTGCCTTAAACCGGAACGCGACAATGGGGAGAATTTGGGGAGCGGCCAACTCGAAATGCTCCGAGGCCCTTATCCATGAGGCGAAGCCCTGCGCCAAACCGAGTTGACGATCGATGTGTTCCTCGTAGGCTTTCCTCCCATGGACTCGCAGCGTGAGCCAAAGTTTGAGCGAGTTCATGCGCCGCGTCCACTGGCTGCTGATGCGGGAATTGTCGAGGCCCTTGGACTCGGCCGCTTTCGGCATGTACGGAGCAGCGACGGCGAAAGCTCGCTCCAGCATTTCGGGATGGCAAGTCAGGATTACGCCGGCCGCCAGCGGCATAGCCAACCATTTGTGCGGGTCGATCGTGATCGAATCGGCTTGCTCGATGCCGCGAAGCAGGCTCCGGTGTTGATCGGAGAAGATTGCCGATCCGCCGTAGGCGCCGTCGACATGCAGCCACAAATCGTAGCGCCGGCATATTTCGGCAACGGTCACCAGATCGTCCACCGCACCGGTGTTGGTGGTTCCGGCTGTAGCGACTACGCAGAAAGGCTTCTTTCCGGAAGCCAGGTCGGCCTCTATTGTCGCTTCGAGAATTCGCGGATCGAGCTGCACATTTTCATTCACGGGAATTCTCCGCAGCGCTTTGCGCCCAACTCCGAGCAGGCCAGCTGACTTATCGATCGAGTGGTGCGCCTCGTCGGAGGCATAGAGAACGGGCTGCGAACCAATCGAAGCGATGCCTTCCTCGATCGCATCCGGAAATTTCGCGGCCAGGGCCAGTGCCAGTCCGGTGAAGTTCGCCTCATTGCCACCCGAAGTAAACGTTCCGTTGAATTCGGCCGGCCAGCGCACGCGTTCTCCGATCCACCGCACGGTTTCATGCTCGATCTTCGAAGCCAGTTGCGAGCGTTTGACCGTGGCAAGCTGTGGATTGAGCGCGGCCACCAAGGCCTCCGCCATAACGCCGATGTAAGTGGGCGTGGGATTCATTAGTCCGAAATAGTTGCCGCTGGGAACATGAAAACCTTTATCAACCATCTCGCGAAAGATTTCGTCGAGTACCTTGTCAGCATCTTCGCCATGCTCGGGTAGGACATTGTTCAGCGCAGCGAACGTCCTCTGCTCGGCCGGAAGTTGCACCGGGCGGTCGGGCAGGGAAGCGAGGAAACTGTCGATTTGATCAATGAGGTGGTAGCCAAGCCGGCGGCGAGTGGCGGAGTCCAGGTCGAAGCGCATGACAGTTTGATTCTAGCTATTGGAATAAAGAAGCAGTCTATCCGAACCTTGCGGTCAAAGCGCGCTGGCGCACAAAACACAGTGGCTCTGCCATTCTGAGCGAAGCGACGAATCCATGTAATTTGCTCGTGCGACCAGGTATCCTGCCAGCGCGACAAGCTCTATTCCTTTGCGTCCTCGGCGTTGGATGCTTTCTCTGGTCTCAGCAGCGGGAACAGAATCACATCGCGAATGGTGTGGGAATCAGTCAAGAGCATGGCCAGCCGGTCCACACCTACACCCACGCCTCCGGCCGGCGGCATGCCGTAGGAGAGCGCACGGATGTAGTCTTCGTCCATCTGGTGAGCCTCCTCGTCACCGCGCTCGCGTTCCTTGAGTTGCTGTTCGAAACGGCGGCGCTGATCTTCGGGGTCGTTCAGTTCGCTGAAGCCATTGGCAATTTCCATTTGCCCTGCAAAGATCTCCCAGCGCTCCGTCCAGTCAGGCTCGTCGGCTTTTTGCTTGGAAAGCGGAGAGACTGCAGTCGGGAACTCATAGATGATCGTGGGCTGAGTCAGATGCTCTTCCGCCACCGCATCAAACAGAGTGGCGATGGTCTTTCCGATTGGCTCACTGGGGTCGTACGCTATATGGGCGTGACCTGTATTGAATCCGCCCACCAACGCTTGCACTGAGTCGTGAGAGCCGAAGTCTGCCATCGTCGGCTTCCCCCGTGCGGCCTCTGGCCAATAATGAATGATCGCCTCGCGCATGGTCATGCGCCGCCAGTTCGATCCCGCCCAGTCGATCTCGTGCTCGCCCCACTTCGATTTCGTGGTGCCGTTAACATCGATGGCTGCCTGCTCGATCAACTGCTGCGTCAGATCCATGACCCCACGGTAATCGGTATACGCCTGGTAGAACTCGAGCATGGTGAATTCGGGATTCCATCGCCAGCCTAGACCTTCGTTGCGGAAGTTGCGATTGATTTCGTAAACCCGGTCGAATCCACCGACCGTCAGCCGCTTAAGATAAAGCTCGGGAGCGATGCGCAGATACAAATCCATGTCGAGCGTGTTGTGATGGGTGACAAACGGTTTGGCGACTGCGCCGCCAGCGATTTGTTGCATCATCGGCGTCTCGACCTCGATGAAGCCTTGCGCGTCAAGGAACCGCCTCATGGATTGCACCAGTTTGCTGCGCTTGAGAAATACTTCGCGCACCTCCGGATTCATGACGAGGTCAACGTAACGTTGGCGGTATCGTAACTCGACGTCGGTCAGGCCATGCCACTTTTCCGGTAGTGGCAGCAGGTCCTTGGATAGGAACGTAATCTCCTCGACGTGAACGCTGAGTTCGCCGGTGCGGGTGCGGAACAGATATCCGCTGACTCCGACGTGGTCTCCGAGGTCAAGCAATTTGTAAAGTTCGAAGCCTTTTTCGCCGACTGCATCTTTCTTCACGTAGATCTGCAACTTCTGTCCGCCCTGCTGCAGATGCGCGAACCCGGCTTTGCCCATCAAGCGAATTGCCATGATGCGGCCGGCAACCCTTACATTGACTCGCGATGCCTCGAGTTCCTCCGTCGACTTTCCCGAGGAGTCCGACAGAATTGCGGGAATCGTGTGCGTAAATTCGTACCTGGTCGGGTAGCATCGCTGCCCAAGCGCTTCAATCTGCTTCAGCTTCTCACGCCGCAGTTCGTAAATTTTCTGGTCGAGTGCCAATGGGTTCCTTTGATTCGCAAAGATGGAGAATCGATTATAAACAAGCGCCTGATGGGTGGCTTCCCGGATCGCTCTCGGGCGGGTTTCTCCGCGGACTCTGTGGCGATTCTCCGCGACCTCCGCGATTTAAGACTTTGCGTTTGCCGGCCCATACAACCTTAGAACGCAGAGAGTGCGAGACGAGCCGCAGAGTGCGCGCAGAGCAAATTGCTCGTTGCATCTTCGAGGTTACTGCAATGGGGAGACTGTTTCGTGACGAGAGTCCTTGAAGCCAGCGGCGGTCGGCGGTAATATGAAGTGCTCCCGCGTTTTGTCAATCGAGCCGGAAGTCGAGACCTATGCCGCAAAACTATGTTCCACTATTCATTTTTATAGCGGTGGTGGGAGTGTTGATCCCTATCACACTGCTGGCAGCTAAACTGGTTCGTCCCGAGAATCCGAATCGCGAGAAATTGATGCCATACGAATGCGGCATCGATCCCATCGACAGTGCCCGAGGACGTTACACCGTTCGTTACTACATTATCGCCATCCTGTTCGTGGTCTTCGACGTGGAGACCATCTTTCTGTTTCCGTGGGCGGTGAAGTTCAAGGCGCTGGGAACATTCGGGCTGGTTGAGATGCTCATCTTCCTTGGCATCCTGATCGTCGGTTACATCTGGATCTGGGGTAAAGGAGCGTTGGAGTGGGTGTAGAGGAGCATTCTGCACTCAGCACTTCGCACTCAGCCAGGAAGGATTGATGCGAGGACCGCGCTCTGCCAATCATCTATGACTAACGCAACTCTCGACGGTGAAACTTTCGTTGCCAGCCGCTGGACGAAAGGGAACTTGCTTTTCCCGATTCGCATTGTGGTGAATTCGCTTCATGTGAGCAAGGTGAAGCCGCGGTTTTTCGGCACGAGCGAGGAAAGCATCGCCATCACGCAGGTCGCATCGGTGCAAATTTCAACTGGAATCGTGTGGTCGAACATCCGGATCGACTCGTCAGGCGGGACGAACCCGATCACCAGCCACGGGCATCGCAAGGCAGATGCGCAGCGTATTCGTGACCTGATCGAGACCTATCAGGCCGCAGCTCGTCGGACGTGAAGCGGCGCTTCAAGACGAATTGCACACTCGTCGTTGACACAGTATCCGCAAGCTGTTAGAAGTTAACGTTCTCCAAACCTGTTGCAGCGCCGGAGGTCCGTGCCTTCGTAGCTATGCCCGAGGAAGCCAAACCGTCCACGCCGCCACTGGGCGGTGAGTCGAAACCGGTCGCCGGTCAAGCGCCCGCTGCGCCGGCTAAACCTGCCGGTCCCACCCCCATTCCGTGGGAGTCTTCCATGGTTTCTAAACTCAATGGCCAATACGGTTCTGGCATCCGCGAAGCCAGTACCTACCTGGGACAAAACTACATGGTGGTCGAACCTTCTGTCGTTTCCGAGTTGCTGCAGATTCTGCGCGACCGCGAGCAATTTGACTATTGCGTGGACATCACCGCGGTTCACTATCCTGAACGCGAGAAGCAGTTCGATCTCCTCTGGATCCTCTATTCCTTCCCCAGGAACGAACGGATTCGCGTCAAAATCATGATCGCGGATGGCGAAAGCGTCCCCAGCGCTGTCTCGATCTGGGCCACCGCAAACTGGCTGGAGCGTGAAGTTTACGACATGTTTGGTATCCGCTTCGACGGGCATCCCGACTTGAAGCGCATCCTGCTGCCCGATGGCTGGAAGGGCCATCCGCTCCGCAAAGACTACGGCATCATTCAACAGGATCAGGAATGGGTGCAGGCCAACCTGGGGATCGAGAGTGGCCAATAACCATGACCGATCGCACCATGATTGACTCGAAGGCGATTGATCCGAAAACGACGGCCTCGAAGGTCGCCGATCCTTACCTTTCGCACCTGGAACTCGATCAGCCCGACAAGACCTTTCTTGACAGTAACGAGCTGGTTATCAACATGGGGCCGCAGCATCCGGCGACTCACGGCGTGCTGCGCGTAATTCTCAAGCTGGATGGCGAGAAAGTTCTGGGCACAGAATGCGTGATCGGCTACCTCCACCGCGGAGTGGAGAAGATTGCCGAAAATCGCACTTACACGATGTTCAATCCGTATGTCGATCGCATGGACTATGTGGCCGCGGTCTCGAACGGGCTGGGCTACTGTGAAGCAGTTGAAAAACTCCTCAACATTGAAGCGCCGCCGCGGGCCAAGTACATCCGCGTCATTCTTACGGAACTGAACCGGATGGCCAGCCATCAGCTGTGGCTGGGCACCCACGCTCTCGACATCGGCGCCATGACGCCGCTCTTTTACACCTTCCGCGACCGGGAAGAGATTCTGAAGATTTTCGAAAAGTATTGCGGCGCCCGTTTGACCACGCATGCTTTCCGCATCGGCGGCTGCCAGTATGAGACTTACGAGGGCTTTGAGCGTGACGTGACCAAGTTTCTCGATTTCGTTCCTCCCAAAATCGACGAATACGAAGAACTCCTCACTAGCAATCGAATCTGGCTGGAGAGAACAAAGAATGTCGGCGTGATCTCCCGCGCAGATGCCATCGCGCTCGGTGTCACCGGCCCAGTGCTACGAGCCAGCGGGGTGAAATGGGATCTCCGCAAAGCCCAGCCCTACGCGGCGTACTCGGAATTTGACTTCGAAATCCCCATTGGCGCAAACGGCGACACCTACGACCGGTACACGGTGCGCATGGAGGAGATGCGGCAGTCGCTGCGCATCATTCGGCAGGCGGTCGAGCGGATTCCCGAAGGCCCGATCATGGCGAAAGTTCCCAAGGTGATAAAGCCGCCGGTCGGCGAAGTGTACCACTCGATCGAGGCGCCGAAGGGGGAGCTGGGATATTTCATAGTCAGCGACGGATCGACGCAGCCCTACCGCGTGCGCGTAAGGCCGCCGTCGTTTGTGAAC
>Ga0210396_10001820_pt1 | contig 22317 bp, 12 predicted proteins | sample IncBWH17OmetaG_FD_155466 | JGI IMG/M metagenome (GOLD analysis project Ga0210396, IMG submission 155466) | Forest soil microbial communities from Barre Woods Harvard Forest LTER site, Petersham, Massachusetts, United States - Inc-BW-H-17-O ... | reverse complement strand
CGGTGGATCCGGAGCCCAAGAAATTTTGGGCGTCCCCCGTCGGAGTGCGAATGTCCACTCCAAGCGCAAATCCAGCCCTTTCGCCGTCATAAACTTTGTCTTTATAACGGAACACGATGTCGCCAATTCCCGTCGCGTTCCCGGAATCGGAAAAAGTGGCGTCCAAACAGGCCACCGTCGCCGGGGTACCAGCGCACTGTGGGAGATTTGGATTAAATTGATGGTAAACATTGCCGGGAAAACCGGAGGCAGTCGGCGCGACCGAGTTCGGGATAATCTTCGCACTGGAGACCACGCCCATCCGTACATTCAGAATCGGGATCGCAACCGAGACGTCCATATGACGAGTGATCCCGTAGGTAGCGTAAATGGTGTACTGATTTACGGTAAGGTTTATCGAGTTCGAAGTTTGGATAAAATCGCGCACGACGCACGGCTCCGTCATCGGCAGTCCGGTTTGGACGGAGCAAGCTGGGAGGCCGTCTGGGTTTGGCACAGGCACGGACATGTGTTGGAACACGGCCGGGATGTCACTTAATTTCTGCCCATCTACTGAGTTGAAATTGAAATATTGATAGCTAAAGCCCACGAACAGCTTGTTGCGTCCTATCGTACTCGCCCGTTCGCCGAGAATAGGCCCCAAACTCTCGTCCGTCGAGGGTGTGAACGTCTTCAGCGACGCGTCGTAGATGAAAGTGATGCCGGACGCAGGCGAAGCAAGCGGCAATTGTGAGACTTGAATGCCAACAGCCTCATTGATCGGGCCGAAACTGGCCAGAAAGGAATCAGCGAAGTGGGCCTGATGGCCATTGGCGAGCAGGGCCGACTGGGTCTTATCCGGCGTGCTGCTGTTGAGCCCCCACGGACCATACACCTGCGGCACCAAACAGACAAGTTTGGCGGTCGAGGTGCCGTTCAAAGGACAGATTACCTGAGCGGAAACGTTGCAAACCGAAACGAGCAAGAAAGCCAGAGACCCCAACAGCACTCGTTTGGACATAAACGATCACTCTCCTAGTCGTGCGATTTAACGGTCTGACTTTCTTGCCACGAATTTCTCCGATCCAGAGCAACGCTCGCCGTACAACACGGTGGCAAAGCCATACATTCGACTTGAAACGGCACACACGTAACTAAAATTCCGATGGACGTGGTTTACTGCAAATCCTTGATGACCCAAGCCCCCTTGTTTTTAACCAAATGGAAAATTGTGTGGTCCCTGGACAACAGTGGCTTTTCCCCCTTCGCCTTTGGAATGTAATTCCGGGTGATATCCGCGTTAACAACAGCGGTTGCTCCGTCTACCCCCAATTCAACTTTTTCGTTTTCTACCTGAAGTTGAATGCCACTGGCGCCGCTAAAAGAACTTTTGAATTTACCGTAATCTTGAGGGGTCATCGTCGGCCAAACCTGTCGCAGAGCCTCCGCGTCTCTTTGGTCGAAAGCATCCGTGTATCGCTGGACCGCCGCAAGCACGGCTGGCGTCTCGTCGAATGGCGCATTGGGCTTTGTTGGATTAGGGGGCTGGTTCAACAGGGCGAGTTTCGCGTTAATATCATCGACTATTTTTTGTGCATCGGCTGCACGGTGTCCTCCCCCCCTCATGATCGATTGAAAATCGGATCGAGTTGCGTCGAGCGCGGCCTTGTCGTTGGCGCTTGCTCGGTACCTCTGAATGGACTGTTGATAGGCGGTCTCATCCCGCTCATAAGTTACGCGACCCTGAACTCCAGCAATCGCGTCTGGAATGCTGACGGCATCGCGACGTGCATCGTTTGAAGTAGGTCCTCCGCTATCGACCAGGGCCTGGAACTGCGATTGAAGATCGCGCAGCGATTGAACAGCCCCCTCATCGGAGCGCTGCTTGAGTTGGTTAAGGGAGGCATCGAGTTGCGAGAAGCGAGTCTGTTCGGCTTTGTCGATTTCTTGAGAAAGCGGAGCCAGGTCACCACCAGTTTGCAGCACTTGCGCGGCCTTTTGACGAGCAGACCGGAAGTCGCCACGAGTCATGTCCTGGCGCGCGCCATTGGTTAGCCCAGCTAGCGCGTTGATGCTGTTCAGATTTGCAAGAGCATCTTGCTGATTCTTGAGTGCTGCTTGCTCCTTCGGGCCTTTTAATTTTGCTGCTTCTCCGAATAGATCCGCGGCCCGTTGAAAGCTGCGCGAATCCTTTCCATTCATAGCTTGCTGAGCCTGAGCAAACAGTTTTTCTTCACGCTCGCGCCGAGGGATCACTTCCGTGAGGAACTGGCGCGCCTCGGCCTTGCGTCTGCCATCGGCAGGCAATTCTAAAATGGCGCGGAGGACCTGCTGGGCTTCGGCGAACTTTCCGTTCTCCGTGTCTGCCGTCGCCTGGCTCCACAATGTCTCTTCCTGCTGCAACACTGCCGCCGCGGCCGCGTTGTTAATTGCTCTTTCAACGTCAACAAGCCTTTGATCAATCGCCGGGCTCAATGGCCCGCTAATGGTCTTTGCCTCTTCAAGCGCGGTCTTAGCGCGATAAAAATCACCTTGCGCGATGGCCTTGTCGGCCGCGGTGATCAAATCGCGTTGCTTCATCTCGGGGGTATTCTTCATCGGCGCATTGCTCGATGGCTGCGAAACACTTCGACTGGTAACTAGAGGAAGTTTCGAGCGGTGTAGGAGATATGCACCCATCAACGCCAGCAAGACTAGTCCCAGCGTCTCCGCTATCAGTGAAGAGGGTCTCTTCCAGAGGGGGACGGGGAGAGATGGCTCTTGGATATGACCGGGTGCGAGTGCAACTTCAGCGGGAATTCTTACAATGGGAGCTTCGACCGCCTGAGCTGCCGCGGCAGGAGCAATTTCTGACCGAGGCGTGACATCTGGTTGCGGTAGTGATGACGTTGCCTGGTTTGCAGTAGCGGCAGGAACAGCATGCTCTTCGGTGGGACCTTGCTGGTCAGGTGCGTCAATTTGCGGTGGTCCTTCGAGTAATGCGTATTCTTTGGCGTGAGTCTCTGGCGCGGCCGGCACAACCGTACGTTCCCTGGAAGCAGTGGCAGCAGCGATCTCCTTCGACAGACGCTCGACGCGAGGATCTGCTGTGTCCAAGTGTTCAGTCTTGATGGTATTATCCAAAAGCAGCGTCGCGCCTTCTAAATCTCCTATTTCCAAAAGAGCCCGGACGTTCTCGAGTTTTTGGCCTTGCTCCCTCTTCTTATTTCGTGACTGGGTCTCAATTTGAGCTGAGGTTAGAAGTTGGGTTAAATCAGTGTCCGGCCCTAGTGTAGTCAACGCATCCTGTGCGAGCCGGACGGCGTCACTGAATTCCTCGCGATGAATTTTTGTCTTGATTTCACGAATCCGCTGCTGAATATGCAGCCGCGTGAATTCCTTTTTATGTTGGCCCTCCGCCTGCCCCAGCAACCGCGTCAATTCAGAATTTCCCGCAAAGGAATCGAGAGCATGACGTGTTGCGGCAATAGCTTTCACAAGCTGATTGGACGCGATCAATTTCTTGACGTCCTCTACGATCTGGCTGAGCTGGCGCTCGCGGTCGATCTGATCCTTGCGGTTCCGTGCAAAGTCTAAAAGGCGAACCACGTCCACATCATTTGGGATGTCGCGAAGAAGCGCTTCTGCGCGAGAGATCACGGTTTCATATGCTTCATCGCTGACAAGCTTCTTCAAAATTTGCATTTCGCTGGTCCGGCGCGCAACCCTGGCTATTTTCTCTTGTTCGTCCAAAATGAGTGCCCGCAACTTCAGCACCCCGGGGTCGTTCACGTTGACTGCGAGCAATGGATCGAGGACCTTCAACGCTTCGGCAAAGCTCTTCGATCCCAATAGCGCCCTGGCTTCTGCAATTCGCTCTTGTTTTTGCTGTTCAGCCTGCTCCTGTTCTACCGTGGCGAGAAGCCTCGTGATGTCACCGTCGTGGGGAAAATCCTGGCGCAATTCGTTTAGAAGCGCAAAGGCCTCATCCAGGCGTCTCGAAGTCAACATTTGTCGCGCTTCAGAAAGGCCCTGCTGTTTCTGTTGTTCTGTTTGATCCTTAAGGACTCCCTCAACCAGCCTTGTAATGTCTTTGTCACTCGGGAACTGCGTCTTCAGTTTGCTCAGCAAAGTGAGGGCTTCGGCATATTGTTTTGATGCTCTCAGCTTTCGCGTTTCCGCAAGACCTTGCTGTTTCAGCTGTTCTGCTTGATCGCTTAATACCGCTTCGGCTAGCCTGAGAATCTCCTTGTCGTCAGGGAAGTGTGTTCTTAAGTCATCCAGCAGAGCCAGGGATTCCGCAAATAGTCTAGAAGCGAAGAGTTTCCTCGCTTTTAACAACCCCTCCAATTTGCGCTGCTCCGTTTGATCTTTTTGGACCGCCTCGCTGAGGTCGATAATCTCGTTGTCATTACGGAACTGCGTTTTCAGTGTGCCCAGGAGAGTGAGCGCCTCGGCATATTGTTTTGAGGCCCTCAGCTTTTGCGCTTCCGCAAGGCCTTGCACTCTTTGCTGTTCTGCTTGATCCTTTTGAATTGTCTCGACAAGACTCGGGATCTCCTTGTCGTCAGGGAACTGTGCCTTCAATTTCCCCAGCAGAGAGAGGGATTCCGCATATTGTTTTGACGAGAGCAATTGCTGGGCTTCCGACATGCCCTCGAATCGGCGCTGCTCTGCTTGATCTTTTTGGACTGCCTCGCCGAGGTCGATAATCTCGTTGTCATCACGGAACTGCGTTTTCAGTGTGCCCAGGAGAGTGAGCGCCTCGGCATATTGTTTTGAGGCCCTCAGCTTTTGCGCTTCCGCAAGGCCTTGCACTCTTTGCTGTTCTGCTTGATCCTTTTGAATTGTCTCGACAAGACTCGGGATCTCCTTGTCGTCAGGGAACTGTGCCTTCAATTTCCCCAGCAGAGCGAGGGATTCCACATATTGTTTTGACGAGAGCAATTGCTGAGCTTCAGATATGCCCTCCAAACGGCGCTGTTCCGCCTGTTCCTCGCGCACAGCTTCAATGAGTTTTGGAATTCCCGGATCAGTGGGAAACTGATTCTGCAATCCGGTTAACAATTCACGGCATTCGTCATACCGTTGAGATGCGAGCAGGCTACGCGCTTCCTTCAGGCCTTGCTCCTTTTCCTCCGTCTCCTTGTCTTCTCGCACCGCTTCGACAAGAGTTAGGATTTCCCTTTCTTCTGGGAATTCGTTTTTCAAAGACGCGAGCAGTAGGAGACAATCCTCGTAACGCCTTGCTGCCAACAAATTGCGGGCTTCTGTCAACCCTTCAAGCTTTTGCCGCTCCGCCTCCTCTTTTCGGACCTGTCCCAATAGGCTTTGAATTTCCTCATCATTCGGGAATTGGCTGGAGAGGGAGGCAAGCGAGGATTTACACTCTTCGTAACTCCCAGCGACCAAGAATGTTCGCGCCCTATCCAACAATTGTCGCCTTCCTTGTTCTGCGCGATCTTCTCGAACAGTTACAAGCAATTTTTGGACTTCTTCTTCATCCCCATATTCCTCTTGCAGTGAAGTGAGGAGATCGATGCAGTCTTCGTACTTCTGCTGCATCCACAACGTGCGTGCCTGCTGCATCGTCTCAAGCAGACGAATCCGTCTCTGCCGCCTTGTTTTCTCCTCAGTGATCTGACGCTCGATTTGCGCCGCCTGCTGGTTTGCTGGATCTATTTCTTGAATTTTAGCGACAAGCGCTTCAGCTTCCTCTGGCAGACCTTCCGCAAGGCATTCCCCGGATGCTTGCAGCCACTCGCTAAGGAGTTTTGCGCGTCCAATCTCTTGTTGAATCCGCCGAAGCAACTCTTCCGCAGCTTTGTATGAGGGATCGAGTTTCAAAGCGCTTTCAACTTCCAATTGAGCTTCCTGAACCTTTCGCTCGTCCAGAAACGCTTGACCCGCCTGAATATGCTTTTCCACCTTTGGCCGAATCAAAATTCGTTTGAGGTCAGCGTTGACTTCGTCCAGCAATGATCTTGCCGGTCTATTGCTGAAATCAATTTGGATGGCTTGCAGGAGCAGTTCGCGGGCGCGCGTAAATTCACTTTGCTGAATGAGACCTCTGGCTTGGGCGACTAAGTCTGCCGAAGTTTGTGCTCGCAAACCTTTGCAAATGGGATCCAGCTCCAGTAAGAGATCCTCCATGGTTTGCGTGCGGTCCGCGACCGTTTTCACAAGAGCACGGTGCACAACCGCCTCGAGTTCTGGCGGGCAATCGGGCGCCACTTGATGGAGTGGAATCGGCTCCTTCAGGCAAATGCTTTGCATGAGGCTAGCGGGTATGTCACCTGGAAAGGGGTGCTTGTACGCAAACAACTCATACAAGAGGACACCGAAGGAAAAAATATCGGACCGTTCGTCTGCATGTTCCCCATTGAACACTTCTGGCGGCATGTACGCGAAGGTACCGATCAGCATCCCCGTTTGTGTTCGAGAGTTTTCAAGAACGCGCGCGATCCCAAAATCCACGACCTTCACTGTGCCATCTTTGCTTACCATCACGTTGCCTGGCTTGATGTCGCGGTGAACGATTCCTTGCTTGTGCGCATAAGCGAAGGCGCTGCACGCCTCCACGGCGTAAACAAGCTTCAGAGATAAGGGGATTGAAGCGCGTTGCGCGATCAAATTCCCAAGGTTTTGTCCGTCCACCAATTGCATGGCGATGAACGGAATTCCGCCTTCCTCGCCCATCTCATAAATGGTAACAATATTGGGATGCTGCAGCGAGCCTGCCGATTGGGCCTCGCGATAAAAGCGCTCCAGCAATGCTGGGTTGTCTGCCACATTGGCCTTAATCACTTTTAAAGCGACCAGGCGGTTAATGATCGGGTCCCGGGCTTTGTACACAACGCCCATGGCTCCGCTGCCCAGCTCTTCGAGGACTTCGTATTTGCCCAGCTTCTTCAGATCACACCCCTAAAACGAGTCAAATAGCAGGGCATTCGCCCATCGCTTTTAAGGAAGTCTCGGACAACGAAGTTACACGCAGAAATTTCGGAGGATTCCGGAGCGGTTGCCTGGAGAAGTTTGAAAATGACTCGTCGAAAAGTAGGTCGATGGCCAAACCCCCACAGACGACAGCGAGATATAAGCTGCCCGCGGGCCGACACGAGTGAGCTGGCCTCGCCTCGCACGCTCACACCTAAGAATTCTATTGAACCTTGGACAACACCACGGCCTACTTACCCGAATTCGGTAGGCGTCATATTCCCAAAAACAAGTAGATATGTCAATTAACTCGCGATTCCTTGCCAATCCACGGCGCAATATGAAAGGGTGCCACTTTGGAGTAGGTTTTGATTGTTCCGCTCAAACCCTCCAGAAAGGAGCACCCTTTTTATGGATAACACGAAGTATATCGGGATGGATGTCCACAAGGAGACGATCTCGATCGCGGATTTAAGTGCGACTGGCAAGCTGATGATGGAATGGGTCATCGAAACCAAGGCCATCACGATCGTTCAGTTTGTAAAAGGACTACACGGAGATTTGCACGTTACTTTGCCTCAGCGAGTGCCACCAGCGGGAGAGCACACAGGACTCTTTGCGTGCTAGCACCTAGCGAGCGTCAATCTCCCTCGCGAAATGGCAGGGGGGACATCTTTATGCGCTAAATGTCGAGAGATCAACGCTGCGCGCAGAAGTTCTTTGCAGCCACCGTCGTGAAAGCAGCATGTTAATCCGGTTCATCTGCCACCGTTGTTTGGCTCATTCAAAAATGGCTCACTCACTTGCCGGTAAAGGGCCGGTAGTTGGGTTTCGGCCCCCGCTAGGGCCAGTTGTAATTCGCGAACAGCTGCATGCGGATCTGATAGTGTCTCGCCTGTCCCAGCGAGCAGGGCGGGGCCGTCGTCGGGTACACTTTGTGTTTCCGAGAAAACACTCATTACACTGCCACGCCAATCACTGGCTCTTGTCCCGGCGGATTGCGGTAAGTCAGATGCCGGTGGCGGCGTCGCTCTGGTGAACGTGGGTGAATCCAACGGCGAAACCCTAACTCGCACCTCATCCAAGTCTCAGCGAAGCACCGAAACGTGGTCGCGAATCAATAGTGCCAGAGTTTGTTGGGATCCAACATTCAGCTCGGCAACCAAGTCGGGCGTAAAACGATTGCACAATCGTCGCACTGCCTATGCGTGGGCCATCGCATCTTGCACGAGTTCCACGGTTCCGTTTACAGATGCGGCGCGAGCTACAGCAACTGGAAAGCGTTCTTCCAATTGCTCTTCAAATATCGGTCTGTCAGCAATTATAATCGCAGGTGGTTCGTGTCGGGTTGCCTCAAAGTTCCCACTTAGAATTTCGCACTCTTGTGCCGATACCACTCGCGCAGCTTGGGGCGCCCCGCGAAGTTTGATATCTGACAGAGCTTGATTCTGTTACGACTGGACTTCCTCAATTGTTTGCAGGCGAAGCTCAATGTGGGGGATCCCCTGAAGGGCGGCTAGAAGGTCATTCTTAAGCGCTGGCGTGCTAACAACTCCTCAGACTATCACAGCCCCCTGGCTGGACTTTGACACGTCACGGTCCAACTCTATCTGCTCACCCAAGTCCGCCTTTTCAGCGTGAACGGCTACGAGAACCCGGTGCTCGGCTTCCATCAGTTCAGCATCTGTCAGCCCCGGAGGCTGCAGAGCCACAGTCGCTGGGCCTTTGTTCACAGCTTCATATGTCGTGGGCTCAGGTTCGAAGATGGCCACATTGATCGAATCCATTGGCAAGCCGTCCCATGCCAATTCATCGGTCTCCACTTGGCGACTATCCTGCAACCGGAGATCTTCCACGACCGGTTTGCTTCCGCTCAAATGACTGCTCCCTGGGACTCCAAAATCCTGGAGACAACTTTTTTTGTGATTGAGATTCCTGTGTTGTGGGTGTCCTGGTCCGGTTGCCAATTCTTGAGAGGCCACATAGCTCGCCCAATCCAATCATCTGGCAAAACCGAGATCCTCTCGAATGTCATAAAATGTTCCCCGGAAGTTTGCTTCACCCTCTTGCAGTATTTTGACTATGGTCTCGGACCATGGTATAAAGAAATGGAAAGGAGTCCTTCCTGATGCAGGAAATTGCCATCTCCAAATTCAAAGCCACTTGCCTGGCGGTCCTGGAGCGCGTCCGTCGCACCCGACAGCCGGTCCGCGTAACCAGGTTCGGCGATCCGGTCGCCGAGGTCGTGCCGCCTTCGGTAAATCCTAAGAAGAAGCGCTGGCTCGGGTCCATGGCCGGCACGGGACGCATCGTGGGTGACATCGTCTCTCCTGCCAGTGATGAAAAAGATTGGGAAGCTCTCAACTCGTGAAACTTCTTCTCGATACTCACGTTTGGATCTGGAGTCTTCTCGAACCCTCGAGGATCGCCCCCCGAATTGCGAAGGCTTTGGAGAACCCGGCCAACGAAAAATGGCTGTCACCGATCAGTGTCTGGGAATTCAGGGTCCTTGTCGAAAAGGGCCGCGTCAAATTGAACATGGGCTTCGAGGAATGGATTGCGCAGGCGCTTACCGAGTTTTCTCCACGAGAGGCGCCCCTGACAACCGAGGTCGTTCTCGCCATGAGCAAGATTCAACTTCCTTACCGAGATCCTGCCGACGCCTTTCTTGCCGCTACCGCAAAAGTTTTCCAGCTTACGCTGATTACCGCCGATGCTCGCCTGCGCACTGCAAAAGGAGTTTCGTTTTTCTAACTTACTCTGAACAACTCTCGCTATTCTGTGGAGATAGAAGGAGCTGGAGGTATTTCGGGCCCTGCTTTTTTAGATCTGGAGCCCTCCCGCGAGCAGAGCCTCACTCACTTGTGCGAGGCTACAGCCCTCATTTAGAGCCACCTTTTCGATCTCCGTTTTCGCGGACCCACCGACACAGGCACAAATGGAAACTGAGCCAGTGCGGGAACGGAGTCGTTGATTCGCTGCCCTTGGGATCAGGAAATCCTAACGTCACATGAGGCGGCAGCGGTTGGCCTTTTCGCATCGGCTACGCACGCTCGGGATGAAGCCACGTCCGGTCAAACGTTTATTCGACTGGGGAACAACGCAGTGGCTTCATTCCACATTTACTGTAAAGTGGGTCACTACGATTTTATCCCCGACACTGAATTCTCCAAAGATGTGGTAGACGCCGTCTGATGGGAAAGTGAAATCCGCTGCCTCGATATCCGGACCGAATTTATTGGGGACGAGGAGGTGTGAAGCATGGATGCTCTCGCCCAAAAGTTTGTCAACCAGTGAAACCGGTAGCAGCCCGTGTATGTGCAGAAATCCCATAAGATCGCCACGAATTATGCTGATATGCATGGGAACCGCAAGGTACGGAGTCATCTCTGTCAGGGGGTTGCCGTTCTTTTCGATGTGGTAATCGAGAGTCGCGGGAGCGCCTGCCTTGAGTCTGGCCGGTGATGTCTTGAGAGTTATTTCAAAGCCGTCGATGTTTTCTTGGAGCGAGAAGTTGTCGTTCTGAACGGCTCTCATCGCTGTCGAGGGTTCGACGTTCAGGTAGAACTGATCAGAGAAAATATATGCCCTTTCGGTATAGTCTACGGAAACCAGATATTGGCCGGGTTTGGGAAAAGTGTAGTGCACGGGGAACTCGGCGGTTTTGAGCATTTCAGCAGTGATTGGCCCGAGATCTTCCGCGTGAATATGCGCGAACACGGAGAAATCCTTGCTCGCGATAACCACGTGCAGGATGCGATTGTGATCGAGAACAAGATCCTGGACAGGATTCCCTTGGTAATCGCGTAACGTAAAAGTAAGTGTGGTTGGAACATTGGGCGCGAGCGCTACGGGGCTCGTTGCCAGCTGAGCTCTGGCCCGCGCAGGCCGTACAAAGTAGGCGAATTCACGTGCGTTCACAAAGTGAAATTGACCAAGTCCGAGCCCGACCGTGCAACCGGGCAAGGCCAGGTCGGAAGTTGCCTCTCCAGCGCGTTCGGGAACGCTCTCATGCCAGACGTTCATGATATTCGTTTCCTCGCAGGCTCGCTGAAATGGACTTTCCAGAACGCCAGAAAATGCCGCGGGAAATCCTCCACTTACGCATATCAGGCTGGCGATAAGTATCAGGGGAGGAATCCAGGCGCCGCGTCTTGCGAAGGTCAAATCCGCGCTTGCCAAAGGCACATCGGATGTCTTGAGCACGAATTGGTTCAATTCCGTGCTCTTACGATATAGAGCCACGGAGGCAGCAAGGATGATTAGGGCAACGATCAGATGAATTGCTTCAAACGATCCAAATGTTCTGTTCTCCGAGTGCGCGTCGCTTTCCTTTATTTCCTCCGGATAATTTAAATTGAATGCCGCCGTGGCATCGTAGGCTCCTGGCCTTTGCGCGGCAACATTTACCGACCAGAGTCCGGCGGGGGTCAGCAGATTTTTCCCGAATACAAATCCCCCCGCGAATCTCTCTTCGACAGGAGCGACGATGGGGCCGACACCGGCGGCCTGGTTCGTGAGTGTGACCACGATATTTTTCACATCGGCGCCGGTTTTCGTTAGCGGGTCCTCTGCGCTCACCAGGAATTTGCCGCTTTCGGAAGCCTGTTCGGTTAGCGACAGCACCACTCCTTGGTTCAAGGCGGACCGTTGGAAACTGTAATGAGGAGCAAGCGGAGGCGTGGTAATAATCAGCAGTGATGTGACCGCGAGGATGGCGATGCCGATTGCCGCCTCGGCGGGTAACGTGAAGCCGAGCCACGAGAAGAGACGAAGAAACCGCGTTTCATCGCCCTCCCTGATAGCATCCACGATTTTGGGCTCAACATGTAATTGTGTAAACAAGCGCAAAACGAGCAGAAATGCGGCAAACGCCGAAAGGACGGCGAATCGCTTCCCCCAGTCCGTCGTCAACACATACGAGAAACTCTTGAGATGGAGCCAAACGACATAGACGCCCGTGACGCCCGCGATGCCGAACGCGACGCTCGCGATTCGTGAAAACGCGGTGAGCGCGAACGCTGCCACCCTTGAGTTTCGCGAGTTCCCGATGAGCGGTGAGAAAAGCGCAACCAGCGCAATGATTCCCCCGATCCAAACGTCCTTAAAAAAGAGGTGGACAAAATTCATGAACACGCCAAATGCCGGCGCGAAGGTGGAGGCGGCGGCATGGCTAACGCGCGCCCGTGAGAGATCGATCAGCGCCAGAATCACAAAGAACGCATATTCGATTTTCGAGGTCCGTTCGAGTGAGAGTAATCGTTTCTGCACAACTAGGAAGGCAATCAATAGGAAGGCCGCACCAAGCATGCGATATACCGTGTTTAGCGCCGAGGTGGTCGTGATGAAAGAACCCCATGCTGCGGTAAATGTAGTTTCCTGCAGGGAAGCGAGTTCGTTTGCCTTATAGATGAGGTAGCCGATGCCGCCTGCCAAGGCCAGAATACATCCGAGAATGAAATGAAACTGAAATCTGCGAACGAACTCAGGCTCATCGGATTTCAATTCGGGGAAGCGCCTGCGCATCGGTCGCCAGATAAACGCGAGCACAAGCAGCGCGCCTAAAATTAATGCGTCTCCGATCAGTTCGACCGCGAGGGTCAGGGCTTCGGGCACGCTGGAGCTATGAACGGTCTGAAATCCGCCGACTTCCGTCGTGGCGCTGGGCCTCTCATTTCCCACCGAGAAGACGTACGCACCTTTCGTGAAGTGGCCGTCATCCGAGGAAATAACCTCCCACGAAACCGTGTAGCTGCCCGCGCCCCCGTCTTTCAAGCTCACGCGGTAGACTCTGGGGTCCGCGGGGTCAGGCGCTGAATTCGAAAGATCGGCGCGCGAACCATCCGGGGCGAGGACGATAATGCTGGAGGCGCGAGGTTCCACGCGTTCGCTGAAATGGATTTGCACTTCCGCCGGCGCTTTTGAAAGAACCGACGATGCCGCCGGAACATATTGAATTGGTGTCGCGTGCGCGAAAGCGAGTTCGGGTAGTATCGAAATTATGATCGAGAAACAGAATACTCTTAAGAATTTATGGAATCTCGTATGCATAGCATCATTCGAAACCTGCGAAGGGTCACTGAAGTCAAATTCCCCCAAAAGCCAAGGAATTCATCCCCCCACACTACCTAGCTCCTCGTCTGCGTGCTCCCCAATAGCCCCCCAAGAGTCCCAAGGTAATGCTCGCGAATAATCCCGCAACGTAAAGTGCTCGGGTATTGTCCTTGGGTCGTGAAATCGTAAGCGGGAACGATGCGGTTGCGAGATTTTGCCGCTCGCGTTTGCTGTCGATGAACGATACCTTCAGTGTGTAATTCCCACTTTCTGGGAAAGTGTAATAGAGGAACGTCATCGGCTCTTCTGTAATCAGGTCGCAGTTAACCATCGATTTCCCGTTGTGGCTAATGTCGATGCCCACGCTCGTCGCCAGCGAAACCGGCTCTCTGGTATTGCTTTGCAAAAGACCGAAGTCGAATTCGATGGGTTGTCCCGCTATGGGCGTCGAAGGTTGATCTGTACCAATATCGACGATTAGATCCCCGACAACCTTTTCGAGTCGGACGCCGCCAAGGCCGTTCGCGAATGCGGTTTCTGCCATCGTACAGACCAAGATGATAAAAATAATCCGCTTCAACTGTGGCACACCTACTTTCTTTTCAACGCTATTCCTGCGACCGCAAGTCCTAAGAGTCCGCAAACGATCCCGGCGATGCTTAGAATTTGCACCGTAGCAGCCTTTTTGACTGCAGCCTCCTGACCAGCCAGTAGACTCTGCACACTCTGGTTCAGTTCGTACGAAGAAAGCGACGGTTCGGGAAAACCCATGGTCTTTTTGGAAGCAGGGCAGCCAAACGCACCAATCTTACGAAGCCGGGTAATCGAGTCGGATATTTTCACCGGAGAATTATCTTCGGCTGACTCCGAAACTTCACCTGTGACACACGTGAATGTGAGATCGACCGAATTGTTATCGATTGTCCCGAAGACGCGATAGCTGTAGGTCGTTTGTACCGTGGGAATGAAGTTTGCTGCGTAGGCCCCGGGAGTCTTGTCCGAAGGGTCGAGCGGGAGCGTTTCCGTTTTGTCTCCCGCGGCCAGTTCCACTTTTAGCGTTCGCTCGAGGCCGGTAACAGGCGTGCCATTGCCCGTTGCGTCGCTCGCACCATGGCCACCAGGCGCAGGGACTCGCGAAACACGGAGGTCAACCCCTGAAATGCTGTCGACAATGAATGGTTCGTTAAGCGAACCAACTATCAGGAGATAATATTTTTCGCCAACCTTAAAAGTATCCCGCTCATGCGCCGAGGCCAAGGGTTCGAAGATAAACAATGCGATGGTAAGAGCAACCAGATTTAAAATAGTAAGTTGGGTTTTCATATTGATCGGGAGTTTGTGGAACTGGACACCGCTGTGAAGATCATTTTGGGGTGGCAATACGTCTACGCCTGGATAAAAATTGAATTTCTTGAATCAGAATTTCCAATTTAACTGATTTTCTGTAGCATCGTACGCCTCGCCTGCAAGCGAAACAACCAATTTGTCACTGGAACGGACTCTCGCGGGATCGGTGCCGCACTTGTGGCTCGTTTTTGTCCACCTGAGGAGCGATGCTTGCTGAGGCGTACTCAATTTCTCTGACACCGTTCCACCTTCCTCCGCAAGCGCCAAATTTGCAAGGTCAACCGCGCAGCTGCCAGCGCTGTGGACTTTAGATTCTAGCCGCTCCGCGGGGAGTAAACCTGGTAGGGCTGGTCTTTTTTTGTTGAGCTGCGGAATTATTGCGCGTTCCGTGGTTTACTTCACTTCAGTCTGCGGAAGCCGCATCCGCCAAGGCGCGCACCGCGTCTGTTTCGGAGTCGGAAACTTCAAATACGTTCACCAGCCGCGTAATCTGCAAGAGTTCGTTGGTTCGTGATCCGAGGTTGCAGAGGCGCAGCGCTGCTCCGGTCGATTTCGCGCTGGTATGAGCGATGACCAGAACGTCAAGACCCGCGCTGTCAATCATCGTGACATTTTTCAGGTCCAGGACGAGTTTCTTTTTACCTGCTGCGAGCTGACTTTTCACTTGTTCGCCAAGCGCGGCGCTCTCGTCTCCGCACACGATACGCCCTTCCAGCGCCAGCACTGCCACTCCATTTAATTCTCTGTTCGTAATCTTCAGAGCCATGTCGGTTCTCCCTCCCTCATCAGGAAATCATCGCGAGGCGACCAGGGCGGGCCTAGATATACATCTGTCGGGGTTTTCCCACGAATCCTCGTGCTGGAGGGGAGTATATACCCACTTGCCTGGCCATTCGCAGATTGAGCAGGTTGAACTCTTGGACGGGAAGCTGTGGACCCCGATTCGCCAGCACAGGGAAAATTCCTAGTCAGAGCGTTACTTCTGATTGTTCCAAATTCTAAGATACGGCCCGAATCACCGGCGTAGCCAGGGCATTTTCAAACTCCACGGATACCTGGCCACCCTTACGGACGTTATTCACCAAGGCCGGTCGGAAACATGCGATACAGGTTCCCCCGCTGTGTCGGACGCTCGGATAAACTACACCCGCCGAACCCATGTCTAGGAGTTCCTCTGCTAACTTTTGAGAAGCCGCATAGCTCGTCGGATCCAAACATTTTGCAAAACCGAAACCCTCACGAATGTCATGAAATTCTCCCCGGAAGTCGGCCAAGAAGTCGGCATAAAGGAAGGTCTCTTTTTCTTGCCAATTGATTTCCCGCAATTCTTCTGACTTATGAAAGGCGACCTCGATTCCCGCTGTTTCCAGTGAAAATCCCGCATACCAGGCTCCCCGTTCTGGCCCGTTGAAGCGGCTTCCGAACGGCTTGGCATGGGTGAATGCGGCATTGACAATATGAGAGTACGAGAGCCCGAAGACGAGTTCCCGAACCGTAATTCCCGGCAGGAGCCCTCCCTCTCCCAGGAGCCGTTCGTTCGTCGCGCCCTCGAGTTCAAATAGAGCAGTCAGGTCTTCGGAATTCGTGGTCAGTCTGTGGAGGACTGTCTCTTCGCTATATGCAGACGGGATGAGTCGATGAGTATCGTCCTGGAGAATGCGCGAAACATTCGGAAGCACCTACCGCCCACCTCGACGCGCATCGAGAAGTTGTCGCACCCTCAGCAGGGCAGGCATCCCGCCTTTAATCATGTAAGCAAGCGGCATTTCTCCGCCGAACATCGGGTTTGAATTTGGAAGCTGAACCCAACGATCAGCCAGTTTCTTACGGTAAAGAAGGTTGAGGGCCTTAAAGATGCCCGTAAGCAGGGAAATCCTCGTCAATCGATCTTGGTCAAGTGTTCTCGAACCTTTTTTCTTCAGCTCGTAAAACGCGCCATTCGACATACCTCCGAGCAATTGCCTTGCCTGTCCGTCGCGCAGTTCCCACAGCGCTGCGATCTTCAGGAATCCTTTGACCGCCGATGGGCTGAGCCGCCGTGCAACGTCCTTATTAGAGAGGTCCGCTGGTTGGTCCCATCCCAATCCCGCCAGAGGTCGATTCATGCTCAGCTCCCCGTTCTCCAACTATGGAGTATTATACACACAATAATGGATAGAAACAAGCATGACCTCCACGGGCAACGCGGACATGAGATCGGTGAGGACGTCGCATTGAACGGGGGCTCGAAGCGTCCAGGCTGACAACCGATCAAATGGTCGCCCTCGTCGGTGGGCGCAAGGCTGCGTCAGCCAACGCCGCGGGCGCTAGGGCACACAGGCCTCTCCGCGAGCCGATGAAAGGACGCGCCAATCTCCTTCGCGAAAGGGCAGGGGACAGCCTCGTGCGCCTCGTCTCGGACCGAGAACGTTGTGCGCCGGTGCGGAAACGGAATAACTGATTCCAGGCCTTCAGGATCAGGAAATCTTAATGTCCAACTGGGACGGCAGCGGGTGCCCCTTCCTGGACACAAGGCCGAGCGCGTAATGAGACATGTAACTAGATTGGAGAAAGTACAGAAATCCATTTATATCTTTTCCGCCAATGAGGTACGGCAAAATACGTCGGACCAATCCTGTTACATTTTGCGGTCAGCTTGGCGACGAACTTAAGCGACCGAATTCGGGGGCAGGATATGGCTCGAGCAAATCCTGACCGCCTGAACGAGCGCGGTCGCCTGCGTTTTAGATCGTTGAAGGTGACCCGGCACGAAGGTAAATTCGTGAACGCGAATCGGAAGGACATCAAGTAAGCAAAGGTGTCCTGTACAATCTGCTCATCACCCATCAAAAGTATGATCGCGAGCAAGTCAAGATTCCCCAAGAGAAACTGGATCGCTGGACGGATTCTCGGTATTTGTCTGACGGCGCCTGAAGTGGAAAAACCGGCGAGATGGACGTCGCGAATGACGCGGCAAACCAATGGTTTAAACGTACTATATCTACTAGAGCGTCAACAATAGTGACACAATCAGATATTGGAAGTTCACAATACATAACCATGCTTGCCCTCGAATGACGAAGGTTGGCGCTGGTTAGACGACAAGCAAATCACGCGATCATCTAGCGACTAACTCTAACGCGCGGATGACACACGATATGCGCCGCCTCCTCAAACTCGCCTGAGAGTAGATTCCTGAAGAGCATTTTCTGGCCCCTTAATTGCTCCCTCCTGCTTCATTTACTGGCGGTCTGTCCCACCTGCCTGCCGTTTATTCATTGGTTCATACGAGCGTCAAGCGCTCCGGATGCGAGGCGAAATTGTGACGGTTTGTCGTTCGATCGTGTTCTTGAGCGTTTCCGCCGGAGATCCTTACATATCTGCGCCCCTTCATTTCGATTGTCTGTTCAGAGTGCCTCTGCCAATTACGCACCGAGCTCAGCTCGTTGACAGCCATAGACCCAAATTCGGCCAAGTTGCTCATTTGAGTGAGGAGCCTACTCGATGAAGCGCACTGTGATGGTTCTGTGCACCGCCGCAATTTTAGTGGCCGCGGGCGTTTTGCTCAGCGCATCGTCGCTGCAAGTCCCGAGCGGCACATGGATCGCGGTCGGCCCGATGAACTCCGCGCAAAGCGGCGCCTCCGCCGTACTGTTGCAAGATGGCCGCATCCTGGTTGCTGGCGGAAATGACACCAACGGTCCGTCGACCACGACGGAGTTTTTCGGCGCAAACGGCTCTTTTTCGATGTCCACGCCGATGAATGTTGCACGCAGCGGACATGTCGCAGTAGTCCTTCAAGATGGCCGCGTGCTTGTCGCCGGCGGAACAATCAGCGGCGGCGCATCCACGAATTCCGCGGAGATCTACGATCCTGTGGCCAACTCCTGGACGAACGTGGTCGGCGGTATGGTCGAGGCGCGCTCGGGCGCAATGTCGGCCGTACTTCAGGATGGGCGCGTCCTGATCGCCGGCGGGCAGAACGGAACCGCGATCAGCTCGACTATAGAAATATTTGATCCTTCGCTCGGCGCGTTCACGCCCGCAGGAATGATGTCATCGCCGCGAACGCAGCATGCCATGACTGTATTGACGGATGGCCGCGTCCTGATTGTTGGCGGGAATAACGGCACAGCGCCAGTCGACTCTACTGACATTTTCGATCCCGTTGCTGGCGTGGTGAGCGCCGGGCCGAGCCTTTCGGTCGCACGGTTTGGACATTCAGCGACGACGCTTCTGAACGGACAAGTAGTGGTCATCGGCGGAAATAACGGGAATACGAATGCGACGCAGATGGAAGTGACACCGGCGGAAGTGGTCGATTTCACCGCACCAACACCGGCATTCACCCCCCTCGCGATCAACCTCGCGACGCCGCGAGAAGGCCATCAGGCATTCCTGCTTCCCAATAATAACAATGTTTTAATTGTTGGCGGCACTTCGGCTGGCGCCTCCATCGCTTCGGCCGAACTTTTCACGGCGCAAGAATCGCCTCAAGGCGTTTGGACTTTCGGCTTCGGGTCCACCGGTTCGATGGCCACGGCACGCAGAAATGCGACCGGCGCGCCAAACCAGGTGAGCACACCCTCTTCGGTGACGCAGAGGAACGGCGTGCTGCTAGTCGCCGGTGGAAATGACGCTAACGGAAACCCGCTGAATTCAGCCGAAGCTTACGGTTTCCCCACGGTCCAAACAGACCAAAGCGATTATCCGCCGGGCACCCCCGTCACAATCACAGGCAGCGGCTTCCAGCCTGGAGAAACGGTCACGATCCAGCTTGTCGAGTCGCCACTAATTGACACGCATGGGCCATATACAGTACAGGCCGACGCCAATGGAAATATTTCCGACAGTTCATTCGTGACTGACGTTCACGATATAGACGTTCGGTTCTATCTGACCGCGGCCGGCCAGACTTCAGGATTCCAGGCGCAGAACACGTTTACGGATTCTCAGAATCTTACGATCACGTTTTTAGGCACAGGCAGTGGCTCTGTGGGCGGCACCGGATATAACTGTACAGACGCAGCGGGTACGGCAACAGGAACCTGCATTCTGGGCTTTAATAACAACAATGTGATCACGCTAACGGCTACGGCGTCACCTGGATCCACAATTGGCACTTGGGCTCTGTCTGGGGTAACGATTACTTCCGGCTGCACTACCGGCAGCAGTTCTTGCACCGTGAAGATGGGCACAGTTGCGGCATCGGTTACCCTCACCATTACCGGCCACAATCTGGCGATCACCTCTGTTAACGGGGGGTCGAACCCCACGGCCGGAACCGCCTTTTCTGTTGTCGTCCAGTCTCAAGACGGCAGCGGGAACGCCCTCAATGTCGCGGCCAATACCGGTGTGATTCTGAGCCTAAAGACAGGCGCAGGGACTCTCGCCGGGACGCTGGCAGGCACAATCACTGCCGGAACCAGCTCGGTCACCATTAGCGGGATCACCTACACGAAGGCGGAGAGTGGGATCGTCCTGACGGCGACCCGGACCAGCGGCGATTTATTCTTGGCAGGCAACAGCGCGGCCTTCACCGTCAATGCCGGCACCGTCAATGCCGGGACATCAACGGTGAGCGCCAGCCCAACGTCAGTGTTCGCCGACGGCTCGACGACCTCGACCGTCACCGTCACCCTCGAAGACGCGAACAGCAACCCGGTGAGCGGCAAAACGGTTTCGCTGACCGCGGGCGGCGGGAGCTCCACCGTCACCCCGGGCAACGGTGCGACCAACGCCAGCGGTCAGGCCAGCTTCAGCGTGAAAGACACGGTGGTCGAGTCCGTGACGTATACGGCGAAGGACACCACGGATACCATCACCGTCACGCAAACGGCCGCAGTGAGCTTCATCGCTGGTCCTGTCACGGCGGGGAACTCTGTGGTCAGTGCCAGTCCGGGTTCCGTTACGGCAGACGGCTCGACGACCTCAACAATTACTGTCACGCTGAAGGATGCGAGTAACCGACCGGTCAGCGGCAAGGCCATAATCCTGTCGCAAGGGGCGGGCAGCTCGACGATCTCTGCCGCGAGCGGGCCGTCCAACGCCAGCGGTGTTGTGACATTCACTGTAAAGGACACCAAGGCTGAGGCGGTCACCTACACGGCCACGGACAGCACGGACTCAATCACCATCACTCAAACGGCGACGGTGACCTTCACCGCCGGAACTGTTAATGCCGGCACGTCCACCGTGAGCGCCAATCCTACCTCCGTTGTGGCAGACGGTGCGACAACCTCGACGATCACGGTCACGCTCAAGGACGCGAACAACAACCCGGTCAGCGGTAAGGCAGTCTCATTGGCGGCGGGCAGCGGAAGCTCCACGATCTCCACGGTGAGCGGGACGACGAACGCCAGCGGCCAAGCCAGCTTTACCGTGAAAGACACGGCGGTCGAGTCCGTCACCTACACCGCGAAGGACACAACCGACAGCATTACCGTGACGCAGACAGCCACCGTGAGCTTCACGGCTGGCCCCGCGAGCGCAAGTGCGTCCACGGCGAGCGCCAACCCGGCGTCCGTGACGGCCGACGGCGTAACGACGTCGACCATCACCGTTACCCTCATAGACTCGTTCAGCCACCCGGTTAGCGGCAAAACAGTTTCGCTCACAGCGGGCAGCGGAAGCTCGACGATCACCACGGTGAGCGGGACGACGAACGCCAGTGGCCAAGCTACCTTCACCGTGAAAGACACGGTGGCACAAGCCGTGACCTACATGGCGAAGGACACGACGGATACCGTCACCGTTACGCAAACGGCCACGGTGACGTTCACCGCTGGCGCGGTTAATGCCGGCAAGTCCACGGTGAGCGCCAACCCGATCTCGGTGACGGCCGACGGCGTGACGACTTCGACGATCACGGTCACGCTGTTGGACGCCAGCAACAACCCGGTGAGCGGCAAGACCGTGACTCTATCGCAAGGGGCGGGCAGCTCGACGATCTCTGCCGCGAGCGGGTCCTCCAACGCCAGCGGTGTTGTGACATTCACTGTAAAGGACACCAAGGCTGAGGTGGTCACCTACTCGGCCACGGACAGCACGGACTCGATCAGCATCACCCAGGCAGCAACTGTCACGTTTACTCCCGGCGCGTTAGATCACTTTGCCTTCTCCGCGATCAGCAGTCCTCAGATAGCGGGGACGCCGTTCACGATCACCACGATTACGGCTCAGGACGCCAACAACAACACTGTCACCAGCTTCACCGCCGACGGCAACAAGGTGAACCTCACCTCGAATGGGACGCTCGTCGGTGCTCCGATCTCGACTAATTCATTCACGAACGGCGTCCTGAGTTCGCAGAGCGTGACGATCACGAATACCGGCAGCTTCACGATAACGGCGACTAGCAACGGGGGCAGCCCGAAGTCCGGCACGAGCAACTCGTTCACCGTGAATCCGGGCGCCCCGAATAAACTAGCCTTCGCTCAGCAACCGACAAACACCCAGGCAGGCTCGGCGACCAGTCCGGCAGTGACCGTTCAAGTGCAAGACCAGTTCGGCAACCTCGTGACCACTAACACCTCCAACGTTTCAATAGCCATCAGCGCCGGGGGCGCGCTGAGCGCAGGGTCAGCAACGACAGTTGCGGCAGTGGGCGGGGTCGCGACCTTCTCCAATCTAGTGCCAACCAAGTCGGGAACAGGGTTCACATTGTCGGCCACAGACGGATCACTGACGGTAGCGACAAGCAATAGCTTCAATGCGACGGCGGCGCCGGCTTCGCAGTTGGTGTTCATGACCACGCCGGTGACGGTCACAGCGGGGGTGGCGTCGGCAACGATCACGGTGCAACGGCAGGATCAATTCAATAACCCGAACACCACGGACGCAGCGAGGACGGTGACGTTGTCAAGCAGCTCGACGGGGACGGCGACATTCAATCCGACCAGCTTGACAATCAGCGTTGGTTCGAGCAGTGCCAGTTTCACATATACGGACACGGCAGCCGGGACGCCGACGATCACGGCGGCGAGCACCTCCCCGACCGCCATCACTTCGGCGACACAGATCGAGACGGTCACGGCGGCGCAA
>Ga0210396_10001819_pt1 | contig 22318 bp, 16 predicted proteins | sample IncBWH17OmetaG_FD_155466 | JGI IMG/M metagenome (GOLD analysis project Ga0210396, IMG submission 155466) | Forest soil microbial communities from Barre Woods Harvard Forest LTER site, Petersham, Massachusetts, United States - Inc-BW-H-17-O ... | reverse complement strand
CCGGCGCCATCGTGAAACCCCTGGTGGGGCCCAGCTCCATCCTGCTCGCCCTCATGGCCAGCGGCCTCAATGGCCAGCAGTTCCGTTTCTCCGGCTACCTGCCCGTCGACAACGCCGGCCGCGCGAAGGCCCTCAAAGACCTCGAAGCGGAATCCCAACGCCTCCAGTGCACCGAAATATTCATCGAAACGCCCTATCGCAACAACCAGCTCCTCGCCACCATCCTGGCCACCTGCAAACCCACCACGCGTCTCTGCATCGCCGCCAACCTCACCGGCCCCGCCGAATACATCCGCACCCTCCCCATCGCCCACTGGCGCAAACTCGGCGCCGGCTCCGCAGCCTCTCCCGGCTCCGCTGGGAGCGTCCCGCAACCAGCTCTCCCCGACCTCCACAAGCAACCCGCGATTTTCTGCCTGCTGGCCTAGATGCTTTGCCGCCTAATGATCCTTATCGACATTGTTGTATTTATTAGTCCAATAGTCGATCTTATATTTAATGTTTTTATCCGTATAAATATTCGTCAGGAGGTCGTAGGCATCTTTAAGCGCACTCTTCTCGTCCATTTTTAACCTTCCCTTGGAACCGAGGTCCCGGTCGACCTGCTCAAAATACGGGATGGCCTCATCGAATTTCTTGCCGGCAGCAATACGCAAGTCAGCCCGGGCTTTAATGTCATCCGGTGCTTTACCCGGGATCTTCTTGGTCTGACCCTGCAAGTCAATAGCCTGGTTGTAGTATATCTGACCCAGGACCAGCGCCGCCTGAGGGTAATCCGGTTGTAGATCCAGACATCTTTTGAGCATTTGCCCGGCGTGCTCTATAAGGCTTTCATAATTAGCCGGACGATGGCCCGAACTCGTGTCATTGGCATATTGATAAAGCTCCAGCCCATAATTGAAGAAAAATAGATGATTCTGAGGGAATCTGGCAACGACTATATCATATGCAGTCCAAAGGGCATCCTTATCTCCCCTTTCCCGAGCCATATCAATACGAGTGGAGGGCCAAAACAGATCATTAGGGAATTTGCCCTCGGCAAGACGGAGATATGCTTCGGCTTTAGCATCTTCTTTGTTACTATGATAATAGTCCACCAACCATTTGTAGATATCGATCATGTTGGTTCCGTTGATGCTGGCTATTCCCGCATTAGCCAACTTACCGTAGTAAATCGCCGCGATATCTTTTTTGCCTGCTTTTTCGGCAGAGATTCCGGCGTAAAGAGTGGAAGTGGTATCTATCGGTAACCTGGTCCAGCCCTGAGACGTCATAAAGGTACTGGCGGCAATCGCACCCTGGAAATTTCTCAGCGCATTGTCATAATGCCCGTTATTATAATCAGTCGCGCCAACTTGGAAATATCCCTGATAGATCTCATTTACAGGCTTATAGCCGTCTAATTGAAGAAAAATCAGCTTTTTATCGTCTACCTCCACATATTTTTTTAAGGCGTCAAAAGCCTGATCCCTGGCGTCCGGGTATTGGCTGGCATAGGCGCCCGCTGCAATAGCATTGTAGATCTTTAGCTTGGTATACCAATCCTCCCCATCATACCGTACACTGGGATCATCAAGCAGTCTATCGATAGTTGCCTTAGCACCTAAAACATCATTGGCTTTTAACTGATCCTTAGCTTTTTCGACATTTACGTGCATTGTTGCACCTCCAGGTAAATTGGTCCCTCGCCCTTCGGGTACGGCCGTGCGATCAGGTCTGCTTACCTCTTCGTTGCGAGTGGCTTTAGTGGTCGGCAACGTATAGGAGGCCGATTCACTCGTCGTCGGTCGCACATTACCATCACTGCGGATAAAAATAAATTGCCCCATCTCATCGCCTACGTTATGAATAGGAAGACAAATAGGCAATGTTTCACCACCTGTATTATTGATCGTAGCACCTTGAAGGCGATTAAATAAATCGTTGCTAGCCAAATACTTACTGGAGTTATCTTTCAAATTCTTGATCAGATAATAGATGAATGCGCTGTTGTCCGGGACAGGATCGAAGTTTCCACTGGCCATTAATTGCCGGCTTGGTTTACTATAAAGCAATCGGATATCCATCGGGGGGTACTCATCGCCTCTTGTAACAAGAGCCCCGCTATAGCAGGCATCGGTGATGATCAGAATATGCCTTGCCTTACTAAAATTCAAAGGACTGGTCAATTCGTCGGTAGAAATTAACGTATAAAATCTATCCCTCACGCCGTCTACGGGAACTAAATACCCTTGGTAGTCGTGAGGATTATTACCGGCCCTATAGGTGCCGTGTCCGGCAAAAAAGATCAACAGGTTGTCATTTTCGCCTAATTTTCGGCTTACCGTTTCGATAGCACCTAATATATCATCTTTCGGCTTATCCACCAGCAGAGTCACATTGCTTCTGTCAAAGGAATAGCTGGATACCAAAACCTCCATTAGATCCATAGCATTACTCCTGGGCTGGGCCAATCGCGGAAAACCGCTGGAAGATCCATAAGATTGCTCAGAGATCAGCAATGCATAGAATTTCGGGTTATTCTGCTCAACCCTCGGTAGATTGAGTTCCTGCGCCATCGCGGACAGCGTCAATAGTTGAAAGCACCAGAAAAAATATTTCATATAAGATCTATTTAGTATTATTTTGATCATTTTGCGTTATTCTGCAGCTTCTTCAATTGCTCCTCGACCCACAGATTACTCGGCTTTCCAAAATAGTAATACAGTTCCGTATTTATTTCCCGGGCAATGGAGTCCTGCTCTTTTAACTCCGTATACGTTTTATAAATGGTTTCAACCATCTCCAGGGCTGCATTTGCGTGGTCCAGGTAAGGCTTAATTTCTCCCACGCTCGTTACCGAATTGTTCTCTTTTTGATAATAACCGATATATAATTTATAGGCCGCGTCCAACTTGGATTCGGTAGTGAAATTAAAATTGTAAGGATACAGCAATAGGGTGTCGTTTATTGTCTCAAGCTTTCTGCTGATCAACGCTCCGTCCGAGCCCTGAAACTGCACCACAAAGAAATCGTCCGCTCCAATGGGATAAGCAATAGTATCAAATAGGAATTTCGAAGCGCTGGTGATCAATAGTCTGTTGTTGATCATAGGGTTGGCAGCAATCGATGTTTCGAGGCGGTATCTTATAGGTACGTCATCGTCACCCCGGCTTCCAAGAATGCGCGTATCGACCGACAAATGAGCGGCGTCGAGTATCAATCCCAGCAGTTCACTGCTCGCATGATCATGCACCTTCGGACCAAAGCGAACCCTGCCATATTTAGCGCTTATTGCCACTATAAAATCGTCCGTTGAGCCAAAGGTGACCTGATCGTTGAGATATAAGCGGGTGCCCGGTCTTATCTGCTTCATCTCTTTGGTGACCGCTACCCCCTTGACAAATGTCACCGCAAAGACATCCGGTTGGATCGGCGTGGCGGAAGAAAGCAACAACAGATAGACAGCAATCAAAAAAAGGATCGAACTATTCAACTTTCTCATCTTTATTCTTTTGAGCAATAAAATTGATCATGGAAAAATAAAAGGATACCACCAGGATATTGACATGAATATTGAAAAGAAAAAAAGAGCAAAGCGAGAGGAGAAAGACCATTCCAAAGAACGAAACATACTTCGAAAGAAATGATTCCAAATGTCGGTAAATGGGCGCTTTCCAGGGCATCTTCAATTTGGGCATGCGGCGATAAAAAGCCGTATAGCTCAGAAAAGAAAAGCTTACGACCAAAAACAGGACCCAGCCAACGCTGACTATATGGTTACCATACACCAGGCTTAGATAGGAATTGAATAGGATCAATGATCCGGGCATCTTTCCGAGGGAAGTCTCATGAACATCGTCATAAAAATTTCCGATGACAAGCCATTTATCTTCTAATTCATTCCTCAACATCTCGGCATCCATGGTGGTATCCGCAAGTTCTCCAAGATTCACTAAATGATATTTGTTCTCTTTGAAGACTTGAAAAGGTCTCAAATAAAACCCCGGGATAATGTAGTTGAGCGATACCCTATGATCGCAGTAGGTAAAAATCCCTTTCCGTTCGTAGGATCTCCCATTCAGCAGTTCATCCATTACCACGGGAATGCTTTTAAGGGAATCCTCTTGCATTAATCTCAATTTGATAAACGAGCCGCTGTTCGTCATGTACTGACCGACCCCCTTAGGGATCTTGAATATAGGATCGGTGAGCCTGTCTTCATAGGAAGTATATGGTATAATGATGTTCCTGGTCCTTCCAAGTTTGTCTTGCAATTCCTTATCCAAAGGCGTTTTTATATCGAATAACAGGTCGCACAATATGAATTTAGGTCTGATGTGCAAAGAATCGATAAGACTAAAAAATCGTAAAAGAGTAGCCCGGTCGGTTATAGCCACTTTTCCATATTCATTGGGGTCGCTTACAACAGAAATATCTTTGGAAGTATTGATCAGTAATACCTCACCGGGCGGAAACTCTTTATTAGGGAACAAAATATGGCGGACGGTCAATAAGTTCTTGACCAATCCCTCTTCAATGCCCAGGGTGTACCATGTATTGACATAAATCCATACCAGGCCGGTCACCAATAACCCATGTAAAAAACTATAGAGAATTTTCTTTCGCAAAGCAGTTAAGGAGGCTATCTGCGCTCTCAAAATAAATGTATCGTATGGCGGCCATAAAAAAAACCGTAAAAACACCCTTTTTAATGGCTTATTTCTACCATATTAGCCGGCGTTCTCAATAGTCGCTCTCGACCTGATCGAACTTCTTCATATAGGAATAGGCTTTGCTTTGCTCCCCCTTTTCAGAATAAACATTACCCAAAAGAAAGTAGGCCATTTTCAACGAACTCTTTTCATCATCATTCAACCGGTGCCTGCCGCTGAGTTCCTGCTCTACCAAACCCAGATAAGGTATAGCTTCGTTACGCCTGTTCTCAGCTGTCCCACGCAGGACTGATCCGTTAAGCACCATTCCCTTTGCCCGGTTTTGCAGGCTGGCGGCCAAATCGCAGTCTATTTCACCAAGCACAAGCGCAGCCTGGTAGTATTTGGGGACGATTTCAAGGCATTTCTTAAGAACAAGCTGGGCTCTCATCATAAAGGAATCGACCTCGGCATGTTGAAGGCCCGAACTGCCATCGGAAGCATATTTATAGAGTTCATGCCCATATTCAAAATATAGATCAGCGCTTGGAGATTGAGCGATGATAGCATCAAATTTCGCGAATAGAGCCTTTTTATCCCCCGTTTTGCTGAAGATGGACAGTTCCGTGGCTACCCAATAGGGATCATTAGGAAACAGATCCCGGCCCAGCATCAAATATTTCATTGCCAGGACCTCATTTTGAACATCAAGATAGTGGTGGATCAGCCATTTATAGTTATCCGCCAAATCCAATCCAGCGATATTCCTGATCTTTGCTTCTGCCAATAAGGCGTAATAATTAGCAGCCACATCATCTTTTTTCACCTTTTGAGCAGCCATGGCCGCATAAAAGGTGCTATTGGAATCGATCTTCACCCTGATCCAGCCTTTGCCTTGCATAAACCTAAAGGTTTGAAGCGTATTTTCAAATTGCTTAAGTGCTGCATCGAATTGACCGGCATTATAGTTCCCACGCCGGCGGAAAAATAACCCCGATAAATATCGTTGATAGGCGCATACCGATCCGCCTGAAGTGATGCTAATTGCCTATCATCCAACTCTGTATATTTCTGTATGGCGTCAAATGCCTGTTCGCGGGCATCGGGGAATTGCAATCTTAGTCTATCGTTAGCAGCTATTTCATTATATATTTTTGATTTGAGATACCAGGCTTCTCCATCTCTATCGTACTCCATAATTCCCAGGATTTCATCCACATTTTTTTTTGCCCCGATGATATCGCCGGTTTGCATAAGGCGCTTCGCCTCGCCCAGATTTGCATGTACCACGGGAACCGATGGAGCAGAATTGACCGGCACGACAGTCTGGGCCGGACGATTGACAATAACATCGCTTCTCATAAAGATGAACTGTCCGTTCTCGTCTCCTATATTGTAAATAGGGGCGCATATCGGTAAAGTTAGCCCACCCGTATTGTTAATGGCAGCTTCACGGAGTCGACGAAAAAGTTCGTCACTTGAAAGATATCTTTCTTGATTTTCGCGAAGATTCTTTATCAAATAATAGATAAAAGAACTGTTGTCCGGAACGGGTTCAAGATTGCCGCTCGCCATAAGCTGACGACTCATTCTACTATACATAACGGAAATATCACGAGGCGCGTCGGATATCTCTCGTCTTACCAGGGTCCCACTATAACAGGCATCGGTAATGATCAAAATGTGCTTTGCCTTACACCCGTTTAGCGGATTGGTCAGGTCCTGCGCCGAAATATAGGTGTGAAATCTCCCTTTCTCGCCGGTAACCGGTACAAGATATCCATCCAGATCGGAAGGCGTCCTTCCAGTCTTGTAGGTGCCATGACCTGCAAAGAAAATCAGCAGGTTGTCCTTTTCGGTGAGCCGCTCGGCCATTGATTCGAGGGTATCCAGAATTTCATCCCGGCTCCGGTCGGGCAGCATCCGAATATTATTCGGTTCAAAAGAATAATGACCAATCAATACATCTTTAAAATCCTTTGCATCTTGATTTGGCCTGTTCAACGGCGGAAAACCGGGGTTTTTATAGGATTGGGAGGAAATTAGCAAAGCATAAAACCCCGGGGCGTCGCCTGAAATTTTAGGAATATTCAGGTCCTGGGCAAAAGAAATTGCTCCAATAAGATTCAACACATTGTAGAGGAAGAATCTTTTTATCATATGACGTTATTTACGACCTTATCGGATGGACATCACACTGCCCACCACTTACCTGCTACATCGCCGCCAACCTCACCGGCCCCGCCGAATATATCCGCACCCTCCCCATCGCCCACTGGCGCAAACTCGGTGCCGGCGGACCCGGCCGCGAACCAAGCCACGGCTTCTCCGAAACCAGCCCTCCCCGACCTCCACAAACAACCCGCCATCTTCTGCCTCCTGGCCTAAGCCCTCCCGCAAACAACCCTAACTTTGTGCAAAAAAACACACAAAACAACCCTGACTTTGTGCAAGGTTCAGTTCAAATTACCCCCTTTTTGTGCAAGAATTCTCCAAAAATTACCCCCCTTTTGTGCAAACGCCTGGCTCAAAACGCAACCGCCGCTTACTTCGGCTGTATAGACACAATACTATCCACCACATACTTACTAAACCCCCGCCAGGGTATCGCCCCGGTATACTCTTTATAATGCAGCTGCACCTGCTGCCCGCTGGCCAACTCCAGCTTCTGCGCCACCGCCGCATTGTCCACGGAGAAAGTAAACTCATTCGACTGCATCGAATTCGGCGCCTTCGATTGCAAACCCGTTTGGATCAGCTCGCCCTCATAGGTCTTGAAGATATACCCCTTCCGGACGACATAGTTCAACGTACCCGCCTTGACCCCTTCTCCAAAGACAAAATAATACCGGCCAAAAAAGACGAGGACCAGTGCCACCACGACCACGACAAGCAAAATGCGTAGGAATTTTTTCATAAAAAGCGTCTTATCAATTTTCCGGGGCCGGGTTCCCCGACTATTGCCCGAACCCATATTTATCCACCAGGTAGATCAACGCCGCCATATTCACCGCCCCCAGCTCCAGCTCGCGTTTGTTGACATTCTCCAGCACATCCGCGCGGCTGTGATGCAGGTCGAAATAACGTTGCGAATCCGGCAACAGCTCGCCTACCACCGCGCCCAGCTCCGGCTTCATCGGCGAGACGTCCGACCCGCCGCCGCCCTTGACAAACTCGTACACCCCATACGGTTGCAACAGCGTCAGCCACGGATGGACCGCCGCCAGCTGCGTATCGCTCAGCCCCAGCGAGAACGCACGCGGCGTGAACCCGCCGGCATCGCTCTCCAGCCCGAGGAGATGTTTCTCCCCCGCCTCCTTGGCAGCCGAAGCATATTTCCGTCCGCCGCGACCGCCGTTCTCTTCGTTGGCAAACAACACCACCCGGATCGTATGCCGCGGTTGATAGCCGATCGCCTGCAAGGCCCGCAAGACCTCGATGCTCTGTACACAGCCCGCGCCGTCGTCCTGCGCCCCTTCGGCGGGGTCCCAGGAATCCAGGTGCCCGCCCACGGTGATATACTGGTCTGGAAACTCAGAGCCGCGGATCTCGCCGATCACATTATGCGCCACCGTGTCGGGCAGCATATGCGCCATCGTCCGCAGAAAAACGGAGGCATTGCGGCCGCCTTCCAGCACCGCCGCCAGCCCGTCCGCATCCCGTAACCCCACAGCCGCCGCCGGTATCTTCGGAAAACTATCGTTGTACATTAAAGCGCCCGTATGCGGGTTGTTGTCCACCCCTTCGCCCATCGTCCGCACTAACACCGCGACCGCGCCATACCTGGCAGCCCTGCTCGGCCCCAACGCCCGGTAACGCACCGCATCGCCATAGGCCTTGAACGTCTCGATAAAGAGCGGATTGAATTTATAGTTGTAGAAAACGATCTTGCCTTTAATTTCATCTTTGCGTCGCTCCAGCTCGTCGAAATCATGAATCAGCACCACCGGCGCCGTCACACCGGCAAGCCCCGTCCCCACGGAGTTACCCAGCGCCAGGATGTCGAGCGACTTCCTCACTCCTTTTGCCGGACGATGCCCGTCAGACCATTCAAAAAATGCCTCGTCCTTCCCACCCCGCACCCAATGCGGCACCATACACTCCTGCAAGTACACCTTCCCCGCAGACCCGGAAGCATCGGCGAGCGCCGCAACACCCCATTTCTCCGCTTTATAATACCCCGCACTCCCGGACAACCGCGCCCCCACCTTCTTGGTCAGAACGGAAAGGTTCCCATACGCCTTCCCATCGGTCAGGATAGTATCCGCGAGCCGACGGATCAGGACGGAATCGTCAGCGGTCTGCGCCGTCGCAGCCCCAAAATCCACCAATAAAAATAATAGTATACTGCCTTTCAACAATTTAAGGACCATCGATGTTAATTTGCACTAAAGATAATGCGAAGGATGGCGTATGTCAAAAAAATAGCCTTCCTTGCATTGGCAAATCTCTAACCATGCGTATAGGCATCGTCTGTTACCCCACCTTCGGCGGCAGTGGCGTTCTGGCAACCGAGCTCGGCAAAGCCCTGGCCGACAAGGGCCATCAGGTCCATTTTATCACCTACCAGCAGCCGGTGCGTCTCAACGAGTTCAATGCGAACATCTTCTATCACGAGGTTCGCGTCACCACCTATCCGCTTTTCGACTACCCACCCTACGAGACCGCCCTGTCCAGCGCCATGGTCGACGTGATCAATAACCACCAGCTCGACCTGCTGCATGTACACTACGCGATCCCCCACGCCTCGGCCGCCTATATGGCGAAAAAGATCGTCGAAGCCCAGGGCCGCTATATCCCCGTGATCACGACCCTCCACGGCACGGATATCACCCTCGTAGGCCGCGACAAGACCTTCGCCCCCGTAGTCGCTTTTTCCATCAACCAGAGTGACGCCATCACTGCCGTCTCGCAAAACCTCCGCGACGAGACCTACCGCACCTTCCACATCGAAAAAGAGATCCACGTCATCTATAACTTCGTCGACACGAACCGCTTCCACAAAAAGCCTATCGACGCCTTTAGAAGGGTTATCGCGCCCAACGGTGAACGCATCCTCCTCCACGCCTCCAACTTCCGCAAGATCAAACGCGTCCAGGACATCGTCCGCATCTTCGAGATCGTACGAAAAGAGATCCCCAGCAAACTGCTCTTCGTTGGCGACGGCCCCGAACGCTCCGACGCCGAAAGCCTCTGCCGCGAGCTCGACATCATCGACGACACCCGCTTTGTGGGCAAGCAGGAACAGATGGAAGAGATCCTCGCCGTGGCCGACCTCTTCCTGCTCACCAGCGAATACGAAAGCTTCGGCCTCGCCGCGCTCGAAGCCATGGCCGCGGGCGTCCCCGTAGTCTCCACCAATGCCGGCGGTCTCCCCGAGATCGCCATCCAGGGCGAAACGGGCTTCCTCGATGACGTCGGCGATATCCACGGCATGAGCGACCACGCCATCCATATCCTCCGCGACGACGAAACGCTCAAACGCTTCAAGGCTAACGCCGTCGCCCATGCGAAGAATTTCGACATCCATCGCATCGTCCCCCAATACGAGGCCCTCTACAACCACTTCCTGGCCATGGAGCCGGCCCGCTAAGCCGCAACCCCCGACCGGCAACCGTCCGCCCCCGTCAGACAATCCGCACGAGGCAATCCGCAACCCCCGACCAGCGACTCCCGATCAGCATCGGTCGATCAGCATCAGCCAACGAGCAACCACCGCCCGGTAACCACCGCCCGGCAACCGTCCGCCCCCGGCCACCCGGCGTATTAAAAACGAACACTTTCGTAGATAACAACAGCGCAATCCGCTGCCACCCAGCCCCTTACAACTTTGGCCTCAGTCTTGAGGAAAAAAACAAAACCATACACATGATCCGGAATTACTGGCTGGTCGCCGTCCGCAAACTGCTCCGGCACAAGATCCATAGCATCATCAATATCCTCGGCCTCACCATCGGCATCGCCTCCTGCCTGATCATCTATCTCCTCACCCGTTTCGAACTCAGCTACGATACCTTCCACCCGAACAAAGACCGCATCTACCGTGTCGTCGCCAGGATCGGCCACGACAACGATACGCACAGTTTCGGCTTCACCATGATCCCCCTGCCGCTGACGCTAAGAAAAGAACTCACGGGCTGCGAGCATGTCTCGGCATTCTATAACTATGCCGCCCGCATCACCATCCCGACCACCGGCCCCCACAACGCCTCAAACGCCCCCGGGAATTCCTCAAACGCCCAAGAGAAAACCTCAAACGCCCCGGCCAAAGCATCCAACGCCCCCGGGAAAGCCTCAAACGCCCGGGAACCCAAGATCTTCGACAAGCCAGATCGCGGCACCCCCAGCCCCGTGATCGTCACCGACTCCCAGTATTTCGAAATCTTCCATTACCAATGGCTTGCCGGCAACCCCGGCACCAGTCTGAACAACCCGTTTACCGTGGTGCTCTCGGAAAAGGAAATAACAAAATATTTTGGCAACATCACCCCCGACCAGGCCATCGGCCGCACCGTGATCTACGCCGACTCGCTCTATACCACCGTGTCCGGCGTCGTGAAGGACTTCACCGGTAATACCGATCTCGGCTTCAAAGACTTTATCTCGCTGGCCACCGCCCAAAACAGCTTCCTCAAAAACGATATCGATATGACGGCCTGGGGCATGTGGGACTACGACGCGTATGGGTTCCTCGAGCTGTCGCCGGGCGTCACCCCCAGCCAGGTCGAGCGCCAGCTGCCGGGCATCCTGAAAAAATACAGGATGCACCGGTCCGGGGACACCGCCCAGCTCTTCCTGCAACCGCTAAAGGACCTCCATTTCGACGCCACCTATGGCGACTCCTTCAGCAGGAAGGCTCACCTGCCCACCCTCTACGGCCTGATGGGCATCGCCGGTTTCATCCTCCTGCTGGCCGCCATCAATTTCATCAATCTCTCGACAGCTCAATCGCTTCAACGCACCAAAGAGATCGGCATAAGAAAAGTCCTCGGCAGCCAAAGAAAAGACATCGCCCTGCAGTTCCTCGGCGAGACCCTGCTGCTCACGCTCCTCGCCCTTGTCCTCAGCGTCGCCATCACCCCGCTGGTCCTCTCGCTGCTCCACGATTATTTTCCCCCGGGCGTCCATCTCGATCCCGACACGACCACCCTGGGCTTCCTGGCCCTGATCACCCTCCTCACCGCGCTGCTCGCCGGCTGGTACCCGGCGCGGGTGATCTCCCGGCTGCTCCCCGTGCTCAGCCTCAAGGGACAGGCCACTAAAACGGTTACGCCTAACCGCTTTCTCCATCGCGGCCTCATCGTATTCCAGTTCACGATCTCGCTGGCCTTTATCATGTGTACCGTGATCGTCGCCCGTCAGCTCCATTATGTCCTCAACAAAGATCTCGGCTTCGACAAAGACGCCATCCTGACCCTCCGCACCGCGGGCGGCTACCCGGTAGCCAGCCGGGAGGCGCTCGCTAACAAGATCCGCGAGCTGCCCGGCGTAGCCCAGGTCGTCCGGCACACCGAAACCCCGGAAGCCCAGGGTCATCCCGGCACGAGCCTAACCTATAAAGGCCCCAAAGAACACGAGATCGACGCCTCCTTTGAACTCAGCGACACCGGCTATCTTTCCCTGTTCGGCATCAAGCTGGTCGCCGGCAGAAACCTCTTCGCCGCCGACTCGGTCCGCGAACTGCTGATCAACGAGACCGCCGCCCGGGCGCTGGGCTTCAACCGGCCCCAGGACGCCCTCGGCCACGTAGTGATCACCGGCATGGGCGAGGGAGTGAGCACCGGTGCGAACTTCATGCATGGACCCATCGTGGGCATCGTACAGGATTTCCACTCCAAATCCCTGCACGAGCCGATCACCCCCTTCTTCATCGCCACCATGCGCCGCGGCGAACGGACCATCAGCCTCAAGCTCGCGCCCGAAGCCCGCAACCCCGAAGCCATCCACACCCTGCTGGGGAAAATAGAAACGCTCTGGCATGCCACCTATCCCAACGAAAAATTCAAGTATACCTTCCTCGATGAGTCCATCGCCAATCTCTACGAAAAGGAACGGCGTATCTCGAGCCTGCTGCGGATCGCCATGGTGATCGCTATCCTGATCTCCTGTATGGGCCTCCTGGGTCTCGCTACCTTCGCGGCCGAACAACGCAGCAGGGAAATGAGTATCCGTAAGGTGTTGGGCGCAGGCGTCGGCCGGATCGTGGCCCTCCTCACCGGCAACTTCCTCTGGCCCGTGGCCCTCGCGATCGTCATCTCCACACCCGTCGCCTGGTATTTTATGACCCGCTGGCTGCAGGGCTTCGTCTACCGCACCACGATCCCCTGGTGGATCTTCGCCGTCTGCGGCATCGCCGCCATCGGCATCGCCCTGCTCACCGTCGGCTTCCAGGCGGTGCGCACCGCAATGATCAATCCCGCCGACAAGCTCCGCGCGGAGTAGCCGCCAAACCCAGCCGCCCACCATCGCCCGGCCGCCCACCGCCACCCGACCCGGCCGCCGCAAGCCATCCAAGCTGGCCGCGGAATAACAGCCCACAGATCGTATCTTGAGTCCACAAAAACAAAAACCTCCCCGATGATGCGATCCGCTCTCTTTCTTTGCTTCCTCCTCTCCGCCGCCCTCCTCTCCCATGCCCAATCGAATCCCACCAACTACCCCTCCATCCAAAAATACCTTAGCCTCCGCATCTATCCCCGGGAGACCGTCGACGAACACGGCGGCACCGACTCCCTCGTCGTCCGCACCGATCTCGACGGCACCTATACGATGCTGATGCTCGACTTCCCCGGCGCCTTCGCACCGGTCCGGAAAAGCATGTTCGATCAATGGAAAAAAGATGCCGCCGAAGTCTTCCAGGTCGCCCAGGCCAACGTCGACAGCGAGAAGGTCTCGAAGGTAACCAAAACCTTCACCCTCAAAAGCGTCGAAATAGAAGTGAATATGCTGGTCGATGCGAATTATGCCGCGAGCTATGCCCTGGATATCGCACACAACGCGCCCGATCTCGTGGGGGAACTGGGCTGCGTGCTGGCCATGCCGTATAAAGGCCTCGTAACCGTTTGCAAGATCGTCAAGGGCGACAACCTCGATTGGGTGAAATTCATCCGGCTCACCCAGCCCTTTATCGAAAAGTCGTACCGGGAGCAGCCGCAGCCGATCTCCGATCAATACTTCTGGTATTATCAGGGGAAGTTCACCCGCATCGGGGTGTATACCGACGACCAGGGCGTGCACCACGTCGCCCCACCCCAGGGCCTCGCCGACCTCCTGACCCCAAAACCCTAGCCCAACCGTCGCCCCGCCGCTCACGCCCCGCCTGGGCCACCCGCCACACCCGCCACACCATCCCCGGCCGGCTCCGCCGGCCGCCGCCTTACCTTCTCAACCACCGCTCAGGGTCCTGGTTCCGGAGCTTTTCATCGCTCAACACAAACTCCAGTTGCGGCGTAGCCATCTCACTGCCCACCCGGCCGAGGAGCTGACCGGTACTGACATGCTCTCCCTTGGTCACAGACACCGTACCAAGATTGCTATAAGTAGTAAAATATTTCCCGTGACGCAGCATCACCGCCTGCAGATCACCGATATTCATGATCGCGTCTACTTCGCCTTCAAAGACAGCCTTCACCGCCGCACCCGGCTGAACATCGATCGTCACCCCCACATTATCGTGAATAATACCCTTGATATATTCGTGCCGGCCAAAACTCATCGACACCGTACCCGACACCGGCCAGGGCAGCTTGCCCTTGTTCCTTTCGAAATCGCCGGTGAGATGCATATCCGCCTCGGAAGTAAACACCGTCTTGGCCGGCGCCTTCACCGTATTCAACGTAGCCGGGGCGACCGGCTCTTCATCCGCGGGCCGTGCGCTCGTCTTGGCAGCAGCAGCGGCGGCGGCATTCCGGTCGGCGGCAGCCCTGGCATCGGCGGCGCTTCGCTTGGCAGCTTCCTTCCGCGCCGCATCGGTTGCCCGGCGGATAGCGGCGGTGATAGCGCCCTCCATCTTCTGGTCCTGCCGCTGTTTGGCCGCCATCTGCTTCCTCAGCTCTTTCTCCTGCGACTGGAGCACACCCACCACGGCATCCTTTTCCCGCTTCTCCACCTCCAGCGTCTGCCGCTCCTTGCTTTGCTTTTTCAAGGCATCGTCCTTCTCCGCCCGCGTCACCTTCAACCCGTCGATCTTGCTTTGCAGGAGGTCCTGCGTCTTGCGGATATTCTCGGCCCGCTCCTCCCGGTAAGCCCTGTAGGATTTCAAATATTGTATCCGGTGCATCGCATCGTTGAAACTGGTGGCCGAGAAAATAAAATTCAGGAAATCATAGCTGCTCCGGTTCTTATAGGCGAAGACGATGCTCTGGGAATATTGGATACGGAGCGTATCCAGCTCGGCCCGCAGCTTCAGGATCTCGCGCCACGACTCGTTCATATCGCTTTGGATCACGTTGATCTGGTCGTTGATATTCCGGATCGCGGACTCCCGCAGCTTCAACCGGCGCTGCAACAGGGCCAGCTGCCCCAGCGTCTGCCGTTTGTTCTTATGGGTCTCGTCCAGCGACCGCCGCACGTCTTCGATCTCTTTCTGGATGGCGGCGCGTTCTTTTTCCAGATCGGCGCGGGTCTGGGCAGGGGCCTGCGCATGCAGGCGGGATAAAGCTATGAGCAGGAACAGCGTTCCACCGAGGAGTTTTTTCAGCATGATCCCTAATTTAATGAATTAGCGCGAGAATTAGCATCAGGATAACGCCTACCGCCGCTTATAATTTTTCGGGATCGTAAAATTATCACTTAAAGGTTCGTTAAACTTATACTGTTTGATGGTGATCTCGATGTCCACCTTCCCATGTTCCTGCACGGAAACCTTGCGGAAAGTAGAGAAAGGCACCGCACCCGAATAATCATAATCCCCATAGGTCAGGTCGCAGGTCCGCGCCTGCAGGGGATCGGTGTCGTCCAATTTACTGTGATGCGCCGTATAGTCCGGGTTCAGCGTCAGGAAATTGCTGAAGATCGTGCCGAGACTATACAACGACAGCCCCTTGGTCTCCGTGCGGTAATACAGGATCTTGGTCGTGTCGAGATACACGGGGTTGCCGATCAGGATGTCCTGCACCGTCTGGAAGTCCACGGGCAGGTGTACCTGCTCCTGCAGATAGCTCACGGAGCGGAGCCGCACGATATGCTTCTGCTTGTCCAGGATCTTCGCGCTGTCGGGCGTGATCAGCACCCGGAACACTTCGATGGTCACCGGCCCTACATTGCCAAAGATCGACATCCAGATGCGGCTGTCCTTGGTGATATGCGCGATAGCATTGACCTCATAGTTCTTCCCGTCCTCGCTCTGGAAATGGATATGCATATGCGCGGAAAACGTCTGAAAATCGATGTGGTTATGCGTGATGCCCGCCACCGCCGCGTGGATCACATCCAGCGAATCGGCATGCGCATCCCGCGCCGGTAAAGCCGCCGCCCGCGCGGCATCCCCCGTAGTGTCCTTGTGGACGGCGGGCGCCGCGATCACCTTTCTTATCCGCTTCGTGGACCGGCATCCGACCAGTCCCCCCGCAAACACCCCAATAAGACCGATGATCACCAAATATTTATACATGCTGAAATTTTCTTTCATTAAGTGTTCGATTAGGGGGCCGGCATAGGTGCCCTGATCAGACAGCCGTTGCGACGCTCCGTTCAACAGTCGTTCGCTGCGCGTCGCGACGGCCCCTCCGGGGCCGTCAGGCCTTCCCGGTATGCCCAAACCCACCGGCACTACGGGCCGTCTCACTGATCACCGTCACCTCCTCCCAGCCTATCTGAACCACCGGGCCCACAACCATCTGCGCGATCCGGTCACCGGGATGCAGCGTCTGCGCCTCCTGCGACAAATTGATTAGGATGACCTTGATCTCCCCCCGGTAATCCGAGTCGACGGTCCCGGGAGAATTCAAACAGGTGATACCCTGTTTGATCGCCAGCCCGCTACGGGGACGCACCTGCGCCTCATAACCCGTAGGGAGCTCTATAAACAATCCGGTTGGAACCAACTGCCGCTCCAACGGCTGCAACACCACCGGCGCCTCCAGATGCGCCCGGAGATCCATCCCCGCCGACCCTTCCGTAGCATATTCCGGCAAAGCATTGGGAGATTGATTAATGATCTTGACTTTAATTTTTTGGGACATGCCGCAAATATAGGGCATTCTGTTGGCCCGCGGCCTCCGGCCGCGGGCCTCTGTTACACAGTTTCCAACAACACCGTGGCATACGCCACCAGCCCCTCGCCCCGGCCCACAAAACCCATGGTCTCCGTGGTCGTGGCCTTGATGGAGATGTCCGCGGCCCCCACGGAAAGGATGGCCGCCATCGTCTCTCGCATCGTCACCGCATACCGCATGATCTTGGGCGCCTCGAGACACACCGTGCTGTCGATATTGACCACCCGGTACCCCTTCTCCCGCACCAGGGCATACGTCTTCCCCAAAAGGATCTTGCTGTCTATGTCCTTGTAAGCGGGATCGGTATTGGGGAAATGTAACCCGATATCGCCCAGACACAACGCCCCCAGCAACGCATCACAAATAGCATGAATGAGTACGTCGGCATCGCTATGCCCCACCGCCCCCTTCGCGGAAGGAATAAGGACCCCACCCAGCTTGAAAGGCCGCCCCTCCGCCAGCTGATGAAAATCTATCCCGAAACCTATTCTCAAGCCCATAAAAAAGAGGTCCCGGAAAACCCGGGACCTCACAAATATAATTGATTCCGCAACGCGATTTCAAACCTCTACTGCGTACTGCTCGACGTATTACTATCATCCCCATGACTATCCAGATCGAAGGTCAACCCGAACCGCAAGGTATTGGACAGCGGATTCCGATTGGTCCCGCTACCCGAAGGGACGAGATAAGAGAAATTCAACCCCATGACACTGTATTTCAACCCCACGCCCACACTAAAGTATTTGAGATCGCCCTTGCTGGGGTCCTCATAAAAATAGCCCGTGCGGAAAAAAAACTGGTTCTGATACGCATATTCACCACCCACGGAGAACTGCAGGCTCTTGAACTGGTTCTCGCCGCTGAACGAAGAAGCCCAGCTGCCGGGGAGCGTCTTGTTGTGATAGTTGACCAGGTTCGTGGAATCCGTGGTGGGATCGCCGCTAGGTTGGGGCGGCACCGGCACCAGCAGCTTGTGCATGTCGATACCGACCATGAGCTTGTTGTCTTCGTTGAAAACAAACGTATAGCTGGCGCCCAGGCCGAGATCGGCCGGGATATAGTCCTTGTCTACCGCCGAGTTGGTATACCCGATCTTACCGCCCAGGTTCGTCAGGGCCAATCCGAAATTCCAGCCCCCGTTCTCTTCCGTCGCACCGTGATAGTACAGGCTGATGTCCGCGGCAAAGGTCTTACCGGGCTGATACGTGGAACCGCTGGCGGCATAACCGCTGGCGAGATTGGAATAGATATACCGGCCGGTCAACCCGATCGCCAGCTTCTGGCCCAGTTTCCGGGTATAGCCCAGATCAAAGCTGAATTCGCGGGGATGACCGCTACCGAGTTGATTCCCACTGAAATCCGTGAACTGGATATTGCCCAAGCTGAAATACCGGATAGAACCCGTGACCGCGCTGTTCTCGTCCAGCTTCTTGTACCCGCTGGCGGCTAAGAGATACACGTCGTTGAGCCCGAGGTCCTTCAACCAGGGCGTATAGGTCAACCCGATCCCGATATCTTTCGTGGCAAATGGGATCTTGGACTGATTGTAAAAGGTCGAAGCGGCATCAGGAGTGGTCGCCACACCCAGATCACCCATGCCCCCGGCGCGCGCATCCGGCGAGATGCGAAGGAAAGGCACCGCCGTCGTCGTCACATTGAGGTTGTTCGTCTGCCCCAATACCCCTTCCTGCACAACAAAGATCAACATTAATAAAGCAGCTAATCCCTGGTAAAATCTTTTCATGAGCTTGTTTAATTTTCTTTTTTACAAACACGCAAATTTTGACAATTTGGTTTCCCGGTTAGTCGGGTTTTTAAACATCCGGCCAGGCCCCCTGCTCGGGATTCGCTGCTGACGTTGGATGTTCTGTAGAAAAGTAGATTTGCGATATAGGCGGCTAAATTAATGATTTATAAAGACTTACATAAAACCGATGGCAACTCCTCCATAAGATTGGCGGGCTGCCGCTTTCATAGCGTTGGTTTTAATCCCCTTCCAACGGAAATCAGGCCGGATTATTGTCTGCACAAGGACCAGGATCACCCCGCGGACAAAGGCTGTCGCCCCAATCGCCCGAGCCCCGGCTGCGGCGGATTGTGGCCTATTCTTTGCAAAGTCCATACCGGACTCCTCCACGGGTGCCAAATATACCTCCCCACCGCCTATTTTTCAAAATTTTAGCCCCGAAGAGTTAACTTCGGCAACTGTGGATAAAATTGGGCCGTACTTAATGCATGGGGATACAATAAACCGGTAAAAACAATCGTTTTAAAGGTTCACCAATCCCGATGGACCCCGGTCCATCGACCCAAGAACGTTAAATCGACAAAACGTCAAATCGTCAAAACGTCGAATGATCAAATGGTCAAAATCGTCAAATGGTCAAAACGTCAAAAACGTTAAATCGTCAAATGCGTCAACTTATGAATTTTAAAAACCTAGCAGTCCTGGCAATTTCCGTATCCCTCTTTGCTTCCTGCTTCAAAAAGAAGCCGGAGCAGTCTTCTGTCACCGGCTGGAACTACAACGACTCGAAGATGGGCGGTTTCCAGGTTTCTAAAGAAAAAGAACAACGCACCGGCCCCGGCCTGGTCTTTGTACAGGGCGGCACCTTCACGATGGGCGCTACTCAGGAAGACGTGATGCGCGACTGGAACAACGTTCCCCGCCGCATAACCGTCAACTCCTTCTACATCGACCAGACGGAGGTTGCCAACATCCATTACCGCGAATACCTCTACTGGGTTGACAACGTATTTGACGCCGATGAGTACAAGGCCGTCCGCGATGCCGCCCTGCCCGACACCCTGTGCTGGCGCAGCGAGCTCGCCTACAACGAGCCCATGGTCGAATACTACTTCCGCCACCCCTCCTATAACTACTACCCCGTGGTAGGCGTTACCTGGAAACAAGCACACGACTTCTGCCTCTGGCGCTCGGACCGGGTAAATGAGAAACTGCTCATGGACCGCGGTTATATCAACCCCAACGCCGTAAAGAACCTGCAAGGGTTGGGCCAGGAGAACTTCAACACCAAGGCTTATCTCCTCGGTGAGTTCCAGGCTACCCCTGACAAAAGGGCCAGGAGCAAATCCAACCCCCTCAAGAACCCTAACGGTACCCCCCGTACAACGGTACAGTTCGAGGACGGTATCCTCCTCCCCAACTATCGCCTCCCCACAGAGGCGGAATGGGAATATGCCGCTCTGGGTTATATCAACCAGAACCCGCTGCCCAGCACCAAAGACAAACAACGTGGTGAAGAGCTGATCGCCAACAAACAGGTCTATTCCTGGAGCAATAACGTAAACGGCCTCCGCGACACCCGTCACGGCAGCTGGCAGGGTACCTTTATGGCCAACTTCAAACGCGGCGCCGGTGATAACATGGGTGTGGCCGGTGGTCTTAACGATAACGCCGTGTACACCGCCCCCGTCACCAGCTTCTTCCCGAACGGCTTCGGTATCTATAATATGTCCGGTAACGTATCGGAGTGGGTAGGCGACGTCTACCGCCCGATGACCGGCCAGGACGCCGACGACGTAGCCCCCTTCCGTGGTAACAAATTCGAGACCATCGACTACGACAAGGACGGCAAAGCACAACGCGACTCCCTGGGCCGTATCAAGATGCGCAATGTCACCGACTCCGAAAGCCAGAACCGCCGTAACTACCAGAAGGGTGATGTCATCAACTACCTCGATGGTGACTCTACGATCAGCGGCATCTCTTACGGCTACGGTAAAACCACCCTTATCAGCAACAAATCCCGCGTGATCAAAGGTGGTAGCTGGAACGACCGCGCTTACTGGCTCAGCCCCGGCACCCGCCGCTTCCTCGAAGAAGATCAGTCCAACAGCACGGTAGGTTTCCGTTGCGCCATGGACCGCGTAGGTAGCCCCGCAGGTAACGGCCGCCAAACCGGTGTCAATTACAAACAGCGCCGCCAGAACACAAGAAAGCAATAACCGAGATCTCCTTATAAATAAGACCCCGCTAAAAAGCGGGGCTTTTTATTTTATGCCGGTCCGCCTGACAGCCGCGTCACTCGGACCGCAAACTCCCCGCCGGATTCGCCAACGCCGCCCGCACCGCCTGCACGACAATCGTCGCCAGCGCAATGACCACCACCATGCCCGCCGCCACTACAAAGATCCAGGGCCCGATCTCGATGCGGTACACATAATCCTGCAGCCATCGGTGCATCCCCCAATACGCAATCGGTGACGCAATAAAGATCGAGACCAACACCAGCCGCAGAAAATCCCGCGATAGCAGACTCGCCAGCTGCCCCACCGTAGCCCCTAACACCTTCCGGATACCGATCTCCTTCCGCCGCTGCTCGGCCATATAAGCCGATAAGGCAAACAAACCCAAACAGGCAATGATAATAGCCAGCGTCGTCAAACTCGTAAACATATCCTGCATCCGCTGTAAGTCCACATACATCCGCGCAAAACTTTCATCCAGGAACGTATAGCGCAGCTCCTGCTGCGGCATAAAACTCTTCCACACCACCCCCACCTGTTTGATCAACCCCGCCATATCCCGCGTATCCGTCTTCACCGCCACCACCGAAGACCAATGCCCCAGATGCAAGACCAGCGGCACAATGGCATCCTTCACCGACTCGTAATTGAAATCGGCTACCACCCCCACGACATGCATCTTATAATCCCCACCCCAATCGATGACCTGCCCCACCGGATCTTTGACACCCAGCTTCTCCGCCATCGCCTGGTTGATCACCACCGCGCTGGAATCCCCCGCCATATGCTCCGAGAAATTCCGGCCCCGCACCAGCCGCATCCCCATCACCCCAAGATAATCCTGGTCCACCCACCAACTCTGTGCCCCGATACGCGGATCGATCTTCTCCCGCCCGTTCTTCCAAAAAGAATTCATATTCCGTTTTCCCCCCGTCACCGGCAGAAAATCACTCACCGACACCGTCTTGACACCCTGCAGCTTCAACAGCTCATTCTTAAACGTGAATTGCTGTTTGTCCAGCGTACCCGTCCCCTGGATCAGCAGCACCTGGTCCTTATTATACCCCAGATCCCGGTTCATGATATACTGCATCTGCCGGTAGACCACCAGCGTCGCAATGATCAGGATCACCGACGTAGTGAACTGAAAAACGACCAACGAACTCCGCAAACCCGCCCCACGGCTTCCACGCGACACAGAACCTTTCAACACCTCCACCGGCCGGAACCGCGAGAGATAGACCGCCGGGTAAAGCCCCGCCAACACCCCGACAACCGTCGCAGCCAGCAACACCACCGGCGACAGCCACCATTCGGTCCACGGAAAAGCGATCGCGGCATCCGTCATTTTATCGAACAACGGCAACAACGCCCACGCCAACACCACCGCCAGCAAAAACGAGACATAGCTCAACACCAGCGACTCGAGCAGAAATTGCTGGATCAGCCCCGAACGCTGCGAGCCCACCACCTTGC
>Ga0210396_10001817_pt1 | contig 22331 bp, 20 predicted proteins | sample IncBWH17OmetaG_FD_155466 | JGI IMG/M metagenome (GOLD analysis project Ga0210396, IMG submission 155466) | Forest soil microbial communities from Barre Woods Harvard Forest LTER site, Petersham, Massachusetts, United States - Inc-BW-H-17-O ... | reverse complement strand
GGAACAGCGCCGTCCAGTTGGCGCCCGGCGGCTGACCGTTGATCAAGTAGGTATAGGTGGCGCCGCTGACGTCGAGGATATCGGTAGGGCTCATCCGCATCTTGCCCCATTCGAGGCGATCGGCGATGGTTGGATCGAGGCCCTTTTGCTCGGCATCAGCGACGAAAGTCCCGACGGTGCGCTGCCCGTAATTGTAGTAGTCGCTCTGGAATTTGAGGTTGCTGACGATCGTGTCGGGGCTCTCGTCGCTCCAATCCGACAGGAAAACCACGTAATCGCGGTCGAAGGGCTGCGCGTAGCCACCTCTGGGCTCGATGACGATGGGCCCGTAAACCCCTGTCTGCTCCTGGAACCCCGAATGGCTGTGGTACCAGTAAGTGCCGCTCTGTTGCACCGGGAACCGGTAGATAAAGGTCGCGCCCGGGGCGATCCCGTTAAAGCTCAGCCCGGGCACACCGTCCATCGGCGAGGGAACGCGAATTCCGTGCCAATGGATCGAGCTTGGCACCGAGAGCCGGTTGGAAACCGCGAGCGTCACGGTGTCGCCTTCGCGCCAGCGCAGGATCGGCGCCGGAACCTGCCCGTTGACCGCCGTTGCAATCCTTGGCTGGCCGGTGATGTTGATCGGCGTCGGCCCGATCTCGAGCTGGAACTCGCTTCCGCTGAGAACCGGCGTACGGCTCGGCGTGGCAAGCGCACGCCCGCGCGACCATCGAACGGCCGAAAACGCACCAGCGGCCGCAGCCGTGCCCAGCATGAAACGGCGGCGATTCATCGGCCACCTCCCGCCGGCGCAATCGCCTTGATTTCGTACATGCCACCTTGGCCCTGCTCGATCGTGAAATTGACGCGCGTGCCGGCCTTGATGGTCTTCAGATCGACAGAGGGTGCGACCGGAAAATCCATGGTCATCGCCGGCCAGCCGATCTCGGGGATCGGGCTATGGCTCAGGTTCACCTTGTGCTGCGCCGCGTCGATGGAATTGACGGTGCCCGAGCCGTGGGCGTCGTTGTGGCCCGCATGCGCAATCTGCATTTCGCTCATGTGCTGCGGGTGAGGGGCATGGCCCTCGGCGGCGGATGCTGTGCGTATCGGAGCCTGCGGTTGGGGGCTTGCCGCTACGGGGCCGGAGCCGCCGAGGTCGACGCCAAGCGGCGCGGCCGCACCCTCGTCGGCGACGGTGGGCCCGGAGCTCATGCAGGCGATAAGGGCGATCGGCAGCAGGCCGATCATCAGAGGACGGTAAAGAGATGCGATCATTAAACTCTCCTCGCGGGTATCAGGCGCAAAGTCACGTCGGCGACTGATGCTCGGTCTTGACCTAAATGAAAGGGACGGGCCATCGGGGGCAGGCATGCGCCGTCCCTTGGGCAAACAGCCTGCAACCCGGGGCGCGGTCGCGCGCCGGGTTAGCTCAGCGGGCCGGATCTGGGAGGACCGGGCTCGGGCAGCAGCGTCCGGCCGGAGAGGGACACGGAGAATGCGTCGTAGTGAACCCGCGCCGGGAGTTCTGCCGGAGTGATGCCGAGCACGGGAGGAAGATAGGCTGGGGAGGTGCAGCCCAAGCAGTCGCAGCAGCACGCAGGTGGCTTGCCGCGCTGATGCTGGTGATCGGGTGAGGTTTTTCCGGCGTGGTGGGCGTGTTCTTCAGAAGAGGGTTCGGGATGAGCGCCACCCAAATGCAGCGCAGCGTGGGCGTTGCCGCAAGCAAGAGCCAGCGACAAGAGGACGACCAAGCATCTGATCCATAAGAACCGCATCACGCAAGGACGTCTTTGGCCCTGATTTTCTCAGGATTCCCGCCTGCCCGACCCGCTGCCTAGCACGGATTAGCGGTCGGGACAACGCTCGCTTGTTCCACCATTGTCTTCGACCGAGGCTGCCAAATCGATGACAAAACAGTGGCTGCGGTCAGTAGCCGCGATACCACCCGCCGTAACCGTACGGTTGGTACCCTATGTATGGGCGATACCCATAATAGCCGTTGCCGTAATGGTCATGCCATGTGGCTGGATGGTCCTCATGGAATTGCTCGTGTGTGTCTCCGTAGGCGCGGTGCCAGTCTTCGTGTTGCTGAGGATTTGCAAAACCCTGCCAATGTGCCGCGTTGTGCTCGTCATTGAACTGCTGGTGGAACTGCTGGTGCTCCAGATGATCATAAAAGTGGTTAAAGAAGTCCTGGTACTCGGCTGGATCATGGGCAAAGGCCGAAGTAGCCGGCGCACCGAAGACGAGTGCAGTCGCAACGGCCAACGCTCGTCTCATGGTCGTTTTCTTGGACGGGATGCTTTCGGCGCATGGTATCGATTTCATGACACACTCCCTTCGACGCCCCAGCCATGACTGCGGTGACAACGGGAATTTCCGGACCCGCATTCCGGTGCAACGGAAGACTAACGGCGACTTTCTTGGCCAATGATGGCGACCGTAAAATCGCCTCTTTTCCATCGCATCCTTCTCGGTTCGCGGCGCGCTTTGCGCACAGGACGCAGGTTGGGTAAACGAGGCAATCGATAGAAGGGATTCCGCCGAAAGTGCTCCGTTAGGGCGGGCCGGTCGAAGACTATTGCAACCTTGAAGAGAAATTTTGCTGCAGATGCGCTGCAGGTGCAGCAACGGTGTAACCATCGTTTCAATTTTGCTTGTAGTTCGCGGCAGACGCAGAGGCCGCCTAGATGTCTGCCGACATGCTGGTGCCGCCGACCCTACGAAGCCTGCGCCTTTCCCGCTCTGCGCAGAGCGAGTAGGGTACGGTAGTCGGCTTCGATTTGGGAATCGCCGAAACAGCAGCGCAACCCCGGAAGGGAGTGAACATGCCGAATAACGCTCACGAATTCACGACCGAAGATGTCGAATATCTCCGCCATGGCGACACCCGGCTGATCGCGCGGCTCTACAAGCCCAAGGGCGAGGGTCCGTTCCCGGCGGTCATCGACCTCCATGGCGGCGCCTGGACCAGCGGGGACCTGACCGGCACGCAGGGTCTCGACGAAACTTTGGCGAGAAACGGGTTTGTCGTCGCCTCGTTGAATTTCCGTCATGCCGCCGATGGCTATCCGACCTCGCTGATCGATATCAATTATGCGATCCGCTGGGTGAAGGCGCACGGCCGCGAGCTCAAGGTCGATCCCGACCGGATCGGCATCGCCGGTCAATCGAGCGGCGGCCATCTCGCGATGCTGGCGGGCATGCGGCCGAATGATTCTCGATACGCCTCGGCCCCGTTGCCGGCGGGGTCGCCGCAAGTCGATGCGACGGTGGGCGCCGTCGCGATGTCGTGGCCGGTCATCAACCCGCTGTCGCGCTATCGCAACGCCCAGAAACTGGCGAAGGGACCGAACCCGCCGGCCTTCTCGATCGGCATGAAGGAAAAGCACGACACCTACTGGAAGACCGAAGACGCGATGAGGGAGGGCAACCCGATGCTGCTCCTCGAACGCGGCGAGAAGGTGCCGACGCCGCCGGCGCTGTGGGTACAGGGCCGGCCCGACATCGTACACGACTATCACGACGACGATTCGAACTTCCCCGGCAACGAGCCCGAGCGATTCGTGTCGAACTACCGCAAGGCGGGCGGCGACATCGATATCGTCTATGTAGACAACGAAAAACGCTCGACCAGCGCGTCGTTCGACCCGGTCGCCACCTTCTTCAAGAAGCACCTGGGATAGACCCGGCCCGCCCCCTCCCATTCCCTTCCGCGCGGGGGAGGGTCAGGGTGGGGGTGAAACTTGCGGGAACCAGTCGCCGAGCACCTGATCCTCAGTGTACTCGGGGACCGGCACGCTCTTTACCATTTCGCCATAACCAAACAGGCTGCCAAGCGCGGCTACAGGTGCTCAATAATCGCCCCGAGTTGGCTGTTGAAACTCGGGCTCTGCTCCAACGAATCTTCGATGCTCAACCGCTCGCGACCGATAGCATCTATCCAACCGAGACGAGGATCAACTGCCGGCGAGTGTTCTAGCTTGAGCAAATGCTCAATAATGACAGCGATGCGGCTGCGCAGCTCATGTCTCTGAGATCGGCCCAAGCTCTCGATCTCCTCGGCAAGATTCTCTCAGTCGAGAGGCAAGTTAGTGCCAACCCCGGCCGCCTCGCGCAGCGCGCTTGACTGCTGCTCGGTCCAGCGGACGAAGTCTTCCTCATAAAGCTGCGCGGCGCTACCGGACATATCCTCTCCTCGGACCCGAACTCCTTCCTCAAAGTGATCCGAAGTCCCGGCGAGATCAACCTCGAGCGAGCAAGCCGGGAACGCCCGCGACGCGGTCGACATCACCGTTTGAACAGCGCTTCGGCGCCGCGCCGCTGGCCTAGCTTTGCCGAAATCTCGACCCGCACGCGGGCGATTTCGGCCTCCAGCTCGGCGATATAGGCTTCGAGTTCCGCGATCCCTAGCAGGGTTAAATCTTTCGGCTGCGCCGGCCGGCGCCGCGGTTCGAGATCCGACTCGTCCATGCTTGTCCGTTCTCCTTCCGTCTTCCCTGGGCGAGATGGCGCGATTATATATATTTAACTTTTTCGAGCGCGCCCGGGTACCGTTCTGGCCCCTCAGCGCGCCGTTGTATCGGAATTCAGCATGGCCGCACCGTTGATGCCCAAGGCGACCGCCGTATGGCTGGTCGAAAACACCTCACTGACCTTTGATCAGATCGCGGATTTCTGCGAACTGCATCCGTTGGAGATCCAAGCCATCGCCGATGGCGAAGTAGCGAACCAGATGCAAGGGCTCGATCCGGTGGCGAACGGCCAGACCACGGCGGAGGAGATCGAGCGCTGCCAGGCCGATCCGGAGGCGCGGCTCAAGCTTTCGCCGCAAGCTCTCCCGCCGCAAGTCTTCAAGCACAAGGGCCCGCGCTACACGCCGATATCCAAGCGGCAGGACAAGCCGGATGCGATCGCCTTTCTGCTGAAAAGTCATCCCGAGCTGTCCGACGCCCAGATCACCAAGCTGATCGGCACGACCAAGCCGACGATCGCGGCCGTGCGCGACCGCACGCATTGGAACAGCCCCAACATCAAGCCCCGGCACCCGGTCGAGCTCGGTCTTTGCACGTTCGCAGAACTCGAGCGGGCGCTCAGCCATGCCCGCGCGCGAAGGCCCGTGCAGGAAACTGCACTGGGCGACGAGGAGTCGGAGCGCCTGGAACATTAGTGGTATAGCGCGGAAAAGCGCGGCGCATTCCGCCATCAAGGTCAACCGGCGCTTCCGCTTTTCCGCCCAGTCGGGCATGAGCTATTGGCAGTCCAAGACCGGCGCGCAATTGCTGTCCAGCGGCAAACATCAAGCAATATGGTAGGAGGGTTGAGCGGACGCGAAACCCATCACGGGCCGCGGAGGCACTATGAACACATCGACCAACCCGTATGAAGAGGGGCTCGACAAGAACGCGGCCAATTACGTGCCGCTGACACCGATCGGATTTCTGGTGCGCAGCGCGTCTGTCTATCCAAACCGGCTCGCCGTCGTGCATGGGGAAAGGCGGTATAGCTGGCGCGAGGCGCTCGAACGCTGCCGCCGGCTGGCGTCGGCGCTCGCCGCGCGCGGGGTCGGGCAGGGCGACACCGTCGCCGTAATGGCGCCGAACACTCCCGAGGCATTCGAGGTGCATTTCGGGGTGCCGATGGCCGGGGCAGTGCTGAACGCGCTTAATATCCGGCTCGATCCTGATACCATTGCCGTCATCCTGCGGCACGGCGAGGCCAAGGTGCTGATCACCGATACCGAATTTGCGCCGGTGGTCGCGCAGGCACTGGCGCAGCTCGACCAAAAGCCCGTCGTGATCGATACCGCCGACGCGATGGGACCCGGTGGCGAGCGGCTCGGCGAGATGGATTACGAAGAGTTTCTTGCGACGGGCGACCCGGCTTTCCAGGAAATCACGCCCGAGGACGAGTGGGAGGCGATCGCGCTCAACTATACCTCGGGCACCACCGGCAACCCGAAGGGCGTCGTCTACCACCACCGCGGCGCCTATCTTAACGCACTCGGCAACGTCCTCGTCTGGGGCATGCGTCAGCACCCCGTCTATCTGTGGACCCTGCCGATGTTCCACTGCAACGGCTGGTGCTTCCCGTGGACGATCACGGCAATGGCCGGCACCCATGTGTGCCTGCGCCGGGTCGAGGCTGCGGCGATTTACGAGGCGATTGCGCGCGAGGGCGTAACCCACCTGTGCGGTGCGCCGGTAGTCATGAACATGCTGCTTAATTTCAGCCCGGGGGCCGGCCCGGGGCTGAGCTGCGCGCTCGACCGCCGCATCGAGATGATGACGGCCGGGGCGCCGCCGCCCGCCGCGGTCATCGAAGGCATGGAGGCCCTCGGATTTCATATCACCCATGTCTACGGCCTAACCGAAGTCTATGGACCCGCAGTGGTCTGCGCGTGGCATGACGAGTGGGACGCGCTGCCCGCCGCCGAGCGGGCTCGGCTCAAGGCGCGCCAAGGCGTGACCTATCCGGTGCTCGAGGAGCTGACCGTCGCCGATCCGGCCGCCCTCTTGCCGGTCGCCGCCGACGGCACGACGATGGGCGAGGTCTTGATGCGCGGCAACATCGTCATGAAAGGCTACCTGAAGAACCCGCGCGCCACCGAGGAGGCGTTTGCCGGGGGCTGGTTCCACAGTGGCGATCTCGGGGTCATGCACCCTGACGGCTATATTGAGCTGAAGGACCGCTCGAAGGACATCATCATCTCGGGCGGCGAGAACATCTCCACGATCGAGGTAGAGGACGTCCTCTACCGGCACCCTGGCGTGCTTGAGGCCGCCGTCGTCGCCCGCCCCGACCCGATGTGGGGCGAAACCCCTTGCGCCTTCGTGACCCTGAAGCCCGAAGCGGCCGCAACGGCCGAAGAAATCATCGCCTTCTGCCGCGAGCACCTGGCGCGTTTCAAGGTGCCGCGGACCGTGCTGTTCGGCCCACTACCGAAGACCTCGACCGGAAAGATCCCAAAATTCGTATTGCGCGAGCGCGCGAAAGCCAAGCTCTGACGTGGTCGATGCGGCCAGGTGAGTTCTGGCGTACCCTCAACTGTGCTCAACAACCGGCTGCGGGAGGTTGCCTGGGGCTACCCAGACCGGGCTCTAAGTAAAGTGCCGCTGGTTCGGGCTGATCGTTGAAAGGAGGACGATTATGGTTACCAGAGCTCCGTTTCTAAAGACACGATTTGGCGGCTACTATCACCGCGAAGTCCCCGAGGAGGATGCCGAGCTCACCCATGTCGGCTCCGGAACGCCGTGCGGCGAATATTTCCGCCGCTTCTGGCAGCCGATCTGCTTCTCCGACGAGCTGCACGACCTGCCGCATCGGGTCAAGATCCTGGGCGAAGAGCTCGTGGTGTTCCGCGATCAGAGCGGCGCCGTGGGGTTACTCGAACTGCACTGCCCGCATCGGGGTACGTCTTTGGAGTTCGGGTTGATCGACGCCAGAGGCATCCGCTGCTGCTATCACGGATGGCTGTTCGCGGCGGACGGGACGATCCTCGAGACACCCGGTGAGCCGGCGGAGAGCACCCTCAAGGATCGGCTCTATCACGGGGCTTATCCTACCCACGAGTACAACGGCATCGTCTTTGCGTATTTGGGGCCGCCCGACCGACAGCCACCGTTCCCGATGTACGACAGCTTCAGCCGGCCAGGCTATCGTCTGATTCCGGGCCAGAAATACTTTTATCCGTGCAACTGGCTGCAGATCCTGGAAAACGCCATGGACCCTGCGCATACGGCGTTTCTCCATACAATCGTCAGCGGCGCCGTATTTACCAATGAGTTCGGTGTGTTGCCGGAGCTGGACTTTGTGGAGACGCCGGTGGGCATGATTTATATCGCCACCCGCCGTGTCGGGGACAACGTCTGGGCGCGGATGGTCGAGAATGTCCTGCCCAACCTGCAACAGGTAGCTCCGATCTGGGAAGACGGTCACGAGGAGCATCCCTTCAGCGGCCCGATGATGAGCCGCTGGATCGTGCCCCAGGACGATACGAACACAATGTTCGTCGAGTTCCGGCATGTCGGCGAGACCGAAGGTAGGACCCCGGCGTGGTGGGCCGATCGCGACATCATGCTCCCTGGCCAGCTCGCCACGGAAACGTACGAGGAAAGTCAGCGGCACCCGGGCGACTACGAGGCGCAGGTTTCCCAACGGCCCATCGCGATCCACGGCTTGGAGCATCTCGGGGCCACGGATCGCGGGGTCAGCATGTTCCGCAACCAGATCCGACGCGGCATCCGGGCCGTCAAGGCAGGCGATGAACCCCATGGCCTGTGCCACAACGCCGGCGCTATCGTACCAACATACTGTAACGACACGATTGTGCATGCGCCGCCGGCGGAAACCGCGGTCAAGGATCGGCAGCTTATGCGCGAGACCGGGCGACGGCTGGCCGAATCCTATCTCCAGAACCCGCCGCTGATGACCGGCCGCTGACGCTAGGCAAAAAAGGAATTAAATCCCAAAAAATGGGGCGGCCGAAGCCGCCCCCGATTGGCTATCTTCGGATTAGTCCGTTTCACAGATCTTGAAGATCGTCCCCGTGCCCGGGAACTGAACCAGCGGCCCATCCGCCGGGTCGGCAAAACGGGTGTCGCCGCCGGGCCCGCCGCCGGGATCCCGCACCGCGCCGTAATCCACGACATAGGCGCACCCGTCCGGCCCGAACCGCACATTGGTCGGCCGGTCGAATGCGGCCGGATTGGTGCTGCTGATGAACGCCTGGTCCCCGGTATTGTTGCGGGCAAAGTTCTGGAAGCTGAGCTGAAGCGGCAGGTTCGAATCCTGGTTGAAGTTGATTAGTTTCACTTCGTGCCCGACTTCGGGGGCAGGGGACGTGGCGTTCGGCGCCGAGAACCCGAAATCGCCCTCGAGGGTATAGAGCGCCGCCCCGGGCAGGACCGGGCCCGTAACAAACGATTTCGGCACAAAGTCGATGCCGGTGAACGAAGAATCCGCCGCCTCGAGGGCGATTGGTGAGACGATCGGCGCCGGCGGCAGTGCCAGCACGTCGCGGATCGGAACGTCCTCGGTCAGGATATGGTTCAGGCTCGCCGGGGTGCAGAAGCTGGGCGGATTGGTCGGATCGAAGACGCAGAGATCATCGGACGCTCCGCCGACCGGGTTGAACACCGCCTGGCTCGAGGCGAGAAACCCGAACCGGTCCGGCCAGCCGTGATAGACCGGCGTACCGGCGGGGTCCTGGTAGTCGACCGACAGCACTTCCGGTGCGCCGTTCGACGGCCGTGAGCCGCGTTCGTCGGGGCCGTCCTCGCCGACCAGCAACTGGCCCGCCAGCGGATGGTCATCGGGCGCGAAGCGGATCGCATAGCCGTTGCGGTGCCCCCAGCCGTAGGCCTGGATCACGTTCGGATTGTTGAGCCGCGCCCGCAACGTAGCGCCGTCGCAGACGCCTGTCCGGATCTGGTTGGTAAACGAGTTGAAGAAAGCCGGGATCGTCTTCCCGGGCTGTTGCACGCCGAACGGCGAATAGCCGCTGGTTTTGACCCCGCCCCCCGAGTCGAACACGTTATTGCTCAGGACGATGTCCTGGCACGGGATATCGGACTGGTTCGTACCGCCGCCATTGTCGCGGCCAACGACGCCGCTGTTGGTCGTCGAGCCCTGCGACCAGTAGATCCAGCCGCCTTTGAACGCCAGCTGCTCGCTCGGGTGGTCGCCGGTCGGCAGGTTGGTGATGAACGGTTTCACCGTGCCGGAGGCGAGGTCGAGGATGACGATGCGCGAGCTGTTGTTCTGCCCGCCAGCGTGGGTTGCCTGATTCGAATCGGTGGCGAACAATCGGCCGCCCGCGAAGCCGTTCTCGAAGGCGATGTCGACCGACGGTCCTGCCGCCTGCAGGCCGCCGGTCTGCGTTGTCCCGCTGCCGGTCGGTTTAAACAGCGGGCCGGCGATCTTGTTGCCGAACTTGTCCAACACCAGGACGTCGGGGGTGAACGGGTTTGTCGGATCGAAGGTGCCCGTGCCGAACGAACTCTGCTCGTTGCATCTGCTCGGTATACCGTGGCCCGACTCGAGCACGTAGACTTTGAAATTGTTCTTGTTGCCCTGGAAGGCGATGCCCGTCGGCGCGTTCAGCTTGGTGGCGAAGACCGAGACCCGAAAGCCCGATGACACAACGATGTCCTGGGCGTGTCCCGGGGCATAGATCGCGGTTTCAGCCGGACAGAGCGGGTTCGCGACCATCTGCGCTCCAGCGATCGTCGGCAGCGCCAGCAACGGCGCGACCACAAGCGCCGCAGTTAGGATTTGTGAGCGATTTCTTCGTATGGATTCAGCCTCCTCCCTCTCCCTTGCCCTGAGCAAGGGATGTTTGTAGGTCACCCCCCAAGAGGGATTAGTCCGGAAATTGCTTCGGCGTGGCGAGCGAGCCTACAAACCATCGACACGCTGGATCGAAGTTTATTCCATCGCATTTTAACTAAACGGCGAAAAATCTGCTGTCCGCAGAATGACACTCGACCGATCCGAGTGAGCGGGCAAGCCAGACCGGGAAGGCGAGGGATGCAATCCCGCTCCGGGCAACAAAAAAGCCGGGTGAGACAGTATCTCTCCCGGCTTTGGTAAGGCGCGGCGCTGAGAGGCTGCGGTCAGTGCCTCTCGAGCTGGCAGATTTCGTCCTTGATGCGGAGCTTTTGACGCTTCAGATCGTGGACTGCGTCCTGATTGGGGAGAGGACGCTTGTTTTCCTCATCGAGAGCGCGTTCGAGTGCGGCGTGCTTCTCCTTCAGCGCCTCGATGCGATCCTGCAGCGACATGCACGGTCCTCCTGCTAGACGATGGCAGCAATCGATGGTAACGCCGGTGATAACAGCCGGCTATAGGGTCGTTGACCCTCGGACGGAGATATGACGGAACGATTAAAATTCCCAGGGGGCGGTAATCCGGAAAAGTCCGGGCGCCCTCGTCTGATCGTCGGGATCAGCGGCGCGTCCGGGGTAATCTACGGGGCCCGCCTGCTAGACCTGCTGCGTCCGCTACCGGTCGAGACGCATCTCGTCATTAGTCGGGCCGCCGAGGTGACACTGGCGCTGGAGACCGACCTGAAACCCGCGATCGTCCGCAGCCGTGCCGACGTCGTCCACGCGATCGGCGATCTGGCGGCGCCGATCTCCTCCGGTTCGTTTAAGACGATCGGCATGGTGGTGGCGCCGTGCTCGATCCGCAGCATGGCCGAGATCGCCAGCGGGGTAACGACGACGTTGTTGAGCCGGGCGGCCGATGTCGTGCTCAAGGAGCAGCGCCGCCTCGTCCTGATGGTACGCGAGACACCGCTTCACACCGGCCACTTGCGCACCCTAACGGCACTCTCGGAGATGGGCGCGGTGATCGCCCCGCCGGTACCCGCCTTCTATGCCAAACCCGAGAGCATCGCGGAGATGATCGATCAGACTTTGGGCCGCGTCCTCGACCTGTTCGGCCTGGAAACCGGAGTGGTCAAACGGTGGGGCGAACCCTCCGGTGCTGAAGACCGCACCGAGCCGGAGGACACGGGCGATTAGGCGGTCAGGTTCGCTGATCTTGCGCGAACGCGTCGAGGGCTTCTTCGATAACCGCTGCTTCCTTGCTGCGGACCCCTTCCGCACCGAGATAGAGCGCGAGATTGGCATGGGCGGCGGCCCGCCAGCCCGCAGCACTTATCCCCGCGCATCCACTCCCCGCGATCCGGGCGAGGCGCGCTTGCACCAGCTTCTCGCCCGCGATTTCGAGCGCCTTCACGCCTTCGCGCAAGCGCTGGACATCACTGTCGGGATATTGTCCGAGCTTTCGGCGCAGGCCGCGCAGGGGTTCGACAATTTCGCTTCGCAGCTTGCCGGCCACTCGTTCCGCCGCCGTGAGGGCATCGCCGCTCAGTGGTCCGCGTCCCGAGATGCCGAGCCACAGCGCAAAGAGAACGAGGTTGAGGTCGAAGCCGTCGCGGTCCTGCAGGGCGATCAGCGCGCCGGCGACCCCCGGGCGCTCGTAAAAGGCGAGCGAGAAACGCCAGAACGCCTCGTCCTCCGATGGTTTCCCGCCCTCATCCATCGCCCAGGCGTATCCCAACATTCGAAATCCCGATCGTCTTCAAAGAGGCGCATGATACCGCGCTTTTGCGACAATGTTCGGGTCTGATGGTGCCCGGCGCGTCGGGGCTGCTATTGTAATATCGAACTCTCCTGGCACGGCTATGGACCTGGACATCGAAGCACTGAAAGCAAAGCTCGCCGCGCTGAAAACGGAACATCGCGATCTCGATGAGGTGATCGCGCGTTTCGCCGCGCGCGCTCCGGTCGACCAGCTCGAACTGCAGCGGCTGAAGAAGCGAAAGCTGTTGCTCAAGGACCAGATCACCAAGATCGAGAGCGAGCTGTTGCCCGACATCATTGCCTGAGGGGCAAGGTCAATCGGGTTTGCACCCCGGCGCCGACAGCGGATTGCGACGGTGGGCCGCTTGTGCAGCGATATGCCGCTCCTATAATCGCGGCTCTCGAGGATACTTCCAAAGTGAGTTGAATGGACGGCGCCAGTCGGTCAGTGGGTATCATCATGGGGAGCCAATCCGACTGGGAGACGATGCAGCACGCTGCGAACACCCTCGAACGGTTGGGGATCGGCCACGAGATCCGTATCGTCTCGGCGCATCGCACACCCGACCGCCTCTTTGATTACGCCCGTACTGCCAAGTCGCGCGGGCTGCGCCTAATCATCGCCGGCGCCGGCGGCGCGGCTCACCTTCCCGGGATGGCGGCAGCATTGACGCCCCTCCCGGTGCTCGGCGTCCCGATCGAAAGCAGAACTTTGAAAGGCGTCGATAGCCTCCTGTCGATTGTCCAGATGCCGGCGGGGATCCCGGTCGCAACCTTTGCCATCGGTCAGGCCGGGGCGGTCAATGCGGCGCTCTTTGCTGCAGCGATGCTCGCTCTGGGCGATGATGCCGTGGCGCAGGCTCTCGACAGCTGGCGGCAGGCGCAGACGCAAGGTGTGGCCGACCGCCCTGGCGGTCGCGAATGTTAGCTCCCGGCGCTACGATCGGCATTTTGGGCGGGGGCCAGCTCGGCCGGATGACCGCCCTCGCCGCCGCCCGGCTCGGCTACCGCTGTCATGTTTTCGCTGACGAACCCGACAGCCCGGCTGCGCAAGTCTGCGGCGCGGCCACCGTTGCCGAATTCTCCAACCGAGAGATGCTCGAGCGGTTCGCCGGCGCCGTCGACATCGCTACCTTCGAATTCGAAAACATTCCGGCCTGGGCGGTTCGACGCGTGGCGGCATTCAAGCCGGTGCTGCCGCGACCCGAAATTCTCGAAATCGCGCAAGACCGCCTGCGTGAGAAGGACTTCCTTCGCTCGATCGGCGTCGAGACCACCGCCTATCGCGAAATTTCTGACCCAACCGCCTTGCTCCGCGAAGTGCGCGATCTCGGGTACCCCGCGGTGCTGAAGACGGTGCGTCTGGGCTATGACGGCAAGGGTCAGGTGACTTTGACCCCCGAGATCGAGCCCGAGGAAGCCTGGCGACGAATGGGCGGGGAGAGCGGCATCCTCGAACGCTTTGTCGATTTTGCCTCCGAGATTTCGGTCATCGTTGCACGCGGCGCAAATGGCGCGTGGGCCACCTATCCGCCCGTCGAAAACCAGCATGTCAATCATGTCCTCGCCACGACGATCGCGCCCGCGCGAATTCCAACGGATACCGCTTTGCGGGCCGAGGCAATCGCGCGTCACGTCGCCGAAAAGCTCGATCTGGTCGGGGTTCTCGCGGTCGAAATGTTCGTGACGGAGAGCGGTGCTATCCTCGTCAACGAGATCGCTCCGCGTCCGCACAATTCGGGGCATTGGACGATCGACGCCTGCTTCACCAGCCAATTCGAGCAGCTCGTGCGGGCGATTTGTGGACTCCCACTCGGCTCGGTCGAGCACCACTCCGAGGCCGTCATGAAGAACCTGTTGGGCAGCGACGTCGCCAACTGGCGAGATGCGCTGGATGATCCTCTGGCCAAACTGCATCTCTACGGCAAGACCGAGATCCAGCCCGGCCGCAAAATGGGCCACGTGACTCGTCTCGTCCCGCGCCGTTGACACCCCTCTCGAGCTGAATCCCTATCGGAAAGTGGTCAGGCCGCGCGCGGCGCTGTTTTGTCAGTCAGCCAGGCACGCATCGCCGCCGATGTCGCGTCCCACGCCTCGGTCAACCTATCGGCGACATCCCGGGCAAGATGAGCGTCTTCGGCATCGCAGGCCGCCCGCAGCTCTTCGGCAATTCGGCTGAGCCGCAACGCTCCGAAATTGCCGGCTGTCCCGAGCAGGGTATGCGCTTCCCGGCCGGTTCCACCGAGGTCATGGCAATCGAGGAGCCGGCGTATTTGGTTGATGCGCTCTGCAGTGTTGACGAGAAATACGTCGACAAACTCGCCCAAAGGCTCGCCCCCTGTCATAACCTCAGCGATCATGTCGAGGCGAGCCGGATCGATCGCGACGCGCGGCAGGCAATCGGCGGCAACCAGAGCCGGCCCTCTGCCTCTTCCGACAATTCCCGCGGCCACGTCGTTGAGCCGCGAGAAGAGTTCCCCATTGTCAATCGGCTTCGGCAAATAATCGTCCATCTCGGCCGCGAGATATTCTTCCTTGGCCCCGGTCATCGCGTGAGCGGTCATGGCGATGATCGGCACTGCGTTCTTGGGCGGCGGCAAAGCGCGAATGCGCTTCGTCGCCTGGACTCCGTCCAGCAAGGGCATTTGTATATCCATCAGCACGACATCGTAATCCGCGCCGCGCACCGCCTCTAACGCCAATTCGCCATTCTCGACGACGTCGACCTGGTGCTCCGCCTTGCGAAGCAGCATCGTAACCAGCTGCTGGTTGATTTTGTTGTCTTCTGCGAGCAGGATTCGCAGAGGCCGTCCTGCCGGTCCTTGAGCCGGCAGCGGCGCGCGAGGCGGTTCCGTGCGCCGCACACCCGCAAAGCCGAAAAGCTGCGCAAAGGCGTCGAGCAAGGACTGCTCGCGGACAGGTTTGGTCAACACCGCATTGATAATGGCGGAGGTGCCTTCCGCGAGGCCATGCCGACCTGCCGACGAGGCTATCACGATCTTTGTCTCGGCAAGGCCCGGCGTCGACCGAATTCGGTGGGCCAGTGCTTCACCCGAAAGGCCCGGCATCATCTGGTCGATGATGACGAGGTCGAACGGTTTGCCTTGATGAAAGGCCCGCTCCAATTCGGCCATTGCGGCGAACCCATCATCGGTCGACGTCGCCACGATGCCAAAGCCGGCTAGCTGACGCGCCAGAATGCGCCGGTTCATTTGGACATCGTCGACGATCAGGACATCAAGACCCGCCAGTTTGCCGGGTAATGCGCGCCGTTCGACGGTCGGGTTGACGGCCGGCTGCAGCGGCAGCTCAAACCAGAAGCGACTGCCGAAGCCGAGGGTGCTGTCGACGCCGATCTCGCCGCCCATCAGCTCGATCAGCTGTTTGCATATTGCCAAGCCGAGACCGCTTCCGCCAAAGCGGCGGGTGATCGAGGTATCGGCCTGACTAAATTTTTCAAAAAGCTTGCCGCGAACCGCTTCCGACATTCCGATGCCGGTATCGACAATTTCAAAGCGCAGGCGGCGCAAATCTTGTGCGGCACCGGGGCACATCGCCACCTCGACCGAAACACCGCCATGCTCGGTGAACTTGATGGCGTTGCCGATCAAGTTTAGCAGGATCTGACGAAGCCGCGTCTCATCCCCGCGACAGCCGCCCCTGGCCGTCGGATCAATGAAAACACCGAGGTCGATCGCCTTCTCGTGGGCTTTCGGCGCCAACAATCCAACGGCGGCCTCGACCGTGTCGAAAAGCTCGAAATCCATCATTTCGAGGTCTACCTTGCCGGCCTCGAGCTTCGAAATATCCAGAATGTCGTTAATCAGCGAGAGCAACGACTCGGCGCTGTCACGCACTGCGACCGCACATTCCCGCTGCTCCGGTGTCAAATTGGTCTGCAGCAGCAACCCGTTCATCCCGATGACGCCGTTCATCGGTGTACGAATCTCGTGAGACATATTGGCGAGGAAATCGGATTTGGCGCGGCTTGCCCTTTCGGCGGCTTCACGCGCCTGCTCGGCCTGCTGGCGTGCCGCGGCGATCTGCTCCTCGGCGGCCTTGCGCACGGTAATGTCGGTAAATGTCCTAACCGCTCCGCCTCCGGGCAATGGTACATTGTGAAATTCGATGAACCGCCCATTCGGCCGCCGCCGCTCGCGCACCCGTGGCTCTTCGAGAGCGCCGCCCCTCCTGACGATCTCTTTCAGTGTCTCGTCATGCCCAAATTCCTGCTTTCGCCACTGCCAGGCGAGGACATCGTCGAAATGTGGTTGAACCGCCATCAGCTCCGGCGGCAGATCCATGATTTCGATGGCACGGCGGTTGCCCAACGGAACCATGCGGTCCGCGTCGACCACCATGATGCCTTGGTCCATGTTTTCGAGGGTCGTCTCGAGAAGCTGTGATTTTTCAGTGAGGCGTCGCTCGCTTTTGCGCAGCGCATCGGCAGTCTGCTGCAATTCCATGGTGTTGAGCTCGAGGCTCGCCCTATTCTGCTCAAGCTCGCGAAATTGCGCGCCAAGCTCTCGAAACAGGACAATGAACCCGAGGACTGCGCACACCGCGCCGATTGCAATGAGTGTCGATTGCCGGCGCCAATTCGCGAGAGCGGCAGCCTCTGAGATCGTCACCTGGACAACCAGCGGATAATCCGACAACGGATGCACCGATTCGATCCGGGTGATCCCGGTGGCATTCTCCTGAGGACGAAAAATGCCGCCGCTTCCGCTCAGCCGATGCCATGGTGATGCGGTCGGCATCTTCTGCCCGATAATGTCTTCTTCGACCCGGGGATAACGTGCGAAAATTGTGCCATCCTGCCGCAAAACCGTGACCGGTCCGAGTTCCGGCAGAGTGATCGCCTTGTAAAATGTTTCGAGATACTCGATCCGCATTGTTGCGACGATGGTACCGAGAAACTCGCCGCCGGATCCGCTGATACGGCGAGCAACAATAATCGCCCAGCCGTCGTTGGTGCGGTTCTTTACCGGCATACCCACGAAGCTGGTCGGGTCGTCGTGCAGCCGAAAATACCCGATGAAGTCGTGGTCCGAGAAATCAGCAACCGAAGTCGGCCACCGGCGTGACGCATTTACGAGCTTGCCGTTCGCGTCGATCAGGGCGAGGGCATCGGCTTGAGGCAAATTTTTCAGCCGATCGGCCAGAAACTGTCGCCACTTCCTGCCGGGGAGCAGCTGTTCGAATTGCGCGGGGGTTTCGATGCCGGAGCCGAGTACCCGGTCCTTGACCCTATCCAGGACGAGGTCGATCGCCTGCAGGGTGCGCGACGTCTGTTCGGCGAAGGCGACCCCGAGATTTTCGATTTCCTTCGTATGGGTTTTGATCGCCTCCTGCCGCAGATCCCAAATTGTCAGACCGGCAGCAAGGATGGTCATGCAAACGACCGCAAGACCAATCAAGTTGAGGCGGCGGTTGGATGGGGGATGCTGCCGCAAGCTCGCGAAAAACTTCATTACGAGAGTTCGCTCTGACGATGACGGCAGACTCGATTTTGCGCCCGGACGTTAACTGCGCCTTGAGGTTAATTCGCCTTTAGTTAAGAAGGGGTAACCAACAGATCCCCTCGCTCGCCCAATTGCCCGCAGCGGATCCCTTCAGTCCGAGGGCTTTGCCAGCAAAAGAAAATTGTCGTTTGGCTTACTGTGGTTCGTGCCGCAGTCCGTGGTTCGTTTCAGCGGGCTAATTGCCGGTCGTCGATCGGGACGATCATCTTGCCGATCGGCCACAGGGCAATGCCGGCGAGCTTCAGATGCGCCCAAGCGAAGGGCAGTCCGATGATCGTGATCGCCAGACCGAGCGCTATGATCAAGTGGGCGAGGGCGAGCCACCATCCGGCCAACACGAGCCAAATCAGATTGCCGATGGTGCCGAGCGGACTCGTTCCGATATCCTCCCGCCCGGTGTATTCGGCGCGGTTTACCGCCTCGTGCCCGAACGGCAGAAGAGCGTAGAGCGCGATGTTGAAGGCTGCCCGCGCCCAGGGTATTCCGACAATCGTAATCACCATGATCACAGCCGCCAGCAGCCATAACGCCGCCATCCAAACCCCCCCGGTGACGATCCATAGGATATTGAGCAGGAGCCGGAGAAGAGGCATTGCTATTGCGGGTTTTCGAGGTCCTCGATCGCGGCTTTGAGGAAACGAGCCGCCTCGCCGCCGGTGACGGCGCGGTGGTCGAAGGTCAGCGACAAGGGCAAGATGCGGTGGGCGGTGAGTTTTCCATCAGCAACCACTGGCCGCTCTGTGATCCGGCCGGCGCCGAGGATCGCGACTTGCGGCGGGACAATGACGAGTGCCGCGAAACGCCCGGCGAACATCCCGAAATTCGACAGGGTGATGGTCTGGCCGCGCAATTCGGCGACGGGCACCTTGCGGGCGCGCACATCCTTCTTCATCGCCTCGATCCCGCGGCGCAAATCGGTGGCGTCGCGTTCGCTAATATTCCGGAGTACCGGCACAAAGAGCCCGTCCTCGGTATCGACCGCCAGGCCGAGATCGATCTGCTTCAGCAGGCGCCGCTCCATCGTGCGGCCGTCATACCAAGCGTTGAGCCCGGGGGAGGCGGCGCAGCCTGCCGCGATTGCGCGGATCAGCCGGATCGTGATGTCGGACTTCGGCTCCCAGGCAGCGATATCGGCCTCGTCCGACACCGTCGCCGGCACGATTTCCGCATGAGAGCGGGCCATGTTCACAGCCATCGCGCGGCGCACCCCGGCAAGCGGCTCGACCGGCCCGACAGCGGTCTGTGCGCGGGCGGCACGCTCGACATCGGCGCCGGTGACCGCGCCGCCGGGGCCGCTCGCGGCAATTTCGGCCAGCTCGACCCCGAGCCGCTGGGCCAGAGCGCGAACCGCCGGCGCCGCCCTGACCGCCGAGGCTTGCGGCATCGGTTGAGGGACCGGGGGCGCGGCAGCGACGGAAAGCTCACCGACGATCGTGCCGCTATCGGTCCGGGGGCCCTCCTCGAACTCCACCAGCGGCGCGCCGACCTTGAGCCTGTCGCCCGGCTGGACGCACAGCCGGGCGATCTTGCCGTCTTGCGGCGAAGGCACCTCGACCACCGCCTTCTCGGTTTCGACCGAGACGAGCGGCTGGTCGGCGACGACATGGTCGCCCTCGCCGACATGCCAAGCGACCAGCTCCGCCTCCTGCAGCCCCTCGCCGAGATCCGGCAGAACGAAGACGCTCATGACACCCCCCTGTCTCCACCGTCGCCCTCGCGAAAGCGCGGGCCCAGGGTTACCGCTGAACACCGCGGCGCCTGGATTCCCGCTTTCGCGGGAATGACGAGAGTGCGCTGGCAATTCATTGATACGCCAACACACGACGGGCGGCGGCGAGGATGCGGGCTTCGCTCGGCAGGTATTGCTGCTCGAGGCGCGGCAACGGCATAACCGTGTCCCAGCCGGCGACCCGCTCGATCGGCGCGAGCAGCGAGACCAGACCCCGCTCGGCGATGCGAGCGGCAATCTCAGCGCCGACGCCGCCGGTCAGTGGCGCCTCGTGCACGATCACGCAGCGCCCGGTCTTGGCGACCGAGGCGAGGAGCCCGTCGCTGTCGAGCGGCTTTAATGTTGCGACGTCGACGACCTCGGCGCTGACGCCGTCGGCTTCCAGCCGGGCAGCAGCGGCCAGGGTCTCCTTCGTCATGGCGCCCCAGGTGATCAGCGAGATGTCGGTCCCCTCGCGCAGCACGAAGCAATGGTCGAGCGGCAAGGCCGCGCCGTCATCCTCGACCTCCTCGCGCGCCGCGCGGTAGAGTCGCGTCGGTTCGAGAAACACGACCGGGTCGGGATCGCGGATCGCCGCCAGCAGCAGTCCGTAGGCGCGGGCCGGCGAGGACGGGATCACGACCCGCAGCCCCGGGATGTGCACGAACATCGCCTCCGGGCTCTCGGAATGATGCTCGACGGCGCGGATCCCGGCGCCATAAGGCGAGCGCACGACCATCGGGCAGCTGAGCCGGCCGCGGGTGCGGGTGCGCAGCCGCGAGGCGTGGTTCACCAGCTGGTCGATCGTCGGATAGATGAAGCCGGTGAATTGGATCTCCGACACTGGGCGGAAACCCTGTGCGGCGAGCCCGACCGACATCCCGGCGATGAGGCCTTCCGCAAGAGGGGTATCGAGCACCCGATCGGCTCCGAAGCGGTCGAGAAGGCCTTCGGTAGCGCGGAAGACGCCGCCTTCGGCGCCGACATCCTCGCCGACGACGAGGACGGAGGGATCGTCGGCCATGGCGCGGGCAAGCGCCATGTTGACGGCCTGAACGAGCGTGATTTCGGGCATTGCGGCCTCACTTCCCCGACAGGTCCAGCGCCGCCTGGCGCTGGTCGGCTAGGTCCTTCGGCAGAGCCTGATAGCTGAAGTCGAAGATCGTCTCGATTCCCTGCGGCGGAGTCGCGAGATAGGTCTCGGCCGCCCGCTCGATCGTCAGAGTGATCTCGGCGAGCAGCCCCTCCTCGTCCGCCTTGCCCCACATTCCGTTCGCGACGAGGTAGTTGCGCAAGCGGGCGATCGGCTCTTCCGCCCAGCGAGCGCTGACCTCGGACCCGCCGCGATAGCGGCTGGCATCGTCGGCAGTCGTGTGGTCGCCGAGGCGGTAGGTCAACGCCTCGATCAAATGCGGGCCGCCGCCGGAGCGCGCCTTGGCCAGGGCGCGGGAGACCGCTTCGCGAACCGCGACGACGTCATTGCCGTCGACCTGCTCGCCCTCGATGCCGGCGGCGATGGCCTTCTGCGCCAAGGTTTCGGCCGCGGTCTGGTGGGCCACAGGCACCGAGATTGCCCAGCGGTTGTTGTTGATCACGAAGACGACTGGCAGTTGCCAGACGCCGGCCGCGTTGAGCGCCTCGGCGACATCTCCCTTCGACGTTGCGCCGTCGCCGAACACGCAGACCGCAACCCGCTCCTCATGCCGCAGCTTGAAGGCGAGCGCGACGCCGACGGCGTGCGGAGCATGGGTCCCCACCGGAACGCAAACCGGGAAATCCTCGCGAGCCTCGGCAAAATCGCTGCCCCGCTCGTCGCCGCCCCAGAACAGGAGCAGCTCGACCGCGCTTACCCCGCGCCACAGCTGAGCGCCGTGCTCGCGGAAGCTCGGCAGCAACACGTCCTCGCCCCGCATTGCGCTGGCAACCCCGACCGGCACGGCTTCCTGGCCCAGGGCCGACGCGAAGGTGCCGAGGCGTCCGGTGCGCTGCAGTGCCACCGCCTTGGCGTCGAAGCGCCGCGCCAGCACCATCGCGCGGTAGAGCGTGACGAGCTCCGTGCGGTCGCGGGCAAAATCGGGCAACGGGCGCACCGCATGGCCTTTGGGATCGAGAAAGCGGCTGTAGCGGATCTCGAACCGCGCGACCGCAGGCGGTAGCGGCGCCCTTCGCGGCTCGGAAATCGCGGGAAGCACCTCAGTGGTTTCGAACGGCGGCATTGCACACCCTATGGTTCAATCGCGCCTCTTTGAGGCAGCGCTTTCCGATATGTGGTAACGCTTTTCCGCGGGTGATAGCTCCGGCGCGTTGCGATCCGGTTACCGGAAAAGGGAGGCGGTCATTCGGGGCAAAGAATTCGCTTACATCATCGTCGGCGCCGGATCGGCCGGTTGCACTCTGGCCAACCGGTTGAGCGAGGACGAAGACGCGCGCGTGCTGCTGCTCGAAGCGGGAGGCTGGGACCGCGATCCGTGGATCCATATCCCGCTCGCCTGGGGCCACATGCTGCAGCAGCGCAAACACGATTGGGGATATTTCGCCGAGCCCGAGGGGACGATGGACGGGCGCCGCGTCGAATGCGCCCGCGGCAAGGTGATCGGCGGTTCGTCCTCAATCAACGCAATGGCCTATGTCCGCGGCCACCGCGGTGATTACGAGCGCTGGGCGGCGGAGGGGCTGACTGCGTGGTCCTACGCGCATGTGCTGCCCTATTTTCGACGCCAGGAATCCTGGGAAGGCGGCGCCAGCACCTATCGTGGCGGCGACGGGCCGCTGACGACGCGGGTGACGCGTTATCGCGATCCGCTCGTCGAGGCCTATCTGGCGGCTGCCGAAGAGGCCGGCCACCCGATGACCGGTGACTACAACGGCGCGCAGCAGGAGGGGTTCGGCCGCTCGCAGCAGACGATCCGCGGTGGGCGCCGGTGCAGCGCCGCGGTCGCTTATTTGCGGCCGGCGCTGGCTCGGAGAAATCTCGAGGTCGAGACAAACGCGCTGGCGACCAAAATTCTTTTCGAGGGGCAT
>Ga0210396_10001815_pt1 | contig 22333 bp, 18 predicted proteins | sample IncBWH17OmetaG_FD_155466 | JGI IMG/M metagenome (GOLD analysis project Ga0210396, IMG submission 155466) | Forest soil microbial communities from Barre Woods Harvard Forest LTER site, Petersham, Massachusetts, United States - Inc-BW-H-17-O ... | reverse complement strand
CAGCACGGCCAATCCTCCCCCCGCGCCGCGCACGCCATCACTCCCACTGCAATCAACACCAGCAACTTTCGCATCAGGAAATCCACCTCCGGCACCTTCATTTGTTACCAGCAATACCCCCAACAGCCGCGTTCGTGGCAAACCGGGCAGCCGTCCCGGCGACTTGATCGCACGCAGGGCACGGGATACCGTTTCCCACGTCGCCCGCGTAGCTCAGTTGGATAGAGCGTTGGTTTCCTAAACCGAAGGTCACAGGTTCGAATCCTGTCGCGGGTATTCGTGCTGACACGCCTCGTCGCGTGGACGATTCCCCGCTCCGCTTCCGTCTCCAGCTTCGCGCAGTTCGGTCATCTGCTTGAACGCCTGCCGTAGTTCCTCGGTTTCGGACGAAGTGATCAGGAGCTGGTTCTCGAGCGGGCGGATGTCGAGCTTGCGGACGCCGTTGAGGTCGCGGGTCCAGGAGAGGTTGTTCAGGGTCACGACGTTGGTCTGGCCGCAGCGCGAGCAGGACATCAGCCGCAGCGAGAGCTGCGGGGCGGAATCGTCCGGCGGCGCCGGGTACGCTGCAATGGCGGCGAATTGGCGGCCCTCGACGTGGCCGATCATCTGGACGGCTCCGGATCGTTGTCGGCCTCCCAGCCGGAAAGATCGATCGGCGCGGCAAAATTCCGGTCATATTCATCCCATAGAGTAAATCCCGTCGATCGCTCGCGAACGTGATCGGCTGCCTGTGCGGGGTGCTCGTAATGGCCGAGCGTCCCGTCCCGGGTGCTCAATGCCCATTTGCCCTTGTCGTGGTCGAGCCAGATCGCGAATGCGCCGACGGGGGATTCCCAGTGATAAATCATCGCGGCTCCTCCTTTTCGCTTTCCCCTAGTCCGCGGCGAAATGACGATTGCCCGGTAACTGCATGGCTCAGCTTCGTCGGCGGTGCTTGGGGCTGTCGGCAAAAGGATTTTTCGCGATTCCCTTGGGGAGCTTGCCGCGGGATTCGAGCACGTCGTCCCGAGCGCGTTCGTCATCACCTGTTGTGCTTTGTTCGTCAGTCACGGGCTCGCCGGACGCGAACGCGGAAGCCGGGGCATTATCTGATTTGGAAAGCAGCACCGGCGGACCCTGGTCGCGCGTGAACGGCGCGCTGCTCCGGATCGGCCGGGGCGTACCGTCGGGATTTTCGCCCTGCGGACCCTTGGTAGATTGCCCGCCGGCAACCGGCCGCAACCTCGGCTCCGCGCTGGGCGCGGCATCACGGCCCAATAGCCGCATCAACTCGTCATGTCGAATGGATCGCACCGCCCCCAAAGCCAGACCCAGGTCCTGCGCTTGAGATCGTGCCGCCTGCTCGGAGCGCTCGGTCCAGAGCCGCCCGGTGGCCGGATCGTGAACGGCAAAGTATGGCCCGTTGGGCCGGTGCACGCGGTAGAGAATGGCCGGACTCGCGTCGGACATTTTTGACTCATCGTTAAGCGGTCGACAGGTTTCGACAGGTTGGCGGCGCTATGGTAGTCGAGAATTCCACTGACTCAAAGATTGCCGTCCGCAGGTGTCGAGGAGCTCCGCGGAAATGCATCATCGATGCATCATTCATGCATCATTTGTGCATCATGTCGCAACATGAGCGGCCGCGTAAAGAGAGACAAGAACTGACATAAGTGTATTCATTATAGTATGTTAAGCTATCACATCGTCTCAAATTGATGCGTCATCGGTGCATCATTGATGCATCATCCGCAGCATTAAAAGAAGTGCTTCACAATCTCATGTAAGTAATTTGTTTATATATATTAATGGAAAGTACAACGATGCGGATGCATCATTTTGCATCAAAATGCATCATTTTTCGGCTTTGTTTTCGCAAAGGCCGCAGCCGGCTCACGCGGCGGACGCTTTGACGATCCGGCGGAGGAACATTTCGACCAGCGCGGGGTCGAACGATTTTCCCGAGCCCTCGGTGAGGATTTTGAGGACGGTCGGCTCATCTAGCGCCGCGCGGTACGGCCGGTTGGTTCGCAGGGCGTCGAAGACGTCCGCGATGTGGACGATCTGGCTGGCCAAGTGAGGCCGGCGGTGGCGGGCCAGCCGCGGGTAGCCGCTCCCGTCGATGTTGGCGTGGTGCTCGTACGCCACGATCGGGGCGACTTCCGGAACGCCCTGCTGTGCAAAGAGCATCGCCGCTCCGTCGACGGTGTGCAGTTCGACCTGCCGCCGCTCACTTTCGTCAAGCTTGCCGGCCTTGTTGAGAATCTCCTGCGGCATCTCCTGCTTGCCCACATCGTGCAACAGAGCGGCCAGCGTCAGCTCGAAGACCTGCTTGGCCCCCATGCCGATCGCTTCGCCCAGGGCGGCTGAAAGAATGCCGACGTTCACCGTGTGCACGAAGGTGTACTCATCGTGCGTCTTGACCAGCGCAAGTTGCTTGCAGATGTCGGCGCCGACGACGACCGCCATTCGGATGTTTTCGACGATCTCCCCGAGCCGCTCATCCGGCGGCGCGCCGGTGCGCAACGCGTCCCAGATCCGCTGCAATTGCTCGGCCTGCCCGGCATGGGCGATTGCCGAAATGATCGGCGGATCCTGCATCCCCGGCTTCCCCACCACCCCCACTCGAATGTGGGGGATGCTGATCGGCACCGCCGGCTCGTGCGGTTGCTCGAGCCGTTCCAGCAGCGCGACCAGATCGGCGGACCTTACTCCGGCCTGGAATTCCATCCATTCGATTCCGTGGGAGACGAGCTTGGGAATCAGCGCCGCGGTGAGCTGATCGCTCGAGGGAAGCTTGCCGTTTTCAAACAGGAGGGTGTTGTCCAGGCAGACCAGCCGCAACTGCGGCGACGACGCCAGCAGTTCGCCCAGCAGCCCGACGGCGAGGTCGAGCTGGCGGACGATCGCGGGGTGGTCCGGGCCGTACAGCCCCCGCCCGGCGGCGCCGGCTTGAAGCGCGAGCATCGCCTTGTCCATCTGCTCGATCATCCCGCCTGCCTCCGGCCCTCCGCCCGCCAAGAAAACAAAGCGCCCCATCGCCGCGTCGACCACCACCACTGGCGATAGGCCCCGCGAACCGAGGGATCGCGGCGATGTTGATGGAGCAGCTCGGCCAGGAAGACACCGACGTCCGGCTCGAATTGCCCCATGCCCGTGGCGTGCAAAACCGAGGCGGCCGTGGCCAGGCCAGCGTCGTGGACCAGGCGCATCGCCGCCAGCCGCCGCACCGTTCGGTCGTTGTCTTTGAGCAGGTGTTCGATCAGCGGCACCGGCCAGGGGTGCTTCCCACGGAACATTAGCTCGACCAGGGGCAGCCGCGCCGCCGCCGGCGCCGCCGACAGTAGGATCTGCGCCGCGTGCAGCGCGTCTGCTTCAACCATCGCGCTCAGAATGCTCAGGAGCGACTGCGGCAGGGCGTCCTTTCCGGAAGGAAACAGCATCGCCAGCGACTGCTGCGAAAGCTTCGGAAATGCCCGCGCAATGGCCGCGGTGACAGTCGGCGTGCAGGCATTGATTTGGGCGGAAGTTGCATTGGCCAACGCTCCGGCCAGGACGGCGCCCTGGGCCTGCCCGAGCAACTCGGCGATTTGATCGACGGCCTGCTGCCGATCCGGGGCAGAGCGCGCGCCGGCCAGCAGGTCCTCAAAGCTGACCGAAGTCGCGAGCAAGGTCTCGGCAGGTTTGGCTACAGCCGGGTCCTCGTGCAGGGCGAGCACTTGGGCTAGCTTGATCCCTTCGCCGGCCAGCACGAACTCCCCGCTGCGCACCCACGTGTTAAGGCGGTTTTTCACGTATTCCAGCGATGCGGTCAGGTGCTTCACACTGGCATTGGGCGTGGAGAGAATGTCGAAGGTCAATTGAGCAGCGTGGTTCATCGTCTGGCGTTCATCAGGCCAGGTAACAAATGCCTCGGCGGAGGCCGATTCCGCCGCCGGCCGGCTGAGCTGCTCGCGGCGTTGCAGGTATTCCGTCGGCACGAACGTGCCCTCATGGTCCGAGCCGAGAAGCTTGGACAAAGTATCGGCAGCCTCGGCCAACTGTTCGTTGGTCACCGGCTCGGGCGCCTGCTCGGCGGTTCCGGTCACCTGCGTCGAGCACCTGCGCAAAAGCGCCAGCGCCGCAGCAGACGGACCGCCGCTGGTCCGGCTCACCGAAGACAGCGCCCCCAGAAGCGTTCCGGTCGGCAGCCGCTCGGCCAGGCTCAACACCAATTGATCGGGCGAATCCCGGCTGATCGTCTCGGTCAACAACCGCTGGCACATCGGGGGGCTGAGCTGCTGAAGAAAGGATGCGACGGCGTCGAGCTTGCCAGGTGCCGCTTCCCTGCTCGCCTCGGCGGTAACGGGTTTTTCCACCGCCGACAACTCGCGCAGCCAGACATCCACCATCGCTTTCCAGTGGGCGCTGGATTGTGTTCCGCGAAGCGATCTTTCGAAGGACTCGGCCAATTCCCGCGTTGAAGGAGCGATAGCATTTTGGGCAAACAGGGGCTCCCAAACTGCCTTGGAGTCGGCCTCGGCTGGGGGATCGAACGTTCCCTCCACCAGCCGCAGGCCGTCGAGTTTCAGCGGAAGCACCTGGACGCGATCGTCCGTGGCCGCAGAGACGCTCGACGCGACCGCATCGCCCGTTTGCGACTTTCGCTCTGCCTCATGCAGCGCCGGCACCAGCGATTCGACGTGTTTGGCCGTCAGTTGCCCTTGAATCTCGAGTCCCACCAACCCGAGCGCTCGCAGGCGCTGCGCCAACCGCTCCAGATCCGCGTTGGGGGGCAGCGGCTCAGAGGTCTGGGAAAAACCGCGCGGGCTCACCGACAGGTTCAAGGGTTGGTCGAGGCTGGCCGCGGCGGCCTCGCATTGTCGGTGGAATGCCGGATGCTCCGGTCCGTACAGCCGAAACAGCGAGCATGCACTGTCAAATTCGACAAGGAACCGCGCGGCGGTCTCACCTGACGAAAGACTTTTGGCGTCTTGCCGCATGCGTTAGAAAAGGTTAAGCACTTCCCCTGCCCACATTAGCGGTATCGGTCTTCACCAATCACTCATTCAGTCGCCGGGAGGGTACTCGCGCCCGCCTAAAACAAGGGGATTTTCTGCCGCATTACTGGATTTTGACTCCCTCGTCCGATAAAAGAGAGATGGCAAGCTGAGGCCGAGTTGGATCTATTGCAAGGGGCCACGGATGGCTACTGTGCGTTCATTTCTGTTTGTAGCGGCGATGGCGGTCGTGGCGGGATGCCAGGCGCAGAAGCCGGTTTCCGTCGTCGATAACCTTCCGGCGCCGAATTTCAGCGGGCCGGTATTCTCGGATCGTCCGGCTGCGCCGGCGACAACAGCCCCGCCGCCCGTCGCGCAGCTCCCAAAACCGGTCTTGCCGCCGCCCTCCGCGTCCGACAGTTCCATTCCCGCGGCGTGGATTCCGTTTGCGCCGCGCAATCAGTGGTATTGGATCGTCGTTCACCACAGCGCCACGCCCGACGGCGGCGCTCGCAAGTTCGACAAGATGCATCGCGACAAGGGCTGGGATGAGCTGGGTTATCACTTTGTCATCGGAAACGGCACCGACACCCGCGATGGCCAGATCGAAGTCGGCCCGCGCTGGCCCAAGCAGAAATGGGGCGCGCACGATCGAACGCCCAGCAATCAGTACAACGAGCACGGCATCGGAATCTGCCTCGTCGGCAACTTCGACGTCACCCACCCCACTCCCAATCAGATCAAGTCGCTGGAGCGGCTGGTAGCCTACCTGATGAAGACGTATCACATCTCCGCCGACCACGTGCTGGGCCACGGCGAAACCAAGGCCACCGACTGCCCCGGGCGTTTCATGAACGTGGCGATGGTCCGCCGGGCCTGCGCCCAGATGGTTGCCAGCAGCGAGGCGCCGGTCCAGGCTGGCAAGAAGGCACAGGGCGCACCGGGCGAGGAATTGCTGGTGGACAGCAGTTCCCATACCTCCGTCGGCGACCAATCCGTCCGCTGACCGAGCCGCCATCGCAGAATCCGGTTGGCTTCGGTGTCGTCTGGACACGACTTTGGGCTATTGCTATAGTCTTCGCCCCTCCGCTCCCGAAGATGGAGCGGCGTTTTCTTTTGAAGGACCGACGATGGGTTACAAGTACAAGCCGAGCAAGGCGGTCGCCAAGCGTTTCAAGGTGACCAAGACGGGAAAGGTGAAGGCTCATCACGGCTTCACCTCGCACCTGATGAGCAGCCGCCCGGCGGGCAAACGCCGCAAGCTCCGCAAACCGCAGCTTTTGCACGAAGGCCACGCCCGTAACATGCGCCGTTTCGTCGGCCTTTCCGGCCGCAAGCCCAACCAGATTGCCCACGAGCGGGCGCTGGCCGCCCAGGCCAAACCCGAAGCTGCCGCGGCCAAGTAACCGCGTGATCAATCTTTACAAGCTCCGGCGCGTCGCCGGCGCAGCCAAGCCCGCCCAATCTCAGGGCTGAGTGCCTCTGGCTCCAATAGAAAGGAATGTCCGATGCCCCGCACGACCGGCGGCCCAACCCACAGCCGCAAACGAAAACGTGTCCTCCGTCGAGCCAAAGGCTTCGTCGGCGGGCCAGGAACGATCTACCGCCAGGCCCTGGAATTCACTCGCAAGGCCGGCGTCTACGCCTACCGCGACCGCCGGCAGAAAAAACGCCATTTCCGCCAGCTCTGGGTGACGCGCCTGAGCGCCGCCCTCCGCGGCCGCGGGATCAACTACAACCGTTTCATCCCCGCCCTGGTTGCCGCCGGCATCGAATTGAATCGCAAGATGCTCAGCGAGCTGGCCATCAGCGACCCCGCCGTGTTCGACAAAATCGTCGAGCTGGTCCGCCCGCACCTGAACGTCCCCAATGCCGCCGTGGCCAAGTAGCGACCGCCGGACCGACGTCCCAAATGTCTCGAAATGTCCCGTCCCGAAATGTCTCACATTTCGGGCGCGGGTGAGACATTCCCTGAACCAGACTCGGGTTTGATTTTCCCCAGAAGCGCCTCGGAGCGCCTCACCGGCCCGTGTGGCCCATCATGGCCCAGTTTGGCCCATTTTGGCCCATGACTCGAGGTTTCGATGAGCCGCGCGCAGGCCTCTCCACCTCCGCGTGGCACTTTTGGCAACTTTTGGCACTGAAAATGCACAGTGCCATTTGTGCCATTTATCGTAACATTGCGTCGTGCCATTATCTGATCGTTGCGTTCGCCACGCATCGGAAACTCACCATTTGCATTGACTGATTTACTCAGACTGCGCGTTCTTTTGACACAGGATTCGCCCCACGGCTATAGGCCGGGCCATTGCCGAAATGGAAGCAGATCGCTGTGCGAATGACAGTTCGCGACCGCACGCCACTCAAGAAGACTAACCACCGAGGTCACAGAAGCACACAGAGAGACTGGGTCTATGCCGTCAATAAGTTCGCCGAGCCGTCGGTTCGCATTCAGACGGACCGCGGGCAGAAGGTCGTCGATACCGGCCCGTACGCCATTGTCCGGCATCCTCTCTACGCCTCCGCCGGCGTTCTGGTGACCGGCATGCCTTTGGCATTGGGATCGTTCTGGGCGCTGATTCCGGTCGGCTTCGGGGCGGTGATCCTGATCGTGCGAACCGTCCTGGAGGACCGCATGCTTCAGAACCAACTCGAAGGGTACAAGGGTTACGCGGCGCGGGTTCGTTACAAGGTGATACCCGGCGTCTGGTAGAGAGCTGATGTGGCGGGCGAAGAGCCGAAATGGGCCGGCACCTGCTGCACCCGCGATCTCGCGACGCTCCAGGCTGTGCCCGTGTCTCGAAGCATGCGTTTGCGCCAACGTAATCAGGCGACGAAGCCCGCCGCCCTCGCTTGTGCCAGCATGTCGTCGAACAGATGGGCGTCCATGAATGGTGCCCACTGCCCGTACTTCTCAAGGCCTCGCGCTCTTGCGTTCGACGACATGCCAATAAGGAAGCCAAATCGCCCTCTCCCGGTTCTTGCGATTTAGGACGACCAAGAACAGACAGAACGTGACTTTTGAACCATCCGTATCGACCCAAGTTTCAGGTTCTCTGGGGTGAAAGACTCGGAATCGCGTTTTCGCGTCCAAGTGTTTTTAGCTTGACAGGCAGTGATTTATAAGTCACTATGGATGTCGTGATCGAATTGCGGCAGTACGCGACGGCAACCGGCAAGGTTCCGTTCGCCTTGTGGCTGACGGGACTTGAGGATTCGAAGACGCAGGCGCGCATCGCCGCGCGATTGGACCGGGTGTCCGCCGGCAACTTTGGCGACTGCAAGCCGGTTGGCGGTGGCGTGCAGGAGATTCGGATCGACTATGGCCCCGGCTACCGCGTGTACTTCGCGATGACAGGTTCACAACAAGTGCTGCTGTTGTCCGGCGGGACCAAGCGCCGCCAAGCGGCCGACATCGCCAGGGCCATTGAATATCTGAAGGACTTCAAACACCGGAGTGCCAAGCCATGAAAGCAAAAACGAACGTGTCCTACGACGAGATGATTAACAGGAAGCTGAGGGAAGACCGAAAATTCGCCACCGAGTATCTGAAGGCCGCTCTGGAGGATACAGACGAACCGAAGGTGCTGCTCATTGCGCTGCGTCGAATCACTGAGGCTCGTGGCGGGTTCGCCAAAATCGCCCGGGCCGCGGGAATCGAACGCGAAAGCCTCCACCGTGCCCTTTCCATCCGCGGAAACCCGCGCCTTTCCACTCTGATGGCCGTCACGAGAGCCGTCGGCCTTAAACTCACCGTCGAAGCCGCTTGAGACGTTCAGACCCTCCGAGCCGACGATCTCACTCGTTCGGCGCCGACCCGAAGGCCGCGGCTTCTCGGTGCGCGGTCGCTGGCGGGCCCAGCACCGCATCACCGCGACCTTGGAGGTCCGCTGCTGAATCCCGATTTTTCGCTTGACCTCCCCTACACGGTGTAGTAGACATGTCACCTACAGCCTGTAGGAGACAGTTTCATGGGTTCGTCCCTGCCCCCGGTGAGCGATGCGGAGTTGGAAGTGCTCAAGGTCCTCTGGGACAAAGGGCCGGGGACCGTGCGCGAGGTGGAGGGCCGCCTCCGGAGGCGGAAACGGCGGTGGGCCTACAACACCATTCTCACGCTGCTGTCGCGGCTGCGCGAGAAGGGATGCGTCGCCAGCGACAGGGGCGGCGCCGCCCACGTCTTTCGGGCGGCGGTGTCGCGGCAACAGCTCCTGCGAAATGGATTGTCCGAGCTGGCGGACCGAATCTGCGACGGGACGACCAGCCCGCTGGTCAACGCGCTGGTTCAGGGTGGCGGGTTTTCGCCGGAGGACATCGCCCACTTTCGCAAATTGCTGGATGAGCTGGAGCAGAAGGAGTGAACGATGCTCTGGTGGACGTTACAGACGCTGCTCGTCACCGCCGTGCTGGCCGCGGCGGTATGGGGAGTCTGCCGCGTCGGGAAGCTCGGGCCGGTCGGGCGGCATGCGCTGTGGTTGGTGGTGTTGCTGAAGATGCTGACGCCGCCCATGGTCGCCTGGCCGTGGGCGATCCTGCCGGCCGTACCGGCCCCGATGGGTGATTCGCGGTTGCGAAGCACACAGCCCACGGCGATGCACATTGCGACCGTGGCCGCGCTATCCGCCGTGCCGATTGATCACGTCGCTGCGACGGCGGATGAATTGGACACATCGACCGCCGCTTTTCCATCGCCCAGGACCACATCACCGATCACGCGCGCGTCGCCGCAACAACTGGCGGTTCCGCGAGCTTCAGCGGCGGAGACATGGTTCGGCTGGGTGATGCCGGTTGCGACACGAGTCTGGCTTGCCGGCTCCATCGGATTTGGTCTGGTGCAGCTCGTGAGGATTGTGCGGATGTTGCGCCGGCTTCGCACCGCAGGGCTGGCCGATGCGGTGGTGACGCGGCGTGTGATCGAGATCGCCGGGCGACTGAAAACGCGAGCGCCTGCTGTGCGCCGCGTTGCCGGAATCGGCTCGCCGCTGGTCTGGTCTTTCGGACGACCGCTGCTCTGCTGGCCGGCGGAGTTGGCCGAGTTCTCGGACGCCGCGCTGTCAGGCCTGATCACCCACGAGCTTGCGCATCTGAAACGCCGCGATCACTGGGTCGGCTGGCTGGAGCTGCTGGCCGGATGCGTGTGGTGGTGGAACCCGCTGTACTGGTACGTGCGTCATCAATTGCGTGAGAACGCCGAGCTGGCGTGCGATGGATGGGTGGTCGGTACGCTTCCGGGCGGCCGCCGGGCGTACGGCGAGGCGCTGCTGGCCGTGTGCGAGTGCCTGTCGGGCCGGCGGGCCCCGATGCCTTCGGTCGGCGTTGGCACAGGGGGGCGTCGTTTCCTTGAAAGGAGATTGGCAATGATTCTGCGCGAGCGCATTTCCCTGCGGCTTTCACCTGTCGGTCTTGTGGTCATTCTGCTGGTTGCCGTCGTCGCCCTGCCGGCATGGTCGCAAAGAGCACGCCCTGACGACTCAGGCGTTTCGTTGTTCGGCCTCAAGGCAGGCTCGACCGATCTTGGCGCCGATCTGGCTGTCGCTCCCGATGCCCAGGCGGTGCTGGAGCAATTTCAGCAGGAGCAGGAGCAGGCGCGCCTCGACGCGGATCAACGGATCGACGAGTCACGCCACGAGGCGCTGAAACGACTCAACGCGCTCAAGGCACAACACCTGAGCGCCGGCCAACTCGACGAGGCCGCGGCCGTCGATAATTGGATCCGACAACTCGAGGCGAGCGCTCCCCGCCCCACGCGATTGCAACCAGCTCCCGAGAACATGACCGCATATCGCGGCCGGGTCGGCCAGAAGTTTCTCGTGGACCTGGTTGGCGCAACAGAGGGGCCGGTGTGGGGCACCGATGTCTACACCGACGACTCGGCGCTGGCTTCCGCGGCGGTTCATGCCGGGGTGTTGAAGCCGGGCGAGCGCGGAACGGTGCTCATCACCATGCTCCCCGGCCGCGACAGCTATCCGGGCGCATTGCGATTTGATGTAACCAGTCAATCCTATCCAAAGTGGCACGGGAGTTACCGGATCGAGCGCGCAACCGACGCAAGCGACGTGCTCCCCGATCCCGGCACGCTGGTCGAGTACCGCGATCGTGTAGGACGGACCTTCAAGTTCCAGGTGACCGGCTCCACGACCGGGACGATCTGGGGAAACGACGTATACACCGACGATTCGCCGCTGGCGGATGTTGCCGTGCATGCGGGGGTGCTGGGGGCAGGCCAGACGGGCGTCGTCCAGGTCACGATTTTGCCCGGCCGCAACCAGTTCGAGGGCGTGCCGCGGAACGGGATTACCAGCCAGCCGTACGGTCCGTTTCCCGGAGCGTACCGCATGGAACCGGCGCAGCCGGACGTAGCGGATCCCGGTACGCGTGATGTGCCGGCGTCAATCAGCAGTCTCCAGGAGCTGCGCGGAAAAAACGGTCGGTCGTTCCTGATCGAAGTGACCGGCTCGACGAGGGGACAAGTCTGGGGCTCGGGGATTTACACGGACGATTCCTCGCTGCCCGCCGCCGCCGTGCACGCCGGCGTGCTGCGCGACGGCCAGCGCGGAACCGTGAAGGTGACGATCCTGCCGGGACGCCAGAGTTATGAAGGTGAGAGCCGCAACGGCGTGATCAGCCAGCCCTGGGCCAGTTGGGACGGAAGCTTTCGGGTGGAGAGAGCTGATGGCGTCAGGCTTGATGTCGGGCGCCCGATCGATCCGCCCCCGCCGACGACGTATTAGCCGATCAGAATTCTGCCAGTCAGTCCGACGGTCATCGTCCCCGGGGCCAAACCCGGCCTCCGCGCCGCCGCAAGTGACGCAATGCCCGGGAGCGAAAATGCGGGTGATCAGGCGATGCACCCGACGCCATCACGGTTGGCGCCGAAAAGAGGATTTTTCTTGCGTATCGAGTCGTTGCTTGGTTAGGCTGTGCTCGACCGTTCTCAGCAGGAGGTTCATATGCTCGCGAAGCGCACTTCTCCCCGGGCAAGGGTTGAGATGCTGGAATCGCGCCGTCTGTTGTCAGCCGCCCCGCTGTCGACCGTGCACACGCATCCGACCCCCCCGACCGTTCTGGGCACGTATGACGGATCCTACGCCGCCACCAATGGGCAAACCGGGGAGATAACCATCACGTTTTCCTCGGAAGGTAAGACTGGCAAGCTCGGCGGCACGCTGAACGTGGTCGGGACGGGCACGCTCAACATCGCCGGGTTGGTCAATGTCAAGGATAAGATCTCCTTTCACGGATCTGTCAAGCATTTCTCGATTACCGCCAGCGGCTCGGTCGGCACCGACACGATCGCGGGCAAGTTCAGCGTGAGCGCAAAGCACGGCGGCCACGGCACGTTCAGCGCCACTCTCGTGACCGCGACCGTGTAGTGGGAAATGGGCAACTGTGGAATCCTTGACGCTCACGTGCGCAGCGTAGCGCCGAGTTCGGCGCGCGCCGCGTCGACCAGCGGCTGCACGGCGGCATCAACCTGATCGCCGGTAAGCGTTCCGCTCGGCGAGCGGAAAACGAGCGTCACCGTCACGCTCTTCTGGCCCTTTTCGAGCGGTTTGCCGCGGTACGTCGTCACGTATTCCAGATCCTCCAGCGCTTCGGGTTTGAGCCGGTGGATTAGCGACTCGACCTGCTCGTATGGCGTGCCTTCAGGAACGACCAGAGACAGATCGCGACGCACAGGGGGAAAACTCGGCAGGGGCTTTTGCTGCGGGACGCGCCGGGCGCCTTCGACCAGCGGAAGCAGTTCGAGCTCGGCGGCGGTGGGAATCTCGCGCAGGCCGAGCTTGTCAGCGACGGCGCGGTCGATCCTGCCCAGGTATCCGACCGGCTGGCCGCCCCACTCGATCCTGCCGCTGGCCGCCCTGGCGAATCCCGGCCGCGGCTCGGGAACTACGCGGACCGAACGATTCGGGTCGAGCCGGTTCAACATCAGCTCGACGACGCCGCGGACTTCCGAGAGGTCCGGACTTCCCACGAGGCCGACGCGGCGGCGCTCATCCAGCTTACCCCCCTCGGCGATAATGAAAGTCGAGCCAATCTCGAAGAGTCTGACGCCGCTGGTGCCGGCGTTTTCGTTGCGGCGGACCGACTCCAGCAGTCCGGGCAGCGTGCTTGGCCGCAACGACGCGTCGGCCTTGCGGACGGTACTCTGCGCCCGTGGCAGCGCGATCGCTTCGGGAGGTTTGAAATCCGCCGCCAGAAGATCGCTGACCCAGCCAAAGGTGATCGACTCGAAGTACCCGCCGCTCACCAGAACCGAGCGGATCGTCTCCATTACCGCCGCCTCGGGCTCCGGCGGCGCAAGACGGATGGAAATCTCGTCGCGCACGGGAATCTGGTCGTACCCGATCAGACGGGCCGCCTCTTCGATCAGATCGGCTTCGATGTTCAGGTCGAGCCGGTAGCTTGGAATCGTGACCTCGACGCGATCATCAACCCGAGTTGGCGAAAGATGGTCGCGCCGGAGAGCGTCCACGACCTGCTGGTCGGGGAATTGCACGCCCAGAAGCTTGTGCAGCCGATCGAGGCGAAGGGTCAGCTTCTTTGCGGCGTGGCCCGGCTCCCCGGCCGCCGCGGCCCCGGAGAGCAGCTCGCCGCCCGCGGTTTGAAGGATGAGCTGCGCCGCCCGCAGGCTCGCCCGCTCTGGAAGTAGCGGGTCGATTCCGCGCTCGAAGCGATACGAGCTGTCGCTCTTCATCGCCAATTGCCGCGCCGTCTTGCGAACGGAGAGCGGATCGAACCGCGCGGATTCGAGAAGGATGTTTCGCGTGGTCGGGGAGACCTCGCTGTCGACGCCGCCCATGACGCCGGCCAGCGCGATCGGCCGCGACGCATCGGCGATGACCAGCATTTCGGGCGATAGCGCCCGCTCGCGACCGTCGATGCTGGTGAGCTTCTCACCGGGTCGGGCCCGGCGGACGACGATCCTTCGATCGGCGAGCTTGTCGAAATCAAATGCGTGGAGCGGCTGGCCCAGCTCGAACATGACGTAGTTGGTGACGTCGACGACGTTGTTGATGGGGCGCAATCCGACGGCTTCGAGTCGCCGGGCGAGCCACGCCGGGCTGGGCCGGATGGTCACGTTGCGGATCACCCGCGCGATGTAATGTGGGCACAGGTCGGTCGCCTCGATCTCGACCGAGGTGGCCTTGGATGCAGGATCGGCAACGTGCTTCACTTCCGGTTCGGCGGTGCGCAGGTCTCGTCCGAGCAAAGCCGACAGCTCGCGGGCGACGCCCAGATGCGAAAGGCAGTCGCCGCGGTTGCTGGTGACTTCGACGTCGATAACGGTGTCGTCGCCGTGCGGCTCGATCGATTCGACCGGCAGTCCGCCGTTGGTCAGCGCATCGGCGGCCCGCTGCGCGTCCAACTCGCCCGGCAAAAAATCACTGAGCCATTCGAGGCTGATCTTCATTCGATTTCCAATTTACTAGAAGCAGCATTCACACGTTGCGGACGGCTTCCCTGTGGCACGGGCTTCCAGCCCGTGCTGAAGATCGTTGGTCGGCAGGGTACGTCTTTCTTCGCGTCCCACCGCCCGCACGGGCTGGAAGCCCGTGCCAACGGGAAGCCGCTGCCTGAAGCGCCAGTTCAGGCACACCGATATAACGGGGGGACAATGTATTTACATGCCCAACATCATGCAATCGCCAGCGGAATCAGTGAATTGACGGCACTTCGATCTCGAATCGTCTGGCCACGGGCGGGAAACAGGCGCTTTGGTCGCAAGCCTGGTACATCAGGCTAAACCGGAGTGTCGATCCAGGCTTGGGAGGCGGGGAAAAACGCGCCACGATCGTCACCTTGCTGCTGTAAACGCGGATGAGACGCTCGGCAAAGCCAAGCCGCTGTGCTTCGGCCGGTGGATATTCGAATGTCGCTCCGGTCTCGTCCACCGAGAGTGTTGTCGGAATGAGCGGAACATCATCGCCTCCCGGATCGTGGGCATTGATGTGAAAGCCGTCGAGAATAGTCAGGTGAAGATGAAGCTCGCCGGCACTAATCGCTTCGGCCTGAATCGAGACGACACCGGCGGCAATCTGCTCTGGCGTGGCCGGGCGATCGGTTTGGCCGCTCTCTTGCACCGCCGAGACGGTGAAGGGCTCGGCGCGGAGGAGGTAAAGCAGCGTCGCCTCGACCATGGAACTCATCGACTCCCCATGCTCGGCCATTTGCTGCGCGAAGGCCGCGAGCGTGGAGAGCGTTCCCTTGGGCTGATCGAGGCCGAGCAGGACCATGGCCGCCACGGCGTTGCCGCTGGGCAACGGGCTGTCCTGGGCGGTCTTCTGGCGGACGATCAGGTCGGGGGCGTCTTTTTCCGTGAAGAAGAACCCGCCGAGCTGATCGTCCACGAATTTCTGGAGCATCGTCACCGCCAGGCCGGCGGCGTACTGCTTCCATTTCGACTCACCCGTCGCGTCATATAGCGCCAGCATCGCCTGGGCGAAAAACGCATAGTCGTCGAGGAAACCGTTGTATTTCGGCTTGCCATCGCGGCTGGTGCGGTACAAGCTTCCGTCGGAACGGCGGTGATGCTGGAGCAAGAACTCAGCGCACCGCGTCGCGGCCTCGAGGTATCTGGGCTCGCCAAGCACGCGACCCCCGTGCGCCAGCGCCCGAATCATCAGGGCGTTCCAACTGGTCAGGATTTTCGTGTCCAGGAGCGGCTGCTTGCGCAAACGCCGAGCTTCGTAGAGTTTCTGGCGCATGGGCACGAGCCGCCGATCGAGCTGGTCGACAGTGACCTTCATCTCCCCCGCCACTTCGCGCATCGGCTTGGGGAGATAGAGGATGTTCTTGTCCGGCTGGCCCGACCCGTGATGCGGGTCGGCGAAGTTTGGCCCGCGATCGACGCCGTAAACTCCTGCGAAGAGCTTCGCGTCGTCGGCGCCAAGCAGTGATTCGATTTCGGTCGACGTCCAGAGGTATGAGAGCCCCTCCTGTGCGTCCACCTCGGCGTCGAACGCGGTGTAAAACGCCCCCTGCGGCGAGGTCATCTCCCGCAGCACGAAATCGAAGATGCCCCGGGCCACTTGCGCGTCGCGGGCCTCGCCCGCCTGGCGGTGCGACTCGGCGTAAATCAAGCCGAGCATCGCGTTGTCGTAGAGCATGATCTCAAAGTGCGGCACGAGCCACTTGGCGTCGGTCGAATAGCGGTGGAAGCCGCCGCCCAGGTGGTCGCGAATGCCGCCGTCGGCCATCGCATCGAGGGTATGGCGCAGCTGCGATCGAATTTGAGATTTCAGATCTGAGGTTTCAGGACGGGCGGGCGAATCCAGGAAAGCGAGCAACAATTCGAGCAGCGTCTGGCGGGGGAACTTCGGCGCTCCTCCGAAGCCACCGAACCGCGGCTCGTAATCCGAGATCGACCGTTCCACGGTCTGGTCGACAATCGGCAGGTCCACCTTCAGCGGCTTTTCGGGCGCCGGCGGCTGTGCCAGCCGCTCGAGAATGCCGACGATCTGCCCGCTGGTTTTCACCACTTCGTCGGCACGGGTGCGATAGGTTTCCTCCAGCGCCCGCAGATAGCCGACGAACCGATCCGGCGGAAAGTAAGTGCCCCCATAAAATGGCCGCAGCTCCGGCGTCAGCCACACGCTCATCGGCCAGCCGCCATGACGCGTGATCAGTTGCACCGCCATCATGTAAAGCTGATCGACGTCCGGTCGCTCTTCCCGGTCGACCTTGATGTTGACGTAGAGCCGGTTCATCTCGGCGGCGATGGCTTGATTCTCGAAGCATTGCCGCTCCATCACGTGGCACCAGTAGCAGGTCGAATAACCGACTGACAGAAAGATCGGCTTGTTCTGCTTCCGCGCCGCCTCAAACGCATCCGGGCCCCAGGCGTACCAGTCCACCGGATTGTGGGCATGCTGAAGCAAGTACGGCGAGGACTCGTGTACCAGCCGGTTCGTGTGCGAATTTGATGCAGGATTATTCAAGCGAGGCTCCCGATGATTCGGCAATGATACGATGGCTGGCGGTTGCGAACGATGCGCAAATCCACCCGAGCATTTCGCAGGAATTTAAGAATTTATCCTTTGCATCCGACGGCCCCGGGCGATAGTCTCCCCGTCGGAGGAGAGTGCATGAGCAGTATGAGGCGTCTTTTTGCGGCGGCAGCCGGTTTTTTCATTGCATTCACAGGGATGGTGCGCGCCGAAATACAGCCGGTCCTCGTTAGCCCCGTCGTTCCCAGCGGGCCCAACTTCGCATTCAACTATCGTGCGGACCTCAGCGGCGATTCGCGCCTCGACCCAGCCGCCTCCAACGGCATCACCACCGTCGGCCCGGGCGGCACGCTGATTCAGACCAACCCGCCCGGCACGTTTTTCACCATCTACGACATCCCGGGCTTGCAATCGGTGGTGGTAAGCGCCCCTGGATGGGCCGCCACCGTACAAGCGCTCGGCATCACTCCGTCCAACATCAACGCTTCGTTCGACTCGCCGACCCTCGTCAACGTCACGTTCTCATACACCGGCCCGGTCGTCGCGGGTCCGGTTTCATTGACGGGTTTTCAGATCGTCTCCAGCTTCAGCGGCGTCAACGCAAACGGCGCGTTCAGCGACCAGTTCACCAATAACACCGGCGCCTCGAGCGGTCTGACCGGCCAGTCGGTGGGCGCGGTTGCCATTCCCACCCCCGAGCCGGCCGGCATGGGACTTTTGGCCCTCGGAGCCGCCGGGCTTTTCGCCCGACGCCGTTCGTAACCCGCCCTCACGGCGGCGTGACTTCCGGATGGCTTTTTCCTGCGGCCGGATCTGACGCACACTCCGGCGCGGTGAATTGCCCCTTCGACACATATAGGATTGTCGCGCTGGTATCCTTTATTGGACGGTGCGAGCTTGTTGACGACCCAACCGCCGGCGATCGAACAACGCCACTCCTACACAACCGCCGCGACGCTTTTCCTGGCCCCAGCGGTCGGGGCGGTACTGTGGTGGTGGCTGATCCGGACGCAGGGTCAGGACCTTCACACGCTCAATGACGGACCGGCGCATTGGAGCGGACTGGCCGTGGCGCTGGCCATCTGTCTGATCCCCCCTCTTCGCAGGCGCATTGCCCGGGTCATCGAGCAGCTGCGCCAGGCGTCACCCCGTGCCGTTCGCATCATGACCGTGGTCGTGTTTGTGAGTGTGCCGACTTATCTGATGCTCACGGCATTCCGGCAGTACCGCGACCTGTTTCCCAGGTGGCACGACCAGCAAATGCTGCTGGTACAGGCGCAGATGCTGGCCCGCGGCCGGCTGTGGATGCCGCAGCATCCGTGTGCCGATTTCTTTGAGACGTTCTACATGTTCGTCAAACCGCTCTACGCGCCGATCTACTTTCCCGGCGGGGCGATGTTCTTCGTGCCGACCGTATGGCTGCATCTGCCGGTCTGGCTCCAGCCGCTGCTGCTGTCCGGGGCGCTGGCGGCGCTGCTTTTCCGCATTGTTTCCGAGTTGATCGACCCGGCAGCAGCATTGCTCGCGGCGGCCTATCTGACATCGCTCTGGGTCTTCCGCCTGTTGTCGCTCTGGGAAATGTCGCACACTGTCTTCCTCTTGCTGGCGCTGTGGGCGATCTGGTCGTGGATGCGCTGGCGGAAGCGCTCGGTGGAGCGAAACGGAGACGTGGAGCGAAACGTCGGCTTGGCCTGGGCGGCGTCGATCGGCGTCGCCATGGGCTGGGCGGCGATTACGCGGCCGCTCGATGCCGTCGCCTACGCCCTGCCGCTGGCAGTTGCGCTGTTGTGGGACCTGCGACGCGATCGGTGGGGAAAGCGATTGGCAACGGCGGCGATCATTCTTGTTGCAGCCGCACCGTTTCTCACGATTCAACTCATCTTCGATCGAAAGCTGACCGGCCGGTGGCTCCAGACGCCGTTCCAGCATTACTATGTCGACGTCGAGTTCACCGGTCTCTCTCCGACCGGCAGCATGCCAGCGCCCGACGCCCATGCGACTTCGCACCTCCCGCAAAAGCAGTTGTTCGCCAGGCTCTTTGTCCTGCCGACCGAGCGGGAGTTCGCCGCGCAATCGCTGGGCGGGCGCTTGAGCCGGCGTGCGGGGCGGGTCGGTGTGGTCACGATCCCCAGCGGCCTGCTCCTTCTGCTGCTCCCCGCCGGCCTAATGGCGATGCGCGATCCGCGCCGGCTGGTTGTTTTTACTCCCGTCATCATTTTTACGGTATTATATGCGTTTTATCCCCTGATGCTGGATCACTATTGCCTCACGGTCGCGCCCGGGGTCATTCTCTGTGTCCTGCTGGGGAGCAATACGGTGGCTACCTCTTTCCCCCTCTCCCTCCGGGAGAGGGTTGGGGTGAGGGCCGTGGGCAAGGCGCCTGTCATTTCCCCTCACCCCGACCCTCTCCCGAAGGGAGAGGGGGATGCCATGCCGCCACGTCGCCGCTTCGTCTCCACGTTCCTGTCGTTGGCGATCCTATCGCTTCTGCTCACGTCACTTCCGGAGTTTCAGAGATGGTTCACGGATTCACCCGAGGCGGGGCAGGACGACTCATCCTGGCCGGCGGTGACTTTCAACTACGAGGTCCTCCCCGAGCAGGTCAAACAACCGGCCCTGGTGCTCTATCGCTACTGGAAGCTGACGCCCGGCGAGGTCCGCAACTTCAATGACGAGCCGGTCTACAACGTCGACGCGGCGTGGCCCGACTTCGCCCCGATCATCCGCGCCCACGACCTGGGCGACCGCGACACCGAAATCATCGACTATTACGCCGCCCATCAGCCCGACCGCAACGTCTACATCGTGGATCGCAAGGATCTGGAGCAGGGGATTCACCATCTCGGGACGGCCGGCGAACTTGCCCGGCGCCTTGGCGCCGGCGAAGCCATTGGCAAAATCCTTCCACCGCCATAGTGTCAGTCGCCGCTGCGGTGTCCGATAACGCCCCCGCTCGTGCCGCAACCTGCAAACCCATCGAGCGATAACCCTGCCCGCCCCACTGTTCGCCGGGCGCTTTTTCTTTGACTTAAACCGACGGTATCGATAACTTCGGCCACTGCCGGCGCCTTGGAGTTGAGGACCCTCTGCCAGGCAGTCTGGGGTCTTTTGTGTGGTGAAAGGAGTCGTCGCCGGATTCCCGCTTGTTTTTCCCGGCGATCAACGGGACGCGTGCGACTGATCCTCGCAACCGGCGCCGCCGAGGCGCTGCGGTCCCAAAGTAAAGGTCGCGGCCGACGCCCCCGCCACGGACCGGTGCGGCGCCGCAGCAGCCAGGAGTTAGCACCTATGGCCCGTCGTCGTCCCAATCGCGCAGCCTCATCCGAAAAATCCAATTGTTCCAGCCGCTACGGGGTGGAATTCCTCGAACCGAGAACGTATTTCGTCGTACTCCACGGGGGCGACGTCTTCGAGTTCTGGGCCGACAACACCCACCTCGAGCGCGTCGTGGTCGAGGGAAACACCACGGTCGAACTCATCGGCTCCCACATCAGCAACATTGTGGGCTCGCCTCCCAATCTCCCGATACAATTGAGCACGATGGACGGCATCATCGTCGCCGGCCCCGATGACAACAATCCCACCATTGACGGGGAATTCGGGACCATCGTTGGGATGGGGCTGCCCCCCCAGGCATTACCAGGAGGCGGCAACACCAGCACCGTGCAGTTCTTCGACGACATCTATTTCATGTACGTCAGCCAGGCCGACCTCACCTCGCGTATCGCCGTCTCCGGCGTTCCCGATCTGATGACGCCGCAAAACGCGCGGGTGATGCAGCCTTACACCGGCGCGGTGACTCTGCTGGTCGGACCGGCAGCGGGCGGAACTCCAATCAGCGTCTCGGTCAACAATACGGGCACCGCCCTCCTGGGCGCCCGTGCTGTTCCCCCGATGGGCGCGACCAACGGTTTTCCGACCAACGAGCCGATCATCGGCCCTCAGTCGATTGTCGGTATCGGCACCGCGACGATCCCCGCCAACGTCACGTCCGTCAGCGCCGGACTGCTCGTCGCCCCGGGCAACAACCTGGGTCAATTCCTCTGGGGTGGGACGGTCATGGGGACGGTCAACATTCACGGCTCGATCCAGCTCTTTTACGCCGGCTGGCTCCTGACCGGAGAAGCCAGGGGGAGCATCGCCGGGCCCGCAACCCTCACCGACAATTTCAACGTGGACGGCGACATTCAAAACCTGCTCACCAACGGCTCGATCGGCACCAACACCGACAGTGGCCTCACCGATCTGGGCGCGCCCACCTACCTCACCGATTTCAATATGCACGTCGGTGGACGGGCCGGAATGATCAAGTCGCTCGATTCCTTCGTCGGCAGCGTCGATGTGACCAACAATCCGACGGCGCCCAACATCGACGGTGCGCCGGTGGTCCAGCTCGATCTGCGTGCCGTCGGGGATCCCTGGGACGCGCCGGGCATCGCCGGAAACGTGGCCGTCGATCCCGCTGGAAACGTCGGCGCCACCTTCGGCGGGGACCCGCTCGTCAACGACACCACCTTCGCCGGGGCCCAGTTCCTGGGAACCATTGACGCCAATGGAAACATGCAGGTCCTGGGCGAGACCCAGTCAATCACCCCCACCGGCAACAAACCGGTCGACTATTACGCCGTCGGGCTCCTCGCCGGCCAGACCATCACCGTGCAGGCGACCAGCAATGGTGGTTTCGTCAATGGTGTCGTGTCCGGCCTCGTCTCGCTCGGTGTATTCGATTCCGAGCAGCGCCTCATCTCGACCGACTACAACTCCGCGGACCTGACCGCGACCAACGGGCAACCATTCCAATTCACTGCGCAGTTGCCGGGAATCTACTACGTCGCTGTGACGACTTCTTTGAACAACTCGTTCAACAGCGGTTTTCCCGCCGGTGCGACCAACACCGCCCCGTACACGCTGTTCATCCACAACCTTGGAAACATCGGTCTGGGCGGCCTGGTGGCGGCGACCAATATCCTGGACCTGGGGGCAGCCAGCGATCCAGGCACTGCGGTGACGGGGGGTGTTCAGGTCGCCATGGGAGACCTGGCCGCCGCTTCCGCCGGGGGCATCATTATTTCCGACCACGTGAGCGATTCGTACGTAGTCGACAACGGGAACCTGCGTGCAGTGGAAGGCGCCTCTCTGGGAAATGGCACGGGACCGGCTGGCAGCAATACGGCCGGCGGCATCGCCGCTGGAAGCTTCTCGTTTAGCGAAGGACCCAGCGGCAGCGTGCCCAACGGAACCGTCGGCATGCTCCGGGCCACCAGCACCGCCAACGGAACCGGGCAGGGCGCCACCGGCGTCCTGCTCTGGAACGGCTTTTTTGACCTCGGTGGTGGTCCGACACTCACACCTGCTGAAGCAGCGCCCTTCACAATCGGCGGCGACTACCAGATGGTTGATGCCGCCAATTTCTTCTACGGCGACCTC
>Ga0210396_10001814_pt1 | contig 22338 bp, 22 predicted proteins | sample IncBWH17OmetaG_FD_155466 | JGI IMG/M metagenome (GOLD analysis project Ga0210396, IMG submission 155466) | Forest soil microbial communities from Barre Woods Harvard Forest LTER site, Petersham, Massachusetts, United States - Inc-BW-H-17-O ... | reverse complement strand
GAGCCATCTGCCCCCTCCACCTGGCGCGTCGAACTCGTTCCTCTCGGTCTTCTCGTCGCCCTCTATATCGTGATGGCCGTCACCGCGGAGCACCTGTGGGCCCGCGAGCGCTTTGAAGGCGCGGCCCCCGCTGCTCTGCATGTCGAAGTGGTTGCGCAGCAGTTCCAGTGGTACTTCCACTATCCCGGTACCGATGCCGCCTACGGAACCAGCCAGCCGCAACTCGTGAACGCAGCGCTCGGCAATCCCATCGGCCTTGACCCCGCCGACCGGCGCGGCAAAGATGACATCGTTGCAAGCGAACTGGTCCTGCCCCTCAATCGCGAGGTCGATCTGCAACTGCGCTCGCTCGACGTCATCCACGGCTTCTTCGTACCCGAAATGCGCTTGAAACAAAACGCCGTGCCCGGCGCCACGCTGCACGTCCACTTCACGCCCATTCGCGAGGGCATCTATCCCATTCTCTGCTCGCAGGTCTGCGGATCGGGCCACGCACGCATGCAGGCGCGCATGCGAGTCCTTTCGCAATCCGCTTATGATGCATGGCTCGCCTCCCGTGCGAAGCGGGCTGCACAATGAAAGTGCAATGAAAGACCTCCGGGCCGCCGGCCGCACTCGTCCATCGCTTCTGCAGCGCATCTTCACCACAGACGACCGCGCCCTCGGCATCCACTATCTCCTGCTCTCGCTCATCGCCGTCGCCGCCGGCACGCTGCTCTCGCTCGCCATGCGCACTCAGCTCGCATGGCCCGGGATTCACTGGCCCTTCCACGGCCCGATGCTGCCCGAGGAATATCTCTCGCTGGTTACCATGCACGGCACCCTGATGGTCTTCTTCGTGCTGACCACGGCGCCGCAAAGTGGCTTCGCCAATCTCGTTCTTCCTGCGCAGATCGGCGCGCGCGGGATGGCGCTGCCTTGGCTCAACGCCCTCGGTTTCTGGATCGTCGCCCTCGCCCTCGCCGTTCTGCTCTCGGCCTTCCTGCTCCCCGCTGGCGGCCCCATCTCCGGCTGGACCAGTTACCCGCCCTACAGCGCCGTCCCCTCTGCAGGTCCCGGCCAGGGCGGCGGCATGGACTGCTGGCTTATCAGCATCGGCCTCTTCTGCATTGGCTCCTGGTTCAGCGCAGTCAACGTACTCGTCACCATCCTCACCGAGCGGGCCCACGGTATGACGCTCGGCCGCATGCCGCTCACCGTCTGGTCGTGGTTCGTCAGCTCCGTCCTCATCCTGCTCGCCTTCACCGTGCTCTTCGCCGCGCTGGTGCTTCTCTTCTGCGACCGCCATCTCGGCACGGCGTTCTTCATACCGCAGGGCGACTGGATCAGCGGCCAGGTGGTCGGACACGCTGACGGCTCACCGTTGCTCTGGCTGCACCTCTTCTGGTTCTTCGGCCATCCCGAGGTCTACATCGCCATCCTCCCCGGTATGGGACTCGTCTCGGGCCTCATCGCCAACTTCAGCCGCCGACCCATCGTCGGCTATCGCATGATGGCCGCCGCTACCGTGCTGATCGGGCTGCTTGGCTTCGTCGTCTGGGGCCATCACATGTTCGTCAGCGGCATGAATCCCTACGCCGGCAGCGCCTTCGCGCTCACCACCATGGCCATCGCCATTCCCTCCACGGCCGAAGTCTTTAGTTGGCTTGGAACCCTCTGGGGAGGCGGCCTGCGCCGCACCACCCCCATGCTCTTCGCACTCGGCTTCCTCTCACTCTTCATTGCCGGCGGCGTCACCGGCCCCATCCTCGCCCTGCCCGCGCTGGACCAGTACCTCCACAACACCTTCTTTGTCGTAGCGCACTTCCACCTCATCATGGCGATGGCCGGGGCGTTTTCCATCTTTGCCGGCATCTACTACTGGTTCCCGCTCATGACCGGCCGCCTTATGAGCGAGCGCCTCGGCCGCTGGCATTTCTGGCTCTCGCTCATCGGTGCATATGGCACTTTCTTTCCCATGCATATGGAGGGCCTGGCCGGCCGGCCCCGCCACTATGCCCAGGTCACCGGCAGCACCTCCTCGCTCGCATCGCTCCTCCCCATGGAGCGCGGCGTCACCTGGGCAGCCTTCGTCCTCGGGGCCGCGCAAATTCTTTTCCTCATCAACATCTTCTGGAGCGCGCGGCGCGACATGCCCGCCGGCGACAATCCCTGGCAAGCCACCACGCTCGAATGGCAGCCCGGCCTCCTGCCCGTACGCGTCGAGCGCGGCCCCTACGAGTACCGCTCTGGGCCGCCTGAAGCAGACTTCATTCCACAGTGGGAGAGAGCATCCCAACAGGAGTAAAGTATGCTGTTAGCGCAACGGAGCCCTCCTATGCCCGCCACCTTTACTCCTCGGTCGGTTGTTGACGTCGATCGCGAAAGAAAAGATCCGGGATTTGGCGGTCGGCCACCCGTAGATCGCCGCCCTACGGGCGGTGGCGGCGGCGACGAAAACTGGGATCACCATCGCCACGGCCGCGGCCCGCGCGCCCTACTTACGCGCTATCGCATGGGCATCTTCTCCGCTCTCGCCGGCGACCTCATGTTCTTCATGGCGCTCGTCACCGCCTTTTTCTTCCGCCAGTCCTCCGGACACTTCGACGGTCACGGCGCCTACATCCTCGACTGGCATCCGCTCACCATCCCGCCCATCCTCTACCTCAACACCGCCATCCTCCTCCTCTCCTCTCTCACCATGGAGATGGCACGCCGCCAGCTCTTTCACGAACTCGATGTGATGGAAGAGTGGCTTGGCATGGGGCGTCCGGCCGCGCGCCGCGCCGCTCCCTGGCTCGCCGCTACCATCGCTCTTGGCGTTGTCTTCCTCGTAGGTCAGTGGATGGCCTGGAATGACCTCGCCTCTCAGGGCTTCTTCTTCGCCTCGAACCCGAGCAGCCACTTCTTCTACCTCATCACCGGTGCGCATGGCGCCCACTTGGTGCTCGGCATCCTCGCGCTGGTCGCCGCGCTCGCCGCCCTTACCATGCTCCACCGCATGGAGCTGCGCCAGATCTTCGTCGACTGCACCGCCTGGTACTGGCACTCTATGGGCATCTTCTGGATCTTCCTCTTCGGGCTGCTTGTCTTCTTCCAGTAGGTGGGCGCGCATGCGTCGCATCGGCTTCTCGCGCAAACACATCAGACGCCTTTGTCTCGGGACCCTGTTCTTCGCCTGCATGCTCGCCGCTCACGCGCAAGGCTGCAGCATGTGCCGCGACACCACCGCCGGCTCTGCTCCACAGATACGCTCCGGTCTCCGCCGAGCCATCCCCGTACTTGCCATTCCCGCCATTGCGCTCTTCGTCGGCTTCTTCGCGCTGGCCCGGCGAAGCGACGCGTGGCATAACTCCGACTCCGAGCTCCCTCACTCGTCCGCGGCCAACCGCCCCGGCAATGGAGTACTTTGAGGTCATGAGCCTGCGCATGCGACAAAGGCCCCGCCACGGCTACAACTTCGACTTCTCCCATCCCTGCCCCGAATGCAGTTACGTCATTCCCATCGAGGATCAGGAACTCACCGGCTTTTCAAAAATGCGCTGCCCGAAGTGCCGAAAAGAATTCACCACCGAGCGGAACGGGCCATCCATCGCTCTTCGTTCCCTCGAGACCGAAAGACAGCAATCGCAAAAAGACAAATCCTGATCTGCGGCGCGGCTCCGTCATCGCGCCGACTCTCCCAGCAAGGCCGCCATCATGCGCTTATCCGCCGACACGAGGGAACCAATCTCCGCGCCGGCCGCCACCAGCAGATCCACGACCTCGTAAAAGCGCGTCTCCTGTTGCGACCCGTCGTGATGGCCGAATCCATAGACCGCCCAACTAACGGGTGTTCCGCCATAGCGTGTCTCCTGCGCATTCACATCCGCGCCGCGCGCCAGCAGCATCCCCACAATCTCAGGCTGTCCACAGAGAGCGGCCCAGTGCAACGGTGTCACGCTATCTGTGCGCGACGTTGCATCTGCGCGCACACCATGCGCTAGCAAAAACTCCACCACCGCCACGCGTCCGAATTCGCAGGCCCAACCAAACCCATCCGCAAGTTGCTGCGCCGTAGCCGGCGGCCGCAGTTCGCCATCCTCCGTGATCAACTCCCTGACGCGATCGACCGCGCCCACACCTGCCGCCCCTTCCAGATCCAGCCGCGCGCCTCTGCTCGCCAGGAACTCCGCCGCTTGTCCCCGCCCGTTGCGCAGGCACACGACCACATCGCTGCTCTTTCCTACGTTAATCGTGGCGCCATAATCCAGCAGCAGCTCCATCAGCGCCCGCTGCACTCCAGCCCGCTCCGGATGAAAACTCGTTGCCGTCAGCATCAGCGTGGTCGATCGTCCACCGTACGCATCCGACTCCGCATTCACCTCCGCGCCGGCATCCAGCAACATCCGCGCCACCGCCACAATGTTCGACGGAGTCCTCTGCCGGTAATCCTCCACCCCATTCGCCGAGCAGTAATGCAGCAACATCGACCGATGCTCTCGCAGCGAGCGAGCCTTCACCAGCGATGGGTCCTGCAGCAACAGCGCCCCCAGCGTTCGTTCGTCTCCCGCGACAATCGCCTCCGCCGCAGCTTCAAAATTCGTAACTGAAGATTTGGCACTCTCAAGCGCGCGCACATGCTCGGCAAACTTCGGCCAGCTCGGAAATCCGTGTTCGCGCGCCAAAAAGAAGTGTGCGTCGGCGAGCAACAGCAGCTCCGCCCCTCGCTTCTTCCGCAGCGCAAGCCAGCGGCTCGTGATAGCGTCCGCCTGGTGCGCCAGGACGCCTGCGACGCCATCGTCATCTCGCCAGTAACCGCACAGACGGGCATTCGCTTTCAGCCAGCGCAGCGTCCACGCCCGCACCGCATCCGAAACAGCGTCCTCCGCAGCTGGCGCCGCAGATGCGCGCAGCAACTCCTTGGCTAGCTTTTTGTAGTGGTCGAGGTCAGGACGAGGCGGCAGCGGAATCGCGTTAGACATACGAATCTCCTTTCACGCATGCCCGGAGTCCGCGCCCATCAGGCAGAAAGAAAATTCGCTATCGATCTAGGAACATCGGTGGGTGGGCACGGCCCTTTCCGCGGACTGGATGCGCCCCTCGCGCTGCAGACGTTGTATCACGGAGAGGTACGAAAAATCCTCGTTCTGAGCGAAGTTGGTAGCTTGTTCAAAACGCAGCGGGAAACCTCAGCTTTTACATGAAATAACGTCGGTATTGTTAAGCTTTTTAACAAGTTATGCTGGCGATAATAGCACCAAGCATCGCAAACTGGCGCTCCCCGCGCAACTACTGCCCGGTCTCGATAAAGTGGTCCTTCGCGACCACGCTGTACTGCGCCGCCTTCGGGTCGGCAATCTTGTACATTGTCCCGTCGGCCGTCTTCCCGTGGATGGTCAGGATGACGTAGTTGAACACCGGGAAGCCGGGGTCGCGGTACTTGTCCTGCGGCCCGCGCACAAAGACCGGGTACGGCGCCGCTCCCCCGCCCCCGCTGATGATGTGCGTGATGCCATTGAATTCAAAACGCTCGTAGTTGTGGATGTGCCCGTATACCGCGATGAACTTCTGTCGTGAAGTCTGCGCGCGCGTCTCAAGATAGCGTCGCAGTGCTACAGACTCAGGCGCTGGAATGTTGGCAATGAACTCGCTCTGCGTGTCAGCGATCAGCGGGACATGCATCTGCAGGATGACGAAATCCGCCTGCTGCGGAATGTGATCCAGTTGCGCCCGCAGCCAGTCTGACTGCTGCCCCGTCGGCCACATCGGCTCGGTCGAGTTCAGATTCACGATGAACACATTCCCCAGCAGCACCGAGTAGAAGCCGTTGCCCATCAGATGCGGAAATGCGGCAGCCCAGTTCACCTGCCCCGGCCGCGGATCAGAGCGCAACTCGTGGTTCCCGATCGTCGGATACACCCGCGTTCCTCGGGCCCACGAAGATGCCTCGCGTTCAAAAACCGCCCAGTCCCGCGGATCGCTTCCATGAAAGGGAATGTCGCCGGTAATCAGCATCGCGTCCGTGTGCTCAGTTCCGACTTTTTCTGCCAGCCACTTCCGCGCCCGGGGATTGGTGGCCCGCGTATTCGATGGGTTCGTGAACCGCATGTCTCCGTAAACCAGAATGCGCAGTTCTTGCTGCGGGCTAACTCCCGGGACGACGAAGGTCGGCTGGTCAGGATGATCGAGCGCGCTGATTTGAGCGTGCCCCGGCACACCAAAGGGCAAAAGAGACGCGAAGACCGCCAGCGCAAGTGCGATCTTCAGCCATCGCGGCCGCGTGTACGTCCTGCTCACATTCCTCCGCCGACGAAGTGGACGATCTCAAACCGGTCCCCGCCGAGGACGCGAGTGGCTGCCCACTCGCTCCGGCGCACGATCTCGCCGTTCCGTTCCACGGCGATGCGGTCTGCCTTGATCTCCAGCACCGCGATCAGGCCGTCCACAGTGGCCTCTTGCGGATCAAGGCCTACCTCGCGCGGCTTTCCGTTGAGGACGATCTCCATGCCCCGAGAGTATCAGCCGTCCTCCACAGCAAGAGCCTGCCGTCAGGCCTTCGACCCGCCAAAGAGACGGCTAACTACACGATGGTAGAGCGAAGGCATCACCGGGCAGGCGAAGTAGACCTCGCGATTGGCGGCCATCAGCACTCGCAGCGCTTCCACGCGCGGATCAGAGCGCCCGACGGATGACAACATCCCACCCTCGTGCACGTATTCGTCTGCCAGATATTCAATCGCGTGCCCCAGCACTTCCAGGGCAAACCCGGCCTCCGGTGTCGTGCGCCGGCGCACCGAACGCGCCCCCACGCCCGTCGGGAGCGCATGCACCTCCGTACGCACCGCAGCTGGTTGTTGGGGATAGATGGCGCCCGCCGCGCGACCGGCTATGGGCAATACTTTGGGATTGGGAAGAGCAGGTGTGGCCATAAGGAGCCTCCGCGAAATCTTTCGTTTTGCCACCATATCGGCAGCTCCTGGGTGACGATAAGAAATTGTCTTCCTTTTTTCTTCGCCAATTCCGTTACGGGAAGGGCCATGCCGAATCGGGAATATCTGCAATTCCCAAGATCCGCAGGTCGGCATCTCGGAAGATCGCTTTCACTGGAAATAGGTCACTTAACCGCGCTTGCTTGACTGAGTTGCAACGTCACCCTAATCTCGAAGCAGACGCCGCGCGGTGCAGGATACGGCCTCCCCGAGTAAGGACCGCATGCAGACACCACATTACTTCTGGAATTACCTTCCCCTCCTCCTGCAGATCCTGGTGGCGGTCGGGTTGGGAACAGGCATGGTCGCCGGTTCCTTCCTCATCGGCAAGCATCGCCGCACCATCGCCAAGCTGGAGACCTATGAGTGCGGGATCGTCGCTGAAGGCGACGCACGTGGCCGGTTTTCGGTCCGCTTCTACCTGGTGGCGATGCTCTTTATCCTGTTTGATGTGGAGGTCGTCTTCCTCCTGCCCTGGGCGGTGATCTATACCCACCTCAAGGACATCACAGGCTCGCGCTACTTCGGTTTTTGGGAGATGGTGGTTTACCTCGGCTTCGTGTTCGTGGGCTTTTTCTACATCCTGAAAAAGGGTGTACTCGACTGGGCCGCTGATCGGGGGGATCTCTAGCTCATGCAGGATGCGTATGACAAAGCCGCGGTCCTCGCCGAACACGGCGCGAACCCTGCGATTGGAGCCATCGGGAAGTCACTGCCCGACGCTCTGCTCGATGCCAAGTTCGACCGCGGCGAACTCACTCTCAAGATCGCGCGCGAGCACATTCGTGCTGCAGCAGCGCTGGTACAGAAGTCCGGCTACAACTTCCTCGAAGATGTGACCTGTGTGGACTATCACCCTGGGGAGCCGCGCTTCCAGGTCATCTATCACATCGTCTCGCACGGTCTGAAGGCGCGGGTGCGCTTAGCCGTTCCCGTGGAAAGTCTCGATGCGGAGGTCGACAGCATCACCCCCGTCTGGCCGTCGGCTGACTTCTATGAGCGCGAGGTCTTCGACCTCTTCGGTATCCGATTCGGCGGCCATCCCAACCTGCGCCGCATCATGCTGCCGGATGAATGGGAAGGCCATCCCCTGCGCAAGGATTATCCGGTGGAGGGCTACCGCTGATGGCAACAACACCCGAACCCCCGATCGCTGATTCCGCCATCACCGAAGGCGGCGTTGAGGCTCCGTATCCCGACAAGCCCACGCCGGTGATGCCGTACGCGGCGGACTTCGCTATCGCGCCGCTGCTTGAGCCGCGCCTCGTAGAAGGTGCGCGTGACCGTACCATGATCCTGAACATGGGCCCGCAGCACCCATCCACGCATGGCGTGCTGCGACTGGTGCTTGAGATCGATGGCGAGACCGTACTCCGCGTAGTGCCCGACATCGGCTTTCTCCACACCGGCATCGAGAAGACCTGCGAGGCAAAGTTCTATCAGCAGGTTGTGCCGATGACCGATCGCATCGACTACCTCAGTCCGATGTCGAACAACCTCTGCTACGTTCTGGCGGTTGAAAAGCTGCTGCAACTCGAGATGCCGCCGCGCGCACAGTATCTGCGTGTGCTGCTCAACGAGCTGACCCGCCTCCAGTCGCATCTGGTGTGGCTGGGCACGCACGCCATGGACATCGGCGCGCTCACCGTGTTTCTCTACTGCTTTCGCGAGCGCGAGGAGCTGCTCAAGATCTTCGAACACGTCTCCGGCCAGCGCATGATGGGTTCATACTTCCGCGTAGGTGGCGTCTCCATGGAGCCGCCGGTGGACTTCTACGAGCGGGTGCAGCAACTGCTCAACATCATGCCCTCGAAGATCGACGAATACCAGAATCTGCTCACCGGCAACCCGATCTGGATCAGCCGGACAAAGGGCGTCGGTCACCTGTCTGCGGAAGACGCCATCGCCCTTGGCGTCACGGGGCCGCCATTGCGCGCGAGCGGCGTCGACTGGGATCTGCGTCGCGACATGCCCTACTCCGGCTATGAGAAGTTTCAATTCAAAGTGCCGATCTCGAACGACTGCGACGTATGGGCCCGCTATGTCATTCGCATGGAGGAGATGCGCGAATCGGTAAAGATCTGCCAGCAGGCGCTCGATGGCATGCCCGAAGGCCCCATCAAGGCCGACGCACCCAAAGTCGTCCTGCCCGACCGGGAGGTGATGAAGACTCAGATGGAGTCGCTCATCTACCACTTCAAGATCGTCACGGAAGGTTTCGCTGTTCCGGCAGGCGAGGTCTACCAGGCCATAGAATCGCCGCGCGGCGAGATGGGCTACTACGTCGTCTCCGATGGCACGGCCAAACCCTACCGCGTTCACATGCGCAACCCATCCTTTGCCACTCTGCAGGCGGTCGACAAGATGTGCGCCGGACGTCTGCTCGCCGACGTGGTTGCGGTGATCGGCTCGATCGACATCGTACTGGGAGAGATCGACCGGTGAGCACAACTGCCGTGAGCGGAGAGATCGATCCCCGGGTATCGCGGGAGCTGTGGAGTTCATTCGTCTCGCTCATTCGCTCCTACACGGCAGCGCACGGGCTGAACGGAACACGGCAGGCGGTATTGGAAGTCAGCGAAGACCATCTGCTCGTCCGTGCAGGTGAGCGCCTTCTCGCAGTCCGCTTCGACGGCGAGCGTGGCAGCTTCGCCCGCGAGTCGGGACCGGCAACGGAGTTCACGCTCGACGAGCACGGGCGTCTGACCCTGAGTGGGTCCGACGGACCCGGGAATCCAGAGGAAATGGACATGGTGGCAGAGCGGCTGGCGCGGGAGATCATGCGATGAGCGCAACACCCAACACAATCTTTTCTCCGGAGCTGGCGGCGCGCTTTGACAAGCTGGTGACGCTCTACCCGGCGCGGCGTTCGGCGCTCATCCCCATGCTGCTCTACGCGCAGGATGAGGTCGGCGCTGTCACCGATGCCGTCATCGCGGAGATAGCGCAACGCGTCGGCATCACCGAGCTCGACGTTCGCAACGTCATCAGCTACTACTCGCTGCTGCACACCAAGCCACACGGCAAGTTCCATGTTCAGGTCTGCACCAACATCTCCTGCATGCTGCGCGGCGGCAACGAGATGCTTCAACACTGCAAAGAGAAGCTCGGCATCGGCAACAAGGAGACCACGCCGGACGGCGTCTTCTCGCTCGAAGAGGTGGAATGCATCGGCGTCTGCTGCTGGGCACCCGCCGTGCAGGTGAACTACGACTTCCACGACAACCTGACCAACGAGAAGATGGACGCCGTGCTCGAAAGCTACCGGCAGAAGGCGAGTGGTCGCTAAATGCCTGAGCTCGTCTCCCATCCGGAAGAAGTCAAGGTCATCTCCCGCCGCTGGGGTCAGGGCGCGGTCGACATCGACAGGTACATCGAGCTCGGTGGCTACGCGGCCCTGCGCAAGTGCATCGAACAGGGCCCTGAGTGGGTCATCAATGAGATGAAGGCCTCCGGTCTTCGCGGCCGCGGCGGCGCCGGCTTCTCTACCGGCATGAAGTGGTCCTTTGTGCCCAAGCAGAGCGAGAAGCCCAAGTACGTCCTCGTCAACGGCGACGAAAGCGAGCCCGGTACCTGCAAGGACCACCTGATCTTCCTGCACGACCCGCACTCCATCATCGAAGGCACCATGATCGCCGGCCTCGCCATTGGCGCGAAGATGGGTTTCATCTATCTGCGCGGCGAGTACCGCTATCTCATCGAGATCATGGATCGCGCCCTGGCCCAGTGTTACGAGCGCGGCATCCTGGGCAAGAACATCTTCGGAACCGGCTTCGACTTCGATGCTATCTCTCACACGGGCGCTGGAGCCTACGAGGTCGGCGAAGAGTCCGCCCTCATGGAATCGCTGGAAGGCAAGCGCGGCGTACCCCGCATCAAGCCGCCCTTCCCTGCGGTCGTCGGGCTCTACGGCGGCCCCACCGTCATCAACAATGCCGAGACCATCGCGAGCGTCCCCTTCATCTTCGAGATGGGCGCCGCTGCATACGCGAAGCTCGGCACGGTGCGCAACGGCGGCACGCGCCTCTTCGGCATCAGCGGCAATGTCAACCGTCCCGGCGTCTATGAGCTGCCGATGGGCTACAACCTCAAGAAGATGATTTATGAGGTTGCCGGTGGCATCCCCAACGGCAAGGCGCTCAAGGCGGTGGTCCCCGGTGGCGCATCCTGTCCCATCCTCCGCGCCGATGAAATCGATGTAGGTATGGACTTCGACCAGATGGGCAAGGCAGGCACCATGCTTGGTTCGGCAGGCGTAGTGGTTCTCGACGAGACAGTCTCGATCGTCGAGTTTGCCCTGCGGACCATCAAGTTCTACCAGCACGAAAGCTGCGGCTGGTGCATCCCCTGCCGCGAAGGCACCGACTGGCTTAAGAAGACGATGACCCGCTTCTACGAGGGCTACGGCACCGTGAAGGACATCGACAACATGCGCTACCTCGCCGAGAACATGCTGGGCCGCACCTTCTGTCCGCTCGGCGATGCGGCGGCGATGCCCATGATCGGCTTCTTCCAGAAATTCCGCGAAGAGTTTGAAGAGTACATCAAGGCCCATCCGGCGGCGCCTGAATCGCAGGCATTGGTTGAGCTGGTGGGCGCCTAGTAGGCGATGAAAGAGAGTTCATGGCTGACGTAAATCTGACCGTCGACGGCAAGAAGGTGACCGTGCCCGCGGGCACGCTGCTGATTGAAGCATGCCGCGCCGCAGGCATCGAGGTGCCCGCCTTCTGCTACTACCCAGGGCTGTCGCTGTGTGGGGCCTGCCGCATGTGCATGGTTCGCATCGATAAGATTCCCAAGCTGCAGACCGCATGCACTACGCCGGTCGCCGAGGGCATGGCGGTCCACACCGAGACCCCCGAGATCGCACAGGCGCGCAAGGCCACCGTGGAACTGTTGCTGGGAAACCACCCGCTCGATTGCCCCGTCTGCGACGCCGGCGGCGAGTGCGAGCTGCAGGATATGACCTTCAAATACGGTGCGCCGACCTCGCAGTATGTCGAGATCAAGCAGCACCGCGAAGAGCAGCAGTGGTCGCCCGTCGTCTACTTTGATCGCCCCCGCTGCATCATGTGCTACCGCTGCATCCGCGTGTGCGGCGAAGGTATGGACGTCTGGGCCCTCGGCGTCCAGAACCGCGGTGCAGGCTCGGTCATCGCCCCCAACCGCCAGGATCACTTGGACTGCGAAGAGTGCGGCATGTGCATCGACATCTGTCCGGTCGGCGCGCTTACCTCCGGCACCTATCGCTACAAGACCCGTCCCTGGGAGATGAACCACTTTGCCACCGTCTGCACCCACTGCGGCGATGGCTGCAAGACCACGCTCGGCGTCCGCCGCGCCGACGATGGCATGGAAATTGTCCGCGGCGACAACCGCGACAAGAGCGGGATCAACGAAGACTTCCTCTGCATCAAGGGCCGCTACGCCTTCGATTTTGCCAATCATCCCGATCGCCTCACCAAACCGCTCATCCGCCAGTTGGACGGCACCTTCGCCACTGCCACCTGGGAGCAGGCTCTCGAGCACGCGGCGAAGAAGCTGAAGGAAGTGCGCGACACCAAAGGTCCGAACGCGATCGGTGTTATCGGCTCCAACCGCACCACTAACGAAGAGAACTATCTGTTGCAGAAGTTCGCGCGCACCGTGCTGGGCACGAACAACATCGATCATCACCGCACGGCCGATTACGTCAGCTTTGTTCGCGCGCTGGCCGGCAAAGGCGATCGTGCCGCTTCTCTGCGTGACGCCGGCACTGCTCCCGCAATCCTGGTGCTCGGCAACGATCCGACGGAGCAGCATCCCGCGCTCGCCTGGGCACTGCGCACCAACGTCCGACTCAACAAGGCGAAGATCTTCGTCGTGAATACGAGCGAGATCAAGCTGCGCCGGCAGGCCAAAGCCTTCCTCCATATTCCGGAGGGCAGCTACGCCGATGCAGTACGCTTCCTCGGCTCGAACGATGCCGATTTCAACGGCATCGAGGACGCGACGGCCTTCCGCGATGCGCTACGCGCCGAGCAGAATCTGCTCATCGTCTTCGGATCGGAGTTCCGCGGGCACGACATCGACGCGCTCATCGCCTTTGGGCTGTCCTTGCCGCATGCGCGCTTCGCCTGTCTCGCCGATTACGTCAACTCGCGCGGCGCGGCCGACATGGGCCTTCTGCCGGACATGCTCCCCGGCTATCGCCCGGTTACCGAGCCGGGCCCCTTCGCCGAAGAATATCCCCATCTTCCGCAGAAGCCAGGCAAGGACCTCATCGAGATGTTCGACGCTGCGGAGCGGGGCGAGCTGGGCGCGCTCTACGTGGTTGGTGCGAACCCTGTCGCTCGCTATAGCGTCGATCCCGCATCGCTAAAGAACACCTTCGTCGTCGTGCAGGAGATGTTCCTCACTGAAACGGCGCAGATTGCGGATGTCGTCTTGCCCGCCGCCAATCTCTATGAGAAGGGCGGCTCCGTCACCAACAGCTACGGCGACCTGCAGCTGGTGAAGAAGGCTGGGGACCGCGCCGGCGTTCGCAGCGACCTGGAGCTCATCGTTCGTCTTGCCGATCGTATGGGTGCCAAACCGCAGGAGCTCGTTCCCTTTGGTCGCGGGTTGCGTGGCGACACCGGCCAATCCCGCGGGGCGCATTCCGGTGAAGCCGACCGTCACGCCATCTGGCTGGCATCGCGACAGATCGAGCCCAAGCTCAGCCCCTTCGATCCCTACGCTGTGCTCGATGAGATTGCTCGCCTCGTCCCTGGTTATGACGTAGAACGCCTGAACCTGCTTACTGGCAACGACGTCCGGACGAAGCTTGTCTCGATCCAGGCCGCCAGTCCCACAACACGCCGCGATCTTGTGCTGCCCGCCCAGGATGCCCTTTTCACCTCCGGCACCCTGGGGCGCTACAGCGCGAAGCTCGCGGAAGTTCACGAATCGCATCGCAAATCCCCTGCGGAGACCGCGGCCGACTGAGCCCAAAGAAGCACTGGCAGTAGAGATAGATAGAAAGAGAGCCTGAGTGAATCCGCTGCTGATATACGTGCTGCTGAGCATCGCCAAAGTCCTTGTGGTGCTCGTGCTCCTGCTCATGTGCGTTGCCTATACCGTCCTGCTGGAGCGCAAGGTCGTCGGCCGCATTCAGAACCGTTACGGACCAAGCCGGGTTGGCCCCTTCGGCCTGTGGCAGCCAATGGCCGATGGATTGAAGCTCTTCCTGAAGGAAGACATCATGCCGGCGTCGGTCTATCGCCCGCTGTACATTCTCGCGCCGATCATCGCGCTGGCTTGCGCCCTGCTCTCCATCGCCGTCGTCCCCTTCGGCGCAAACATCCAGTACCACGGCGTCGACATGTTCCAGATTGCCGATCTCAATATCGGCCTGTTGGTCATCCTCGGCGTCACCTCCGTCGGCGTTTATGGCATCGCGCTCTCCGGCTGGTCTTCGAACAACAAGTATTCCCTGCTCGGTGCTCTTCGCTCCAGCGCCCAGATGGTCAGCTACGAGCTCGCGCTCGGTCTCTCGCTCGTCGGCGTTGTCATCCGGGCTGGTTCGCTGCGGCTCCGCGACATCGTGGACGTGCAGGCGACCCACGGCATTCTTTCCTGGAATGTCTTCGGCGGATTCCAGATCGTTGCCTTCTTCATCTATCTCATCGCGGCCTACGCGGAGACCAACCGCGCCCCCTTCGACCTGGTCGAAGCCGAAAGCGAGCTGACTGGTGGCTATCACACCGAATACAGCTCCATGAAGTTTGCGATGTTCTTCATGGCCGAGTATGCCAACATGATCACCGTTGGCTGCGTAGCCACTTTGTTGTTCTTCGGCGGCTGGTCCAGCCCCTTTGGACACCTGCTGCCCGAGCCACACTCGATCTTTCTTCGAGCCGTGCTCCCGCTCTTCTGGTTCATCATCAAGGTCTTCTTCTTCGTATTTCTCTACATCTGGGTGCGCGGTACCACCCCGCGTTTTCGCTATGACCAGTTGATGGGCTTTGGCTGGAAGTTCCTTCTGCCGCTCTCCATCGCCAACATCATTGTCGCCGCCCTGATCTATGCACCACGGTAAGGGCGCCACGGTGATTTACTATGAAACTTCTGCGATCTGTCGTCCTCCCTGCTCGTGAATGGCTTTCGGCATGTATTTAGTCATCTTCTTCATCTTCGGAGCACTCTGTATCGCCGGCGCACTGAACCTGCTGCTGCAGCGGCACCCGATTAACAGTGCGCTGTCGCTGATCGTGGTCATGACGTCGCTGGCCGTGCTCTACCTGCTGCTCGGCGCGGAGTTCCTCGCCGCGGCGCAGATCATCGTCTACTCGGGCGCCGTTATGGTGCTCTTCACCTTCGTCATCATGCTGCTGAACGCGGGCGAAGAAGAGCGCACACGCGGCAGTCGCGCCGCCTACCTCGTCGGTTTTCCGGGCGTCGCCGCGCTGCTAGGGATCCTGACATACATCTTTCTCTCCGTTCGCGCGCCGCTCGGCAACGCGCAACTCGGCGGCGGGACTCTGGTCACCACCTCCGATCTCAGCCGTGTTCTTTTTCGCGACCTGCTGCTGCCCTTCGAAGTCACCTCGGTCCTCATCCTCGTCGCCATCCTCGGTGCCGTGGCGCTGGCGAGAAAGGACTCCTGAGATGTTTGTTCCCATCGCTTACTATCTCGTCCTCAGCGCGATCCTTTTCACGATCGGCGTTGCAGCCTTTCTTATCAAGCGCAACATCATTACTGTCTTCATGTCGATTGAGCTGATGCTCAACGCCGTCAATCTGACCTTCGTGGCCTTTGCCCATCAATGGCATCAGGTCAGCGGACAGATCTTCGTCTTCTTCGTCATGGTGGTGGCGGCGGCCGAAGCCGCTGTGGGGCTGGCTATCATCATCGCAATCTTCCGCGCCCGGAGCACGCTCAACGTGGACCAGGTGAACCTGATGAAACTATGAACGGCCTCCATCTCTGGCTTATCCCGATTCTGCCGCTCGCCGGCTTTCTGCTGAATGGTCTCCTCGGCCATCGCTTGCCGAAGGCGCTCGTCTCGACCAATGCGCTCCTCTTCACCGCGGCGCCGTTTTTGCTAGTCCTGCATGTCTACACCAGCTTCTCGGCGCTCTCGCTTCCCTACATTGAGCGGCACTCCGCCTGGATCGCCACCTCGGCCTTTCATGCAGACTTCGCCTTCGCGCTCGATCAGCTGACGCTGGTCATGCTGCTGATCGTGACTGGCGTAGGCTTCCTCATCCATGTCTACTCCGTCGGCTACATGGCACACGAAGAGGGATACTGGCGGTTCTTCGCCTATCTCAACCTCTTCATGTTCTTCATGCTCACGCTGGTGCTTGCTGAGAACTTCCTCCTCATGTTCGTTGGATGGGAGGGGGTCGGCCTCGCTTCGTACCTGCTGATCGGCTTCTACTTCAAAAAGCACTCCGCTGTCCGGGCAGGCATCAAGGCCTTCGTCGTCAACCGCATCGGCGACTTCGGCTTCCTGCTGGCCATGTTTCTGCTCATCATTCACTTTGGCACGCTCAGCTTCAGCGAAGTCACCAGCCAGATCGCACAGCATCCCGACTGGCATGGCGGAGTCCTGACCGCGATCGCGTTGCTGCTGGTGCTTGGCGCCACCGGCAAATCAGCGCAGATCCCGCTGTACATCTGGCTGCCCGACGCGATGGAAGGCCCGACTCCGGTCTCGGCCCTCATCCACGCAGCCACCATGGTGACCGCCGGCGTCTACATGGTTGTCCGCACGCATGCGCTGTTTGATCGCGCGCCTCTCGCTCTCACCGTTGTCGCTGTCATCGGGGCAGCCACTGCATTCTTCGCCGCCACTGTCGGCATCGTGCAGACGGACATCAAGCGCGTGCTCGCCTACTCCACCATCTCGCAGCTTGGTTACATGTTCCTGGCCTGCGGCGCCGCTGCCTATTCCGCCGCGATCTTCCACTTGCTCACGCACGCCTTCTTCAAGGCACTGCTCTTCCTTGCGGCCGGGTCGGTCATCCATGCAGTCGGTGGCGAGCAGGACATGCGCCTCATGGGCGGCCTGCGACGCTATATCCCGGTCACCTTCTGGACCATGACGATGGCCGTCTTCGCCATCTCCGGCTTCCCACCCTTTGCCGGATTCTTCTCCAAGGATGAAATCCTCGCCGAAGTCTTCCGCTCCCCGAACGGTGGCCCGCTGCTGTGGACCGTCGGGGTGGTCACGGCTGCGATCACCTCTTTCTACATGTTCCGCCTCTGGTACCTGACCTTCTTTGGCCGCCTTCGCCTGCCGAGCGAGGCCGCCGCTCCCCACGGCGCCCCGCCGGCGGCACTGGATGATCAGCTCGTTGCCACGGCCCACTCCATCGATGGCCACCCTGCGCAAGCACACGGTATTCACGAGAGTCCGTGGTCCATGCTGCTCCCGCTTGTGCTGCTTGCTTTCCTCTCCTTCACGGGAGGCTGGATCGGCATTCCTCACGCTCTGGGTGGCAGCGACCGTTTCGCACACTTCCTTGATCCGGTCACGCACGGCACCGGCGTGCCAGCATCGTTCGAACAGGTCTCGATCGCCATGCGCACCGGCGCCCCAATACCGACGACCGAGCCACCCACCAAGCCCGAAGATCCGCAGACGGAGCGCGTGCTCACCGGTTGTTCCGTGCTCGCGGCCCTGCTCGGCTGGCTACTTGCAGACACGCTCTATCGCCGCAAGCCGCAGCTTCCCGCCCGCATGGCCGCCAGCTCGCGCATGCTCTATGGATTGGTGCTCAATAAATACTGGATTGACGAGGTCTACGCCTTCCTCGTTGTTAAGCCAATACTGGTCATCTCCCGCTACATCCTCTGGGGTGGATTCGACCGCGGCGTCGTCGGCGGCGGCAACCGCGTGCTTGCCGGCGCAGCCCAGGGCGCGGGGTCGGTGCTGCGCCGCATTCAGTCCGGCAATATCCGCTCCTATGCGGGCTGGCTCGCCATAGGCGCTGCTGCCATTCTGCTGCTCTCCTTCTTCGGATTCGGAACGCACATCCATATGGGGGTCCGTTAGCCATGCCCTCCATCGATCACTCCGTCCTCACCTGGATTCTCCTTCTGCCCGCCTTCGGCGCGGTCGTCGCAGCGCTGTTGCCCAATCGCGGCAAGCTGGTGCAGAGCTGGGCGTTGCTCATCTCGCTCGCAACCTTCGGGCTCACGCTCCACCTGCCTTCGCATTTCGATTACAACCACAGCGGCTTCCAGTTCGAGATCAATCGGCTCTGGATCGTCTCGCCGCCCATTCGCTATCACCTCGGCATCGACGGGCTTTCGATGTGGCTGGTTGTGCTCACAGGCTTCCTTGCACCGATCGGCGTGCTCGCCTCCTGGCGCGCCATCGACACGCGAGTCAACGAGTTCTATTCCCTCTTCCTGCTGCAGCAGACCGCGATGTTCGGCGTCTTCCTCGCGCTTGACCTGATGGTCTATTACGCCTTCTGGGAGCTGACCCTCGTGCCCATGGCAATCCTCATCGCCATGTTCGGACGCGACCCCGGGAGCCGCAATAGTTCGCGCGCTGCCATCAAGTTCTTCCTCTATACCTTCATTCCCTCAGCGCTCTTCCTGGTAGGCATCCTCGCGCTCTACGCCCGCACCGGCACCTTCGACTATGTCGAGCTGAAGGCCCTCCTCACCCAGAATCCCGGCCTCTTCACGCCGTCGGCCATGTGGGTGATCTCGCTATCTTTCCTTGTCGCCTTCGCCGTAAAGATCCCCGTCTTCCCCTTGCACGGCTGGCTCGGCGACGTCTTCAGCGAAGCGCCCAGTGCGATGGCGATGGTGGTCGCCGGCAAGCTCGGCCTTTATTCGCTCATCCGCTTCCACCTAGGCCTCTTCCCCTTCGAATCGCGCCGCGTCGCTCATTGGATGATCATGCTCGCCGTCCTCGGTATCCTCTACGGGGCGCTGGTTGCGCTTGCACAGAACGACCTGAAACGCCTGCTCGCCTTCGGCACGATCTCGAGCCTGAGCTTCTGCACCCTCGGCATCTACACCTTCGCCATCAACGGTCTCGACGGCGCGGTCTTTCACGTCCTCAGCGAGTCCATCACTGGCGGCGCTCTCCTGGTGCTTCTGGGCCTCATGTACGAGCGTTACGGCACCTATGAGATCGAGCGCTACGGCGGACTCGCGGCCCGGACGCCGCGGCTCGCCACGCTCTTCCTCGTCACCGTGCTTGCGCTCATCGGGCTTCCCCTCCTCAACGGCTTTGTCGGTGAGTTCCTCACCCTGTCGAGCGGCTTCGCCACGAGCCATCTCTGGGGTGCGCTCGGCACGATCGGCGTCATCCTCAGCGCCGCCTACATGTTGTGGACGATGCAGCGCGTCTTTTATGGCCCGGAGTCGCCGCTGGTCCATCGTCTGCCTGCACGCGATCTCGCAGCTCGCGAGCATCTCGCTCTCTGGCCGATGGCTATTCTCATGGTGATCATGGGCGTTTTCTCTCCCTACTGGATCCGCGCTATCGACCGCGGCGTGCACGCCCTCAGCGACGCGCCAGCCTCGACCCATCCGGCAACGGCCGCGCTCCTGCCCGGTCAACCGCACGACGGGGAGGCCCAATAGCATGCAGCTTACGCGTATCCTTCCCGAAGTTATCCTCACCATCGCCGGCGTCCTCATAATGCTGGTCGATCCGCTCCTGCCGCGCACCGCGAGCCGCAAATCTGTCGGATGGTTCAGCGTACTGGCCATGCTGGCTGCATTCGCAGCCAGCGCCTGGCAGCTCCACCTCACGCCCGGCACCGCCTACTTCGGCGTCGTTCAGACCGATGCCTTCAGCGTCTTCTTTCATCTGCTGATCTGCGGTACCGTGCTCATCGCTCTGCTGGCTGCCATCGATTCTGTGCGTCCGGAGACCCGCGACATGGGCGAGTACTTCGCCCTCATCCTCTTCGGTACCGTCGGCATGCTGCTCATGACCTCGGCAGTCGAGTTGCTGCTCGTCTTCGTCGGCCTGGAGATCTCGTCCATCTCCACCTACATCCTCGCCGGCTTCCGCAGGCGCACCGGCAAAAGCCCCGAAGCTGCAATCAAGTATTTCCTGCTTGGTTCCTTCGCCACCGCATTCTTCCTCTATGGCATCGCGCTCACCTTCGGCGCTACAGGAACGACGCGCATCGCTGCCATCGCAGCGGCGCTCCCCCACACCACGACTCCGATCCTTGCCTGGACCGCCATCGCCCTCATCCTTGTCGGACTCGGCTTCAAGGTCTCCGCTGCACCCTTCCACGTCTGGACGCCCGACGTCTACGAGGGCGCTCCGTCGCCGGTCGTCGCGCTCATGTCTACAGCGCCCAAGGCCGCCGCTTTCGCCGTCCTGCTGCGCATCTTCTACGGCGCCTACCCCTCGATCCAGCAGCACTGGTGGGGGCTCTTCTGGGTCCTCGCCGTTGTCTCCATGACGGTTGGCAACCTCGCGGCGCTGCGCCAGCAGAGCGTCAAACGCATGCTCGCCTACTCCTCCATCGCGCACGCCGGCTATCTGCTCGTCGCCTTCACCAGCTTCTCTCCGCAAGGCGTCGCCGCCGCCAGCTTCTACGTCTTGTGCTATGTCGCGATGAACGTCGGCATCTTCGCCGTCGTCAGCCACGTCGGCGGTTACGATGACCATCTCTGGTCCATCACCGACTACCGCGGTCTCGGCTACCGCTCGCCTGTATTGGCCGGCGCGATGGCTTTCTTTCTGCTCTCGCTCATCGGCATTCCCTTCACCGGCGGCTTCTTCGCCAAGTTCTACGTCTTCTCCGCCGCGCTCCAGCAGCGAATGTTCGGGCTCGCCATCATCGGCCTTATCAACAGCGGCATCGCCGCTTTCTATTACCTGCGCCTGCTCACCGCGCTCTACAGCAAGCCCGCTGATGGCTCGCCGGTCCTCGCAGTGCCGCGCATGTCCCTCACGCTCGGCTTCGCCATCCTGCTGGCCGCATCGGCAACGCTGCTGCTTGGCATCGTGCCGCGCAGTTCTCTCGACCTCGCCCAGCGAGGCGCTTCGACTTTCTTCACCGGTGCCGCGCCCGCGCAGCCGGTTGCATCCGCATCGCCGGCCTTGAGGAGCGACCAGCCTTGAAGCGTTAGGAGCTTTCGCTCACTCGCTCTTCAAACGCAGGTCGCGCCGTTCGAAGATCTGCACCGCGGCTTCAAAGATCGCTCCGCTCAATACCAGCGTCTCCAGGCATCCTGCACCAAAGACTAACTGCACATGCTCCGTCGTCGGTCCGCTCAGCAGGATCTGCAGTAGACGCGTCTGCGCGATCTGCCAGCCCGGCGGCAACAGCAACGGCACACTGAGCACCACCAGGCTCACGACACCCGCGATCACCCCCGGCAGCGTCAGCGATGCCATCACGGCCAGCGATGCCGTCGTCAGGCTCAGCAGGAGCAGCGCGCCGAGCGTCTGCCACAGCACGAACGGAGGCGGGCCCAACAGCGGCCCCGTCAGCGCCAAGTCCAGCACGTAGAGCACGAGCGGCAGAAAGGCCGCCAGCCACAGCGCCCCAAGATACTGACGCCGGCTTACCGCACGGGACAGCACCAGCACAATGCGACGCGACCGCTGCTCATTGCCCAGCAGTGCGCCGCCGGCAAACGCCACCAGCGCCAGCCCGTAGATCGATTGCTGTTCCAGTGCAGCCTCGACATCCTCTGGCGCAGGATGCAGCCCGCCAACCAGGAGAATCGCAGCCATGCCCCACGGCCACAACACCAGCAGCAGCCATAGCCAGCGATTTGCCCACAGCAGTTGCCACGCGATCCGAAGGCTCCTCATCGAGGCGCGGCCTCGTCGCTCTTCGCACCCTTCCTGGTCCATTCCAGAAACAGGGCAGTCAGATCGCCGCGTACCGGCGTCACGCTTATCAACTCAGCTCCCCGTGCCCACGCGTTCTCCAGAAAATCTCTGCTCTCGCCCGAACGGACTCGCCAAACACCTGACGTGTTCGCCTCGCCCCATCGCGTTAAAAAGCCTGCATCCGGCACAAAATTGCTCAGCGCGACTTCAACCTCATCCGCCGAGCCCAGCAGTTCGTCCAGGCGGCCATAGCGCACCAGGGCCCCTTCGTTGAGGAAAGCGACGCGATCGCTCACCAGCGCCACCTCGCTGAGTTGATGGGAGCTGAGCAGAATCGCAGCACCCTCGGCGCGCAGCTCCTTGAGCAGAGTGCGCACGTCGAAGACTCCCAGTGGATCCAGCGCCGAAGCAGGCTCGTCCAGTATGAGCACTCGGGGTGAGTGCACCAGTGCCTGCGCCATTGCCAGCCGTTGCTGCATCCCACGGGAGAAGCGCCGCACATCCCGCTTCCACTCCGTCAGGCCAACACGTGTCAGCACCTGCTCCATCGCCTCGCGCGTGGGCGTTACGTCATTCAACTGTGCAGC
>Ga0210396_10001813_pt1 | contig 22339 bp, 25 predicted proteins | sample IncBWH17OmetaG_FD_155466 | JGI IMG/M metagenome (GOLD analysis project Ga0210396, IMG submission 155466) | Forest soil microbial communities from Barre Woods Harvard Forest LTER site, Petersham, Massachusetts, United States - Inc-BW-H-17-O ... | reverse complement strand
TATGTTTGTGAAACTGGGAGCCGGCTGGTAAGTCGAGCCGTTGATACTATAAGCTAAGCTATTGGACCCCGATTCGACCGGAGCGGTAACCGTTATAGCCCCGGTGGCAACAGTGCAGGTCGGTTGCACAAGCGACAGGGTGGGAGCGGACGGTACAACCGAACCCGGATTGATGATGATCGTATCGGCCGGTGAAACGCATCCCCCGCTGTTTTCCGCGGTTACCGGGTAGGTACCTCCGGCAAGATTATTGAATACGGTGCCCGATTGATAGGTGCTGCCATTGATGCTATAGACAAGCCCGGTGTCGGCCGGTGTAGTGTTGATGGTAATGGTGCCCGCCGGATTATTGCAGGAAGCCTGCGTGACGGTAACGCTTGGTTCAGCAGGGACGCTGACCGAAGGACCGATCACAACCGTGTCCTTGGGAGAAGAAACGCAACCACCGGTGCTTTCAGCCGTCACCAGGTAATCCCCTTGCGGGAGGTTGGCAAATTTGGTGTATGAATTATAATTCTTCCCGTTGTTGATGCTATACTTGAAGGTGGTATCCGTCACCGTTATGACGAACGCGCCCTGGGGCGAAGAGCACGATGGTTCAGTGACGGTGATGGCCGGCCTGGGCGGTGTGATCGGCTGAGGCTGGATCGTATCGGTGAATTGCGCGGCCGCGCAGATGGAATTCTTGATCGTAATCGTATAGATGCCGGGCGAAAGGCTGTCGAACAGCCCGCTCGTGGTGAAGGTCTGACCATTCAGGCTGTAGTACAGGGTATCTGTCGCCGGCGCCTTGATAAGTATCTGACCGGTGGCAACGGCACAGGTCGGCTGGGTAACGGTAAAGGTCAGTGGAGGCAGGCCGGACGAGATCACAACCGGTGCATGTGACCAGTCGGACCAGTTCTGTCCCCGCAACACTCTGGCGTCGTAGGTCCCGGGTTGCGAGACGACTATCGAATCGGTAACCGCGCCCGCAATGATCGTGTCATTCCGGCGCCACTGATAGCCGTCGAGGCCCGGAACGATTCCGAGCGTGACATTGATATTTTCCCCGGGACAAAACATGGTCCGGTCAAAGAGCGGCCAGGGATTCGATAGGTAGGCGCTATTCACATATGGCCAGAAATTGGGCTCCAGCCATGTGCTGTCCCACGTATTGTGCCCCAGTGTTGTGAAATCCGTATAGATATAGTTGGCCCCCTGCGATAGGTAGTCGCTTGCTACCAGTTGCGCTTCATATGGCGGAGGATCATTATCCAGGCCGCCGTCCAGGTTCCAGATGGGCGTGAATTTCAATGTATCGACGGTTCCCGGGCCGGAAAACTGAGTTAGTGCCGCGGACATCGGAATGGCTGCCGCGAAATAGGTGGGATTGAGGTCGAGTTGCTTCCAGACACCCTGACCTCCGCCGGAAAGCCCGTTCTGGATGACCCGGTAGGGGTCGCCGCCATATTCTTGCACCAGGGTGTCGATGAGGTTCTGGAGATTGATGAATTGGGCCTGCCCCCACCCATACTGGTTTTGCATCACGATGATATACCCGTCAAAGATCCCATCAACTTCCATTTTGTGGAAAGTGAGCATTCCGTTCCTCAAGGTCGTTTCATTGTCATAGATAGGCCCCTCCTCACCGTCCCCATGATAAAAGACCATGATCGGATACTTTTTACCGTCATTCGGCTGGTAAGTCTGGGGGAAATGCAGGCGGAAATCCGAACCCTGATAGATATAGCACTTGTAAGCGGTGGTACTCCAGTCCATCGACGGCGTCCTGACCCATTTCCCGATCTTCCCGTAGGGCGGCTGGACCGGCGGACTCGTCGAGTCATAATTCACGATAGTGTCGTTGGGATCCAACATTTTCTGCGCCTGCACGGAATGCAGGAAGAGAAAAGAGAGGCCGACTAAAAGAACTTTCAGGGTAAAGGTCTTCATATCTGGGTTCTTAAAAGGGAGAGGGACAGTTGTTTAGGTTAATGAAATTAATTCAGAAAACGCGACAGGATATGAGGATAACCTATCTTTTACAATTGATGTGCCAAGTTTGCCCAGCGTTGCTTTCCCGCCATTTTGCCACTCAGACTTAACGATTCCCCTGCCCCGCGGGTTGCTTCTTCCCCCAATCTTATTGAATATTCCAAAACTTCCCCAATCCTTGGTGGCAATTCCATCCAAAAAGCCTAGCTTTGCGCACTATTTGCGGCACCCATCCATTTGCCGCCATTCGGGAAGTAGCGCAGGCCGGTAGCGCACCTGGTTTGGGACCAGGGGGTCGCAGGTTCGAATCCTGTCTTCCCGACTTTTTAACTTGATTTTCAATTAATTAGAAGCTGTTCGGACACATTTCGGACAGAAGTAGCGCAGGCCGGTAGCGCACCTGGTTTGGGACCAGGGGGTCGCAGGTTCGAATCCTGTCTTCCCGACCATAGCTTGTTCAAAGAAGACTAAACGCCCGTTAATCGCTTGATTTTCGGGCTTTTTCATTTCTTTCCAGCCCAATTCAATATAGCTAATATCATTTGGTTGTGAGTAATGAGGTGAGTAGGAAACCGCCTCGGGGGTGAGTTAATTTTGTACTCACCTCGGTTGAATAATGCACCTATAGACGCGGCCTGCATTTCGTACTCCGCCCCGCCCAAAAGGGAACCCACGCCATCAACGTCCGGATCGTCGTCAACGGATCCCCTTGCGAATCGGCCTTGAAACAGATTATTGACAAAAAAGACCGGAATGCCGACAAAAAGGGATCTTGCCGTTAGTTCGCAGCGAGCAGAGGGTCCCAGAGGAGATTTTGAGCATTTCCCGGACTTCGTAGGACTTAAGCCAACGCTTCGGGGTTTTTCCAAGATGTCCTTCCAGCATCATTTTAATAATGTCCATCATCAATTTTACCCGAAATTTCTCCAGATCATCAAGGTAACCATCCGCGACCCCTACTGGATTTGGCGGTCTTCGGTGATGTACAATGGGTTTGCCAAAGTTTTATCTGCAATTTAGGGATGACAGACAGGGCAGTTTCAGTATAGATAAACACGTGGGGAAGAAATTTCGGGGAAATCGCAAATTAGAGAGGGGTAGCTTTTTGGCTCTTTCAACCTCAAAAGCGCTGCTTTACAAATCTTCCAGAAGATCTGATTTGCCAAACAAACTTTTCCAAATACTCCGTTTTAATTTCAAATCAAGTCATAAAACTTGAGACGGATGTTCGAATATTACAATTAATTGCGATTTGAGGTGTAATTTAGCGACAGCCATGACTTTGAGCGAATTCCCAATTCTTTTGCAGCAAGACAACGTGGACTGCGGTCCCACTTGCCTGAGAATGATCTGCCATTACTTCGGACGCAATTTTAGTGTCCGGTTCTTACGAGAGTTGTCCAACAAAAGGCCTAATGGCGTGTCATTATTTGATCTCAATGAAGCCGCTAAGGAGCTCGGACTAAAAACCCTGGGTGTGAAACTGGATATTGTAAAAGTCAAGCAAGCCGAATTACCTTGCATAATACACTGGCGGCAGAACCACTTTGTAGTATTGCACAAGATCCAGAACGGTAAATTCTATATTGCCGACCCGGCAAGAGGCCTGTTAACCGTGGAGGAGAATGGTTTTTTCAGTAAGTGGCTTGCTGGCGATGGTGCTGAGATTGGGTATGTCTTACTGATAAAGCCAACGGTGAAATTTTACAAGGTCATAGAAAAGTGAATGCACTGTGTAAGAAAAAGGCGCTTTAATTTAAGAAGAATCAACCGATATTTAGCAGCGTCGGTATCATCGTCATCTGTCTCGGGGAAACTGCCCTCCAGACGGGTTATAATATCCACGACTGTCAGCTGTTCGTTTAAAACAGTCAGTAGATTGTATTCCAATTCGTCTATTACGACTTCATTGTATCCATCGAAAAGGATATGAGGAATGCACGCGAGCCCGAGGGTATCCGCCGGGTCCGCGGGGATCAAGCCGGGATTAATACAACTTTTCGTTTCCGCGGTCCAACTGAAGGAGCCTTCAACTATTTCCAACCATGGATTTCTTTGAAAATAAGTCTTTTTCTGCAACTCCTTCGATTCCATGAATGGTTCCAACATGTTCAAAGGCTGCAATTGGAAAGAAAGTAGACAATCTAATTCGATTTTTTCCCACTTTTCAAGAATGTCGACGAAGTTGCGATCAAATTGGAAGACCTCTTTTAGATTTTCGGAGCTATCTCCCACCACAGCCTTATTTACCTGATTGAACTTAGTTTTCTTGTCGAGTAATATCGGTGTTCTATCGAAGGAGATATGTTTCCTGCCTTCAAAGCGCCGGTGTTTGCCGGGAAACAATTCAATAATCCTAAAATAAATGTCCGGATATTCCTGCATTAACATTCTGCTCATTAAAGCGCAAATCTCAGGATCCTTTTTTTTCCCTCCAATCAGGTGGAGATAGCTAGCCTTGTTCGGGACCAGCGAGAAGTCTGCAACCTTCGCCAATGAATAACCAAAATCCTCGATTACCTCCTTCAATACGCAACCAACCGTTTTATTTTTTTTTATGCTAAGCGCATAAAATAGTATTTGCTCAAAAAGAATGTTGAAACTGGCAGGCATCGCGCGGTTGTTCCTAATCAGGGTTTTCGCCATATCGGCGAATTCGTGCAGAAATACTAGGTCATTTCCCCCCAGAACTCCGGCATTGTAAGCGGGTATGGATGGTTTTGCCAATTCTTCTTTAAGAAATCTAGGAAGATAGGTCAAGTTTGCAGTCAGGCACTCCATTTTCACCTTATAATACTCTGTGCCTTTTTCAAGATTCTGTGCAATCAGTTCCGAGTCCTCTAGCTCCTGGCTGAACCGACGCCAGGTAAAAACATCACCATCGACATGGATAAACGGCTCTCCCTGCTTCGAATAAGTCAAGATTTTGGGTAGCGCGTAATAGTTTTTATACTGCTCATCTATGTCATCGTATAGTATATGGGCTTCCTTGTAGGGAAGGCCAAGGATATTAATGAATATCTTAGATGTTGGCGTGTCGGCATACAAATGAAGATCTTCGTAGTATTCTTTTAATTTAAGGGAGCTGAGCGCCCACGACATCAAATGATACTCAGGAGAAAGCCAACCGAATGAATGCTTCAAAAGGTCATTCCGGCAAGACCAAAATGTTTGAACTACCTTCATTTATTGTATTCTGAAACCTTTAGAAATGCTAATAGTTGAGTAAGAATTGAGAGAGGTTAATCAATAACCTCTCTCCCGAAGATGCATCATTGATCGTTACAATTGGGGTCATACCCATAATTCCCGTTATAATAGCACATACACAGACCCCCGATAGGGTAAGCTTGACAAATGCCGAATCCCGTACTGCAAGTTGCCGGAGTACATCCAGTTCCTCCATTAATTTTCTTCATTTCTTCCTTACTAAGAAGATCTTTTGCGCCTAGTTTCAGTGCTTTTAATTTAAGCTTTTCCATTACACATGATTTTAGTTGTTAACGAATGTTTTGCGTTGTGATAGATTTAGAAATTCACGCATAAAGCGGTTTGTGTTTTTTCATCAAATGTAGGTTTAGGTTATAGAAAAGGTGTGCTCCGAACTTCGACCAATTTGAACAGGTACTGTAATTCTGCTATACCGTAAATACGCGGCAATTGATAATAGCCCGGCGAAGGGTCATTTCCGCTGTCAGGGATGTGTATGAAAATAGTTGGAGTTGAATCGACTTTTGTTTTTTGGCACCACGTGCGCATCGCAGCGATCTTAGATAATTGTTGGTTTAACTCATCACCCAAAGGATATTTGGCGGCGAAAGTTTCATAATTTTTTTTATCCGGTAGATACCAATCGTCTAACGCCTGTCTTTTTGTCGCTTCATCGAAGCGCTCGCTTATGGCCAATAAATGGCTTGCGACTTTCGTAGTCGGATCTCCTATTTCATTCGTCGGCGTCATAAAAATAATTTGAAGTTGGATGTCAAGGTTAAATTCCAATAGACGATGAAGCTCCTGGTGCGCCTTGGAACAAGGTCCACAATTTGGATTGCATATTTTTAGGATCTTATATCTTGACTGCGGATTTCCTATTGTTATTCCCAAATTGTCGGGGCTGTCTGTTACAGCCTTTTGGTGTTGCAGCAGACTCCAAAACAAATCTTGATTATGCTTTAGTTGTTGTAGCTGTCTCTTTGCGTCGACGCCTTCTTTGCTTTTTTGAAGGGCGGAAATCAAGAATAAAATGAAGAAATAGATAATTACATACATCGAGAAGGTTTGCAAGAGAAAGGGAAATGTGATGGAACTGCCTATTGGATTTAAAAGCGTTTTACCAAACGCGATTGCTAGGAATTGAAGAATCAAAATGCCCTGAACTGCTATGCACAGAATGCACCACTGTTTAATAACCCGCCATTGGTAAAAAAAGGAAAATGCAATATAAGGCAAAGCAAACAAGCTTCCCCATGCAAGAACAAAATGAACTGAGGGATTTTCAAGTCCTTTGAATAGCAAGAGGAGAACTTGGCCTGAAAAGTAACCTAACCCGATGACGCTCCAGTTAATGCCGGCGATCTTCGACATGCGGGATTCCAAAACAGCGCGACAATTCACTTTTTTGGTGGCACTACAAATTTGATTGAGTAGTGCATTTTTGTCGTCGATTTCATACCAGACCAATAACAAGCTTGTCACACTTCCCGACAGACCAAGCACTAAGTACATAAATGCAACTATACCATGTGGAACATTTGGATACAACTCAAGTAATCCGATCCAAATAAGAAAAATGGGTATCGTAACTGCTGTCAAAAGGGAAATGAGTTGTAATAGTCACTATTTGATCTGACAACGAGGGATTTTTAGTTTTATAGGGTCAGGATATATTTAAGCTGCTGGGGGAAGATGGTCCAGCATCTTGTGTCTCGCTAAGGTAATGGATTCGTTAAAAGTTTCCATGGGCGTTTTGCCAAAACAATACTTTCCGCTGTGTGACCGCTGGTTATTGTAGTAATCCATCCATTGATCGAGATCATGCTGTAATGCAGCCAGGCTGTCGTAGAGTTTCTTCCTGAAGGCGACGGCATAAAATTCCTCCTGCATGGTTCGGTGTAGTCGTTCACAGATCCCATTGGTTTGCGGATGACGTACCTGAGTTTTGGAATGCTCGATTCCTTCGATGGCCAAATACAGTTCGTACTCATGATGTTCAGGCTTTCCTTTGTATTCGCTACCTCGATCGGTGAGTATCCGGAGTAGGGGAATTTGATGCTCGTCAAAGAAAGGAAGCACTCGGTCGTTGAGGGCATCAGCGGCGGTAATGGCATGTTTAGTCTCATAGAGCTTGGCAAAGGCCACCCGGCTATAGGTGTCGATAAAGGTCTGCTGATAAATCCGGCCAACGCCTTTGATATTTCCGACATAGTAAGTGTCCTGAGATCCCAGGTATCCGGGATGTTCAGTCTCGATCTCGCCAAAGGATTCCCGACGCTCTTTCTTGCGTTCCATCGCGATCAGCTGGGCTTCGGTAAGGATGAGCCCTTCCTCGGCTATACGGGTTTCTAAACGCTTGAGCCGCTTATCGAATACCTCCAGGTCGTGGCGCTGCCAGACGCTGCGGACACCGCCGGCCGAGATGAAAACTCCCTGCTTGCGCAGTTCGTTGCAGGCACGGGATTGACCATAGGCTGGGAAATCCAAGGCCATCTTGACGACAGCCTCCTCGATGGCCGGCTCAACCCTATTTTTCAAGATGGGCTTTCTCCTGCTAACTTCTTGAAGAGCAGATTCTCCGCCGGTGTCGTACAGTTCTTTGATTCTGTAAAAGCTGTCTCGGCTATAACCGATTACTTTGCATGCCTGGGAAACATTGCCTAAATGTTCTGCCAAATTCAGTAGTCCTAACTTGCTTTTGATTAACTTAGATTCTTGATTCATGATCTGACATTTTGGGGGTTGATTAAAAGTGTGGTAACTTAAAGTTAACCCCTATTGTCAGATCAAATCTTAACTTCTACAAATGAGTTGTCGTTTCCTTTCTTTTCTCCGTTTCTGCAAATAGTTCTTTTCGAAAGACCCTGTTGCCGTCTCGACCAGCAGCGCGAACCCGTGCCACCCTCTCAAAAAGGCATCCCGAGAGACGTGACGCCAGGATGATTTCTCCTGGTCGAGGAAAACTATGCCACTGGCCGTACTAACTTTTACAACAGTAAAATAATTATCGTGACTTTTTTCACTTTGGATTCGGGTAATATATGGAGTAGGGATGTCGTCGAACTTTGATCGGTCCGGCCTTACGCCGACATTATCGATGCCAAATTTAGTGAGCACATCACTTATACAAAAAAGGCTTGGGTGATCAGGGTGCTCTTCAATTTCTTTTATAATTGTACTCGCTGAAATCTTAGCACCGAGAATATTTATTAGGTGTATAACTACTTCGCTCTCATTGCTTTTTGGCTCAAAGAGCCCTGGTATAATGTAGCGCATAACAATCAATTCTCATCTAATGTAAAGTAAGGTAGCCAGAAACCAAAAAAAAGAAGGTGCTGTTAACATAATGAACTTACACTGCAGTTTCGGACGCCTCAGAACTCAAAATATAGATTTCGCTAGGGTAGGCATGTCAGGTTCCAGTTCCGAAATCGACATTCATCGCCTTATGCCCGCCAATCTTTTGAGTAAATTTTATTTTCGGATGATTTATCAAGGTTCAGATGAGTTTGACCAAATCTTAATTGCTTTCAATCAGAGAATCAACATAGGCAAGCCTGCCTCTGCTGTCTATGCCTTCTATAACCACCCGATATTTTTTTGCAAGGTCTGAGTTGTAGAAAGTAAAATGAATTTGTCCCGCGCTGTCCGGCACGATATTCGGGTTCCAATACAGCGTGGTGCGAAAATCGGGCTGAGATGCCAGGCTGTCGTTTCTTTTGTAATCAGGCTCCGGAAATTCGCGGGTGATGCTGTACCCATGAAAGATATGACTACCATAAGTCTCATCTATGGTTTTAGTTGCAAGCATTCCTTCATCCCAATGTTTTGTGTAGATGGCAATAGCGCCGATAAAGCCACCATTCATGGGCGCCATATACGCTCCCGGCGGGGGGATATACCTTATCAAAGCGATCTGGTTCAAAGGCAGGTCTTTGACGTTTTCGAAATTGGTTCTGATCTCATTTATATAAAAGTATGGATATGGGGTTTTTAATGCATTACCGTTTATGGAAACTTCACCATCCTGTTTGGGCGAGTTTTTGCCGGGAAGTTCCTGTGAAATTGTGGAGCGAAAATAAAATTCTGGGTCGTCTTCATTACCCGCAACGACCAGTCCTGCAAACCTCCCTTTCAGAAAATCAAAAAGCCGTATGCTATTGGGGTAAAAAGTGTTGATAAGGTCAGCGTCGTGATAGTAAGATACTTCAAAAGAAGGACTGACGTATCTCCTGGCAACCATCTCCGATTTGGTGGGAACATAGCCTTTAACCAGCGCTGGTTTCAATAACTTCGCCTGGTGCGCACTTTGAATCTGATTTGCTTCCTCCCTGCCGAAAGGAGTTGGATACTCATTTTCGGAAGTCCAGGCGGGCAACTCAATGAATGGTGCGCTGGTAATCGTATCCAGCGCGGGTGTGATAATCTTTACGCGAAGGGTTTTGTCGGCATTCTTCTGCGTCGCCCCGTTAAAATACATCTCCGATAATCCGGTTGCATTGTAATCATTTAATAGAAACCGTCCATTGCTGTCCGGTTCGGCTTCCCCGATAAACTCACTATTATCCTGATTGTGTATGATTAACTTGAGTGCGAGCTCTTTTTTGGGGTCGTATTTCCGGTAGTCAAGGATCTCCCCGGCAATACTAAGTGATTTCTCAACGGGAAAGACTAATGCATATGGCTCATCGCCCAAGACCTCTTTCCAGGAAAAATGGCGCCAACCGTTGGTCATCATAACCAGGTCCAGCGCGCTTTGCGTTTCTATATTTGAATGACGGAAATAGTATCCCGGATTAAATACATACCCTTTCAGCTCACTACTCATTAGCATCGAGCTCATGATATTGTCGGACAGGGTGTCATCCGAGATATGGTCCGCGTCCGTCACAGAAACCGAAAGGCTTGCCTTGTCTAGTTTCCAGTATTCATCGCTAAGCGTTACCGAAAAGGAAGATCGGGATTTGCCCCTAAACGAAACGGTGTCGCTTACCAGTTGTGCCGAGATCCGGCCCTTGTATTCAATAAATACGATTCTTTCAGCCAGGGGTATTTCGCCGGCGTCAAAGAGCGTGAGCCGGAGTATTCCCGTTGAGAACTCCTTATTGTGAATTTCAAACTCGTTGAGCCCGGGTTCGAGGTCTACCGGGTAAACCGCCACTTTACCGGAATTCTGGAATCCTGCCAGTAGAACGTGCTGATACTGGCCTTTGTCCTGTTCCCGGTATTTAATCCGGAGGGTAATATCATCAATGGTTTGTTTGGCTATCTCCATTACCACGCCAAATGGTTTTGCCTGGGGCAAAGGGATCACTTGGATGCTGCCGTCAGAAAAGCGGACGCTGGCGAAGTAGTTGTGCGAAGGTTCCGGCCGGAGCTCGAATTTGCCCATGCCGTCATGTACCGTTGTTATCCGGCTGATCAGGGCGCCGGTCTCGTCTTTCAGCTCTCCGGTTATTTCAGCGGGTAATCCATACTCGTCCGTTGCCTTGAATGCAACATTTGAAGCTAACCCCTCCACGAGGTCTCCCCCTTCGGGGAAGAAATGCAGCTGAAAATGTCTCGACCAAGCCGTTTCCACAGAAGATCCGGTAGATATATCTGCAAAATTTTTGATGATCACATTTTTGTGGAAAAGACCCGTCTCTTCGAAATTCAGCATCCACGCTGTAAAACCCCTGAGCTGATAGGTATTGCTGGGTAGACTGTCGGGTATCCGAATATCGCCCCGGGCGACCCCGTCAATCAGAAAGAGTTTTTTAGTGACCACGATATGTCCCTTTCTGTCAACCAGTTGCAGGTAGGCCACCCTGCTCATACCTGAAGGACCACCATAAGCGGTTGAATACACTTTGTACCAGATGGTCTGGCTACTCAGGTAGGCCGATCTATCCGTCTGTACATACACCTTTTCGAGTGGATAATTCTTATAATAACGGGTCAGGGCAGAAAGTAACCGGTCCCGGGGAGAGTCTGCGAGAAAAAAAGAGGGAAGGCAGAAAAACACGCCAAACAGCAATACTGATATGCTTTTCATAATAAGATAAGATATGAAGCAATCTAAATAAAGTTACGAAGACCCCACATATATTCAAATTTCGGTTCCTCGACGGTGCAAAACTGACCATTATTTCGCGTGACTGACGTAAGAGCCAATTCTTAGTTGCATCGAAATTATGTTTTATATCACTGCTTATTAATTACTTATGCCTATTGGCCGATAAGTCCATTTTCTGTATTCCCGACGAAACGCTGTAAGTTACAATCTTACTGCGTTTTTTATTTCCAGATTATATATAGTCTTGCACTTATTTCAAACACGCCGGTCAGTTTTTAGGTTAGTTCGTTTATTGAATATGAAGACATACCGTTTTTAGGCACCTATTGTCCACTGGCATTTGAATGACTGAACTGAATTCGGATTGGCGATTCTTGGAGGGCGCCAAAAGAATTTCGCAAGGGAAGCCATCATATGTTATCAAAATGTCGAATCCTTGAGAATACGATCGATTGTAGTTATTTTTGCAGCAAAGGAAATCACAAAGCAAGTTGGGATCCTTTATAAAGCTCTTTTAGGTCTATCGGTGCCAGTGAGTGATTAGGTGAGTTGAGGTCTTCCAATGACATTAATATATTGAAATACAGCGGCATATCTTTAAACGGTGCGTCCTGTCTTCCCGACTTAATAAAGGATTGAATTTCAATTAATTAGAAGCTGTTCGGAGACATTTCGGACAGCTTTTTTTATTGAAGACATTAGATTGTCAGTAAAGTTTGTCGCTTGGGGAGGAGTCGTCTATGGTGGGATAGATTAAATCGACTGTAATTGAATTGTCGTTACCGCGAAGTACATAAGAATATGCATCATTTAAATAGTTTACTGCTGTTGCTTGGATTTAATCTCCCATTCTCTCCAGGCAGTCTTGTCGCCACGTAACCATTTGACGTAATAGCGAAGTATTAGTCCCGACATGGAATCCGGATGCATCATTCCTCCATTCATATCAAGAAAATATTTTTTTAGTCTTGAACCACCCCAAAGTTGCCAGCGGTTCCTTATATATAATCCTAAGGTCATATGTAGTCCATATTCACCATTTTTCTTAATGTATTTTTTGTCTTTACCAGGTAAAAGTTTGTCGAGCTCTATAAAACAGTCGGCAAGATTTGATGGGATATATTTTCCATCAACGCTGTCTCTCTTCAAAGAGATTTCATATTCTTGTTTTCTTTGTAAATGAATACTGTCATAGTATTTATATTCTCTGTCGAGGTTTAGGTCAAGTTTGTTTAAATGGCGGTGGTATAATACTGCCAATAGTTCATAACGATCATCATAGTTTAGGTTTCTTGCTTCAAGGTCTGTCACAACCTTACTATCGTTGTAGTAATTGTAGCCTTCGCTTCTGCAACTATGGTTTAGCCGTTAGTTAATATTGCAATAATTTTTCAAATGGTACTCAGCAAGTTCGCTAAATATACAAATAATCAAGTACATTCATTACCAGACTGATAGGTTGGCCTAACGCTTAAAATCCATGAGGAAAGGATTCGAGTTTCATCCTGCCAAGTCGACCATTGAGATTGACCGAGAACCAACAGCGATATTTATCTTTCATATTACCTGCTACGATCTATGAAAGGGATGCCAGAATAACAAGAATGTCATTGTTTAACTGATCCAGATTCAGGTGTATTATATCCCAGACTATCGTATCATCAATACCAAAATAATCGTGGACAATGATGTTCCGGAAATCTTTTACCTCCCGCCAGTCAACAGAAGGATATTTATCTTTAAAAGACTTGTCAATTCTTGCAACTGCTTCTCCAATAATTGAAAAATTCCTTTCTACGGCGTGCTTAGTTTTAAGATCAACCACGTAGACCTCAAAAGTTATTCCTCTTGTAAAATCCTTTATATTGCCGATGGCTTCGAGAATATCCTGGAGTAATGACGGGATATCTCTTTCAGACATGAATCAGGCTTTTTTCTACGGAAGGAAGATAGCGGGGCTTGATAGCCCTTCGAGAAACAAGATCGATTTTTTGTTTGAATAGGTCCTCTAACTCGTGTGCTAGTTTGATAAATCCAATACCGACGCGACCATTGAAATCAACCAGAATATCAATATCGCTTTTTTCATTGTTGTCTCCGCGAGCATAGGAGCCAAATAACCCCAGTTCGGAAATAGGATAACGGCCTTGCAATTCAGGCTTTTTCCGGCTGAGTAAGTCTAATATCTGCTCCTTAGTGTACATAGAGCAAACCTACAAAAAAACGGGCGTTCACGCAAACGCAGCCAGTCAGACTGAATTTCGTTTATGACAGGATGGTAGGACCGGCTGCGCGAATTTCGAATTCAGGCTGTTACTTCGCGGTTATTATTTTTTGTGCCTACTGGATGATTTGATACCTTTAATCACAGAATAGACCAGACGTTAATTCATTTCTTTAACAATAGTTCTTTCAAGTCTATCGATGCCTGTGAGTAGGTAGGTGAGTAGCGGTTCGCCGATGATAATAACATGTTGAATATCAAGATCATTTGCGATAACGGCGCGTCCTGTCTTCCCGACTGATAATCAGCGAGTTGCATTCAACTCGCTTTTTTTATTTCTTTCCGAGTAACTTGTTTTAAGTATGGTTTCCTTTTTTCAGAAGATCACGGACGTTCTGGATCAATACCAGATTCCTTATATGCTATCTGGTAGTATAGCAATGGGGCTATATACTGTTCCAAGGATGACCAGAGACATAGACTTTATTATCCATCTGCAAGCAAAAAACGTAGATCTTTTTGTGAACAGCTTTAAAGACGGGTTTTATTGCGACAGAGATGCTATAAAAGAGGCGATAGAGGGTTCAGTAAAGATGTTCAATATTATTGACCATGCAACAGGGTATAAGGCAGATTTTGTTGTATTGAAAGACGATCCATTCAGGCAGGAGGAATTTAACCGAAGACTAAGAGTCGCCTATTTCGGAAAAACTATTTATGTCGTATCTCCGGAAGACCTTTTATTATCGAAGCTTATTTGGATACAGGGCTTTCAATCTGCCATACAAATGGAGGATATCAAAAACCTGACCGTCGTAAATAATCTCGACTGGGACTACATTTCAAAATGGGTCAAACAACTGAATTTACGTACCTTTAATCTGATAAACAGATGACAGATACTCCCCGGCATATTAAAGAATTGCAGTTGAAGATCTGGCTTTCCAAATCTCCAATGGAAAGGCTTCGACAAACGCTGGAAGATAATGGTCAGTTACTTCAATTTTGGTCGTCTGCACATGTGGAGGAAAGGGGTCGGATTGCTCAGACATTTAATCGCGGGGGCGGGTAAATAGCCCTTTCTAATGCAAGAAGTGCCAATTGATATTGATTCTTGGGTTCAGGAGACTTCGACCTTGTGGATTAAGCGAGGAATTAAAATTTTGCCTGGCGTAACGATTGCCATTATCGAATCCACTGAAGCAGACTTAGGTTTTCGATTTCCCTCCGATATGAAAGACTTATACCGTGTCGTCAACGGTTTTAAGGACTGCGACATGGATGTCAGCAGCATGATTTCGATTTGGCCGATGGAACGCATTCGGGAAGAGTACATTGCCAGTAATGATAAGAATTTTATCGGCTTCTGCGATTGGTTGATATGTAGCCATAGTATCGGATTTTTTAAGGGTCGAATGGGCATCTTCAAATGTTATGAAGAATTAAATGCGATCGCTGAGACTTTCAGACAAGTCATTGACATGATCAATAACGATTCGGAACTATTAGTTTGATTTTGCTTTTCAGGCTGCTTCGTGGCGGACGATTTGAGACAGCATTTGCGCAATTTTCGAATCCTTGACGAGAAGCTTGAATGATATTTTTGCCTTTCTTCTGAATAATTTGATATTTTTAAATGGAGAATGAATTAAACGCAAATTCATTTCTTTAACAATAGCTCTTTCAAGTCTATCGGTGCCTGTGAGTAGATAGGTGAGTAGTGGTCCGCTGATGATATTAAAATATTGAATTTCAACCCATTTTGCCAAAACGGTGCGTCCTGTCTTCCCGACTTTATAAGTATCTGATTTTCAATTATTTGAGAGCTATTCGGAGCTATTCGAACGGCTTTAGTTTTTTAATGAAAAACCTCCCTTAATCGTCTTTCCTGGATTCGAACTCTAACGAGAATCATTTGAATTAAAGACAGAATCAAAGGTTGTTGTGTCGATCTTGTGAGTTGCAAGTTCTGCTCTCTTATCCTTTAGCGATTCGAATATTTGTCTCCAAAAGAGTTCATTTTTTCGCCAAAAATCTAAATCGATATGGAGAACGTTTGTTAGCAAATCGCCTGGAAAGTAATTTGCTTCCACCATTACGTTCAGATTTAAGTGCTCAATCGCCAATGGCACAAGATATTTCAAAGAAAATCCCTGACCGATCATTAACCTTACATCTTCGACTGTAAATTCCCCAAGAGGTGTTCGACACAATTCCAAACAACGCCTCACCATAGGTGTGGGCGCATGTTGAGGATCTCCGTAGTCTTTTTTATCGAGACTTTGAATTGTTTTGGCGCGCCAATTTTTTTTCTAGAAATCCGTTTTTAGGCATTGCAATACGGCTAGCTTGTTTCGGAAATCAAAATTGAAATTTCATGCAACAAATCTGGTAAACGGTATTGAATAGTATCCCAGACTATCAGATTATTGATGCCAAAGTATTCGTGAATGATAAAATTGCGGAAATCCTTGATAATTCGCCATTCTACATTTGGATGCAACTTTTTGAAATCATCGGGAATTCTCGAAGCTGCTTCACCGATAACCTCAAAATTTCTTTCAACTGCGTCTTTGGTCTTCGAATCAGCCTCATAGGATTCAAAGGTCATTCCTGCGGTATACTCCAAGATTTTGCTTATCGAGACCTGAATGTCAAGGAGAAGTAGAGATAGAATACGCTCAGACATGAATCAGACTTTTCTCAACGTAAGGTAAATACTGAGGCTTTATTCCCCTACGGGAAACAACATCGACCTTCTGTTTAAATGTGTCTTCGAGGTCATGGGCGAGACGTATATATTCAAAACCATCAATCCTCTTATTGAAATCGACGAGAATGTCAATGTCGCTTTTTTCATTGAAGTCCCCACGTGCGTATGAACCAAAAATGCCCAATTCGGAAATGGGGTACCTTTTTTGGAGGTATTCCTTTTTATCCCTTAAAATGGCCAGTATTTGGTTTGTGGTGTACATCGGATTCAAAAATAATAAAAATAAATTCAATCTCTAATTTTTGTTTTGATCTTCAATGTGTTAAGCGCCGTTTAGGCCCGCATTTTCTTCATCATTGCATGTATGGCCGTATGTTTCCTTTAATTGTATCGTCGGCTTGCACTCTATACTTGATGGCCGGTCCGTTTTTTACGAGATAGTTTGCAAAGGCGTAGTAACAGCTTTCGGAGACTTTGATGTCTAATTCATTTGCACTATCCCATCGAATGTCAGTGAAGCAATCAAAGTCATAGCGCGAAATATAAAAGTTTCCATATTTCGGTATGCTATCGCCTTTGTTTATAATAGAAATATTCAAGAAATAATTACCATTAACCGGCCTTACATATTTATATACGACAATCTCATATTTTCCATTTGGCGAAGTGGAACGGTAAAAGATTTTTCTCGTGAAAGAGGAATCGATGGGATCTCTTTGAACTATTTTAATATTAACTCCGTTTAAAATGGTATCTCTCAAATTTGATTTTCCCTGCCTAATAAACTCGGTATATTTCTCTTCAAGTATAACAGTATTGTTATTTGCCCAATAGATCTTGTCAAAGTCCAAACTTGAATATGAGTAGTTGATGTTGGCAGGAACCGCGCTGTCTGTTGATTTGAGAATGGCAACGGACCATGTTCGGCCTCCGTCCCATGCGCCTTGAATGTAATCATATTGGAGCAAATACCTTGTACTGTCTGGCGAATAAGTACGCGATAATTCTGAAAAAGTCCCAGGAGATGTGAAACAGGAAACCTCTGAAGCACTAATTAAACCAAAAATACAAATACCGATTATTAATTTCATGATCCAGATTAGCGTTTAGCTCTAAGTTAAGCAAACCATAGCCAATATCTATTTTCAATCAATAGCGGATTTTTCGAATCCCGTGTGAGAAAATTGGGGGGTATTTTTGCTTGCTCACTGAAAAATTTGGTATCTTTAAGCGGGAGATGAAGGAGACATTAGCTCATTTCCGAGGCTAGAACTTTTTGAAGTCTATCGGTGCCAGTGAGTAAATAGGTGAGTAGCGGGTCGCCGATGATAATAACATATTGATTTTCAATCTCATTCGCCGAAACGGTGCGTCCTGTCCTCCCGACTTTATAATCGATTGAATTTCAATTAATTAGAAGCTGTTCATGTATTACGGGCAGTTTTTCATTTTTCAACTATTCTACTTAAGCACCGACTCTGGTTCTTCCCGCGACGCTATTGTCAAATCTTAATCCTGCCCGCAGAAAATGAATTTTCCATTCCTGATATCCAAGAATCCGAACAAATTGCCATACTCAATCCATAGCGCTCGTGTGCCGTATGGAATTGTACTCCAAGAATGTTCATCTATCGGACCTAATACAAAATAGGTGATCAATGACCGATATGTGTGGATGATCGATGGCGGATTTGCGTGGGTGTTCCAAATCCTATCTGGGCTGTAATTATCGAGATCATTATCATTCCAGGGATCGGTTTTCCAAAGAACTATGCCATTGCTGTCAAAGCCACTAACAATAATATGTGCTGAATCTAGAACAAAATAATTTCCAGACGTAGAATCCACAAATTTCACGGAACGCCTTCCGGGAGAAGGAACTCTAAACATCGCATATGCTCGAGGCCAGCCATATACTTCCATCTTGAGCTTTGGAAAGTAATACCCGAAGAATCTAGTAGGAATCCAGTCAGGGTAGACCTTTTTAATATTATTTAGGTAATCTTTTCCAATGAATAGGTTTTCAAGTTCCTGATATTTGTCGTTGGCCAATCGAAACTCAAAGCCGGGTTTCGTTCTGGTAAACTTGATCGTGTTGTAGCACATCATGATATTTATATGCCCTGAATCCGGGATGTCAGCCAGATCCTTTGTTTTGAGAAGCGTAATCGAATTACTAACGAGAGAATCAAACGTAGAAATGGATATTGATTTTGATGAGTCTGGGTTAAACTTGACAGAATCCGACTGCGCAAGGCCATGGGGCGTTGCCAGGCAATAACAGACAATTAATGGTGCAATCCTAGATTTGAACTTAATTGCGTGTTCCTTTGACCGACTCATGAAAAGTCTCAAAGAATATTTCTTGCCATAACGGGTGCAGCCATTGTTATACCGGCTGGCTCCACGAAACCATTTGAGGTCGACAAGCCACTCTTCGTTATTTACAATTGTGACCCTGATATTCTTTCGATTAACGTCCATATACGTGCAATCTGAGGAAAATATTAAGAAAGCTGGGAGTATTTTAATTCGGTAAGCGGCAAGAATAAGAATTCAAGCCGCAGACTATGCGTGCGCGGAAATGTGCCAAAGTGTATCAGCGCTGAGATCTATGTCCTGATCTTTCCATTCGACGAAATACCCTTGATTGGATAGAGTGGAAGCAAAAATGCGCGGATCCAAAAGAGGCTTAAATGCTTCTGCATTCAGAAATGGCTTAATGTCGGCAATCCTTTTGGAGCCATCGTCAAATACGCATTCCAGACGGTAGTCGCTCAATGCTTTTATGTTGGTAATTGTCCGCATCTCTATTTTAAAGCCTCTATTTTGAACACTGGCTGGCCTTCGATGGCTAGTTTCCAATCGGCCATTAATTCATCCTTATGAATCTCCACCCACGCCATGACCAATTTCAATTTGTCATTTGGGAAATCACCCGCTATCAGCCTACCTATTGGTATTTCAATAACTGCCTTATAATCAGCATACTCCACGTGAATATGAGGCAACTGCTTCCTTATTGTCAAAAAAGAACATGCGAAAGATAATCCCGTAAAACATCGAAATAACCGGCATATCCTTTCTTTTTACAAAAATACATAATTCATGATAGCCTGGCAAGTTATCCCGATTTACAAGATTTGGAAAGTGGAGTAAGTCAGAGCCAGGGTTGGCTTTCCTTCACGCTCGATCTTGCATTTGCACGTCCCATGATTTTGCACATTGCGATTTCATTTGGCAAAATTCTAATCCTTGACGGATCAGATTGGAGGATATTTGCGTAGGGTCATAGACAAAACGTTACCTTTGAACGCAAACGGCACTGGATTCGAACTCGTAAATCGATTAGCAATTGGGCTTGGCTATTCAGTAATTGATATCAAAGTTGAAATCTCTTGCACTAAATCCGGTAATCGGAATTGAATGGTATCCCAGACAATCTGATTATTGATACCAAAGTATTCGTGAATCATAAAATTTCGGAAGTCTTTTATAATTCGCCATTCAATACTGGGATGCAGTTTTTTAAAATCATCCGGGATTCGAGATGCAGCCTCTCCGATTATCTCAAAATTCCGTTCTACTGCGTCCTTGGTCTTGGAGTCGGCATCGTAAGACTCAAAGGTCATACCCACAGTGTAGTCCAGAATCTTGCTGATTGAAACCTTAATATCCAATAGCAGCAGGGTCAGATTGCGTTCAGACATGAATAAGGCTTTTCTCTACATAAGGTAAATACTGAGGTTTTATGCCTTGACGGGAAACGACATCAACCTTATGGTTAAAGGCATCCTCCAACTCATGGGCGAGTCGTATAAATTCAAAACCGTCAATCCTTGCATTGAAATCGACGAGAATGTCGATGTCACTTTTCTCGTTAAAGTCTCCTCTTGCATAGGAGCCAAAAATGCCCAGTTCAGAAATGGGATACCGCTTTTGCAGGTATTCCTTTTTCTGCTTTAAAATGGTCAGTATTTGGCTGGTCGTATACATAGAAATCAAATTTACTAAATATTTGCAGATTTTTTCAATCTTTGAATGATCTTCAAGCCGTTATGCGACAAAGAGTGCACAAATTCTGGCAAATGCTTATTTCAGAAGACGCCAGCCATTTCGTTCTGAGTTTATGTTTATAAATTTTATCCATTCGTCAAGAAAAAGTGATGTCACTATTCCACCGCTAGAGGTACATGTCAATTCTTTGAAACCCTGTTTGCCTCATTTAGTTTGAATGTGGTGAAAGGTTGAAAACCTGATAATTTTTAGTCAGGGTCACCCTAGGCATTATCTTGCCTGGATTGTCATCGGAAAATGCCATCAGATATTTGCCTTTGATATAGGCAATTGACTTGGAATTGGGTGGAACTTCAGTATTCTGCTTGAATCCGTCAATTTGTCCGTCTGAAATTATTGCGTCTTTCTTGGATTCGAACTACCAGATTTAATAGGCTTGAATAAGCACTTTTGCCGGAATATGAAGTATCTCATTCAACTTGCGGATCATGGTTAAGCTTAATTTTCTTTTACCGGATAAAATCTCGGATTTGCGCGAGCGATATCCCAAAATATGGGAAAGTTCCGCTTCGGACATACCCATTTGTTCGAGGCGAAATTTAATAGCTTCCAGCGGGTTTGGGGTGGGGACTGGATAATGTTCTTGCTCATATTCTTTTATGAGGATAGAAAGTATTTCCAACTCATCGGAATCTTTTGATTCTGGCTTAAGGTCTTTTTGCATTAATGCATACACCCGGGCCAGGGCGTCTTCATATTGAGCTTTATTTCTTATTGGTTTTAACATAACTTACTTTTTTTGCGTCAATTTTATCGTATTCCTTGTGCGTACCAAACCACACGATGAAAACTATTTTTAGGCGATATTCGATGTCCACAATCAATCTGAACGTGTTACCATGAATATTAAATACCACTCGCTTGTCCGTCAATATAGATGCACTCCTGTATTGTTGCTTTAATTCATTTGGGTTATTCCACTGTGCGGTCGCTGCCTCTTCATGCCAGGCTAGTAAAGCCTGCTCCGCTTGCGGATAAGCTTTCCATTTTTCCTTTAAAGTCTTTACTGCAATGACCCTCATTCACAAAAATACGAAATGTTACCAAAACGGTAACATTTTTCGAGGAGAAAATCTGGAAGTATTCGATTAATGCATATTGTGTGCTTAATCTATTGATTGTTAACCAGCGCCAATAAGCAATAACCATTTCAGAGTTTATTGATGTATGGTAAGCTCCCTTTCTTTCCGGCGAAAAGGAAAAAAATTGAGCGGTCGCCGGCGGACGATCAGTGTTCGGAATCGGTACAAAAGGCGGACCGCCTTCTTACCCAAACGACTATTAGTCAATGCACCAGCACATTGGCTTGGTTTGTGTGCCGCGGATCAGTATGCTGCGCAACTATATAAAAATCGCCTTCCGGAACTTTCGGAAACAGAAAATCTTCTCGGTGCTCAACCTGTTAGGCCTGACTGTCGGGCTGGCAACTGTATTGCTGATCACGCTTTACATCGTCAATGAATTCAGCTACGACCGGTACAACGTGAACGCCGACCGTATCTACCGGGTGAACCCTCATTTCCGGATCGCAGGCGAAGACCTCCGTGAAAAGATCGTCCCTGCCGACCTCGGACCGGCGATGAAGCGTGATTTTCCCGTGGTCGAGAACTTCGTCCGTCTCAACAATATCGGGCCGTCCAGTGTGCGGAAGGGTGACCTGTTCGTTACGGAACCGAGAACCTGTTGGGCGGATTCGAGTTTCTTTTCGGTTTTTACCCTCCCGTTTGTGGCGGGGGATCCCAAGACCGCGCTCACACAAGCGCGCACCGTGGTCATTTCGGAAACGATGGCCAGGCGCCAGTTCGGAACCCGGCAGCCATCCGACATCGTCGGGAAAACGCTTGCGATCGACGACACAACATTGTGGAAGATCACGGGCGTGATGCGGGATATGCCCGCACTCTCGCATCTCCATTTCGACCTGATCCGGTCGATGTGCACCCAGGAGGAATCCCGGCAGGTCAACTGGCTCAATAACGACTGGGAGACCTATCTGTTGGTCCGGAGCGGCACCACCGAGGCGGAATTGGACCGGGACCTCGCGGCGGCAACCCGGAAATACGCGGAGTCTTTTATT
>Ga0210396_10001812_pt1 | contig 22341 bp, 20 predicted proteins | sample IncBWH17OmetaG_FD_155466 | JGI IMG/M metagenome (GOLD analysis project Ga0210396, IMG submission 155466) | Forest soil microbial communities from Barre Woods Harvard Forest LTER site, Petersham, Massachusetts, United States - Inc-BW-H-17-O ... | reverse complement strand
CTTCCAAAAACCACGGCTAACCGCCGGATGCGGTGCCGGCTGTGGCTGTAGCTTCGGCTGTGCCTACTGGCCGCAACCTCCGCAGCCTCCAAAGGCAACGCAGCCGACACAGCATCGAAAGAAGAAGCCTCCGCACCGCACGAACTAAATGGCGTCCGGCACAGCCGCCTCAGTCAAGCTTTAGCGATCCAAGATGGAGGCCGAGACCGTCGCCTTTGGCTATCCTTCGCGAGCGCTTGTTTTTGAGCAGCGGGTCGAACAGACCTTTGGCTATCCGCGACATGCGCCGTTGTTAACGGCGAGCGACGGTCTCGCTCTCTTAAATCGCGCCTGTGATTTTCGTTCCGATTTGGTTGGCGTCGCTGCGATGTTTTTTGAAACGGGGAACCGCAGAGTTCCCAAAGCGAGCCACTTATTCGCTTATTTCGAAGCACCTGAGTGCGCGCCTTTGCGCGTGATGTCGCTTAATGGGGGAAGACCGGCAGTGACGGACACACGGCCAAGATGCCGCTTTTGACCCGAAGCCGTCATCCGACGCGGTGCCCACTGGCGTGAAGCCGCCCAGGTTTGCCGGCACGTGCGGCCTTCATCGCATCGTCGAGCTTCCCAAGCGTGGATATCGATCTGCGCATCCAAGCGCCTTCGGCAATTCGGCGTAGTTCCAAGGTGCGAGGCCGTTTCAGGTCCAACATTGCTAGCGTCTGACATGTCGCGAATGCACGACTGTTTGCATTGAGCAAATCACCTGCTCAACTAGCCGTGTGCATCTAACATCCAATTTAGTGGGGTCGATGGATTTCGAACCCTACATCACGTTCACGGCTTCGCCGTTCCAGTGAATCACTGAAGGGCTTCCCAATGTCTGACGGAGCATTGAAAATTGCTATGGTGTTGTCGATGGTCTTAACTTCTCCTGCTGCTTCATTTGCGCGAGGGGGACACGGGGGCGGGGGTTTTGCGCATGGATTTGCGCGCCCCGCGGGTTCGGCGGGAACGGGAAATGTACCAATCAGTGGTATTCCGCGCGGCCCGGCTAACGTTGGGGGAATCAACAATGTGACGGTCGACTCCAGCGGTGTGGTCAACGCTTTCAGGGCGGCCGGGCTGCCACAACCGCACATAGCCGCGCCGACGCAGCCCGGCGGCTCCCGAAATCCGGTCGCACCTCCGTCGACGAACTTAGAGGCGCAATCGCTGCTCGAACAATCGGGGGGACATCCACAGCCGCGCCCCAATCAAGTACCCTCGGAGGATAATTTGATGAATCCTAACGATCCGGTAAATCGGGAGAACGCAGCGCTCGACCGCACGCTCAATATTTGTCGCGGTTGCTAAGTAACGGCCTCTTGTCCCTTGAGATCGACACTGTGCGATGGCGCTCGCCGGCAGAGCTGCATATTGAACAAGGTCAACTTGCTGCAGAGGCTGTCCGCGGGCTGACCTCGCGCATCATTGAAACGAAGTGAACTGATGGTTCCTTTAATTGGCGGATCAGTTCTCCATTTCCACAGAGAACCCAAACGCTCTTGGCTGCCCTATCCACCGGAGAAATTGAATGGCTAAGCTCAAATTGTTGTCGGGTGCGCTGATCGCCGGAGTTTTGCTGGCAACTCCCGCCATGGCTCGCGAGAGCCACGTAACTTCACAGCGCCTTGCTGAAGACGCCAACGCATGTACTACCGCTGGCGCGCGTTATATTGACGGGCATCGCTGCTACCACCCGGACGGTTTGCGTGGGGACGGGGAGCGCGATGTGTGGGGCCACTGGGGCGCCTACTACGGGCCCTTGGTCCATGTTCCTTGAACCGAGGGTCCACACAAGTGATGGCGAGCGCCACGCGTTCGATCTGGCCGGAAATGTATTGTCGCGTTCGGCGTGTGGGATGTTCTGCTGCAAACGTGCCCACTCAACACGGCTCACGCCGACGAGGTGGTAATTGCTGCCTTGCCGTTGTCCGTTTCTGGCCCATCGGCGAAATGGCGGCATGTCCCGCTGAGGTCCGCTTAGCGGGGTACAGCGGACACAATTTGCTCATGTTGAGTTCTTCGCATTTTGACTATAAGCCGAAGTCAATTTCGTCACTTATCCATTCGGCTTAGTATGTTGACAACAATTGCGGGCCGACGTTAGTTAGCTGTATGGCTAACTTAGACCAGGTCTTTCATTCGCTCTCAGATGCCACTCGTCGGGCCGTGATTGCGCAACTTGCGAACGGCCCCGCCAGCATTAGCGACTTGGCCCAACGCCATCACATGGCATTGCCCAGCTTCATGAAGCATATCCGGGTGCTGGAAGAGAGCGAGATAGTCACATCGCGTAAGAAGGGTCGTGTCCGCATGTGCGAGTTGCGTCCTCGCGCGCTGACAGTAGCGCAAGGCTGGCTCGAACAAGAGCGCCGCAAGTGGGAAGCGCGCCTGGATCGGCTCGACGGCTTCATCGAAACACTGGCTGCAAAGGAAAAGACCAATGGAAAAAAACGATGACCTCGATCTCCTGCTCGAACGCACAGTAAAGGCCAGCCCGGCCCAGCTCTGGCGTGCTTGGACAGAGCCCGAACTATTGAAGCAGTGGTTCGCGCCAAAGCCTTACGGAGTGGTCAAGGCTGTTATCGACCTTGTGCCGGGTGGTGCGTTCAATATCGTGATGGCTTCACCAGAGGGGCGTGCTTTTCCGGAAAATCCGGGTTGTATTCTTGTCGTCGAGCCGCGGCGCCGTTTGGTCTTTACCGACGCTTTAGGCCCACTCTATCGGCCCAAGGCGGATGCCTTCATGACCGCGGAGATCACAATGGAAGCCACGGCAGGCGGCACACGCTACCGCGCACTGGTGCGCCACAAAAGCGCCGAGGAACGCAAGAAGCACGAGGACATGGGCTTTTTCCAAGGATGGGGCACCTGCCTCGTGCAGCTGGAGGAGCTTGCCTTAAAACTTTAGACCTTGCTTATTCAACCAGGTTTCACTTTGACCGCAAACAGCGCTACGCGCCTCCGAAGACCGCTTCTGGCCCATCGCGGCGACGGTCGAGCCAGTAAGACGTGCATCGTGGGCGTCTTTCACAATCAAGGAGAATCGCCTACAGGTAGCGTTACAGACCCATGATTGGCCGTAGATGAACCAGCACGAGCTACGACCAGCCCGGGACTCCGACCGGAGCGCCGGAGTGGATGGCGAAATCGCCGGGGTCGATGCCGTGCTCGGCGAGATGCGCGCCGGGAGGCTTCTCGAAGCCCAAAGCCGCTGTCTGCAAGCGCTCGCAGCCAACTCCGAAGAGCCTGAACTTCTGCACCTGATGGCGTTGATTTACTTCAACGCGGCGGAGTTCGATCATGTGGTTGAGTGGGCTTCACGCGCGATCAGGAAAGATCCGAAGCCCTCCTATCTGACGACGCTCGGCGACGCCTTGCTGAGGCTTGGAAGACTGGAGGAGGCTCTCCTGGTCTTCGACAAGGCGGTGCAGCTCAAGCCCGAGGATGCCGATTTCTGGCGGCAGATGGGCAACGCTCTCCTCAAGGCACGGCGTTCGGGCGAAGCGCTTCTTTGCTTTCAGCACGCAGTCAAACTCAATCCCGCCGACGCTGATGCAGCCTACAAGACCGGCGTCCTTCTCAAGGAGGAGGGACGCCTTGAAGAAGCTCTTGTGTACCTCGATCGGAGCGCGGACGCGCAACCGGATCATGCTCCGACATTCGCCCTGCGGGGATTTGTTCGTGCGAGTATGGGTCGACACGAGCAGGCCATCGGCGACTATGAGCTGGCGCTTCGACTGGACCCGGAACATGCGCAAGCCTGCTCGAACCTAGGCAACGCTCTCAAGGCCCTTGGACATCCGGAAAAGGCGCTGGTCTTGTACGACCGTTCGCTGGCGCTCAAGCCGGACATCGCGAACGCCACGAACCGCGCGCTCATACTGACGGAGTTCGGACGCTTCCTCGAGGCGGGGGTGGCGTACCAGTATGCGATGGGCATCGATCCCCAAAATCCATCGCTCGTATCGAATCTTGCCTTGTTCCAGTTGTTGCTCGGTGACTTCGAAGCCGGCTGGCGGGGGCGTGAGGCGCGCTGGAATGTTCCGGGGTTCGCGGAAAACTATCCAAGGCTCGACACTCCGATGTGGAGCGGGGAAGAGCCGGTTGCAGGCAAGACGATTGCCATCTTCCAGAACGAGGGTGTTGGGGACGCGATCCAGTTCGCGCGCTACGTCCCGATGCTTGCGGCGCAAGGCGCCCGCATCATTCTCGCCGTCAATCCGGAGCTCTGTCCCCTGCTGTCGAACTTGAGCGGAGTTTCGCATTGCCTGCCCAAGACGCGGAGGGGCGTGGTCCCGCCTTTCGATTTGCACATCGCGATCGACAACCTGCCGCTCGCGTTCGGCACGCGACTTAACTCCATTCCCCTCGGGAAGGATTACCTGCCTCCTCCCGAGGCGCATCTTGTGCAGGCCTGGGACGATCGTCTCGGCCCTCACGAGAAGTTGCGGATCGGCCTTGTCTGGTCGGGCAACCCGGGGCACAAGAACGACCGCAACCGCTCCATGCCCCTCCGCTTGCTGTCCGGACTCCTGGATGTCGATGCACTGTTCGTCAGCCTGCAGAAGAACCCGAGGCCAGAGGATGCCGAGGCGCTCCGCGAGCGCGAGGAGATTGTCGATCATACCGCCTTGTTGACGGATTTCGCAGAGACGGCGGCCCTGGTGTCATGCCTGGACCTCGTCATCACCGTCGATACCAGCGTTGCCCACCTTGCCGGAGCTCTCGGACGCCCGACCTGGATCCTCCTGCCCTATGCACCGGATTGGCGCTGGCTCCTCGACCGCGACGACAGCCCCTGGTATCCCTCCGTTCGTCTGTTCCGGCAGACTGAAACGCGAGAATATGGAAGCGTCATCGGACGTGTTCGTGCCGAGCTGGAAGCAGCAGTCGCGCGCCGAAGTGCGAACCCTCGCGGCCAGTAGTGATCGCGCCGGTGAAGTCCGGCCCAGGAGCCGGCTTCTTTTTGTCTGTTAATGCACGACCAGCACCGGCACGCTTCCATCCGCCAGGACCTCCGATGTTTGGCTCCCCAACCATAGCTTGCTGAGGCCGCGACGCCCGTGAGAGGCCATGACGATCAAGTCGCAGCCTTTGGACCTTGCCGTTTCGATAATCGCACTGGCCGGATGCGGACTCGAAACATGCAAGAGTTCCGCAGACATCCCGATCCGCTCCGCCATGGCTCCAGCTTCATCGAGCACCTTGCGCGCATGTTCCTTGCAGGCTGCGTCATAGCGATCGAACTCTTCCTGCGAGGGAACCCATCCCGAAGCGTGTCCGCTCCCGTAGTCGACCGGCAGCGGCTCCGTGATGGTGATGACAGCCACTCTGGCGTTCAAGGATTTTGCCAAAGCAATCCCATGCTCAACGCCTTTTTTCGCGACATCCGATCCGTCCGTGCTCAAGAGAATATTGGCGTACATTTGGGGCTCCCTTGCTCGTCATACACCGCGCGCATCGCGCGCCGCCTGAGCGATTTTCGTCGCCTGCGACATTCGTCCGATCCTTGCGCCCGTGATGATCTTTCTTCGGCGCTTGCTTGCCTTCGGTACCATGCCTTCGTTCGCGGTAGCTCCGGCCGGGGGATGGGTGTTGAAGTTCGCGGCTCGATGCAGCGCGAGAGCCTTTCGCGCCGCTTCGACATTTGCGGTCCGCGCTGCCAGCTTGTGAAGACGCCCGAGCTCTGCGTTCACCCGCTTCAGCGCCGCGGCAAAGACCTGCTTCCGTTCTGACGCATGCTCGGCGGTTCCTGGAAAGCTCGCTCCGCGAGGCTCGGCTTTTCCGCGTCCCTCTCGCCGCTTGTGGCGGCCGAGCGTCCGCTCCTTGTCGCGCATCTTGCGCAAGCGGGGTCGCATGGCCTCAAGCTCAACCACCTCGACGTCGTAGATGGCGGGATGGTGAGTGAGGCGGATCGCCTCATATTCTTCGTGGCTGAGGAGGCTGCGTTCGAACTTGCAGGGGACCGACATTGCCATTCCTCCGTTTGCATTTGATTTTCTTGAACTTCAGGCAGCATGACTCTTCAGATGCCGGCTTGGTCACAGCCTGGTGGCCTGCCTATGCATTAGCAGCCACTTACGCTCGGCATCGTCAGAGATTGCGCTTGTCATCGTCGAGAGGAATCCGGGCGTTCGCCTCGAAGCGTGCTTTGCGCTTGCGGCCGAATACCCAGATCACGATGCCTATGAAGGCAACGACAAGGATAAGAAGGTAGATTGTCCCAGCCACGGTTACTCACCTCGCGATCGTGCTACCGGGCGCGCGTCTACTATACGACGATTTTCGGTACTTGTCGGCTTGGGCACATACACTTGTACGTATTTGCGACCTACCTCAGCGAACGAGGTATTCAGACCCCAAGTTTCGCGTCAATCAATCCGGCCGGTTGAGCTCGGCGACGGGGATGTTACCGGTCGAGCGGCCCGGACGCGAATTGTCCTTGTTATTGTCCTTGTCCCTGCCCTTCAGCATTTCCCGCAAGTAGGCGACGTTGGCGGTCGCTTCGTCCGGCGGCAGGTCGGCTTTGACGATTTGCTCGGCCTCGGCGAAGCGGCCCTGCAGGCCGACCACGAGACCGAGATTCTGCCGCACCTTGGCGTTCGCCTGCGGGCTGGCATAAGCTTGGCGCAGCGCCTCCTCGGCCTTGGGCAGATCCTTCGTCAGCATGTAGGACATGCCGAGATTCGAGAGCACCGACGGCTCGCCGGGCACGATCTTGAGCGCGCTTGTGTAATAGCGCCGCGCCTCGTCATGGCGGCCCATCTGGTCGAGCACGGTGCCCTGCACCGAGAGGATACGCCAGTCCGGATTTTCAGGTGTATGGGCGCGCGACAGCACGTCGAACGCCTGCTGGAAATTGCCGTTGTCGGCGAGCGCGCGGCCCCAGCCGGCGAGCAGCGGCTTGTTGCCGGGATTGGAAATGCAGGCCTGCTCGAGCACGGCCGCCGCCTGGGCGCGCTGGCCGTTGACGCGAAGCGCCTGGCCATAGGCCAGCGCCGCGTCGGCATCCTTCGGGTTGGCGCGATAGCGCTCGCCATAGGTTTCGATGGCGCGCTGGGGATCGCTATCGGGGCTGGGGGCGGAACTGGCGATCGAGCCTGTGACGTCGGACATGGTCTGGCAGCCGCCGAGGCCCGCGGCCAACAACGCCGTTACTGCCGCGGATGCTAAGAACCGGGCCAAACCTGACTGCTTGGACACTTTGACTCTCGCGCTGGACCGAGCCGAACGCGACAGCAATAAACCGTTAACCCTAACGGCTGGTTAATTGCGGACCCCCGCCGGGGCGGCCGGGCCCGAGTCGATATTCAAGTCAATATTCGAGATCAATATTCGAGCGCGAGCCGCTTCCTGATCTCGTGGACCTGCTTCTCGAGCTCGTCGAAGCGCGCATGCACGGCGCGGTCATGCAGGTAGAACATGTAGCCCGCGACCAGAAAGCCGAAAATCCAGTGATGGGTTTCGACATAAGCCAGCACCGCCTCGATCGCATGGCCGATAAAGGCAAAAACAGTGAATACGACGTCCATGACATTCCTCTACGGACAATGCCTTACCAAATCGGGGAGCGCGGAAAGGCTAAGAGAAATCCTGCCCTCGCTTATTTGTGATGCTTGCGCAGATAGGCGTGAAGCGACTCGAGCCCGGTCTCGGCAAGCAGGGACTTGAGCATCATGTCCGAGCGGCGCCCCGCGGCAAAATGCTCGCCATAGGTCTTGCGCAACGAGCCGACCTGCGTGTTACCGTGCTTCTTGTCGATGCGGCCGGTGGTGTCGCGATGCCGGCCGTCAAGTCCTTTGGCTTTAGCTTTCCCTTTGGCTTTTTTGGCCATTACTCTCCTCCATCGCTTTTTCGCGAGATAAGGAAACCTATCACGATCCCTCGACAGGGTGTAGGGGCGCCGAGGTCTGCTGGCGCTCGGCGATTGCAGGCAGACCAAAACTCTGCGAAGTCTGGTCACGTATCCGAGACCTACATCACTGAAGACGAGCCAGCATGACTTCCCCGTTCGCAACCTCGCCGGCCACATCAGCCATCCCGATTACCTTTGCGACCAAGTCGAGCTGGGAGGCGATCCGCACCGCACTGCCACCGCAAGCGGCCCAATTCGCAACCGCGAACGGCTTTGCGGCGAAACCCGGCGCGTGTCTCGTCCTGCCGACGGCAGAAGGGCAAATCGCGCAAGTGCTGTTCGGCCTGGAGGACGAGGACACCAGATCACGCGATCTGTTCAGGCCCGGCAGCCTGCCCGGCCTGCTGCCGTCAGGCGTCTATCGCTTTGCCAATGCGCCACATGATGCGCGGCTCGCAGCACTTGCCTTCGCGCTCGGCCTCTATCGCTTCAGCCGCTATCGCACGGCGGACGTGCCCGACGTGAAGCTGGTGCCGCCCGACGAGGTTGATGCCGCCGACATCCTGCGAATGGCCGATGCCGCGATGCTGGCGCGCGACCTCGTCAACACGCCCTCGAACGACATGGGACCGGCCGAGCTCGAGCTCGCCGCGCGAGAGCTCGCCGAGCGGCATGGCGCCGCCTTCAGCAGCATCGTCGGCGATGATCTCGTGAAGCAGAATTTTCCGCTCATCCACGCCGTCGGCATGGCCTCGACACGCGCGCCGCGGCTGATCGATTTCACCTGGGGCGATGCTTCGCACCCGAAGGTGACGCTGGTCGGCAAGGGCGTCTGTTTCGACACCGGCGGCCTCGACCTGAAACCGTCCAGCGGCATGCTGATCATGAAAAAGGACATGGGCGGCGCGGCCAATGTGCTGGCGCTGGCGCAGATGGTGATGGATGCGAAACTGAAGGTCCGGCTGCGCGTCCTGATCCCCGCGGTCGAGAACGCGGTCGCCGGCAATGCCTTCCGCCCGCTCGACATCTTCACCTCGCGCAAGGGCGTCACGGTCGAGATCGGCAACACCGACGCCGAGGGCCGGCTGGTACTGGCCGACGCGCTGGCGCTGGCGGACGAGGAGAAGCCGGATCTGTTGATCGACATGGGCACGCTGACGGGCGCGGCCCGCGTCGCGCTCGGTCCGGATTTACCGCCCTTCTACACCCATGATGAGACACTTGCGCTCGACGTTGCGCGTCATGCTAGGTACGAGAACGATCCGTTGTGGCGTATGCCGCTCTGGCCGGCTTACGATAGCTGGCTCGACTCCAAGGTCGCCAACATCACCAACGCGCCATCAGGCGCGTTCGCGGGCTCGATCACCTGCGCGCTGTTCCTGCAGCGCTTTGTCGAGCATGCCAGGAGCTGGCTGCATCTCGACATCTATGCCTGGACCCCGGCGGCAAAACCGGCGCGGCCCGAAGGCGGCGAATGCCAGGCGGCGCGCGCCCTCTACAAGCTGCTCGGCGAACGCTATGCATGATCCCCGCCTGACACCCGCCCGCGGCGATATCGCCGCCAGCTACCTTGAAGGCAAGGTCGAGGCCGCGCGCTTTGTTGCTGGCGAACCGTTCGAGGTGATCGCCGCCGTGGCGCCGCTTCGGCGCGCGCCGACGGCCGATGCCGAGTTGATGACGCAGGCGCTCAAGGGCGAGCGCGTCACGATCTACGACCACAACAGCGAAGGCTGGGCGTGGGGCCAGCTCGACAGCGACGGCTATGTCGGCTGGCTTCCCGACGCGGCGCTGGCAAAGCCGGTGCAGGCACCGACCCATGGCGTCACCGCGCTCCGGACATTCGCCTTCCCCGGGCCCTCGATCAAGCTGCCACCCGTCGAGACGCTGGTGATGGGATCGGTCCTGACGGTGACGGGCGAGGACGGCGCCTTCGCCATCACGCGCGAGGGCTGGCATCTGCCAAAATCACATCTCGCGGCGATTGGCCACCGTGAAGCCGACTTCGTCGCGGTCGCCGAGCGTTTTATCGGCACGCCCTATCTCTGGGGCGGCAAGAGCAGTTTCGGCATCGACTGCTCCGGCCTGGTGCAGATATCCCTCAATGCCAGCGGCGTTGGCTGCCCGCGCGACAGCGACATGCAGCAGGCCTCGCTCGGCCATGCGATCGACCTTGCAGAGGCGACGAACCTGCGGCGCGGCGATCTCCTGTTCTGGAAAGGCCATGTCGCGATCGCGCGCGATGCCAAGACGATCGTGCATGCCAATGCGCATCACATGGCGACGGTGGTCGAGGATACGGCCGGTGCCATCGCCCGCATCAAGGCGGCCGGCAGCACGCTTGTCGCGATCAGGCGAATTTAGGTCGCGACCGAATCGTCCGGCGCCGCTTCGTTGCGGAAGGCGGCGGCGAACAGCGCGCGGGTGTAATCGGTCTTCGGCGCCTTGAACAGTTGGGAAGCCGGGCCTTCCTCCACCACCTTGCCGTGGCGCATCACGATGAGATGGCTCGCCAGCGAAGCCACCACCCGCAGATCATGCGAAATAAACATGTAGGTGAGGTCGCGCTTGCGCTGCAGCTCGCGCAACAGCTCGACCATCTGCGCCTGGAACAGCATGTCGAGCGCGCTAGTCGGCTCGTCCAGCACCACGAAGTCCGGCTCCAGCACCGCCGCGCGCGCAATCGAGATGCGCTGGCGCTGGCCGCCGGAAAATTCGTGCGGATAGCGCGAGCGCCATTCCGCCTCGAGCCCGACATCCTCCATCGCCTTGATCACCCGCGCCTCGCGATCTTCGGCCGAGAGCTGCTTCTGGTGCACGGTGAGGCCTTCGGCGATGATGTCGCCGACCGACATGCGCGGGCTCAAGGAGCCGAACGGGTCCTGGAACACGATCTGCATGTCGCGGCGGAACGGCCGCATCTCCTGGAATTTGAGCCCCTGGATATCCTTGCCCAGGAACACGATCGGTCCCTTGGAAGAGATCAGCCGCAGCAAGGCGAGACCCAGCGTCGTCTTGCCGGAACCGGATTCGCCGACGACGCCGAGCGTCTCGCCCTTGCGCACGGCAAGGCTCACGCCATCGACCGCCTTGACGTGACCAACGGTGGTGCGCAGCACGCCGCGCTTGATCGGAAACCAGACCTTGAGATCGTCGGCCGAGATCACCACCGGCTGCTCCGGCCGCGGCGGCGCCGGATCGGGCTTGGGCTCGGCGGCAAGCAGATCGCGGGTATAGGGATGTTTCGGCGCGTTGAAGACCTGCTCGACCGGCCCCTGCTCGACGATTTCCCCGCTCTTCATGACGCAGACGCGTTCGGCGATGCGGCGGACGATGCCGAGATCGTGGGTGATGAAAAGCAGGCTCATGCCGAGCCGCGTGCGGATCTCGGCGAGCAGCGCCAGGATCTGCGCCTGCACGGTGACGTCGAGCGCGGTGGTCGGCTCGTCCGCTATCAACAGGTCAGGCTCGTTGGCGAGCGCCATCGCGATCATCACGCGCTGGCGCTGGCCGCCCGACAATTGATGCGGATAGCTCTTCAGCCGCGTCTCCGGCTCGGGGATGCCGACTTGCCGCAACAACTCGAGCGTCCGCTCCCGCGCCATCGAGTTGTTCGTCGGGTGGTGCAGCTGGATGATCTCGGTGATCTGCGACTCAATCGTGTGCAGCGGATTGAGCGAGGTCATCGGCTCCTGGAAGATGATCGAGATGTCGTTGCCGCGGATGCCACGGATCTGGCTTTCCGACAGCGACAGCAGATCCTGTCCCTTGAAGCGGATGCTCCCCGTGGGATGCGACGCCGCGGGATAGGGCAAGAGCTTCAGCACCGAGAGCGCGCTGACCGACTTGCCGGAGCCGGATTCGCCGACGAGAGCCACGCACTCGCCGCGCTTGATCTCGAACGAGATGCGGTCGACCGCGACCGTGGTCCTGCCCTGCTGGCGAAAGGCCACCGAGAGATCGCGAACGGCAAGGAGGGGCTGGTTGATGGCGTCCATGCGATCCTCACCTAAACGTCTTGCGCGGATCGAAGGAGTCGCGCACGGCCTCGCCGATGAAGATCAGGAGCGAGAGCATGATCGCGACCGAGAAGAAGCCGGCGAAGCCGAGCCACGGCGCCTGGATGTTGGCCTTGGCCTGCGACAGCAATTCACCGAGCGAGGGCGATCCCGGCGGCAAGCCAAATCCCAGGAAGTCCAGCGCGGTCAGCGTCATCACCGACGACGAGACGATGAAGGGCAGGAAGGTCATGGTCGCCACCATCGCGTTCGGCAACAGATGGCGGAACATGATGACGGCATTGGAGACGCCCAGCGCGCGCGCCGCCTGGATGTACTCGAAGTTCCTGCCGCGCAGGAATTCGGCGCGGACGAGGCCGACCAGCGTCACCCAGGAGAACAACGCCATGATGCCGAGCAGGACGAAGAAGCCCGGCGGCAGCACCGCCGATATGATGAGCAGCAGATAGAGGTAGGGAATCGAATTCCAGATCTCGATGAAGCGCTGGAAGCCGAGATCGATCCAGCCGCCGAAATAGCCCTGCACGCCGCCGGCAACAATGCCGATGATGGAGGAGATGATCGTCAGGCTGAGGCCGAACAGCACCGAGACGCGGAAGCCATAGATCAGCCGCGCCAGCACGTCGCGGCCCTGATCATCGGTGCCGAACCAGTTATATTCGAGATCGCGGCAGCCCTTCAGGCCCTTCTTCTCCACCACGGCCTTGCACTGCTCTTCGGTCAGCCTCCAGGTCGGTGGCGACGGTGCCGGCGTCGGCAGATCGAGATTGTGGGTGTCGTAGGAGTAGCGGACCGGCGGCCAGATGATGCTGCCGCCCTTGGCCGCAATCTGCTTCTGGATATAGGGATCGCGATAGTCGGCCGTGGTCTCGAAATCGCCGCCGAACGTGGTCTCGGCATAGTTGAACAACACCGGCCAATAGAGATGGCCGTCATATTTGACCATCAGCGGTCGGTCGTTGGCGATCACGTTCGCAAACAGCGAGCCGATGAACAGGACCATGAAGATCCAGAACGACCAGTAGCCGCGCCGGTTCGCCTTGAAATTCTCCCAGCGACGCCTGTTCAGCGGCGACGGCGCGAACTTGTGGCGGGTGGCGGGCACAGCCTCGCCGAGCGGCGAAGCGGTGGTGGTCTCGACCGGCTGCTGCGGGGCGATGATCGTCATCAGACCTCCCTCGCCTCGAAATCGATCCGGGGATCGATCCACATATAGGTGAGATCGGAGATCAAATTGACCACGAGCCCCATCAGCGAAAAGATGTAGAGCGTGCCGAACACGACCGGATAGTCGCGGTTGAGCACGCTCTCGAAGGAGAGCAGGCCGAGCCCGTCGAGCGAGAAGATGGTCTCGATCAGCAGCGCGCCCGAGAAGAAGGCGTGGATGAAGGCGCCCGGGAAGCCCGCGATCACGATCAGCATGGCGTTGCGGAAGATGTGGTTATAGAGCACCTGCCGCTCGCTACAGCCCTTGGCGCGCGCGGTGATGACGTATTGCTTGCGGATCTCGTCGAGGAACGAGTTCTTGGTGAGCAGCGTCATGGTCGCGAAGGCGGAAATCCCCATCGCGATCAGTGGCAGCGTCAGATGCCAGAAATAGTCGATGATCTTCCAGTACCAGGGGAACGCCGACCAACCGTCCGAGGTCAGCCCGCGCAATGGGAACCAGTTGAGGAACGATCCGCCAGCAAACAGGATGATGAGCAGGATCGCGAACAGGAAGCCCGGAATTGCAAAGCCGACAATGATGAAGCCGGACGTCCAGATGTCGAAGGGTGTTCCCTCCTTGACCGCCTTGCGGATACCGAGCGGGATCGAGATCAGATAGCTCAACAACGTCATCCAGATGCCGAGCGACATCGAAACGGGGAGCTTCTCCTTGATCAGTTCGATGACCGAAATATCGCGGAAATAGCTCTTGCCGAAATCGAAGCGAGAATAATTCCACACCATCAGCGCGAAACGCTCCGGCGCCGGCTTGTCGAATCCGAACTGCTTTTCGAGGCTCTTGATGAAGGCGGGATCGAGCCCCTGCGCGCCCCGATATTTCGAGTTGACCGCATTTCCGCCCGGCGCATTGGCCTGGCCGCGATTGCCAAAATCGCCCCCGCCGCCCGACACGCGCGACAGGCCGCCGGTGTCGGCGCCCGAAAGCTGGGCAATGACGCGATCAACCGGTCCGCCCGGCGCGAACTGCACGACCACGAACGACACGAAAAGGATGCCGAGCAATGTCGGCAACATCAACAGAATGCGACGGACGATATAGGCGCTCATGTTCTATTTCTGGGCTATTTCGCCTGTTCGAGCTTGGCGGCCTTGTCGGCAAGGTACCACCAGTTATCCGGGGCGCCCACGCCTTGCGCGTATTTTGCCGGCTTCGGCGGATGGCCGAACTGATCCCAATAAGCGATCGGATGCGTGGTCCGGTACCACTGCGGAATCCAGTAGCGGCCGGCCCGGAACAGGCGGTCCAGCGCCCGGCACGCCGTGTTCAAGTCCTGCCGCGTCTCGGCGGCGATCGCCTTCTCGACCAGCGCGTCGATAGCGGGATTGGAGACGCCGGACAGATTGTAGGAGCCCTTGGTCGCGGCCGACTGCGACGTGAAATACGGCCGCAGGCTGTCGCCCGGCGTCGGCGAGAAATTCATGCGATTGGTGGTGACGTCGAAATCGAAGGCTTCGACACGGGCGCGATACTGCACGGCGTCGATCATGCGAATCGCGGCTTCGACGCCGACCAGCGCCAGGTTCTTGATGAACGTCGCATGGTGCGGCTGGAAGCTCGGCTCATCGAGCAGGAACTCGATCTTGAAAACCTCGCTGTTCGGCAACAGCCGCTTGCCATCCTTGACAGGCAGACCCGCCTGATCGAGCAATTGCTGCGACTTGCGCAGAAGGGCGCGATCCTGCCCCGAACCATCCGACACCGGCGGTACATAAGGCTTGCCGAACACCTCGTCCGGCACCTGTCCGCGAAACGGCTCGAGCAGCTTCAGTTCTTCCGGCGAGGGATCGCCCTCCGCCACCATGTCCGAGTTCTGGAACGGCGAGACCGTGCGCGCATAAGCACCGTACATGACGTTCTTGTTGGTCCACTCGAAGTCGAACGCGTTGATCAAGGCCTCGCGGACGCGCGGATCCTTGAATTGCTCGCGTCGGGTATTGATGAACCAGCCCTGCCCGCCGGACGGTGTCTCATCCGGCAAGGTCTCGAGCTTGACGCGACCATCCTTGGCCGCCGGAAAGTCGTAGCGCGTGGCCCAGATGCGCGAGGTGAACTCCTCGCGAAACAAGTAGTTCTTCGCCGTGAAGCCTTCGAACGCCACGTCGCGGTCGCGGTAGAACTCGAACCGCACCGTATCGAAATTAAAGCTGCCGCGATTGATCGGCAGGTCGGCCGCCCACCAATCCTTGACCCGGTCGAACTCGACGAAGCGATTGATTTCGTACTTGCCGAGCTTGTAGGGCCCCGAGCCGAGCGGCGCATCCAGCGTGGACTCGTCGAACGCGCGGTTCGCGTAATAGGCCTTCGAGAAGATCGGCAGGCCCGCGACATAGAGCGGCACATCGCGTGCACGCTTCGGCGCGAAGGTGACGACGACCATTGCGTCATCAGACGCTTCCGCCTTCACCATGTCGCGAAGCTGGATGACGATGTTCGGATGGCCTTTTTCCTTCAGCGTGTTGATAGAAAACGCGACGTCCTGCGCGGTTATCCTCGAGCCGTCGTGAAACTTCGCCTCCGGACGCATGGCAAAACGGTAGGTCAGCTTGTCCGGCGAAATCTGCACGGATCTGGCTGCAAGCCCATACATCCCGTCCGGCTCGTCATTGGCGCGCGCCATCAGCGATGCAAAGGTCAGGTCCATGCCCTGCGCGCCTTCGCCTTTGAGGATAAAGGCGTTGAACGAGTTGAAGGTGAAGAAGGACTGGTTATAGGCGCGCGCCGACGGGATCGTGGAAAACACGCCGCCCTTCGGCGCATCCGGATTGATGTAATCAAAGCGCTGGAAGTCGGCGGGATATTTCAAATCGCCGAATGACGACATGCCGTGACTTTCGGCGCCCGCTTCCTCGGCCGCCGCCGCAATGGGCAACCGCAGCCATGGAGCAGCCAGCGCGCCGGCCCCGAGGCCGAGCACGAGCCGGCGCGACGGGTGCCTATCCTGTGTCCGTCGGCTCAAGATCGCTTTCCGATCTTCGCCGCCTTGTCGGCGTCCCACCACCACAGGGACGGCAAGCCTGATCGTGCATATTTCGGCAGGTCGGCATGGCTGAAGCGATCCCAGCGGGCGTAGCGCGAGAACGGATAGGTGAACTGCGGCACCATGTAGAAATTCCAGAGCAGCACGCGATCGAGCGCGTGGGTCGCGGCAACCAGACCGGCACGGTTCTTGGCGAAAATGATCTTGTCGATCAGGGCATCGATCGCGGGGTTCTTGATGCCGGTGGTGTTCCTCGATCCCGGTATGTCCGCGGTCTGCGAGCCCCAGAACTCGCGCTGTTCATTGCCCGGGGAGAGAGACTCACCCCACTGATCGATGATCATGTCGAAATCGAAGCTGCGAAGCCTGTTCTCATATTGGGCATCATCGACGACCCGCACGCTTATCGTCACGCCAAGCCGCTCCAACATGGGCTTGTAAAACAGCGCGATGCGCTCGGCGGGCGGATCGGAAACCAGTATCTCGGTGCTGAGCGGTTTCCCATCCGGCCCAACCAATTTCTGGTCCTTGACCGTAAATCCGGCCTCCTTCAGCAGGCGGGTCGCTTCTCGCAGATTGTTGCGAACATTCTCCGGATTGCCGTTCACCGGATTGGTGTAGGGCGTGGTGAATAGTTCGGCAGGAACCTTGTCCCGCAAGGGCTCGAGAATTTGCAGTTCCTCGCCTTCCGGCAGTCCGGAAGATGCGAGCTCAGTCCCCTCGAAATAGCTGTTGATCCGCTTGTACTGGCCGAAGAACAGCTGCTTGTTCATTTCCTCGAAGTCGAACACGAGATTGAACGCCCGGCGCAGCCGCGCATCCTTGAATTGCTCGCGCCGCAAATTCGGGACGAAGGCCTGCATGCGGCCTGAATCGTTGTTCGGAAACTCTTCCGTCAGTACGCGTTTTTCAGTAACCGCCGGGAAGTTGTAGGCGGTCGCCCATTGCTTGGCTGAGTTCTCGGCGATCAGGTCCACCTGATCCGCCTTGAAGGCTTCCAGCGCGACCTGGTTGTCGCGGAAATACTCGTAGCGCAATTCGTCAAAGTTGTTCTGGCCGATCTGCGTCGGCAGGTTCTGGCCCCAATAGTCCTTCACCCGTTCGAGCACCAGCGAACGGCCGGCGACGAACTCCTTGATCCGGTACGGACCTGAGCCCAGCGGCTTCTCGAGCGTGGTCTGCGAGATGTCGCGCTTCTTGCCGTCGCTGCCGGTGCCTTCCCACCAGTGCTTCGGCAACACCATCAACTCGCCGACGATGTCGGGCAGCTCCCGATTGCCCGGACCATCGAAGGTGAACTTGACGTCACGATCGCCGGACTTCTCGGCCTTGGCGACATGGCTGTAGTAGGAGCGGTAGAACGGGCTGTTCTTGGTGAGCTGTTCGAAGCTGAAGATGACATCGTCCGGCGTGACGGGATTGCCGTCGTGCCATTTGGCCTTCGGATTCAACCGGTAGATCACCCAGGAGAAATCCTCGGGGTGGGAGGCGGATTCGGCGAGCTGCGCATATTGCGCTCCAGCCTCGTCCTGTGAACGGGCCATGAGCGTTTCGTAGATTAACGCGACGGCCCCCGCGATGGCGCCCTTCACGCCCGAGACGGCGATGTTGAAATTGTCATAGGTGCCGATCGCGATCCAACGCATCGTGCCGCCCTTGGGCGCGTCGGGATTGACGTAGTCGTAATGCTTGAAGTCGGCCGGATATTTCAGGTCGCCGAACAGCGACAGCCCATGCCGCCAGGGCGGCTCAGTCGCGGTGTCTGCTTTCGCCATTTCGATGACCGGCAGACCCGCAAGGGTTCCAAGCGCCGGAGTGAGTGCGGCAAGGGAGCCGCTCTGGAGGAGCTGTCGTCGGGTAATTGCCAAATCAGAAATTCCTCTTAGAGCCTTACGCCCCCGCATTCAGGGCGCAATATAAGGCAAGGATTCGACCGCTGACGTTGCTTTTTCCTCATGTAGGGCGGCCGTTATGCGACGAAAGGTCCCGATAACAAGCCTGCGAGCAAAGGTTGCAAACGAAAACGGCCAGGCGAGCCTGGCCGTTTCGAAACTGGCATTCACAAGGCGGCGAGCCCCGTCATTTTGCGTCTTACTTCGCCGCCGTCGGCAGCGGCTCCGGGGTATCCGCGAGCGTGTGCAGATAGTCGATCACGTCGGCGCGCTGGCTGTCCTTCTGGATGCCGGCAAAGCCCATCGCGGTGCCCGGAACGAAGGCCTTCGGATTGGTCAGGAACTGGTTCAGATCGTCATAGGTCCAGGTGCCGCCCTTGGCCTTCATGCCGGCCGAGAAGTTGAAGCCACCCCGGCCCTCGCCCTTCTTGTCGCCGACAATGCCGTAGAGGTTGGGACCGACGCGGTTCGGACCATTCTTCTCGAAGGTGTGGCAGGTGGTGCAGACCTTGGCCGCCGCCTGGCCCTTGTCGACTGAGGCGGTCTGCAAGAGCTTCTCGATCGGCTCGGAGGGTGCTGCGGCCGCGGCCCCTTCCTTGGCGCCGCCTTCGGCCTCCTTGGCGGCGATGGCAAAGCCCGGCTTCTCCGGCGGCTTGGCGGCGAAAATCGCGCTGGCGGTGAAGCTTGTCACCAACAGGAGGATACAGGAGGCGAGCACCGCGCCGATGATCTTATTGAGTTCGAAGGAGTCCATTTTGGCTCAGGCTCCGGGCCGGAAAGGGTCGATGAATGCGGCCGGTGGCCGCCGGAATCGCCCGGGACTCGCAGTTTCGCAGCGCACCCCAAGCACGCAGGAGATATCGGTTTGCCTGGGCTCTGGCAACCCGTATAAACGCGCCGGCTTTTGCCCAATCCCCATTATTTCCGGCCTGTTACCGAACAACCTCTGAACGCGCCTCCCATGACCCCAAACCGCACCTTGGTGCTGATACCAGCCCGCATGGCAGCGACCCGGCTTCCGGGTAAGCCGCTCCTGGATATCGCGGGCCTGCCCATGATCGTGCACGTGCTGCGTCAGGCTGAAAAGGCTGACATCGGCCGCGTCGCGGTCGCCACCGATACGGCCGAGATCGCCGCCGTGGTGAAAGCCCATGGCGGCACGGCTGTCATGACCCGTCCGGAGCACCCGTCCGGCTCGGACCGGATTTTCGAGGCGGCTGAAACGCTCGATCCGCGCCGCGAGGCCGAGATCGTGGTCAATTTGCAGGGCGATTTCCCGACCATCACGGCCGAGACCATCCGCGAGGTGATGCCGCCGCTGGAGGACCCTGCCGTCGACATCGCGACGCTGGCCTCGCAAATCCATACCGAGGAGGAGGACCGCGCACCGAGCGTGGTGAAAGCGGTCGGGAGCCCGCTCGGGGACAAGCGGATGCGCGCGCTCTATTTCACCCGCGCGACCGCCCCCCATGGCGACGGCCCGCGCTACCACCATATCGGCCTCTACGCCTACCGCCGCGCGGCGCTGGAGCGGTTCGTGCGGCTACCGCCCTCGCCGCTCGAACTGCAGGAGAAGCTGGAACAGCTCCGCGCGCTGGAGGCCGGCATGCGCATCGACATCACCATCGTCGACACCGTACCCCGCGGCGTCGACATGCCCGACGACCTCGAAACCGCGCGGCGGATACTTTCCAAATCCTGAGCGGCTGTTACAAGGCCCGACATGAGCAAGCTGAAAATCGCGTTCCAGGGCGAGCCGGGCGCCAATTCCCACATCGCCATTGTCGATGCCTATCCCGACGCCGAGCCGATGCCCTGCCAGACTTTTGAGGACGCGCTTGCCGCGATTTCCTCGGGCGAGGCCGATCTCGGCATGATCCCGATCGAGAACTCGGTCGCCGGCCGCGTCGCCGACATCCATCATCTGCTTCCCGCCTCCGGCCTCTTCATTGTCGGCGAATGGTTCTTGCCGATCCGCCACCAACTGATGGCGGTGAAGGGCACCAGGCTCGCCGACATCAAGAGCGTGGAGAGCCACGTCCATGCGCTCGGCCAGTGCCGGCGCATCATCCGCAAGCTCGGCATCAAGCCGATCGTCGCCGGCGACACCGCCGGCAGCGCCCGCGACATCGCAGAGCGTGGCGACAGGAGCGTCGCCGCGATCGCCTCCCGCCTCGCCGCTGACATCTACGGCCTCGACATCCTGGCCGAGGACGTCGAGGACGAGGCCCACAACACCACGCGCTTCGTGGTGCTGGCGCGAGAGGAAAAATGGGCCGCGCAGGGCTCGGGCCCGCTGGTCACCACTTTTGTTTTTCGCGTCCGCAACCTGCCTGCAGCGCTCTACAAGGCGCTGGGCGGTTTCGCCACCAACGGCGTCAACATGACCAAGCTCGAGAGCTACATGGTCGACGGCAATTTCTTCGCCACGCAATTCTATGCCGATGTCGACGGTCATCCCAACGACAAGGGCCTTGCCTTTGCGCTGGAGGAATTGAAATTCTTCTCCCGCGAATTCCGCATTGTCGGTGTTTATCCCGGCCATCCGTTTCGGGCGACGTTCAGCGAGACTATGGAGTGATGTCGTCCTGGCGAAAGCCAGGACCCATACCGCGGAATCTATCGATTTGGCCGAGGTGGGAGAGACCGCCCGCAACAATTAAGTCCTGGGGTAATGGGTCCTGGCCTTCGCCAGGACGACGGCGGAGATTTACGCCGCTTTCTGCTTCCCCAGCCCGAACGCCTCCGCCAGCAGCGAATACGACTTCTTCCTTGCCTCGTGATCATACACCGCGGTGATGATCATCAGTTCATCCGGTTCGCTCGCATCGATCATCGGCTGCAGCTTTTGCTTGATGGTCGCGGGATTGCCGACGAACAGCCGCGAGCGGTTGCGCGCCACCGCGGCGCGTTCCGCATCGGTGTAGGGATAGGCCAGCGCTTCTTCCGGGCTCGGCAGCGGCAGGTATTGGCCGCGGTCGCGGCGCAGGCGATTGAGGTCCATCGAGGACGCCAGCGCTTCCGCTTCCGCATCGGTCTCCGCGGTGACGACGGCGACCGCAAGAATCGCATGCGGCGCAGCGCGCCAGCCCGACAGCTTGAAATGCCGGCGGTAGTTGATCATCGCATCGACCGCGTCGTGCATGGCGAAGTGATGCGCAAAGGCGTAGCCCATCCCGACCTGGGCGGCGAGCTCCGAACTATAATCGCTCGAGCCGAGCAACCAGATCGGCGGCAGCGGCGTATCGTCCGGCATTGCCACCACATTGTTGTACGGGTGCCCGGCAGGGAAGCCGCGGGTCTCCCACAACACCAGCTCCTGCAACCGTTCGAGGAAATCATCGCCCTCGCGGCGATCGAGCCGGCTGCGTAGCGCATGGGCCGTGGCACCGTCGGTGCCCGGCGCACGGCCGAGCCCGAGATCGATGCGGCCGGGAAACAGCGCCTCCAGCATCTTGAAGCGCTCGGCGACCACCAGCGGCGCATGGTTCGGCAGCATCACGCCGCCGGAGCCGACGCGGATATTCCTGGTCACGGCGGCGATCTGGCCGATCATCACATCGGGCGCGGGGCTCGCGACCGAAGCAAGATTGTGATGCTCGGCGAGCCAGTAGCGGACATAGCCGAGCGCATCGACATGGCGCGCCAGATCGATGCTGTTGCGCAGCGCCGCGGCGGGTTTTGTACCGGTGGTGACCACCGAAAGGTCGAGCACGGAGAGCGGTATCATGGCGGCCTTAACCTAGTGGCGGGGAACGGCCCGGCAATGGGGATTATCGTGCAGAGCAGACTCGCGTGGGCGGAGGCCGGCGAATCATGCTGGTGGGACACATGAAGATTTTCTGTCACATGTTTTCGCATTGCCCACCTCCAATATATCCTTTAAAATATTGAAATATATCATATATATTGTTGCGAAGGCCTGCCCAACGTCACGATAATCAGCCATCTCGTCACCACAATTTATAGAAATTGGGCAATTTCCCATTTCTATTGGGCTGTTTGAGTCCGTTTGTTTGGCCTATTTTAGCGCTTCCCATGCAAAGTCTGCCCCTTTGCCGAGCCGAGAACGCGGAGTTGTAGCAGCTATGACCGAGGTACCGCCGATCACCTCCGACGGACCCCATGCGCCGCGCCGGCCGAAGATTTCCTTTGAGTTCTTTCCGCCCAAGACCGCGGAGATGGAAAAGAGCCTGTGGGAGACCATCAACCGCCTGGCGCCGCTGTCGCCCAATTTCGTCTCCGTGACCTATGGCGCGGGCGGATCGACCCGCGAGCGCACCCATTCCACCATCGCCCGCCTCATCCGCGAGACCGACCTGTTGCCCGCCGCGCATTTGACC
>Ga0210396_10001811_pt1 | contig 22355 bp, 13 predicted proteins | sample IncBWH17OmetaG_FD_155466 | JGI IMG/M metagenome (GOLD analysis project Ga0210396, IMG submission 155466) | Forest soil microbial communities from Barre Woods Harvard Forest LTER site, Petersham, Massachusetts, United States - Inc-BW-H-17-O ... | reverse complement strand
TCACGGACGACGGAACGCAGCCCCTTACCACCGGGCCCATCTCCCGCGGCGCGATCGGGACGGGACACGTTGTTTCACCGAGAAATCCCAGGTGATTTTCTGGGAAGTATGGAAGCACCCGACAGCTGACGCGGTCGGCTCGCCGAGGACGGACGAGCTGGGAGGGTTCGGGACGGGACAGGTTTGATCGAGTCCAAGGTCCAAGGTCGAGAATGTCAGAGGCTCGCAATCCTGACTTTGGACTTTGGATCAGGGGACCTTGGACCAAGACCGGGACGGGACACGCGAAAGATCGGAGGAGAGACCCTCACCCCGGCCCTCTCCCGGAGTACCGGGCGAGGGGTGACAGCGTGGGACGGGACACGTTGTTTTATCGGGAAAAGTTCGAGGAATGTTGGCGGCGGAAAGAGGTTGGCCGGTGGGTCGGGACACTTTGTTTCACTCGGGAGATGACCCCACCAAAGTAGTTGACCCGCCTCACCGATGTTCACTGCTTTGCGGTCGCGTGGGGAGGATGGGACGGGACACGAACTTCGTTGTTTGTGCCGACGAGCAAGTGCGTGCGGTCGCCGAGGGCAACGTAACGAGCGCGACGTCGGTGGCGATTGATCGCCGCGTGCTCGACTGGGAGATCACCAGAAAAGTCGGCTAGTTGGAGTTTGCGATGGTCGCAGGCTTGGCGAGCGGCGAGACGCGGACTCGTGAGTGCTGAAAATGGACGCCCACAATTGGAGCATGGCCGTCGCGGGGCTTCGCAATGCGAAACATGTTGTCGTGTTCAGCGGGGCGGGCATGTCGGCCGAGAGCGGAATTCCGACGTTCCGCGACGCCGACGGCTTTTGGCAGCGTTTTCCGCCGGAGAAATTTGCGACGTGGAACGCGCTCTGGCGGACGGCGCTCACCGACCCGCACTCCGTCGCCGACTTTGTCCTGAACGTGGTCGATCCGATCGCCCGTGCCGAGGTCAATCCCGGACATCGAGCGGTGGCCGCCCTGGAACGTCGGGCGAAGACGACCGTCGTGACGCAAAACGTCGACGGTCTCCATCAAATGGCGGGATCGACTGATGTTCTGGAGATTCACGGCTGCCTGCTGGAAGTCATCGATCGTTTGACGGCCCAAGTGGTTCAACGAATCGATCGCAGCCAATTGACGCAGATTGCCGACGCGCTCCGCAAGTATGCTGGGCGGCAAAGCTCCCTCGTGTCGTTAGTGGCGGAAGTGCGGAACCACTATCCGCTCGATGGGCTCGGTCGACATCGACCAAACCTGGTTCTCTTCGGAGACGCGATGGCTGAACCCGCTTGGACCAAAGCGTGCGAGGTCGTCGTCCAGTGCGACTTGTTTATTTCGGTGGGTACGTCGGGAGAGGTCTATCCCGCGGCCATGCTTCCCGACCAGGCAGCCGAAGCGGGAGCAACGGTCATCACCGTCGATCCCCAACCGAGCGGCAACTGCCCGTTGCAAGGGACGGCGGGAACCGTCCTTCCGAAGTTGCTGCACGATGCCTTTGGCGACGATCGCTGAATCTCGATCGCAGACCGCTCGATCTTCGTGGTGGTCATTTCCGCGTTGCTTCGAGGCCGCGGATTTCCGATTGCGTGCGATGCATGTGGTCTTCCTCGTGAAAGACGTCGAGATAGTGAAGAGCGGCCCTCACCGCCGCTTCTGGTCCGCCCGTCTCCACGGTGTGCCAGTTCCGACAGGATCGGCAGCGCTCTGTCTCAGGTGAGACGGCCAACGTCGCAATCGTTGCTACGCCTGCTCCCGCCGTCGGACCGGGGCCGGCGAGAACGTGATAGGAGAAATATCGGTCGTAGCTTGGCCGTTCGTGGTCGTCCAAGCCGAAGTAACTCACCAGACAATCCAAGATCCGATTCATCGCTCATCCTTTCAGTCGCGGCCAAGGTGATCGATTTCGCGGTGCAGCCGGTTGGAAACCAGGCGACTCAACACGGCGAACATGATCGCAGTGGATAACCCGAAAAGGAGCAGGCCATTGACCGCTTCGAGTGGGCCCAAGAGTTGCCAGCGCTCAGACAAATGAACGTCCCCGTAACCCAGTGCCGTGTAGTTTTGGGCGGAACAATAGAAGGTCCGCTGAAAGCTCGCGATTTCGCCACACATCAGGTAGACGACCGCCCACAAGGTAATCTGAATCAGATGTGCCGCCGCCGTCAGCAGTGAAACGATCATCATGATAGGCACGCTTGTCCAGAATCCTAAACCGGTTCGGATCAAGTGCAGCCCCAAATTCACGACCAGCGTTGTGGTCATTGCGTAACAGACCACGCTGACGAGGAACACACCGGTGCCAACCAGAAGGCTCGGAGCCATAGGATCGAACTCCTGTTCCCTTCGAGCAGGGATGAGGTTACATCCAGGCCCAGTGCCTGAACGGCGCTTTTCGAGCGCGGGTCGCTCCTATGACAGAGCATCGTTCCGGGAAACTCAACCCTTCGCGGACTGTCAATCAAGCCGCCCTTTCTCAAAATGCGTTCGGGCGACGCAAAATCTGACCTCGGTGCGTCTGGTACACTCGGCCTGGCTTCGTTCGAAACGGCGCGGCGTCAGAGATCCAAGGAACATGATGAAGCGGCGAGCATTCCTGAAAACCGTTGCCGGGACGTATTTCTTCGGCGGATCCGGATTCGTTGACGGAGCTCTCAGGATCCAGCCCGACAAGACGGTCGTCGTTATCGGGGCGGGAATGGCCGGTCTCGCAGCCGCTGTGAGTCTTAGGAAACACGGATTTTCCGTCGTGGTTTTGGAGGCCCGCAATCGCATCGGCGGTCGGATGAGAACGGAACGATCGCTGGGCTGCGCGGTCGACCTCGGTGCATCTTGGGTCCACGGGATCAATGGCAATCCGCTCGTGGAGCTGGCCAACGCGTCCGGCGCGTTGCTCGCGAGAACACGTTTCGAGGGACTGCTTCCGTTCGACAACGACGGAACAAAGCTCGAGTTGAACATTTTGCTATGCGCGCACCTTCGACTCACGTCGCTGTTGGCGCGAGCACCGCGAATCGTGCCCAAATCCGCATCCGATGTTTCTCTCAAAACCGTCGTCGACCAAGCCGTTGGCTCGACGAATTGGTCGGGAGCCGAGAAACGGGCGTTTGAGCTCGTGACCGCGTTGACGGAAATCTCGGATGCCGCCCGGTTTGACGAGCTCTCCTCCAGGTATTCGGACGAATACAAGGAACTCTCCGGAGGAGATCATCTTGTCGTGAGCGGTTACGACACCGTCGCCCGTTTTCTGGCGAAAGGCTTGGACATCAGAACCGGCGTTGCGGTCCACCGAGTCGATTCCACGAAAGCCCAAATCGGCATCGAAACGGACAAGGGCACGCTGCGGGCCGATCGGGTCGTCGTGACGGTCCCGCTCGGCGTCTTGCAGGCGAACAAGATCAAATTCGTCCCCGAGTTGCCGCCAGACAAACGCACGGCGATCGAACGGATGGGAATGGGCGTCATAAACAAGATTGCGCTGCGATTTGAGAAAGCATTCTGGCCGCACGAGCAGCAGGTGATCGCTTATGCCAGCGAGCGGCGCGGGAAATACCCGCTGTTCCTCAATCTCCACCATTACACGGGCCAGCCCGTGCTCGTCTGTCTTGTGCCTCCCAGTTTCGAGAATGCCTTGGAGAATCTGACTGCGGCAGACGCGAAGGCAGGCGCGGTTGAGGTGTTGCGCAGGATCTTCGGCAGCAAAGTCCAGGAGCCGGCGACGGTTCTCCAGACACGTTGGAAATCCGATCCGTGGGCCATGGGTTCCTACAGTTTTGACAAACTCGGTGCCCAACCGAAGGATCGGGACACGCTGGCTTCCCCGATCGACGGACGGCTCTTCTTCGCGGGCGAGGCCACGCACCGGACGATGTACTCCACCGTTCACGGCGCGTATTTATCCGGTTGTCGCGCGGCAGACGAGATCAAGAAAGCAGCTTCGTGACGAACAGCCGGTGAGCCGACAAAAAGCTCAGCGGGCGCTGCGTGCCAGTGATCTCCCGACAAACTCAAGCCTTTTCGGGATCGCCGTTAAACCACCGATTCACGGGCACGGGCGGGCGGCAGCGCACCGCCGCGGTCAGAAGGCCGCTCGGAGCGTGCGGGACAGTCAGATTTCCGCCAGCCGTTCGGTCGAGTCGCCAAATTTGTTGAGATGAATGCCGCATTTGTCGAGCATCGACAAGTACAAGCTGCACATCTTTCGGTTGGGCTTGTCCAGGTAATTGAGCACGCGGCCGCCGCGAATCTGCCCGCCGGCTCCCCCGAGTAAGACAACGGGGAGTTTCGTCGCGTCGTGGCCGCCCGTGAGCATGCTCGAGCAGTAGAGCAGCATCGTGTTGTCGAGGAGCGTCCGGTCTCCCTCGTGGATCGCGTCCATCTTCCGCGCGATGTATCCGACCTGTTCGAGGAAGAACTGATTTACCTTGAGCCAGTCGGCCGTATCGGAGTGCGACAAGAGGTGATGGATCATGTAATCCACCCCCAGATGTGGGAAACGCAGCGAGCTGTGATCGTTGTTGAGTTTGAGCGTGCAAACCCGCGTCGCATCGGTCTGGAAGCCAAGCACGAGGATATCGCACATCAGCCGCATATGGTCGGCGATACTCTGGGGAATGCCGTCGGGCGGACGGGAGACATTCGGCTTGTCCAGCGTGGGCCGCCAGCCTTCGAGCGACCCCCGTTTACCGGCCTGTTCGATGCGCTGCTCGATCTCGCGGACTGATTCGAGATACTCGTCGAACTTCCGCTGGTCGGACACGCTGATACCCATCCGAAAAGATTTCGCGTCGGAGATGACGGCATCGAGCACGCTGCGGTCGCCCTTGCCGACTCCGTCCTTGAACAGTCGATCGAAGGCCAGCGACGGATAAAGCTCGAGCGGCGTGGGCGTCGTCGGGGAGCTCCACGAAATGTGCGAGCTATAGAGCATCGAGTAATTTTTGTGGACCGACGGGTTCGACTTTTCGCAGCCAAGCACCAGGCTCGGCACCTTGGTCGAGCGGCCGTGCTGCTGGGCGATGAGTTGATCGATACTCGTGCCCGAGCGAATTTCGCCTCCCGACGCCAAAGGAGCTCCAGAGAGCAGATTGCCGGTTTGGGAACTGTGAATGTTGCCTTTGAGTGCCTCGGCGTTGAAGAGCCCGTTGATGACGACCATTTTGTCGCGGAAATCCGACAGCGGCGTCAGCACTTTGCCGAGCTGCATTTCCTTGCCGTTACCTTTGGCCCACCACTCGCGGCTGTGAAAGCCGTTGCCTGAGAACAAGACTGCCAAACGCACGGGCGCCTGGCTGGCGGCCGAAGACGCGCGGGCCTGGTCGCCCCAAACGGCCAGCGATTCCATCCAGGGCAACGCGATCGTCACGCCGACACCACGCAGAAACGTGCGGCGAGAGAAATGGTGCATGCTCATGCTCGTTCCCAGTCTAAGGTGATTCGGCGATCTTGGAGTCGCGTCCCCGGATGGCTAGAAACTGGCGGCTCTCCAGAATCGTTTGAATGGCGACCGAAATTCGAAAGTTGTTCGCGGCCAGTCGCTGCTGCATCTCGGCCAAAAGCGGTTCGTCGGACAACTGCACGCCCCGACCTAGCGCGTAGCCGAGCAGTTTGCGGCAGAACTGATGGACAAAGGTCGTGCGGCGGGTGACGGCAAGATAGTCCCGCAATCCGGCGAGACCGTCAATCGGCGTGCCGTCGGGGAGTTTGGTCTTGGTGTCGACGGGTCGTCCGGCGAGGTCACGATTGCGGAAACGTCCGATCGCGTCGAAATCCTCCAGCGCGAAGCCGAACGGATCGAATTTGACGTGGCAGGACGAACAGCGCGCGTCGCTGCGGTGCCGCTCGATGAGCTGCCGCACCGTGAGCCCGTCCGTCCCCGTTTCGCTCTCGGGAAGCCGCGGCACGTCTTTCGGCGGCTTGGGCAGCTTTTCGCCGAGGAGCACTTCGCTTACCCAATTGCCCCTTAAGATGGGGCTGGTCCGCGACGCGCCCGATTGCTTTGCCAGGGTGGTCGCCAGCGCCAAGATGCCGCCGCGCCCATAACGGCGGACATCCTCGACGCGTCGCCAGCCGTGCTCATTGGCGGCAGTCGGGATGCCGTAAAAACTGGCGAGCCGGTCGTTCACGAAGGTGTGATCGCTCTGGAGGATGCCGATCACTGAACCGTCGTTTTGGAAAAAGTCTGTGAAGAATCGAATCGATTCCTCGTACATGTCGCCGCGGAGCTCGGTGAATTCGGGGAAGACTTTTTCGCTCTTCTCCGAGAGAGAATCGAAGTCGTAGATGTGCAGCCACTGGCAGGCAAACTCGGTGGCGAGACGCCGAATTCGCGGGTCGGCCAGCAGGCGACGGGACTGCTTCGCCAGGACATCCGGATTGTGCAGTGTCCCCTTCGCGGCCGCGGCGCGAAGCTCGGCGTCCGGCTGCGACGACCAGAGGAAATAGCTCAAGCGACTGGCCAGCTCCCAGTCGGAAACCGGCGTGGGATCGGAGCCAGCCGGAGCCGCCTCCCGGCGATACAGGAAATCGGGCGAAACGAAGATCCGAGCCAGCGCGAGCTGAAACGCCTCTTCATGCGAGAGCCCCTGTTTTCGCAGCTTGCGATAAAGGCTGCGCAGCTCGCTCCCGTCCGCGTCGGTCAGTGGACGGCGATAAGCCCGGCCGGCGAAGGTGACCAGCGCGTCGACCTGCCGCGGCTCGGCAGCGAGGAGTGACTTTTTGAACGCGGCCGCGCGATCATTGAACGGCTTCCGCAGCGGCTCAAAGACTTTGGGATCGGCGTCCTGGGTGGCGTATTCGAGCAACTGCGCCAACGCGTCGACGCTCTTGAGCGCGTCGCGGCTGAGGAAGTGCAGCTCATTCCACAATCGATCGAGATATCGCGTCTCGGCGTCGCTCAGCATCAGCCGCTGCAACGCCTCATCCTCGCGGTAATAGAGCGTGAGCGTAACGACCTCGTCGACTGGCACGATCTTCGTGTAGCAGAGGGCCACGGGAAAGACGCTGCGGAATTTCTCGAAGGAGGCCGCAACCCGGATGCGGGCCGCGCTCCCTTCGTTGACGACGAACGGCGTCGTCTCCGACCGCTTGTGCTTGTTGTCGGTCCACGTGCTGTTCATCCGCTTGTCGGTGACGGAGATCGGCAACAGGCCCGATGTTTTTTCCGGCTTGCTCGCCAATACCTCGAGCTGGACGCTTCCCTCATGACCGACCTTAGGATCGAGCGAGCCGACGGTGACGAATTCGGTCCCGGCGGCCAGATCGGCCGGCAAGCGCACTTCGATGACCGAGGGAGCCTGAACGCACAGACTGGCCGCCTCGATGGTGGACCCGTCCGGGTGCTTGCCGAAACGCGCGCGATTCACTCCGAATCGGGTGTCCGCGGGTGATTTCTCGCGATGTTCAGCCGCCACGCGGGGCCACGCCCGCATGAAGATTGGGCCGCCTAGCGATGACAATTGGCGATACAGCGCGACGTCCGGATCTTTCTCATCAGCGTTGGCCGGCGGACCGCTTTGAAGGAGCTGTTGTACTGCTTGCGCGAGCCGTTGCTTATTGGACGGCTTTGCGGCGGCCTGCCAACGCGCGAGCAACGACCCCGCGGGAATTACGGCGGCGATCTCGCCGCCTTTCACCGGTTCGCTGTAAAAGTGCCACACACCGGCGTTACCGAAACGGTCGGCGTGGGGATTGCCGGCGAGCACGTCTCCCGACACGTCGCGAGCCAGATCCCATTCGCGCGAGTGAGCGCCCGTCGTCTTGAGGGAGAGTTCGAGATTCGTCAGGTCGCACGAATGATTCCCGTCGCGCGGGCCGACCAGCAGCGACACGAAGTCGCCCGGCTGCACTGCCAGCCCCTCCGTCCGATGGATCAGGCCGACGCGGCCCCCTTGGGCAACACCTTCAGCGAGACGCTGCCTCGTCGCGCCGCGGCGCAGCTCGAGCCGCCATTCCACGCCGTTGCCGCACTCCGGATGTGCGTGCGTGACTTTGCCCTCGATCTCGATCGTGCCAGCCATCGGACTGCGCCAGCCGACTGCCGCGAACAACGTCGGCGACGGATGCACGCAGACCGACTGCGGCTTCATGTTGCCGGGAACGCGGACGTGCTGGCCCGACGAATTGGTCAGTAACTGAGGCAGGTCGTTGGTGCTCCAGCCCTGGATGAAATCGTAGGTTGACGCTTTGGGCACCTTGGTCGCGAGGTAATCGAGCTTAATGGCCGCACTCGAACCAATGCCCAGGTAATCGAACCAGGCGGTGAGCGAATCGACATCCACAGAATGCGTCTGCGCGAGTGCCGCCAGATCGACTTTTCCCGACGCGAGTCCCGCCTCAGCCGCCGCCGCAAGAGCCTTGGCTGTGGCCGCAAAGGTTCGTTCGCGTCGCGCGGACAGTTCGCGAGTAAAGTCGTCAACGTCGCGCAGCAACAACTCGGGCCGTCCCGGAGCGACGAGGCGCGGTCGCTGCCAAATGACCAAATCGCCCGCGTTCCCGTCCCCTCCGTCACTCGCGACGAGGTAAAGCGTGATGTCCTTTCGACCCTTTGCCGGTGCGGGCAGCTTGATCCGCAGTTCTTGGGCGGCGGCGATCGGGTCGAGAGGCTCCTGCCAGGCTCTCGGGCCGCCGACTTTGCCGATATGGCCGACACTCGCGAATCGCCAGAGTGCTTTCTGCCATTGCGCGATCTCGGCGGCAATCCGCGGCGCGTCGTCCGCCGAAGCGGCCCGCCAGTGCGCCCGTATCTGGTCGAGCAACAGCGACGGCTCGCGATCGCTGAGCGTGTCCCACAGGATGCCGAGATATTTCGCGTTCAATCGGTCGTTCTTCGCGACCGTGGCGATCGCCGCTCTGACGTCTGAGCCGTGCTGCACCAGTTGAGCGCGAACGTCAAACGTTGCCGCCAGATAGTGTTCGACAGGCAAGCGCCCGCCGTCGTTGGTGTTGAAGACGATCCCCTGCAGATTGACCTGCGAGGCGCCCGCCTGGTCCGAGTACTTGCGATAGAGAGCGCGAATCTGCGCCAAGAGGTCGTTCGTCCAATCGGCCCGCGACGTCGACGGCGAGAAGCGAAAGCCGTCCGGCAAGAGAACCGCGTGTTGAGCGATGTCGCGCCCCGCGTCGAAGTATTTCGTCAGCAAGGCCGGCGACATCACCAGTGCATTGCCCGTGTTGGTGAACCCCTCACCCGCCGCTCCATCAGTAGGAAAGTCGCGGGCCGGGTTGAGGTCGACACCCGTCAGGTCGCGAATCGTGTAGGTGTATTCGGCATTGCTCAATCGCCGCAGGACGACAGGCCCCGGATCGCCCGCCTGCGCCAGCGACTCGGCATGCAGATAGCGCTCGACCCATCCGCGAAGCTGCTTGCGCTCGGCGGCGGTCGGCTGTTTGGCCTCCTTGGGAGGCATCTCGCCGTTGTCCAGCATTTCGGCCACTTTGAGCCAGACCTTCGTGTCACGCCGCACCTCATTCAATGACGCAAAACGCTCGAGGTCTAAATCGCCCTTTTGTTTGGCGGTCGCGTGACAATTCAGACAGACGTGCGAGATTAAGGGCCGAATGTCATGAGAATATTCGGCGGCAATCGCGATGAACTGCCCCGGCCTATTCGCTGGCGATTGCGTCCCCGGATGGGGCGTTTCGGCGCCCAGCGAGGCGCTGACCACGAAGATGGTGCCGCCAAAAAGGAGCGCGATGCGGCAAATGGCCGGGAATTTCAATGAAGAGCCCTTTGGCGGCGGGAGGGAGCTCAAATCTTTGGGGGGATGCACCGGCCGTCGATCGAGTGCGGATCAAAGGCCGGTTCCAGTTCGGCAAGTAGGTCGTCGGCGCCCGGGAGGCTGTCGTTCCCCAAGCCTCCCAAGGCAGCCGGCTGGAGCAATCGCCATTGTAACTAATGCCGTGACCAAACTAATACCGTGACAAAGAAGGACGCTCAGCACGATTTACGATCCCGGCGGACGACGGACCAAAACCAGATTCGTTCCCCGGAAAAATCGTGCGTTATATCTCGGCCGTTGCCGACGCCCTGGGAATAGAATCGCCAAATGGGGCGTCTCCAACTGGGGGGCGGCGGAGAAACTGCGTTGCCACAGACTGGGAAGCGCTAATTGCGGAGGGCGATTTTCTGCAGCGGTTGGAGTCAGTTCTGCGTCTAGATTAGGTCGGGCGCGCGGATGGGAATTCTTTGCGGGCTGGCTGGACTGATCATCGTCCTGGTTGGTGTCGCGGTCGTCGGACACTTGCTGTGGTTGGCCGGGGCGGCGGTCTTCGGCGCTTCTTCCTCGGCACCGGTGCTTGATCGGTGCCCGAGCTGCGCCACCCGGCTCAATCCGGGCGAGTTCCAGTGCCCGAAGTGCGCCTTTGCGATCAACTCGGCTCACCAAGCAACGCTCGATGAAGAGTTGGCCGCTACGCGGCGGCAGCTTCATCGGCTGATGCAGACGGGCAAAATCGCGAGCTCTACCTGGGAGCAGATTCTCGACGCCCTCCGCGCCGACGTCCGAGAGCGCGAATTCGGAGTCGCGCCGCCCGAGAGCCAATGGGCGGAAATCGAGCCAACGAGCAGCGCGGAGCCTGTTCGGGCGCCGTCTGAGTCACCGGCCATCGGGCCCGACGCTGTGCCAATCGCCGCCGCATCCGCGGTTGACGGGGTCTTAGCCGCCCCGACTTCGACGCCAGCGCACGTCGAAGCCGCGATTGCCCGGTCGCATTCCGGGCCCCTGCCCGTGCCGCCCGAGCGCCCGCTGCGCCCGGCGATCGCGCCGCGCGCGTTGGCCGACATCTTCCAGGCCTTCTTGGAAGAAAAAAATATCCGCTGGGGCGAGCTGATCAGCGGACTGTTGATCGTCGGCAGCTCGGTCGGGTTGGTGATCAGCCTTTGGGCGACGCTGAAAGAAGCGATCCCCTATTTCCCCGTCGCGGTCTTTCTGACTGCGACGTGCGCCATGCACGGTGCCGGCTTGTACACGTTGCGGCGCTGGCGATTGAAGTCGACGAGCCGCGGATTGCTCTTGGTCTCCACCCTGCTCGTGCCGCTCAACGTTCTGGCCGCGATGGTTCTCAACGAAACGAAGCCGGCGTACGGGATGATCGACTACGCGGCCTTTGCGATCGGATTGTCGGTGCTGGCGGCGATCGCCGCCTCGGCAGCTCGCGTGCTGAATCGTCGCAATCCGTGGCCGATGGTCGTCGCGGTCGTGGGGACGGCGGTCGGAATGTCGACGATCGGCCGCCTCGCAAGGCCGGGAGGCGAGCTGGGGCGAACGCTTGGCCTCTTTGCGCTTCCCTTCTTCTCGTTTCTGGTCGGCGCGATGGCCCATGTCGTCAGCCTGTCGGCGGGCCGGCGGTTGACGGTCCGTCGTGTCGCGCAGTCTTTTCGCTTCTACGGAATCGCGGCGTTCGGACTCGTGCTCGCCGGCGGATTGTTGGCTTCCAAGTGCGGCGACATTCGCGGCACGTTGACGCTGTTGTCTCCAATGCTGGCGGTGGTCGCGGCGACGCTCACCGGGGCAGGATTGATCGTTCATCAGCGAGTCACCGACTCAGAGCAAACCGGCTTTCGACTGGCGGGGACTTCGATCGCGCTCGGGGGCGGTTTGTTGGCGTTGGCCGCGCTGGTTCTGGCCTGGCCGCGACCCGACTTGCTGGTGGCCGTCGGTCTGTTCGATGCGGTCGCGTTCACGGCAATCGCTTGGTTCGCAGCATTCCCGGCACTGAACGTCTTTGCGACAGCCTCGTTCTCGCTGACGCTGTTGGTCGGATTGGAATGGGCGACCGGCGCGATATCGGTCGTCGGGGCGACAACCGAGCTGTTGACCTTGCTCCTGCTGACGGCACGTTCCGCCCTCATCCTCGCGATCCTGTCGATCGCCGCTGACGGCGTCGGCTGTCTCTTGGCGCGGTCGAAGGCGCGGTCCCAAGCCTCGGCTTACTTTGCGAGTTCGGTCGTCCACCAGATCGTTGCGGTGGCAATCGCCGTCGGGGCCGTCGTCCGCGACCTTCCCGATCAGGACCTCGCGACTGCAGTGTTCGCGCTGTTGGCCCTTCGCTGGCTTGTCGCCACGTGGTGGATCCGTCGCAGCTATGCAAGTTGGATTGCCGCGACCGCTCTGTTTGCTGCACTCACGCACGGTTTGGTGCTGAACGACCGCCTGTCCGAAATGCTCGCGATGCACGGCGTGGCCCCCGCCGATCCCTGGACGCTGAGCCTGATTGTGCACGCAACGATCTGCCTGGGCTATGCCGTCCTCGCGCGCCGCACCCGGCGCGAGCCCTCTTCCGTGCCTGAAGCCCGCGAACGGTTCCAGCTCTCGCCGTTCATCGCGGCAGCCATCGCCACGTCGGCGATCGCGTTGCCGATGATGCTGGACGTGCGGCACGGTCATTTCCTGACACATGGCGTTTACGCATTTTGGACCGCGGGTCTTTGGTTCGCGATCGCCGTAATGCTGGAGAACGCAGGAGTCGCAGTTGCGTCACAGATCCTGGCGACGATCGGGATCGCCTTCGCCGTCACTGGTTTTTGCAGGAAACAACTTTGGTGGACGGGCCTTTACAACGAACCGCTGTTTCTCAATTGGCAGGTCGGCGTGCTTGCGGTGTGGAGCGGGCTGTGGGTTGCCGTGCGCCGCCTGAGCCGGCGAGACGTGACTCTTTCGCGACTGCTCATTTGCACGCCGACCAGCGTCGATCGCGTTGTGCTCTGCGGCGTGGCCCTGGGATTCGCCGCGACCTGCTGGCTCGCCGTCTGGCCGGGAACGGTCGCGGAGCTGTCCTCGATCACAATTCGAGCGCTCGGGAGCCCGTACGCCGTGGCCGCGCTACTTCCGTTTGGAGTCGGCGCGATTTTCGCCGCCACCCACGCGCTGGTTGGGCGAGAATGGCCAAAGACATCGGCCTGGATTTTCGTCACGTGCGTCTTCAGCGTGATGATTCTCTTGGCTCCGCTGCACTTCGAATTGCACTGGCCCGGTCTTCCGAATCCCTACGGGCAAGGTTGGGGTGCCGGAGCGTGGGCCGCTTGGGCGTTGGCGCTTATGGCGATTCTGGCGGCTCACTGGGAGCGGCCCAACCGCGCGACTCTGGCCGGGATTGCGGTCTTGCTGAGTGCCGCTCCCTACCTCGCCGCGTGCCGTTGGGACGCCGATCTGCAAACGGCGACCGCTTTGCGTTGGTCTCTGGCAATTGCCGGCCTGGCCGTCGCCGTGGCGTGGGCCTCGAGGTGGCCGGTGACGCGGGTCGCGTCGCGAACGGGCGGCGGATCATCGGACAATGTGCCGAAGGAACTCCTCTCTCTCCGCAACTCGCTCATCGCGTCAACGAGCTTGCCCCTGCTAATCCTGACCGCGCAAGCGTTATTCGACGTCTTGGACGTCGGCAGAGTTCCCCTCGCCCCCATCGCTGGCTCGTTCGTTGTTCGCATGGCTCCCTACCTGTCGTACACGGTGCCGCTCGGGATCCTGGCGGCGGCATTCGTCGTTTACGCCATTGCCGATCGGCGCGTCGAGTGGGGGTTGGCGGCGACGTTCTTAGTCCAATTCGCGTTGGGCTTCGCGGCGGCACTTGCCCTGATCCTGGCGTCTGAGCTGCAGACGGTTGCGCAAGTCACTCGCTACCTCCAAGAGATCGGCCTCTTGACCGTAATCGGCGCCGTCATCTGGTGCGGCATCGAGGCGTTCGCCCAGCGAAGAGACGTAGCGTCTGAGCCGCGCCTGGGTGCGTTCGAGACGCCGCGTTGGACGCAGCTGGCATTCGTCGCTGTTTTCGCGGGCCTGCTGATTGGCGGGGCAACGGTCGGACTTTGGCTGTCGCCCGAGCCGCTGTTTAACTCCGTGCGGCAATCTGGCACGGGACTCGGCTGGCTGTTCCTCGTTTCGGCAACGGCGGTGGGAATCTGGTCGCAACGCCGCAATTGGCCGCTCTCGGCGATCAACGTCGGACTGTTGTTCCTCGCGGCAGCGGCTGTCCTCGGAGCCGCGGCGCTGGGAAGTCGGAACTCGGCCGATAACTGGTTTTCGTTCCATATGGCGATCGGTGGGTGGTGTGGAGTCGTCGCGCTAGCCGCGGTCGCCACATCCGTGACCCGTTCGCGGGAAGGCCGCCGAGGTGCCGTTGCGATCGCGGATCGCACCCTGCTCTTGCTGCCGGTCATTCTCGCCTTTGCGTACAAAACGCAACGATTCGACCCCCTGCGTCCGTGGTGGGCGGCCGGTGCGATGATCTGGCTTTCCCTCTGTGTGATGGCGATGGCCGCGCGTGCTGAGAGCCGGGTGCGATCGTATCTTTCCCTCGTGCTCGCGGTTTTGGGTGCCGTGTCGATCGGCACGCGGCCCTGGTTGGGAGCATCTGCTCCGACCGGTCCGCAGCAGTTCCTCGATTTGGCGCACATCGTCGTTCTCGGTATGGGTCTGCACGGGCTCGCCTGGCTGGCGATCGAATTGACGCACGAGCGCCGGCGGGACCGGCCTTTCGATGAATCGTCGAGCCTGCATTCGGCGCATCACTACGCCGTCGAGATTGGGACATTGTGCCTTGGCTTCGCGTTGCTGGTCGTTTTCGCCAGGCACTCGCTTTTGCCCACTCTGACGGGCGCGACGCCGCTGGGATGGGCCGGTGTCGCCACTATGGCCGCGCTGGCCGCCGGGTCGCTTTGGGAACGTCGGGCCGAACACTCCATTCGGATCTTATACGCGTTGGGGCTGATCGCGATCGCGACGATTCTCGATTCAAGACAACTCGACAGGCGCCATTTGATCTTCGCGGCGGCTGCCTGCCTCGCCGGTTATGCGGTGTTCTCCGGCACCCTGTGGTCCGTCCGCCGTCGCTTGAAGGAGTTTGGCCTGGGGTTGGGAATAAGTTCTTTCTCGCTCGACGGTGAGCGCGTCACTCCCTGGCTGGGGCCAACGAGCCTGGCGATCGGGGCGCTCGTAGTGGGTATCGAGTTCTGGGTCGTGCTGACCTTCCAGGAACCATCGCTACGAATCAGCGGGGCTCTGGCGACGCTGGCGCTCGGCGGCGGCTTGGCGCTCTTGGCGACAACGCGAGCGCGAGGAATTTTCCAAGCTGCGGCACTCGGCGTCGCCGCGATCGCTGCCGTGCAATTCGGCTGGAGCCTGATGGCTCCGATCGGCACGTTGCCAAACGAGGAGCTGCGGCGGACGATCCGCATGATGGCGATGCTCGCGGCGACGACCTTTGTTTACGGACTGCCGCTCGTCCGCGTAGTCTCGCCGCAAAGCACCTGGTTTGCGTCGATCCGCCGGGCCGCAATCGGCGTGGCGGCGTTGACGATTGCAACTCTGGCGCTCGTGCTCTTGTTCGAGATCTCGGCGTTCAACCCGACCGCAGGGACGCCGGTGAGCGTGGGCGAAAGCCTGCTCGTGGCATTGACTCTGGTGCTGCTGGCAGCGGGACTCGTTTCGTTGGCCGTTCTGCCCGGCCGCGATCCGTTCCTGCACGCGGAGCGGCAGCGATTCCTCTATGTCTACGCCAGCGAAGTGGTCTGCGGGCTGCTCTGTGCCCACGTTTACTTGACGAATCCCCAATTTTTCCGGCACACGCTGCAGCCCTATTGGCCGCTGGTCGTGATGGCAATCGCCTACGGCGGGACGGCCGTCTCGGAACTCTTCCGGCGGCTGAAGGTGACCGTGCTGGCCGAGCCGCTTGAATACAGCGCGGCTTTCTTGCCTGTGCTGCCCGTCGTCGGTTTTTGGATGCTGAACTCGGATTTGAGTTATTCGACGATGCTGGTCGTCGTCGGCCTCTTGTATCTGTTCCTCAGCCTGCGGCGCGGATCGTTCGCATACGCTGCGGCCGCGGCCGTCGTTGGCAACGCGACTTTGTGCAGCCTGTTTTCCGAGCACGGAGTTTCGCTGCTCTTGCATCCGCAGATGTTCGTGATTCCTCCCTGCGTGACAATTCTGGCGGCCGCCCAATTGAATCGTGATCGGCTCGATCCAAAAATGCTGGCGTCGCTCCGGTACTTCGCAATCACGACGATTTACGTCAGCTCGACCGGCGAGATGTTTCAGCACGGCATCGGCACGACGCTCTGGCTGCCGATGGTGCTCGCGGGGCTGTCGGTGCTCGGCGTGCTGGCGGGGATCGTGCTTCGCGTGCGAGCCTTTCTGTACCTGGGAACTTCCTTCCTTTTGCTGTCGATCGTGAGCATGGTCTGGCACGCGTCGCGCAGCATCGGCCACGTCTGGCCGTGGTGGGTCTTCTTGTTCGCCCTGGGAGTCGGCCTGCTCACCCTGTTCGGCGTCTTCGAGAAAAAACGTCCGGAAGTCCTCGCCCTGGTCGGCAGCCTGCGCGAGTGGGAGCGCTAGTCAGGCGGTGCCCCAGCTGTCCGACAGACCGATTACACCCCTTACGCGATGAGCCGGGCTTTCCGGGCGCCGCATACGCGCAACGCCCCCGACCTCCTGGAAGCGGCCGACCAGGCCCTCTATCGTGCCAAGCGCGAGGGCCGCGATCGGGTCTGCGTGAGACAAACGCTTGAGCCTGTGGCCGTCGGCATTTGAAAAGCTGGCGACCCGAAGACGGCAAAGGCGAGTCGCCGCATTTCCGCGACGATTGGATATGGCATCTACGGATTGGGCGTGTGAGTGCGAATGTTCGTGAGCGGGATCGATGAGGTGAATGGCCCAACCCAGGACGATTCCTCCAATAAGTGCAATCGTGAGTCGGATGCGGTCGTGCGAATGAAATTCCAGCTCGGGCAGCAGGTCAGTGAGCGCGATACAGACAAAGACCCCGGCCGACGCGGCTATGGCCCAGCCGACAATTGTCGATTGGGAGCCGGAAAATTCGTGCAGTCCCAATACGAAGAGTCCAGCGCCCAACGGACAAATGAGTGAGAACGCCGAGTTCGCCAGCGATTGAGAGCGCGACGACCAGCCCGTAATCGTCATCAGAGAGGTGATCGACATCGAATCGATGGGCTTATGCAAAAGGACTGCCAGAAACGTTCCCAAGCCGAACAGGCCGGCTCCTCCCTCCAAGGCATCCGCCTCAACGCTGGCGCCCAGCGCAAGTCCGTCGATCAATGTGTGTAAACCCATCCCCAGACAGACGCCCACCCAACTGAGCGAGTGGGCCTGCCGCCCTGAACACGAAGAATGGGCGTGGGCTGCATCGTGCTCTTTGCCCCCGCGGGTCGGATCGTAATGGTCGTGTCCATTTCCAGTCGGACCGCTTTGTAACGAAGAAGGGTCGGCTGAATGTTGGTGGCTGGCGAACATCCGCAGGATCAGGAACATTGCCACCAGGCCGACCATCATTCCAGTCGCAGCTTTATCGGGACCATCGTCACCCAGCTCGGCCAGGGCATGTGGCAGCATGTGGAAGACCCCAATCGCGAGCATCAGGCCGGCGATCACACTGATGATCACCTGCATCCTCGTATGCGACAGCTGAACTCGCTGCGGTAGCCAACCACCCAAGAGCGAGGCGCCGACGATCAACGCGCAGTAGAAGCCCAGGAGAATGCGCGACTTGGAAACCGATGTGCCCGCGATTGGGCCGCCGACTGCTGTGAACGCGAGTGGAACACGTGACGCCGGTCGCCCAGAATCGCCGCTGCAGTTCCGACTGGAAGTAATGTCGCGGGAATTCAGCGAGGGGTCGGAGGCGCGAGGCGGCAAATCCTGCGCGCGGCCGGCGCTGACCAGGCCACCAAAGAGCGCCGCCAAGAGAAGGCGAGCGAGAACTCGCACGTTCGATCGTTCCCGGTCCAAAAGCGCATAGCTCGCGCGGGCGCTTTTATGCGCCAAGGGGCATCAGGTCAGACCGAACGCTGTCTAACCCTCGATGCTGATGGGAAATCGTCGAAATTGCAACTGAAAGCTGACACGGCACCCTGGGAGGCCGAGGTGACGTGAACCAGATTTAACCTCCAGCCTCCGGATTGACAGCTAAGGCGGAGCGACCTAAACTTCAATAGTTGCACGATTCATTGAATGAGTAACGATGTCGACACGGATGCTTGAGCGTACTCCCAAATGCTTGCCCCGCGACCATGCTCGGCGGCGAAAGGCCGAGATCGATCGCGACGCTTGCGAAAGGGCGGCCGCGATCTTTCGGGCCCTTGGTGACACATCGCGACTGCACATGCTGGCGATGCTGGCCGAAGGGGATATGTGCGTCACCGAAATCGCGGATCGACTTGGTGATAGCCTGTCCGCCGTCTCCCAGCGGTTGAAGCTGTTGCGAAGCGAGCGAATCGTCAAACAACGACGCGAAGGCAAGCACATCTATTATTCGTTTGCGGATGGGCACGTGGCGGAAATGATCTCAAACGCGCTCGCCCACGCGGAGGAATAACCGATTCCGTCGCGCGGGGCGCAGTGTTACCGGGCGCGATCCTGTAAGTGGCAGCGATCAATGCGGTCTGACCAGTAAGAAAGCGTGAAACGTTTCTGCGGACGACAAAAGGAGAGCCAAATGTCAAGTACTCTGCATTCCAATCACGCGCACAAGCACGGGTCGAACTGCGGTCACACAGCTATTGAACACCAAGGCCATGTCGACTATCTGCATGACGGACATCTGCACCACCAACTCCCCGATGGGAAGGTCGAGGAGCACAAGTTGGCAGTTGGTGCGACCAACCCGAGTGCCTGCACGCCCAACCATCACTGTGGTGGGCACGCTGACGATCACGTCCACGGCCCGAATTGCGGCCACGCCGCAGTTCCTCATGGGGACCATGTCGACTATCTCGTGAATGGACATCTGCATCATCCCCATGGATCGCATTGCGACGACCATGGCCCCGTGACCGTCAAGAGCTAGGCGGCTCCTGCCGAACCGACGCGCCCGCGTCCTGCAAGGGAGCCGCGGGCGTTCTGCTTCTTTGAGGCAGCGAAGTCGATCAAGCAGTAAGCGGTCGCGCTCAAAGATTCCCAACATGACGCACGAAGTCTCAAGCCCGACGTGCGGTCACGATCACCACGGCGAGCACCAGCATCATCATCTTGCCAGTGACGACACCGGCAAGATGTGCCTCGCGTTGTTGTTGACCGTGGCGTTCGTCGTCGGTGAAACTTTCGCCGCCTGGTTCGCGCACAGCCTGGCCTTACTTTCTGACGCGGGCCATAACTTTGCCGACGCGGCGGCTCTGGGGCTGTCGTGGTATGCGCTGTGGATCGCCAGGAAGCCCGCCCACACCGGAATGACGTTCGGTTACCATCGTGTCGGCATCCTGGCCGCACTCGTCAATGCCGTTTCGCTGGTGGTCATTGCCCTCCTGATTTTTTGGGAAGCAATCGACCGGCTTCGGAATCCGGCATTGGTTGACGGCTGGCTGATGATTGGGACGTCGATTGTGGCCGTCGCCCTGAATGCGACGATCACTGTCTGGTTGCACGCCGGGGCCAAGCACGATCTCAACGTTCGCTCGGCCTATCTCCACATGGCGGGAGACGCCGTTTCCGCATTTGGTGTGCTCATTGCGGGCGTCGTCGTTGTGCTCGGCGGTTCACCCTATGCCGACGCCATCGCTTCACTTGTGATCGGCTCGCTGATCCTCTGGAGTTCGTGGGGCATTCTCAAAGAGAGCGTGAACGTTCTGTTGGAGGGGACGCCTTTCGGATTAGACATGGGTGCAGTGGAGACTGCCATCGCGGGAGTGCCGGGAGTCCTGAATGTGCACGACCTTCACGTCTGGACCGTGGGGCCAGGTGTAATTGCTTGCAGCTGCCACGTCCTCGTAACCGAACAGACGATCCGGGAGGGCCAGCAGATCCTGAAGTCGGTCGTCGACGTACTGGGAGAGCGCTTCGCCATCAGCCACACAACCGTTCAAATCGAAGTCGAAGGTCACGAGGTGGACGAAATGTATTGCACATTGCGAAAACGGCCTGGTCACTCTCATTTGCATCACGGCCATCGACACTGATCAATTAGCTTGCTCAGATTTCGCCCGCGTTCTGCTTAGTTCAGTTGGACTGTTTCAAGCTCACGTATTTCAGTTCGTCTGGGACTGAATAAGTCCTCACGCAGAGAGTGAGCGAGGCCACGGGAAAACGCTGAAACTCGTGCTTTCCCGTGCTTGCGCGCGAAGCCTGTGTGGAGGCGCTAATTTGGAGACCGCGTGCCGATTGAGTCTTCGATGTGGGTTGGAGGTCGCTGAATTCGCAATCGAAGGATAGGCAGTATCCAGCGGCTGCATTGCGCGGAGCCAATTTGCTCGGCACTCGTCATAATCGCCGCTATCGAATGCCGCGTGCGACACGTCCCGCAAGCATGTGGTGAAGTCGCCGCGCGATCTCGAAATGGGCCGGATAAGGGAAACATCGGCTGCCGCCTTTGCCGCATCCCTCGTGGAATCGGGTCGGATGACGAAGTGCAGGTAGCGGGGGTCGAACTCGCGCGTTCGATCGCGCGAAGGTCGACCGGCCTAGCTGACCGACAGCACGTTGACGTTGAAGACCAGGATCGAATTGGGCGGGATCGACGAGCCCGACCCGCTGGTGCCGTAGGCGAGCGTCGACGGGATGATGAGCTGCGCCACCGTGCCGACGGGCAGCAGCTTGAACGCTTCGTCCCAACCGGCGATGACCTGGCCGGCGCCAAGCGTGAACGTGAATGGAGTCACGTGGCCGAACTGCGAGTCGGTGTTGGAGTCGAACTCGGTGCCGAGCGTGCCGTCTGAGTTCAACAGGAAACCGGAGTAGTCGACGCTGACTGTCTGACCGATGGCCGGGATGGCTCCCGTGCCCCGCGTCGTGATCACGTAATTCAGGCCGTCCGCGGTCGTGGTGGCGGTGAGGTTATTGGCCTGCAGATACTTGTTGATGATTGCCGTGCCGTCGGTGATCGTGCCCGTCCCGGTTTGGGTGTTCCCCTGGTTGTCGGTGCTGGTGACGGTGACGGTGGTGACCGGCGACGCGAGCGCGGCGCCTCCCAGGTTCAGCGACCAGGTGCCCGCCGACGGCGAGGTCAACTGCGAATTGGTTCCGAGCGTATACGTCGTCCCGTTGGCTGCGACTGTCAGCACCGACGTGTTGACCGAATCGAACGTGCCGGTGATCACTGGCGCCGTGTTGAGGGTGGTGGTCTGCGAATTCACCGTCGGTGCGGCGAGAGTCGGCGTCGTGTTGTTGAAGGTGGCGTTGCGAGTCTTCGGCGTGACGGAGAAGAAGACCGACTGCGGATCCTGGTTGATCGTGATCCCGTTATGCGGCGACCCGAGGAACGAAACGGCGCTCTGAAATTCATTCTGGCCGGCGTTGGCGCTGTTGAGATTGACGACGCCGCTTTGCCCCATCTGGATCGTGGCTCTGCCGGTGTAGGTCGTGTCGCTCGAGGTCAGCGTGCTGTCTTTCCCCGGCTCGACGTTGTGCAGCTTTCCCGTGATGGTCGAACCGTTGAGCGTGAGCGCGCCGACTCGGTCGGTCAGGTTGCCGCCGATGGTGGTCGATTCGAGATCCAGCGTGTCGCCGGAGGATTTGCCCAGGCGGGCGTCGAGATTGCCAGTCACCGACGAATTTTGGATGGTAACGCTATCGGTGGATCGCCCGCCGTGGATGTTGATCTTGTCCGCGTCGACGTCGCTGAGCGTAATCGAGTTGCTTTGCTGGCTGGCATTCACGCCGACGTTGAGCGAGGCGAGCGTGGACGACCCGTCGCCGCTGATGTTGACGCTGTTGTCGTGGTGATTGAGCGCCAGCGAGATCGAGGCGGGCCCCGTGATGTTGATGGTGTCGGTCGATTCCGTTTGACCGTTGACGCGGAACTCCGTGTCGGTCCCGCCGGTGAGCACTACCTGAGAGCTGGTGTACGAGATGGTGACGCTGTCCTGCTCGGTCGTACTGCCGCCCCGCTGTTCGGTCAGGTGGATCGAATTACCGCTGACGTGGACGCCAACCAGCAGGGTGAGCATCTGGCGCCCTTCGAGCGACTCGATGTGAGCGACCGGGCCTCCGACGGAGCAGCGTCGACGCGCGCGGGCTCGCCGCCCGGCCGCGCGTCCGCCCTGGCGTTTGAGCCACGCGGCAATGTGGTGAGTCCAACTTCGGGGCATCGTCGAGTGGTAGCTCGCAAGAAGAGGATTGTCCGGTCGTCCTGGTCCGACCGCAGGATGGACCGGAAAAGGGGCAGACCGAAAAGGTATCGTCCGGGGACGAATCGGCCGCACAGGCAATTTTAAATGACGGGAGGGGCACCGGCCAGACGTTGGAAGGGTTGAAAAAGGCTAATTTATACGTCTTCACGGATTGAGGGGCTTGTGCTCGATGCGCCGGCGGCCGCCTGTGCGGAACGTTCCGAACGTGCACTGGGAGACCGTCGGCCTGATCTCGGGCTAAATTCGTGGCGGAGGCCGGCTCAGCTTGTTCCGT
>Ga0210396_10001809_pt1 | contig 22416 bp, 23 predicted proteins | sample IncBWH17OmetaG_FD_155466 | JGI IMG/M metagenome (GOLD analysis project Ga0210396, IMG submission 155466) | Forest soil microbial communities from Barre Woods Harvard Forest LTER site, Petersham, Massachusetts, United States - Inc-BW-H-17-O ... | reverse complement strand
AATCCCTGGTCCTACCGTGTCATCATGCAGAACGCCGAGCCGCCGGGCCAAATTAGCTCCTACGGGCACTTCGGGCCGCTTAACCTGAATGATCTGGGCTCCACGCTACTTTCGGGCTCGTACAACTTTCAGCAAGCCAACCTCAACGTGTTTCATGGAATCGCTGGGACGCTCTCGTCGGGCGGCGATTTCACCGGGCGGCTAGGTGATGTCGCTGTTCGCGGGACAGTTGATATTCCGGACTTTGAGGTGGTGACTAGCGATCACGAAGTGCATTTGAGCTCGCGGTTTCGCGCCAATGTGAACGGGACGAACGGCGATATCTTCTTGAATGAAATACACACGTCATTTCTTCAGACGGTGGTTGGAGGGGAGGGGAGCATAGCGAGCAAATCTGGGCAAAAGGGGAAAACGACCTCATTGGAACTGGAAGTGAATGAAGGGCGCATACAGGACTTGTTGCGGTTGTTTGTAACGGCAAACCGTCCGCCGATGAACGGACAGACACGTTTGAAAGCGCACGTTCTAATACCTCCTGAGGGACGGCCGTTTCTGAAGGAGCTTATCCTGCAGGGCGATTTCGGAATTGACGAGGCAGCGTTCACAAAGCCCCCCACGCAAACGCAAGTTGATGAGCTGAGCGACAGAGCGCGCGGCGAGAAGAAAGACAAGGATAAAGATAAGAATGAAGACAAGAATAAAACGGCATCCGAATCGGATACGGACGATCTGGAAAATGTAGTCTTGAACTTGCGGGGCCGCGTGGAAGTGCGAGACGGCGTCGCGAAGTTTTCGGACCTGTCTCTTAACGTGCCAGGAGCGTCAGCTCGCATGAGCGGCAGCTACTACCTTTTGAACCAACAGATTGATTTGCATGGAACACTAAAGACCGAGGCCCATTTATCGCAGGAGACGCGCGGAATCAAATCAGCTTTATTGAGGCCGTTTGATCCTTTGTTCAAGGGGAAGAAGGCCGGGGCCGAGATTCCCGTAAAGGTCACCGGGACATACCAGAATCCTCAATTCGGCTTCGACGTAATGAGCAAGCTCAAGCCCCACTAGGATGAGTTCTCGCTATAGGGCTGCACTCTCAGGCACCTCGCCCTGATTCAGACCTCACTTGCACAACGATTCCTTCGTCCGCGCGAAGCGAGACGCCCTGGTCCACATCCTCTCCGGCACGATCGAGATGGGTCGAGAGCAGCACTCGCCCAGAGGGAAGCGATACTCGCGCCGGTTCATCTCCCAGGTTCAGGGTAACAGCAAATCGCTCATCACCTTCGCGTCGTTCGTAGCTCAAGATCTTCCCCTGAACGCCCACCGCTTCGGTTGCTCCACGCGTAAGCACCGGATGGTTTCGCCGCAATTCAACGAGACCACGGTAGAGATTCAGTATCGATCCGCAGGACTCACGCATTGCCGCCACATTTACGCTGGCGTGGTCCGCTCCCAAAGGCAGCCATGGCTCTCCCGAAGTAAAGCCCCCACGAAGTGATCCGTCCCATGGCATTGGAGTCCGCTCAGGATCGCGACCCAACCCCAGCCCCGGCTCATTTTTCTCGGCCGGGTCCTGAACCTGTTCGGGCCCAACGGGAACGTCCTTCATCCCGATTTCCTCGCCGTAATAAATGGTGGGCGTGCCGCGCAGAGTAAGCAGCAGCATTGCGGCAACCCGCGCTTGCGCCTCACCGATTCTCGAGGCGATCCGCGCCTTATCGTGATTTCCCAGCACCCAGTTTGGCCACGCTCCCTGCGGCAACGCCGCTTCGTACTCTTCCATGATCCGAGCGACACTCGGCGCATTCCAAGCAGTTCGAATAAGCTGAAAGTTGAACGGTAAATGCGCGCCCTTCAGATCGCGTCCATAGTAGGTAACCAACTCCTCGATCGGCAGATAAATTTCGCCGATCAGAACAGGATCCGGGTACGCGTCCATTACACCCCGCATCTCGCTAATAACCGCGTGAACCTCAGGCCGATTAGCGGTATAGACTGGCAACATCCGCTTGTACGATGATTCACCGGGAACGTAGCCGGTATTCACAGGATTGTCGCGAAACTTATCGTCCTTGATCAGCATCCAGAGCACATCGACACGAAACCCATCGACGCCGCGATCAAGCCAGAAACGCAGCACCTCGTACATCGCTTGCTTCACCGCAGGATTTCGCCAATTGAGGTCTGGCTGCTCCTTCAAAAATGAGTGGTAGTAATACTGTTTCGTCGTTTCATCCCACTCCCACGCTGGTCCACCGAAATGGCTCAGCCAATTGTTAGGGAGACTGCCCCCTGCCCTGGGATCTTTCCAGATGTACCACTCTCTTTTCGGACTCTCGCGTGAGCTTCGACTTTCAAGAAACCAGGGATGCTGGTTCGAACTGTGGTTGGGCACGAAATCCAGAATGACCCTAAGGCCCCGAGAATGCGACTCGGCGACCAACCGGTCGAAATCCGCAAGACTGCCAAAGATCGGGGCTACATCGCAATAATCTGCAACGTCATATCCAAAATCCGCCATGGGCGAAGGATAAATTGGAGAAATCCAAATCGCGTCGATGCCAAGACTCACAACATGGTCAAGGCGCTGAATAATTCCTGGGAGATCGCCAATTCCATCGCCGTTGGAATCCTGAAACGACCGCGGATAAATTTGATAGATGACGCAACGCTGCCACCACGCCAGTTCCTTCACGCGCCAGGCCCCCAGATCAGTAGTCCAAACTAATATGGCTCAAGGTAAAATCGATCTGCAAGCTCATAAGCGGTGACTTGGACCTTCCGAGGACTCCTCGTGATCAACGACCTCTGGTACAAAAACGCAATCGTCTATTGCCTCTCCGTGGGAACCTACCTCGATACCAACGCCGACGGCATCGGCGATTTTCAAGGCCTCCTGCGACGACTCGATTATTTACAAGGGCTCGGGGTAACGGCGATTTGGCTGCTTCCCTTCCAGCCGACACCGGGTCGCGACGATGGGTACGACGTTTCTGATTATTACGGAGTTGATCCTCGCTACGGTTCGCTGGGAGACTTCGTCGAGTTCACGCAGGGATGTAGACAGCGGGGCCTCCGAGTCCTGATCGATCTGGTTGTGAATCACACCTCAGATCAGCATCCGTGGTTTCAAGAGGCGCGCAAAGATCCAAAGTCGAAGTATCGCGACTGGTACGTTTGGTCGAAGAAGAAACCGCGAGACGCGAACAAGGGCATGGTCTTCCCGGGCGTCCAGAAGTCCACATGGAATTACGATGATGCTGCAAAAGCCTGGTATTTCCATCGGTTCTACGATTTTCAGCCCGACTTGAATACTTCGAATCCAGAAGTGCAAGCGGAAATTTTAAAAATAATGGGGTTCTGGCTTCAGTTAGGTGTCTCCGGATTCCGCATGGATGCGGTGCCTTTCGTCATTTCTGCCAAAGGCCCCAATGTTCGACGGCCCGTCGAGAATTACGACATGCTCCGCATGCTTCGCGAATTTCTCACCTGGCGCGAAGGTGATGCCATCATTCTCGCGGAAGCGAACGTAATTCCACACGTGGACATGAATTACTTCGGCACCTCCGGAGAGCGCTTGCAAATGATGTTTAATTTCGAGGTCAATCAACATCTGTTTTACGCACTCGCTTCCGCCGACACTCGTCCTCTGATCAAAGCCCTGCAGACCACCAAGCCGCGCCCTGCCACTGCGCAATGGGCCCAATTCTTACGGAATCACGATGAGCTCGATCTTGGCCGCCTGACCAAGAAGCAGCGCGATGCGGTTTTCGCTGCGTTCGGCCCTGAACCGAATATGCAGCTCTACAAGCGAGGGATTCGACGCCGTCTGGCGCCGATGATGCAAGGTGATCGCCGGCGGCTCGAGCTCGCCTACAGCTTGATGATGACTCTTCCCGGCACTCCCGTGTTCCGTTACGGGGACGAAATCGGAATGGGCGACAATCTTGATCTGCCCGAACGCAACTGCGCCCGTACGCCAATGCAATGGTCCAACGAACCGCGAGCCGGATTCACGGAAAGCGATCGGCCCGTACTTCCGGTCATCTCCCAAGGTGCTTACGGCTTCGAGCATGTAAATGTCGCAGCGCAGAAGCGCGATCCCAACTCCTTAATGGACTGGACCGAGCGCATGATCCGTATGAGGAAGGAGGTTCCCGAGATAGGTTGGGGCGATTTTTCAATCATTCCGACAGGCAAACCAGAGGTGCTTGCGATCCACTATGACTGGCGCAACAATTCCGTGCTGTTCGTGCACAACCTGAGTGCCGTTCCCACAGAGGTCGAATTCGGCTCTGCCGGGAAAGTCGATGGCCAGCTCGTCAATCTTCTGGCGAGCGATCACAGCACTCCCGACGCCTCGGGCAAGCATTGCATTCTGCTTGAGCCCTATGGCTACCGTTGGTTTCGTATCGGTGGGCTCGATTACCTGCTGAAGCGAACCGAAACCTAGGCAACATGAAGGAATTGCGCGTTCAATTTGCAGGCAGACCGTACCGAATTTGTTTTGCGTTTGAACCCCGCCAGACTGGAATTCTTTTGATTGGTGGAATTAAGTCTGCAAGAACTGGACTTCGAAAATGGTCGCTACCGCAGACAGGATTTACGATGCCTACCTAGCTGAACTGAAGAAGGAGGGACTTCTCTAATGGCGCGAATGAAATTTAGCGAACTCGCAAAGCAGACGATGACGCCGGAATCCATCGCTCGAGCGCGAAAAGCAGCCATGAAGGAAATCGCCGCGATGGAGCTTGCCGAATTACGAGACGCTCTACAAGTTACGCAGGCTGATCTCGCCGAACGTATGAAAGTCTCCCAAGTCGCGATTTCAAAACTCGAAAAGAGGAATCGAAACATCCACGTCGATCAGCTTCGATCCATCATCTCCGCAATGGGCGGGAACCTGATCATCATCGCGGACTTCGATGACCGGAAAGTGGAACTCAGTCATATTGGCAATGCGGGAAATTCCTACGTTAAGAAAGCCCGCCGTCACGCCCTAAAGGCACGTCCACTGCGTACTGAATCTGCCTAACCCTGGCCAAGTCTCTGGTGACCTATACGCTGACGAAGCCGAAAGGGCTGCAATCGCCGCCGACACCGCGGGCACATAGATGAGCCAGTCTGGTTGGCCCGAGCCGGCCTTACGAATCGCATCAGCAAGCTGACTTACAAGTTGTTGGTCGGTTGGCCGTGGCATAACGATTCGAAATCTCCGAGACTGAACCCCTCGCTGAGACAAAGGTGTGCATCACACCCTGCTTCAGAGAGGGATTGCTGTCCCAATGTCATGTCCTATCCGCTAAAGAACGTCACTACCGCCGCTGGCATTCCACGCTGACGCGCCAGATTACATCCTGGGCCCGAGACTAGGATTCTAGCAGGGCGCGTAACTTGTGGGCGTATCTGCGACTTGAGGTGATCACCGTACCTTCTGCCAGTAGGATGTCGTATACCCCATCGAACATCGGACGAATCTCGCTGATGCGGGCAGTGTTGACGATGGCCGATTTGCGCACGCGGATGAAGTGGTGTGGGGCGAGCTTCTCTTCCAGGTGTGCCAGGGTTTCGCGCAACAGGTGACTGTCGGTGGCGGTGTGTATCGAGGCATAGTTTCCCGTGGCTTCGATCCACAGAACGTGGGAAACGGGAACAAAGAAAATGCGCTTCTTGTCCTTTACCACGAAGCGTTGCAAGGGGCGGAGACTACGGAGGGATTGGAGCAGTGGTTCGAGACTTCGATTAGCTTTCCCGCGCTGTTCGAGGACCTGGCGTGCGTGAGCCAGGGCCTTGGCAAATCGCCGCTTATCAAACGGTTTCAAGAGATAGTCAACAGCGTGCACTTCGAATGCACGAATGGCGTGCGCATCATGAGCCGTAACGAAGATATATACGGGAGCGCGGCCGGTGGAAGGCTCGACATTTTCGATGACTCCAAAACCATCCAGATCAGGCATGAGCACATCGAGAAAAACGATGTCGGGATGAAGTTCATTGATCTGCTCGACCGCACTGATTCCGTTGGCCGCCTCGCCTACAACTTCAATGCCGTTGTGTTCGGCCAGATAGCGACGGATACCGCGGCGGGCGATCGGTTCGTCATCAACGATGAGGACTCGTGTCTTCATGCGAACTCCTCAGTGGAATGGTGATGATGGCCTCACAGCCTCGACCGTTGCCCCCGGTAAGTTCCAGCGACGACTCGTCGCCGTAGAGCTGTTTCAAGCGTGACTGGATGTTGGTGAGTCCGACGCCGAAGCGCAGGGGCGATCCCGGTGCCGGACCCGGGCCATCATCGCGGACGCAGAGGCAAACTCTGCCGTTGTGGCGTTTGGCAGAGATCTCTAGCCGGCCTGCGGCGGAATCGACGCTGAAGCCGTGCTTGATGGCGTTCTCAACCAGAGGCTGAAGCGCCAGGCTGGGTACATAGATTGCGAGAAGGTCCGGTGGCACGTCCATGTGAACTTTCAAGCGATCGTGAAAGCGTGTCTGTTCGATCTCCAGATACTTGCCGACGAACTCGAGCTCGCTCTGCAAGGTGATCTCGTTCTCGCGCCGTTCGAGGGCCATGCGCAGCAAGTCGCCGAGGCAGACTAGCAGATGGCTGGCAGCATCGACGTCTTCCTGCATCAGGATTCCAATGGTGTGAAGACTGTTGAACAAAAAGTGCGGATGTAACTGGCTCTTGAGGTTCTCAAGTTCGGCATGGGAGAGCTGCATCTCCAGTCGCGCCGCGATGGTCTGGCGCTCCATAGCGGCCTGGTAAAAGTGGATCGACTGATACAATCCCATAACTAACCAGTAGGTAAGCATGCCAGTGAAGCTCATCGATAAAACACTGACTGCGAACGGCGAGAGAAGGTGCAGCACGCCCGGATCAGGTATGCGAAAAACTGACCGCAGAAGTCCAAGGCTCAGAGCGTATTCGGTGACAGCTGCCAGGGGAGCCATCATGAGCGACGTGATTGCGTGGATCGCTATATGAGGTACAAACCTCGGCCCCGTCAACGGGAACCGTTTGGCCAGACCAATCACAAGCGGAGTGTACGCTGCCCATACGTACCAGTAGACAAGTTCGAGCGCACCCAGGGTCACCCAGCTGACCTGGGTACCCATTAACTTCACCAGCACGATCCTGCGCACGGCAAATAACAGTCCTACGATCGTCCACGCACACAGGATCAAAATCCATCTCGCCCGTCCCATATCTGGTGTGGCCTGCAGCAATGGGTGTGTCGACCCTCCGGCACGGATTATAGCTGAACCTTCGAAGGAGACATCACTGAGGACAGGGCCATCGAGAGCGCCAAGTTCTCTCGGCAAAGCAATTTCACTGGTCCACCGGTCCAGGTTTGCGAGCCGGCAATCGGGCAGTTGCTGGCAAAACCCGGAAACTCCACAACGATCGCGGCTGTAGAAGGGCCTTTGTCTAGGTTGACTGGGGAGAAAGGTAAGGAGCTCAAGACTCCACGTGCTGCCATACCAATGCAACGAAGTGTTTGAAACAGAAGGTACAAAGTCGTTGGCCGCCAACCGCCCAGACGTTTGTGCTGGATACCGCTGCCACACTTTGAATTCCGGTTTTGCCCGGTGAACGGATCCGTGGCAACAGTATTTGACGGCCAACTCTGACCGCTTGTCTCATTTCGGACGCCGCATGTCACTTTTCCTGCAAACACTGGTTTTTCGCGGCATATGTTCCGCGAGCAGGAGCATCGCCAAGAACGAATTGGCGTAGGGATGACGCTGTGGCCGACAGGGCCTACAAGAGGAGAAGAGGCGAATGAAATCGAGATTGGCGACTTACATGAATCTGGGGGGGCGGATTCTGGTCCCCACGTTACTGGCGGTAATCGTAACGGCTGCAGTGTGGGCGCAAGGTGCTCCTGCCGTCAGTTCGGCAGAAGCGCGACAAGCGATTCAAGCCGGTTACGCCGATTGGGCTAAAGCGCGTGTGGCGCTGGATATGAACACGATCGACAGGATGCTGGCTCCGGATTTCTACGTCCAAACTCCCGACCAAAAACATACACGACAGGAGTTTATCGATAGCATGCATTCACTGAAGATAACGCGATATGACGCCAGCGTGCTGACGGTCGAACCCAGAGGCAACGACTGGTCGGTAATCATATCCGCGAAAGTAGAGGTCGAGACCAAGGACAAGGATGGCAAAACGAGCAAGGGGTACAGAGTGTCGGTTGCACGGGATGGCTGGAGAAAATTGAACGACAACCAATGGACCCTCCTATCCTCCGAGCCACTGGGCCAGCAACGGTGGCAGGAGAGTCCGCCGATCGCAAACTGGTAACTAAATAAGATTCTGTGATATTGACCGAGAGGAGCGTCTTCATGGGGACTTTACTTCAGGATGTTCGCTATGGTTTGCGCATGCTGGTCAAGAAGCCCACATTCACGATCGTGGCTGTCCTGACGCTGGCTCTGGGCGTGGGAGCCAACACGGCAATTTTCAGTATCGTGAATGCCGTGTTGCTGCGTTCTCTGCCCTACCGCGATCCCGATCGTTTGGTACGGATCTTCTTTAACGAGCCCGGCGTAGGATTGCGGGACGTTAGTTTTTCCAAGCCCGAAATGGATGACCTGCAGACGCGAGCGGGTGTATTTGAAGATGTGAGCCCGATCTATGAGGGTAGCGAGAATTTGACCGGCACCAAACAGCCCGAGCGGGTCGAGGGGGTCAATACCAGTTTTAGCTACTTTTCCATGCTGGGTGTGATCCCACAAATTGGACGGTTGTATGGTCCGCAGGACTTCGTGCCTGGTTTCGCTCCAGAGGCCGTGATCAGCGATGGCCTGTGGCGCCGTGCCTATGGCGCCGATCCGAACGTTCTCGGCCGTAGCATCCGGATCGACAATGATCCCCTTACAATTATTGGGGTTCTGCCACGCGGATTTCGCCATCCTGGACCGACGACTTCCGGCGACGCGGAAGTGTTTGGCGCCGGCGGATTCAGCGGAGATCCCTTTCCCCCGCCAATACGTGGTAACCGGGTTTTAGTATCTGGAATCGGACGACTTAAGCCTGGCCTGACACTGGCGCAAGCTCAGGCGCGGCTCACTGCCATGGCCCAAGAATTGCGGCACGACTTTCCCACGGATTACCCGCCGCAGGCGCAATGGACAATTGAGATTCAACCCTTGCAAGAAACTTTGGTGGGCAATGTGCGGCCCATGCTGCTGGTGTTACTGGGTGCGGTAATCCTGATCGTTTTCATCGTATCGTTAAACATTGCCAATCTCCTCTTGGCGCGCGCTTCGGGGCGACGACAAGAGATGGCGGTGCGGTTAGCGCTGGGGGCGAGCCGCGGCCGCGTGGTGCGCCAGATGCTGACCGAGTCCATGTTGCTGTCGCTCATCGGGGGTGCCGCGGGAATCGTAACCGCAGTGGGTACTTTGGGTTTCATCTTGCGCTTTATGCCATCGAATGTTCCCCGGCTCAGCGAAGTACGAATCGACTGGGTGGTGCTGGCGTTCGCCCTGCTGATTTCCATTCTCACCGGCTTAGTGTTTGGACTTGCTCCAGCGCTGCATTCGGCAAAAGGCGCTCTCTCCTCGGCCATTCGTGAAGGCGGTCGAGGGTCCGGCTACAGCACTAAGACGGGCCGATTGCGGGATGTTCTAATCGTCTCTGAACTGGCGTTCGCCGTCGTACTGATGGTGGGAGCCGGTTTGCTGCTGCGTACGCTGCGGGATCTGTTGCAGGAAAATCCAGGCTTTAATCCTACTCAAGTTGTCACGGCAAACATCCAGCTTCCGAATCCCAACGAACCAGAGGCGGATCCGTATCTCGATAATCTTCCCAGAGCCAACTTTGATCGTGAGTTGCTGCGGCGCGTGAAGGCAATTCCGGGAGTGGAACTCGCCGCAATCACCTCAGCTCTACCGACCACCAATATCAACCCCAACGCGGTCGGTGGCTTAGCGAATGAAGGTTTCGCGATTGAAGATAGACCGGTCGAGTCCTCGCAGGGGCTGCACGCCGAGAGAATTCGGATAAGCCCCGATTATTTTAAGGTGTTGCAGTCGATGCTCCTACGCGGTCGCTCATTCACCGAGGGCGATGAAGACGGCAAACCGCTGGTGGCCATCATTGATGAAAGCACCGCTCATAAGTATTGGCCAACCCGCGATCCGCTCGGCCGCCGAGTGCGGTTCGGACGAGACCTTAGCAAGCCGTGGACGACCGTCGTTGGTATTGTTAAGGATATCAAAAGTGACGGTCTGGATATCAATGGCGTTCCCCACATCTATGTTTCGACCTATCAAGATTCCAGCAAGGAACTGAGCGTGGTGTTGCGGACGTCTCTGCCGGCGACCCTGCTCGAACCACAGATTCGGCATGAAATCCAGAGCATTGATCCCGGCTTGCCGGTATTTAATGTTTCTTCGATGAACGACATCCTTGATCGGTCACTGGCTTCACGCCGTTTTTCTGCCGATCTGGTGGGCGGATTTGCTGGACTGGCGGTGCTTCTGGCCTCCATCGGAATTTATGGCTTGCTGGCCTACATGGTCAGCCAAAGATCGCGCGAGATCGGTATTCGCATGGTCTTGGGCGCGCGGCGGGACGACATTCTGAGAATGTTCTTACGCAAGGGGGTCGCGCTTGCTGGCCTGGGCATCGTTGCCGGATTGGTCTTTTCTGCAGCCACTGCGTCCATGATCGCAAGTTTGCTCTATGGGGTGCGCCCCCATGATCCGGCTGTGTTTCTGATCGTACCTCTACTTTTGTTTGCCATTGCCGTTCTAGCCAGCTACCTTCCAGCCCGGCGCGCGACGAAAGTGAACCCGATCGTCGCCTTGCGCGAGAGTTGAGGACATAGGCTTCGGACTCTGAATATTGCGATTCAACATTAGCTACTCAAGGGGGGGCGATGACCACGTTATTGCAGGATTTGCGGTGCGGACTGCGGCTGCGGGCGCAAGCGTGGTATCGCTCTCCCGAGTATGCGTTGGCCCTCGAGGTTCGAGACGAAGCACGCCGTCGCAATCTGATTCTTGCCGAAGGCTATATACCCCTAAGTCTGACATAACAATGGCAAAGCATTCTCTTTGAAAATGCAAGCTGAAATCCAAACTGAAATGAGGACAAAATGAAGAGAACTTTCGTGATCCCTGCCTTGCTGTTCCTCGCCGCGTCAGCGATTGCACAAACAACGTGCGCGCAATCAAAGAACCCGGTAAGTACCGCCCTGAGAGACATTCTGCCTGGCCGGCAGAAAAACACCGTCGCAGCCGTCGAAGCCATGCCCGCCGAAAAATTCAGTTACAAGCCCAGCGCCGACCAGATGACCTTCGGCCGTCTCGTTGTCCACATGGCCGAAACGAATAATCTGCTGTGCGGCAAGGCGGCCGCCGTCCCTGCTCCCAAGGTCGAGGAGGCGAAAGACACGGACCCGAAAGACAAGCTCATCGTCGCGCTCAAGGCCTCCTTCGATTTCTGTTCCGACGCGCTGGCGAATATGGACGATTCCAAACTAGCGGAGACCACGGAAGGATTCGGCGGAAAACAAGTTACACGCGCCTGGTTGAGCCTGATCCTAGCCGGTACTTGGGCCGACCACTACGCCGAAGCCGCAATGTATCTGCGCCTGAACGGTGTGTTGCCGCCGACCGCCAAGAAGTAAGAGCAAAATCCGTCACTAATCCCGTCTGATCGTTCGTGCACCCGAGCCAAAAGGAAGAGCGAAACGCAGAGGCGCATAGGACGCGGAGAAGAGTAAAGTAGGAAGGGGCTCTTCTAGAAGCGCTCGAATGCTCGATGAAACGACCTTCAAGTCGAGCGCAGCGCCGTGAAAATCAATCCACGGCGGCGCGGGAGCGGACTTCTTCGGAGGTTAGGCCATAGAGTGGCGGCGTGGCGACGCCGAGCAATGACAAGTAAATGTAAACTTGCCCGCGATGATGTATCTCGTGTTCGACCATCAAGCGCAGCCACTTCCACGTAGTGATGGGGGCATCATCGGGTGTTTTGCATTTCTTCTGTAGATCTTCATCGGTGAGTCGTCCGAAAATTTCCATCGATTCCGCGTGCAAGCGTTCGACAAACGCCATCACATTGTCATAACCGTCCGCCAGCTCTTTTCCGTGCGTCGTGTAACGAGCCGGACGCCCTTGCACGTTTTCCGCCCACATATATCGTTCCGCAACCGCCAGATGCCGCAACAGATCGCCCAGAGTAAACTTGCCCGGTGCGTAAGTCCAATCGATCTTGTCCGGCGGAATACAACGCGCCACGCGCATAGTGCGCTCCCGCACGTTGCCAAAATAATGAAGGAATGGGCCGATCGTCCGTATCTCCATGATCCTCCGGTCAAACCGAACAGCTCAGATAACTACTCTGTTTCTTGTTCGTGTGCATTTCACAGTTCGCATTCACTTTCCGATACAAATGTCTCCACAACCATCTCGATCTCAACGCAGCAACCAAACGGAATCTGCGACACGCCCAAGGCGCTGCGCGCATGGGCTCCTCGCTCTTCAAAGACTTCGATGAACAATTCGGAAGCGCCATTGGCGACCATGTGGATCTCCGTAAAATGCGGCCCACTGTTGACGAAGACCAAAAGTTCCACAATCCGTCGAAGGTCATTCAGATCGCCGATGGCGGCCCGAAGAGTGGCAAGTAATTCGATGGCGACGCTGCGCGCCGCTTGTTTCCCCTCAGCGGTGGTAATCTCCTCGCCTAGCTTGCCGCACCAAAGCTTTCCATTCTTCTTTGCGAGCCGCCCCGACAAATGAATCAGGTTGCCGGTCCGGACAAACGGAACGAAAGCAGCAACGTAGCCATCCACCACAGGGGGTGGAACGTCAGACAAAGTAATCTGCAGATTCTTCAATCGTTCATAGACTGACGTAATTTAATTCGCTCCCGGGGATCGTCCCCTAAGTTGCGCGACATCTTGAGTCTTGTTGGTGCGATTCGAGATCACCTCAGGGGGTCATCCTTCACCCGTGAACAAAATTCCGCGTCATCATCATGCAACACGTTGATCAGGCGGTCGATGTCGCGCTCTGAATTGAACAAATGGGGCGAGACGCGAATCCTCCCCTCGCGCATGCTCACGACAACATTTTCCTTTCGCAACTTCTGATAAAGCTCGGCGGTTTTTTCCAGGGTCCGCGCGGTGAAGCAGCCGTACGGCCCGCGCTGTGCGGGGTCCAGCGGACTCGCCGGAACGCAGTCTTTGGGGAGGCGTTCAAACAAGAACGCGATCAATTTCCGGTTATGTTCGAGCACGAACTCAGGCCCGACACGCAACACAAAATCCACCGAGGCGTCCATGGCCGTCAGGTTGAAATTGAAATAAGTGGACGCTTCCGCCGCGTCCCAACGCCTCGCACTGCGGGATGGTTTGGGATCGACAAAATTCAACGTCGAAAAAGTGTCTGCGATTTGGCCCATCCAATAAAACGGTCCCGGGCGCAGAGTGTCCAGATGTTCGCTCTTCGCCCAGAAAAATCCAGTGCCGTACGGACTCAGCAGCCACTTGTACGCGGCGCACACCAAGAAATCGGCGCCAAGTCCGTTTACATCCATCGGCACCGCCCCGCAAGACTGACTCACATCAAGCACAAGCAGCGCTCCCTGCACGTGACAGGCCGCAGCCACGCGAGACGCATCTAACAGCGAGCCGTCGTCAAAGCGCACATGACTTACGGAGATGACGCGCGTTCTCGGCGTCATTGCGGCAATCAGGTCGTCCGCCGTGACAAAGCGGTCTCGCGGCGCTACGATTTTCAGTTTCACGCCCTCGCGTTCTTCCATTGGCTTCCAGGTGGCGTATTGCAGTGGGAACTCTCCCTTGGCGGTGATGATCTCGTCGCCCGGCTTCCATGTCAGGCCATGTGCCACGGCCGCGACGCCAGTGCTTGCGCCGGTGGTCAGTGCGATTTCTTCGGGTTTCGCCCCAATCATTTTCGATAGGGAGGCCCGAATTCGGTTTGGCGCCTCGAACCAAACGGAGTCGTTTATGTGATGGGGAAACCGCTTCGCTTCGAGCGAGACTTGCACCGCGCGCAGAGAAACACGAGGCATCGCTGCGTGTGCTGCAGTGTTCAAATAGGTTGCGTCTGCAATCTCGAACCACTGCTTCTGCCAGTCGGCTGCAGTTTGAATTGTGGCCATGAGGTCTCCTTCTCGGTATCAGCTTTACGATCCGGGGAATTCTTAGCAGCTAGGAGCGCTACCAAATTAGCCAGGATGCGAGTGCTACCCATCACGCAGGGCGACGAGCGGGTCCACTTGCGTGGCGCGGCGCGCAGGGACGAAACACGCTAGCAACGCAACGGCGGCGAGTAGCGCAGGGAGCGCCACGAACGTGAGCGGATCATTGGGCGAGACAGCATAAAGCATAGAGTGGAGGAAGCGCGTGAGGATCAACGCTCCGACGAGGCCCGAGCCGAGGCCGACAGCGACGAGCGTCATTCCTTCGCTTAGAGCCATGCGAAGAATGTCGCGGGGCTGGGCGCCGAGAGCCATGCGGATGCCAATTTCGTGCCTCCGTTGACTGAAGGTGTAAGCCATGACGCCGTAGATTCCGATTGCGGCGAGCAGAAGGGCGACGCCCGCGAAGAAACCCAGGATTTGGAGTGCAAAACGGCGTTCCGCCATGGATCTTGCTATCACGTCTTCCATTGTACGCACCGCATAAACCGGCACGTTCGGGTCAACGGCCTCTACTTCAGGCCGAATCGCGTCACCGAGAATACCCGGATCGCCGGCTGTGCGAAGGTAGATGACCGAATTGTAGGCGGGCGCTTGGAAGTCAGAGAGATAAATATGTGGCGCCTCCTGGAGCTCGAGCGAATCGGTCTTCACGTCACCCACGACGCCGATGATATTCAACCAAGGATTGGTGGACTGGATGGGACCGGACTTAACGCGTTTTCCAATCGGATTTTCATTCGGCCAATACTGGCGAGCGAGGGTCTGGTCCACGATCGCAACGGGGAGGGCTTTGTCGTCATCGGAATCAGTGAAGTTTCTTCCCGATAGGATGGGGATCTCAAGGACGCGGAAGTGCCCCGGGCTGACAGCGGCAAGTTCCGCCACTGGTGAATGTTCGGAATCTGCGGGACGGCCTTCAATCGTGAAGCTGATTTGGTTCCGAGAGCGCGCGAGCGGCAGGCTGCCTCCACCGCCGATGGAGGCCTCCTGGACGCCCGGGAGAGCGGAGACGCGCCGGAGAACCTCGCGCATGAAGGCAGCGCGCTTGGGGACGGTCAAATAGCGATTTTGACTGGGATCATTCGGGAACGACAGCCAGATCTGTGCGGTGACTACATTGTGAGAGTTGAAGCCGGAACGGACTTGGAGGATTTGCCAGAAGCTGCGGAGGAAGAGGCCGGCACCGACCAAAAGGATCAGGGAAAGGGCGACTTCCGACGCGACCAGCGCGCTCGAGACGCGCATCCGGCGCTTGCTCGAGCCCGAGCCGCGGCTGCCTTCTCTGAGGCTTGCGATTTGATTGGGGCTGGCGTCTTGCAGGGCGGGCGCGAGACCGAAAATAATTCCGGTCAAAATCGAAACCAAGAACGCGAAGAAGAGGACGCTTGTGCTGATCGTCACTTCATTCAGCCGCGGAAGATCGGGGGGAGCGAATTTCAACAGAGCGCTTTTCAACCACACGACGGTAAGCAGGGCAACGCAGCCGGAAACGAAAGCGAGGAGGACGCTTTCCGTGAGCAACTGGGCGAGCAGGCGAACGCGCCCAGCACCCAGAGCCAAGCGGATCGCAATTTCGCGCTGGCGACCAGAGCCGCGGGCTAAGAGAAGATTCGCGAGGTTGACGCAGGCAATCAGCAGCACGAACCCGACTGCTGCGAAGAGAACGAAAAGCTCGGAACGGGCGTTGCCGGTAAGGTCTTGCTGCACGGAGGCGAGGCGCGGAGCCCAACCTACGGTCGGGGGATAGTCGGTGGGGTAATCCCGCGCCAGGCCAGCGTCGAACGTTTCGAGGCGAGCTTGCGCTTCGGCAACGCTCAAGCCGGGCTTGAGACGCGCGATGGCGCCTGGAAGCATGCGAGCGGAACGGAGCGGTGGCACAGGAAATGGCGGCGCGTTATAGCCGGCAGCGACGTATACATCCTCTACGGTTTCTATGGTCTTTCCTGGGTGGCGGAATCCGGCGGGCATGACGCCGAAGATCCGGTAAAGATCGCCATCAAGTCGAAGGCTCTTGCCGATGACGTTCGGATCGGCACCATATTGGCGGCGCCAGAAGCCGTCGCTTAAGACGACAGCATTGATGAAGCCAGGGACTTCATCCTTCTGTGTGAAGACGCGGCCGATTTGAGGCCGCACTCCTAGCATGGTGAAGTAGTTCCCGCTGGTGGCCAGAGCTTCGATGCGCTGCGGGAGATCAACCCCAGTGAGGGTTGCGGGAGTTGACCAGACGACGCTTATGTCTTGAAAGATGCCGGCACGATCGCGATAGTCCCAAAACTGCGGGACTGACATGCCGACGTCCTTAGTGTTCGACGAGCGCAGATCGTCAAAGACGCGCACGAGCTGGCCTGGTTGTGGGAATGGGAGCGGGCGGAGCAACACGCCATCAACAATGCTGAAGGCGGCAATATTTGCACCGATGCCTAGCGCTAGGGTCAGAATTGCGACCAGGGTGAAGCCAGGCGTCTTAAGCAAGTTGCGGGCGGCGTAGCGCACATCTTGGAGGAACGCATTCATATGTCCTCACTTCATCACCCTGACACAATCCAGTAAGTAGAGAGAGCAAGTCCGCTTCCGAACTGCGTGCCAATTAACAGATTTTTTTAAAGGACTTACAGCGAGATAAGGAGGGCACCACGGGCAAGCATGTCCGATGGTGGGACTGAGGCGTCCCCGATTAGAACACACATCGTCACTTAGCAAACTGTCTAGGTTAATAGCTGGCCGCCGGGATTAACGCTCTTAGGATGCCTGGTGAGCCCGCCTCCGAGCGGTTTCCGGTCCGGAATCTCCACCCTACTGCTGCGGCGTCTGACCTATCGCACTAGCCTGACCTTCGATTGCTGCTCGTGTCTCAGGTTGATGTAGCAGATTCTATCGTCTGGTGTAAGGCGCGCCACGTCGGAGTGTTCTTCGAGGTGATTCTTTCTCCGCTACTCGGTGACCCGATCGCCGTAACTTGACGGCTGCGAGATCACCAGAAAGCGGACAGGTTCTTCGGAGTGATTCCGAAATTGGTGACGCGTACGCGGCGGAATAGCAACGTCATTATTGGTTTCCATCACGGCTTGGCCGGATAAAATGAAGAAAAACTGCTGAGCGTTCGTGTGGAAGTGACGCACCTCGGAGGCGCCGGGCGGCATGCGCTCCTCAATCACGCTCAGGTTCGACTCTTGCAATAAATGCCATCCATCACAGTTGTCTCCCCAAACGTAGTGCGGAGCATTTTCGCGGCTGATGGGCACTGGCAGCATGCTTTCTTGTTCGGCTCCTACACTTTCGCTAGAATGGTTTTCTTGATTTGCCTGATTCTGGCCTCGTCGCGCTTGTAGAAGATCCACTTCTTGATTCGCTTGGGGCGGGTCAGCCCGGCCTGGCACAGAATCTTCAGGTGTTCGCTTGCGGTCGGCTGACTAACACGAAGTTTGCGCGCAATTAGGCAGCCGCAAACCCCATCCTTCACCAAATCGCCGTCGACCTGTGGAGGGAAATGCTTCGTCGGGTTCTTGAGCCACTCAAGAATTTGCAGTCTGCGTTCGTTCGCGAGGGCCCGAATTGCAACGGTCGAGATCATATCTACGATTAGGAACCTCCCTAATCATAATAACACCGATATGATAGCTTCGAAGTGGCCGAATGCGTCACGCGCGCAACATCTGACCGCGTAACTGATATTCCAATTGTCGGACCACTTAGAATCGCATCGTAGCTTCCGTCAGCGGCGTCACATATCCGCCCACATCAATACCAACCTTGCCGCTTTCACCCTGAATGCAAACATGCAGAATGCTACGCCGGCCCATCTTAGTACCTTGCTCGCTCATAAGGCGTCTCCCCGCAGTGCCAGGTGTCAGACAATTCCGCATCATGAAAGAAGCCATTGGCCCCGTGGAGCTTCCCGTTGCTGGATCTTCCGATATTCCGTAGAGGGGAGCAAACATCCGCGAGTATGCCCCTTCTAAGGTTGGAGTAAACACAAAAATGCACAAGGGCTCGGAATCTGGCCCGATGAGCGTTTTTAGCCGCCTAGAATCCAGAAGCGCACGGTCGACGATCTCCTTATTCTTTACAGCCACAAAGATTGTCGGATTGCCTGCACTCACCAACTGAGGAGCCACATCGAGGAGATCATTCACGTTGAGAGTTAGCATGTCTGCGCAAGCTGCCGGCTGGTACGTTTTGCCATATTCGATCGGCGGAGTACGCAGCCAGATGAGGGGCCGCGGTTCCAGCTCAACTCGAATCGGTATAGGACCTACTTTCTCCTCCAAGACAAAATGGTCCACATGGCGGGAGACCATTCCTTCCGCCAGTAACACGAAGCTCGTACCTATCGTCGGGTGTCCGGCAAAAATCAGCTCTTTGGCCGGGGTGAAGATTCTGACATTCGCCACGCAGTCCGATCGCGTTGCTGAAAATACAAAAGTGGTTTCAGACAGATTGAGCTCCCTTGCAATTCTTTGCATCGTGTCGTCGTCTAGGCCGGATGCATCTGGGAAAACCGCCAAGGAGTTCCCCTCGAAAGGCTGGTCGGTAAAAACATCCACTACACAATACCGATACGATCGCTGAGTTTCCATTCCTTGGCCCTCGCTTTCTTTCGAACTTTACAATCGAGCGAATCCGTGTCATATTATATCGTCTGTTAGCTAATTGTCAATGTTATGGAGCAAAACCGTGTCGGTATACGAAAGGCTCGACGCCCTCAACATTACGCTTCCTGAACTGACGCCGCCGGTGGCAGCTTTTGTACCTTTTCTACGCAGCGGCAATTTGCTCTTCTTGGCTGGCCATATCGCCAAGATGAACGGCAAACCTTGGGTGGGCCAGCTTGGAGCGAATCTCACGACCGCGCAGGGTAAAGAGGCCGCTCGTGCCGTGGCCATCGATTTAATGGGCACACTTCATGCCGCCGTGGGTGACCTAAACCAAATCAAGCGCATCGTGAAGCTGATGGTGCTCGTGAACAGCACTCCAGCATTCACCGCACAACATCTGGTGGCCAATGGGGCTTCGGAGCTTTTCGGAGAGGTCTTTGGAGATATAGGGAAGCACGTTCGCAGCGCCTTCGGGGTTGCTCAAGTGCCGTTTGGATCCTGCGTGGAAATAGAACTGGTCGCAGAGGTTCACAAGTGTACGTTTGGCGATGAAAGCATGACTTCTCGATGAAGGCGATCTGCGTAAGCGAATTCGGCGGTCTCGAAGTCCTGAAACCGGAAGACATGCCTGACCCTCGACCGCCCCAATCCGGGGGAGTCCTGGTTAGTGTGAATGCTGCGGGTGTGACCGAAGAATCCTGAGCGCAGAAGATGCGGGACTGGCAGCGCTTAGTGAGTGCTTCGATTCGGTAGGTTTGCGATGAATCAACCGGCTATCATCGCGCCCCGCGTTTCCAAGATGAGCCTACTCGAATGTCTCGTCGATTCTCACGTCGTTAGCGCGTTGGATAAAATTCTGTGTGTTGGTGACCGCGGCCGGTTTCCCGGAAACGACTATGAGCTCTTATCTCATGCCTTCACCTCAAGGGAGAAAATCCCGTCCTCGGTACAATCATCGACAAATACTACGATTCTGACAATGAGACGGATAGCACCAAACTTGGTGGAACGGATCTGAAATACGGATTTAACGGGTGCGGCCTTCCCATAGCGTCCTGCGGCATTCTAGTTGGAAATCATGGCCCAACAAGAAACCGATCATTGAGGATACGGGGCGAGGGTGTGAGTGTCGGGAGGTGGCGAAGGGTGGCGGCAAGTGGAAGGAGCCGGAAGCGTTAGGGGTATTGCGGCGCGGCGCGCGCGTGGCTGCCGTACCGGCGCTCGATGAGAGTAAATAGAAGGATGTACGTTGGATGCTCACTCAAAATGAAAGAGTTAGAGAATCTCAACACCGCATCCAATGAGCATGGGCCCGCCAGCACCGCGTGGAGGCGGCACATTCAATAGAAAACAAACGATTAATCCAACGAACATCCTCATCCGGGCCGAGAATCCAAGATCTGGTCGATCTGCCGAAGATGGTTCAAGTCGTGTGCCGCTTCCAAGCGGACGAACTCCTCGACCGTTTGCCGTCCGCGTACCTCGTGGACCCCGTAGCACTCCACCCACCGTGCGCGCGGGACCGACTCCAACAGTCGCAGGTTGCTCTCGCGCAGCGCTCGAAAGACCCCCACCGAAAGGCTCGCCTCTTGCTGCGCGTAACCCAAGCGCTCCGCCCATGCGGCCTGATCCCACCACGTCAAGGCCACGCCCGGATTCGCCAGCATGTTTCGGAATCGCCACCCCATCGCCAGCTCCGCGTCCGCCAAGTGCGCTACGATCTCGGCGATTGACCACTTTTCAGGTGCAGGACGCCGGATCAACTCCTCGGGCGCGACATCGCGCAGTCGACGCTCGAGCTGGGATGGGGTGGCTTGTTGGACACCGATGGGCTCCTCATCGCCAAGATAGCTCAGGACTCGGTTTCGGTATGCTTCGAACGTCTCTGCCATTGGTCCTCTCGGTAGAATCCACATTTGAAAACCCAATTCAAAGTTTTCTTTGGTCGGGCTGCACCGCAAATCCCGGAACCAAATACAACTTCACCATTGCTGCGATGTATGGTCGCCCGGGTTTACTTGAACAACGCGACACCGTCGAATTCGAAATAACAACCGAACTCGTTGACGACGGGAACCAGGGTGTTTGGTTTAACCGCGGCTCGGTTGCTAGTCAAGCGTTCGCACGCGAATTCAATAATGCGGCAATGACCGATGAGATCGCCAACGATCCCGCCAACAAGATGACGGTCTGGTTGTCGCGTGGTCTCCTTGAAAGCATACCTCGACTTCATCAACAAAACCCCGAGCGGTTACGGCCTTCGCGTTAGCGCTTATGAATTCACATACACACCATTTCTGGCCGCTCTCAAGTCCGCGATGGATCGAGAAGTCGACGTCAAAGTGGTTTGCCACTCTGCCTCGGCAAATCAGAAAGCAATCGCCGCCGCAAGACTGCGAGCGGGTAGGTGCATAGCACCGCTAGGCGTTGATTGGCTATAGCGCCGTTGAGCGAGTCTTCGTATTCACAGAAGTCGTTCCACGTCTTCCACTCCGCCGCATCTTTTGGATTGGCATCCCAAGCAGGGATCCGACAGGGGGCAGCAATTGTGGTGTGTAGCGAGGGGCTTACAGTGCTGGGCACGGGAATACTGCGCCCAGGAACAAAGCGTGTACCCGCTTCCTTATTCGCTGCATTTTGCGTTGCTTCGATCTGGTCCCAAGATAATTGTGCGCCAGGCATATAGACCTCCATTAATTGGCTACTTCTCTCTTGGGCCAGGCAAATTCATCATACAAAATTGGCTAACTTTTGGAAATATCTGCTCTGGTTAGATCCGGATAGGTCCTGATAACGTGCTTGTGGTCACTGACGGACCGACGCTCGGATCGTCGGCAAGCCGGAGGTAATCCGCGCTTCCCAAGGTGTGCACGACAAAACTGTCTGACTCTAGGGGTTCACTCCACGGGTGCTAAGAGAAATCTCAGGAGTGAATCCCTCTTTGAGACAAAGCTCTGTCCTGCAAATCTCTGCACCGCCATTAATTTTTACAAGGTAGTCGCCGCCCCAACTTCTCCTTCCCGCAACAGGCGAAAGTAGAATCCTGGTCTGTGCTGCGCTATGAGAAGGGCTGGCATCCGAGGCTCATTCAAGCGAATACCGACGCGGTAGCACGTTACCCGCGGCTGCGTCACTTCAAATATCGCATCACCAGTCTCTTGTCACTCCATCGAAGCGCTGTAACGATACCGAGTCACACCGACTTGTCCGGCAACCGCGCTAATAGAACTTAGCGGCTGGCTGGTTAATTAAAGCCGACAGTAGCTGTCGGCCGTCTGTAGTTCTTTCGACGCAGCAAATGCACATGGCTGGCGACAATCCTGATAACTTAGAGCTTCGATCCGCACCCGTCAGCGCCTAAATCCGAATCCCATCCGGGCCGAGCGTTAGCCGTACTTGAGATCGGTGCTCTGTCCGACCTCGATGATGTAACCGTCCGGATCGCGGATGTAGCAGCGAATCTCGCCGTACTTGGCAATCGGTTCCGTTAGGAACTCGGCCCCTCGACTTTTCCACAATTCGTAGCACTTTTGAATATCCGCAACGCGGAAATTCATAAAGCTGTTGATGTGATTCGGGTCGGGGACGCTGAGCGTTACCGTCGGCTTATCCGGGGTCGGCCCGCCCCCT